>Ga0210239_102268_pt1 | contig 11047 bp, 15 predicted proteins | sample ChrtobMetP5a_0mM_FD_155451 | JGI IMG/M metagenome (GOLD analysis project Ga0210239, IMG submission 155451) | Chrysochromulina tobin associated microbial communities from unialgal haptophyte culture, Seattle, Washington, United States - P5a_0mM | ecosystem: Host-associated > Algae > Haptophytes >...
CCTCCTCTCTCTCTCTCTCTGGCAGGAGCTCAACCCCATCGATCCAGATGCAATCTGCGCCGCGCTCCGCTTCACGCGCACGGCGCTCGCGACGGCGCTTCGTCCCGAGCTCCAGTCGGTCTACGAGAGCCTCCAGAGTGACGAACCCTATGCCGTCACCGGCGAGCAGGTGCGCTGTGAGGATGGCCACTCTGATGGCCACTCTGATGACGTCTGATTGCGAGCGCCATGGCGAGCAGGTGCGCTGTGAGGATGGCCACTCTGATGGCCACTCTGATGGCCACTCTGATGGCCACTCTGATGGCGTCTGATGGCCACTCTGGCATGGGCCGTCTGACAAGGCACGTCTGACCCTCACCTGGATGCGCAGGTGGGCGCGCGCCGGCTACTCTGATGACCTCTAATGACCCTCTCATGACCCTCTGATGACCTCTAGTGACCCACACTTGGATGCGCAGGTGGGCGCGCGCCGGCTACGCAACATGTGCCTGGGCTACCTCGCACGGCCCGCCGATGCCGAGGCGCAGGCCACGTGCCTCACTCAGTTTCGGCAGGCCGCATGCATGACCGACTCGCTCGCCGCTCTGACTGCCCTCGCCGACAAGCCCAGCACGGCGCGTGACGAAGCTCTTCACACCTTCTATGAGCGCGCGAAGGCGAATAAGGAGGCCCTCGTCATCAACAAGTGGCTCAGCGTGCAGGCGAGCGCCCGAAGTGGCCTATCTGATGGCCTCTGATGGCCTCTGATTGCCTTTGATGACCCTCTGATGACCTCTGATGACCTCTGAGGACCTCTGATGACCCTATGATGGGCCTCTGATGGGCCTCTGATTGCGACTGATTGCGACTGAGTGGCCTCTGATGACCTCCGCCATCTCGTGCAGGCGAGCGCGGACACGCCGTCAGCCTTGGCGACCGTCCAGTCACTGCTCACGCACGAGGCGTACGACAAGACGAACCCGAATGCCATCCGCTCGTTGGTTCAAATGTTCGCGTCGGCCAACCCGGTAAGCTTCCACAGCCTCTAATGACCCTAATTGCCTCTTATGGCCTCTAATGACCCTAATTGCCTCCCTCATCAGGCAAGCTTCCACAGCCTCGATGGCTCCGGATACGCCTTCATCGGAGATCAGGCGCGCCTCTAATTGCGTCTAATTGCCTCTCTGATTGCCTCTGATTGCCTCTCTGAGTGCCTACCTCTGAGTGGTGCCTCTCTGAGTGCCTCTCTACATGCCACTATGGGAATGTGCTCGCAGGTGCTCGCCTTCCCTCTCTAATGACCCTCTGATGACCCTCTGATGACCCTCTGATGACCCTCTGATGACCCTCTGATGACCCTCTGATGACCCTCTGATGACCCTCTGATGACCCTCTGATGTCCTCTGATGACCGATGGGAATGTGCTCTGATTGCCTCTGATTGCCACTGATTGCCACTGATGGCGTCCCCAATCCCACTATGGGAATTGCTCGCAGGTGCTCGCGCTCGACAAGTTCAATCCGCAGGTCGCCGCGCGCCTCTGCGGATCGTTCAACACATGGCGCCGGTACGACGCGAGCCAACAAGCGCCACTGATGACCATGGATGACCATTGACTGCCTCCCTCATCAGGTACGACGCGACTCGCCAAGCGCTGATGAAGGCGCAGCTCGAGCGCGTCCTGGCGGGCGCGTCGAGCAAGGACACCAAGGAGATTGCGCAACGCTCGCTTGCCTAATCGATCACGGCGCGGGGCGATCACGCGCGCCGGCGCGGGGGCTGCGCGGGGCACAGCACGCGTGCCTGGTCTCGTTCTGTGCCGTCCGCTTGCCTAATTAGGACACACTCGTACTTGAGGAGCGACGCGGACCGTCTGAGAGTGTACCGTCCGGCGGGTTCGATAACGGCGCGCGGCCCGCCGAGACGAGCGCTCGTCGTACGTCGAGAGAGCGTGAGCCTGAGCCTGAGCGGCGGAGAGATGAAGATGAAGCTTGAACGGAAGTCAGGGAAGATGAGAGAAGGTGGCCAGCGGGATGAGAGAAGGGCCAACTGACTTCAGTTCACAGAAGTCCGTGGATGAACATAATTATCCACACTTCACACTAATCCGCACTCTAATCTCTGACTCTCTGTCTCTTTGAGAAGAGTAGAGCAACCTCCGCTCTAACAGTAGCGACTACTTTTGGCGAGCATAATCGATCATGCATCGACGAATGATAATCTCAACGATTTCGATTATGGCATTAGGGTTCGTTACACCAGCACGAGGACAATCACAGCACAGCCCCAGTCTCCTGTGAAAAGCTGAAAACGCGCGTAAACCTGGTCGCGTGTTGAAACGTTGAATTGCGGTTCATCAAAGCTGCACAAAAGCAGCCTGGTGAGCGCGACAACCCAGAATCAGCGATCCAGGCGGACGGTCGTTACGGACTAGTTACGGACCGTCCAGGACTCAGATACTGTCGAGTGCTCTCCTGGAGCGAGTCAATTGTCACAAACTGGCAGCGCTCGACCTCTGGCGTCGATCTGTCATCTATCCGGGTTCGCCGTGGCGAAGGGGGCCCTCCCTCAACAAATTAGGAAGAAAAGACATTATCCGGATGGATTGCGATAAAGGGGCCGATAAAGGGCAATTTCGTGAATGCTATGGAGGACGGCCAAGTCCGTGCCGACCACGCGTGGGCGCGCCGTCTACGCCGAGCCATCGCGGATGAGCCGCTCGCTGGCAGCCTCATCGCTGCTTGCGCGTCGCTCGCCAGCGTGGGCATCGACATTGATCTCCTCGAGGAGATCTTTCGCAGGCAGGAGCGCGACTGGCGGCGGCAGCGCAAGCTCGAGGGGCTCGGCCTGCCAGACTCGTTCATGAACTTCGCGCTGGCCATCTACGTGTACACGCTCGAGGACCCGGCCGTCTACACGGTGGTCAACCGCGCCATGTACAACCCTGCGCGGCGTAGTGTCCATGGGGTCCTGCCGGGCCCCGACCTTTCACCGGAGCTGCAGGCGTGCTTACCATACATCCGCTTCCTCGACACGGCGCTCGAGCGGCTGCCCGAGGCATTCATCTTCCGCGGCCGAGTCCATCGCGGCGTGAGGAGCCCGCCCCGCCGAGCGCGCGTGCACGCACCCCAACCGATTTCGAGCCCCCCCGCCGATGACTGAGTGGGTCTCCATTCGCCCCACCCCCCCAAATGACTACGACCCTGCGTCTCTCTCCGGCTGCGCGGCGCGCAGGTCCAATGGGTCTTCCCGAGCCCGGACAACCACGACCCGGAGCGCTACTTCAAAAAGGACGCGACCATCTACTGGTACGAGTTCCAGAGCACGAATGCATGCAAGTGCTCACCACGGCGCCCTCCCTTCCCCACAGGTACGAGTTCAAGAGCACGAATGCATGCAAGTGCTCAACACGGCGCCCTCCCTTCCCCACAGGTACGAGTTCAAGAGCACGAGCATGAATCGCCAACTGATGAGCCAGCCCAAGTTTTGCGGGCACGAGCCGGGGCCGCGCACCCACTTTGTCATCGAGGCGACGCGCGCGTACAGCATCGTGGAGTTCTCCTCCTTTGGCGAGGAGGAGGCGGAGGTGCTCTCTGATGACCTTTGATGACCTCTGATGACCTCTGATGACCTCTGATGGCGAGGCGGAGGTGCTCGCGTTCGGCCGCCCCTCGAATGCATGCGCGCGCCCACCACGGCGCGCCTCTCGAATGCGGGCGCGCGCCCACCACGGCGCGCCACTCGAATGCATGCGCGCGCCCACTACGGCGCGCCCCTCGAATGCATGCGCGCGCCCACCACGGCGCGCCCCGTCCCCGCAGGTGCTCTTTCGGCCGCTGGCCGAGCTGTGCATGCAAGTGCTCACCACGGCGCCCCCCTCTTCGCAGGTGCTCTTCCGGCCGCTGGCCGAGCTGTGCATCACCGCCGCCGTGTGCAACATCATCGACGCCAAGGAGGCGCGGGACATCAGCAGGAGCGGCCACCCCGACATGGTGATGCTCACGCAGCTTGAGGAGGGCGCCGTGGTGGGCGCGGCCGTTCCGTCGCCGCCCGTCAAGGCCGCATCGGACAAGGCCGCGGCGGACAAGGCGGCGGCCGAGAAGGCGGCGGCGGCCAAGGAGGGGCGCCGCATTGAGCGGTATGCCAACGGCGACGTCTACGAGGGCGAGTTCAAGGCTGGCAAGAAGGAGGGGCGCGGCATCTACCGGTATGCCGACGGCGACGTCTACGAGGGCGAGTTCAAGGCTGACGAGAAGGAGGGGCGCGGCATCTACCGGTCTGCCGACGGCGGCGTCTACGAGGGCGAGTACAAGGCTGGCAAGAAGGAGGGGCGCGGCATCTACCGGTATGCCGACGGCGACGTCTACGAGGGCGAGTACAAGGCTGACGAGAAGGAGGGGCGCGGCATCTACCGGTATGCCGACGGCGCCGTCTACGAGGGCGAGTACAAGGCTGACAAGAAGGAGGGGCAAGGGACGTACCTGTTTGCCGACGGCGACATCGACGTGGTGTTCTACAAGGCAGGCACACGTGTGGGCGAGGGCTTAAGGTGGACGGCCGATGGGCGGAGCGCATGGCAGCTGCAGGACGGCAAGGTGGTGAAGACGATCTCGCTCGAGGAGGCCGAGCGCCGTGTCGAGCGCCTCGGGCTGCCGATGCCCGTCCGCCGGGAGGGCAAGTGGGCGGCCGGCCAGCGGGTCTGATGGGGTGGTCGCGCCGTCCTGGGCGGCGTGGGATGGTCGCGCCGTCCTGAGCGGCGTGGGATGGTCGCGCCGTCCTGAGCGGCGTGGGATGGTCGCGCCGTCCTGGGCTATGAGGGATGGTCGCGCCGTCCTGGGCGGCGTGGGGTGGTCGCGCCGTCCTGGGCTATGAGGGGTAGTCGCGCCGTCCTGGGCGGCGTGGGTGGTCGCGCCGTCCTGGGCTACGTGAGGCGGTCGCGCCGTCATGGGCGGCGTGTGTGGTCGCGCCGTCTTGGGCTACGTGAGGTGGTCGCGCCGTTGGGCGGAGTGGGGCGGTCGCGCCGTCCTGAGCGGCGTGGGGTGGTCGCGCCGTCTTGGGCTACGTGGGGTTGTCGCGCCGTCCTGAGCGCGTACCGGTAGCCCCCGGGCGGGGAAGCGTATATTCATCTACCGCGAAACTGTATCAGCTATCCGATCCGACGTGCGGTGGATTTTTGATGTTTGATTTTACAGTGTCGGCTTCAACTCAGTGTAACACCTTATCTCACGCACAGCATCTCCGGGCCGCGCGAGATCGAGATCGACTGGCTGGGCGCGGAGATCCAACCACCAAAGAATCCAAACGCGATGCGCTGTGGTTACTCCAGCCACATGAGAGCGACCTCTAAGTGCGCCTGATTGCGCCTGATTGCGCCTGATTGCGTCTGATTGCGTCACTCCAGCCACATGAGAGCGACCCAGCAGCTCTCGCGCACGATCTCCTCCTCATCTCCCGCGATCTCCTCCTCATCTCCCGCGTGCTCCCGCAGCACCTCGATGGCCCTGGCTGTGCCGATCGCCCCAAGCGCCTCCGCCGCCTCATGGCGCACCTGATGAGAGGCAATCAGAGGCAATCATCGGAGGCAATCAGAGGCCAAAAGAAGCTATTCGATGCAATCAGAGGCAATCAGAGGCAATCAGAGGCAATCAGATGCAATCATATGCAATCATATGCAATCATATGCAATCATATGCAATCGGAGGCAATCAGAGGCAATCAGAGGCAATTAGAGGCAATCAGATGCAATCGGAGGCAATCAGATGAAATCATATGCAATTATATGCAATCATATGCAATCATATGCAATCAGAGGCCATCAGAGGCCATCAGAGGCCATCAGAGGCAATCATATGCAATCATATGCAATCATATGCAATCGGAGGCAATCAGAGGCAATCAGAGGCAATCATAGGCAATCAGAGGCAATCAGAAGCAATCAGAGGCAATCAGAGGCAATCAGAAGCAATCAGAGGCAATCAGATGCAATCAGAAGCGCACCATGCTGTGCTCATGCTCGCGGCTCACAGCGTCACAGAGCGCGTCGACCGCCCCTGTGTGCTCGAGTTGCCCGAGGACGAAGGCGACCTCGTGCTTGAGCAACGCGCTCTCCTTTTGGTCGCAGAGACGAGACTCACAATGGGAATCAGCGGCAATCCGATGCAATCAGAGGCAATCAGAGGCAATCAGCGGCAATCAGCGGCAATCAGAGACTCCCACTCACAGAGCGGCAATCAGCGGCAATCAGCATCAATCAGCGGTCATCCGCGTCCATCAGAGGCAGTTACATGCAATCAGGGGCAATCAGAGGCCATCAGAGGCCATCAGAGGCCATCAGCAGGCCATCAGCATGCCATCCGGGTTCGTCACCTTGGGTGAGGCGAGGCACTCGCAGAGGGGCTCGAGCGCGTCGTCGCCCGCCTTGGGCACCGCGTCACGCAGCGCGAAGAGTGCGCTGTACCTGACGAGGGGGGGCATCATGCCATCAGATGCCATCAGCACGCAATCAGGCGCCGTCAGCTGGCTCCAGCGGATCGATGTGCCTGATGAGAGGTGGCTCAGTTTGGGGCAATCAAAAACCTATCAGTCGTCATCAGCGTACCGTTCAAAGAGAGGCCATCAGAGGCAATCAGAGGCAATCAGAGGCCATCAGAGGCCATCAGAGGCCATCAGCAGCCATCAGAGGCCATCAGAGGCCATCAGGGGCCATCAACGGCCATCAGAGCACCGTTCAAACAGAGGGCGGGAAGCATCGAGCAGCTGCGCTCGAAGCGTCGTAATGGGCGCCGCGGCCGCCGCGGGCGCGGGTGAGATGTACTTGACGTTGAGAGCGGGGGGCGCGTCGGTGCCGGTTGGCGTCGTCGCGGCCGCCGCCTCGGTCGCCGCCCCCTCTCCCGCCTCCCCCGCCCCCAACGCGGCCTGCGGGCGCCTCTCGCAGCCGCACGCGCCCTTGTCGAGCTGAGCGCCGATGGTCGCGAGCGCGAGGCCGCACGTGTCGGAGACCTCGGACGCCGCGTCGTGAGCGTGGCGCGTGAGGATCGCGAGGCTGTCGGGCGCCCCGATCCCGGCCAGCGCCTCCGCGGCCTCGTGCCGCGTGATCGGGTTCTCGTCGACGTCGGTGAGCACGGCCTCGAGAAAGGGCACGGCGTCCACGCGCTGCATCTGGCCGAGCACGTACGCGACCTCGTGCCGCAGCAGCACCGAGCTCGTGCCGTGGAAGAGCGTGATCAGCTCCGGCACCGCGTCCGCGTCCGTGCGGTTGCGCAGCACGAAGATCTGCTTGTACTTTTCACAGCAGCTGCTTCGGCCCTCAGGCGGCGGCTTCGCACGCGTGGCCGAGGCGACCGATGCAGCGGACGCGTCGCAGCGTGCGCCCACGGCGGAGAGGAAGGACGCCGACATGAGGGCGCGAGAGGGTCCAGTCCGGTGCTGGCCGATCAAACGCGCGTGCGACCGTGGTCACGTCCAAGGCGACGTGGGCACCTAGGGGTCGGGAGGGGCGAGAGGTCGCCGAGACGGCCGCCCGAGCGCCGCAGCAAAGTCGCCAGGACGGCGCGCCAGTCAGTAACATTCTCACAATGCATGAATCGGGAGAAAGCCGTCTTTAAGTCGCGACGGTTGAGTGACGTGTTGTCGCGCTGCACATCTTGTTGCATTGACAGTACAACTTTATTGAGACGGAACTGGGCGAGTGCGCGCTGCCGCTGGTCACACGGCGCGACGCGAAGAGGACGTTTACCTCGAACCGGGGCCGCCGGGGCTGAAGGTGACTGCGGTGAGCGCGCGCCGTGTCGGGCGCCTCAGTAGTACGAGTACACTTCCTCCTCGGCGGTGAGCGCGCGCCCCACAGGCGCCGTGCCGGGCGCGGCCTTGGCACCCCCTTTACTAGGGCCGCCTCCGCTGCGGTACACGTACCGGTCACGCGCGTGCTCCCGGGCGCGAGCTTTGGGAGATGTGGGAGATTTGGGCGGCGACGCCTCGCGTGAACGGTGTGCGGACGAGTGTGAACGATGGGCGGCGTGCGAGCTCGCAATCTCGCGCGAGGTGCGCCTATCACGCGAGTGCGAAGTGCTCGCGACGGCCGTGGCCGAGCCGCCCCCGCCCGCCCCGCCGCCCCCCCCCCCCCCCCCCCCCCATCCCCCGGTGCCAAGGGTGGAGAGGGCGGCGGATGCGGGCGCCGTTCGTTGCGTCGACACGCTGTCGCCGTCATCGCCGCCGCCTCCGCCTCCGCCGCGCCGCCGTCGGCGGCTCTCTATAGCTTCAATCTTCGATCGCGCCGCGTTGAGCTCAGCCTCGAGCTGCAGCGCTGCGCCTGAGCGTTCTCGTTCGAGGAGGGCGGCGCGCTGCTCCATCGTACGCATCTTGTCACGTGTGGCGGTGAGTTCGTGCTGTAACCGGTCGGCCTCGACGACTGCATGCAAGCGGGGGGGTGGGGGGGATGAGTGGGGGAGTGCTTATGGTGCTTGTGGTGGGTGGTGGGGATGGTGGAGGGGAGTGGGTGGCGCCGTACTGAGCACTTGCTGCCGGGGGGATCACGGGGGCAATCACGCACCTCGCTCCTTGAGGGTCGCGATCTCGATCTCGAGATCGGGAGGCAATCAGGGGGCAATCACGCACCTCGCTCCTTGAGGGTCGCGATCTCGATCTCGAGATCGGGAGGCAATCAGGGGGCAATCACGCACCTCGCTCCTTGAGGGTCGCGATCTCGATCTCGAGATCGGGAGGCAATCAGGGGGCAATCACGCACCTCGCTCCTTGAGGGTCGCGATCTCGATCTGCAGCTCGGCACAGCGCGCGTTCGCGTTGCCGAGGGCGCTCTGCGCCTTGGCGCGCTCGCCCTCGGCAGACGCCGCTGTCTCCTTGGCCATCTGCATCTCGCGTTGGTATGAAGACGCAGAGCCCAACCGTTCTCGTAAGCTCGCCGCCTCCATCTCTAGTTGGGCGTACCTGATGAGGGGGGCAATCAGACGCCATCAGCATGCCATCAGCCGCAATCAGCCGCCTCCCTCGCGTACCGGTGCTTCAGAGGCAGTTACACGCCATCAGAGGCAACCAAAGGCAATCAAAGGCAATCAAAGGCAATCAGTGGCGCGTACCGGTGCTTCTGCTGTGCGATCTGGCGCTCGAGCTCGCAATCAAAGGCAATCAGAGGCGCGTACCGGTGCTTCTGCTGTGCGATCTGGCGCTCGAGCTCGCTCTTCGCGCCCTGCAGCGTGTGGACGGCGTCGCGCGCTGCGTTGAGCTCCTCGATTTGCAAGTCCGCCTGGCACAGGAGCACCGAGAGGGGGGGGGGATGGCCCAGGTGGGGGAGGTGTGAGGGGGGGAGGCTTAGCGCCGCACGCAGAAAAGGCAATCATGGGTCATCATGGAGGGCAATCAGATGTGCATCGTGAGACCATCAGAGGTCATCAGAGGTCATCAGAGGGTCATCAGAAGGGTCATCAGAGGGTCATCAGAAGGGTCATCAGAAGGTCATCAGAGGGTCATCAGAGGGTCATCAGAAGGGTCATCAGAGGGTCATCAGAGGGTCATCAGAAGGGTCATCAGAGGGGTCATCAGAGGGTCATCAGAGGGTCATCAGAGGGTCATCAGAGGGGTCATCAGAGGGGTCATCAGAGGGTCATCAGAGGGTCATCAGAGGGTCATCAGAGGGTCATCAGAGGGTCATCAGAAGGTCATCCGAGGGTCATCAGAGGGTCATCATAAGACAATGAGAGAGGGCCATCTCACCTGACGAAGTCGCTCGCGCGTGCTCCCGAGCTCGGCCTCTAGCTCCGCCAATTGCATGCGCTGCTGCCCGATCTGCTGCTGAGCGAGCCCGGAGGAGCGCTCCAGCTCGGAGGTGCGCAGCCGCGCACGCTCGACGGCGGCCTCGCGCTCGAGGAGCGTTCGATCTCGGAGTGCGAGCTCTTGCTCTCGCGTCGTGAGCTCGCGATCTCGACGGGGGATCGCGATCTCGCGCCGCTCGAGCTCCGAGAGACGTTGCTCGAGGGCGGCCTCTCGCGCGACCATCGCGGCCTGCTGCTGCGTCACCGCCTGCTCCTGCATGCGCAACGTCGCCTGCGCATTCCACGAGGGATCGGATGTGCATCATCATCAGCGGTCATCATCAGCGGTCTTCATCAGAGGTGATCCATCAGAGTTGTCATCAGAAACGTCATCAGAGGCGTCATCAGAGGCGTCATCAGAGGCGTCATCAGAGTCATCAGAGGCGTCATCAGAGGCGTCATCAGAGGCGCCCGTACCTGCGCTTGCTGCGCGCGTCCCTCGCGGTCCATCAGCGCCTGCTCCCTTTGACGAAGCGAGGCATCGAGCTGCTGCGTCGCCTGCTCCCTCTGCGCGACCGACCCTTCACGCTGCTGCAAGTTCGACTGGAGCGCATTCAAACGCTCCTCGCGCGGGAGCAGCGCGCTTTCACGGTGGGCGATCGCCTCTTCACGCCGGGGGACGGCGCTCTCCCGCTGCTGCAGAGCGGACTCTCGAGATGCGAGCACCTGATGATGGAGGTAATCATGGTTCATCAGCGGCAATCAGAGGCAATCAGAGGCAATCAGAGCGGACTCTCGAGATGCGAGCACCTGATGATGGAGGCAATCATGGGTCATCAGCGGCACTCAGCAGCACTCAGGGGCAATCAGCGGCACCCAGCGGCACCCAGCGGCACTCAGCGGCACTCAGCGGCACTCAGCGGCACTCAGCGGCAATCACCTCCTCGCGAGCCTGGAGCGCATCTCGTTTCTCTGATGAGGGAGGCAATCATGGGTCATCAGTGGCAATCAACGGCAATCACCTCCTCGCGAGCCTGGAGCGCATCTCGTTTCTCTCGAAGCTCGCCTTCCTTGCTGATGGCCGATGGCATCGCACGCTCACGCAACGCGACCGCGTCCTCCCGGGAACCCAGCCCTGCCTCCCGACCCGCCTGTGCACCGCAAGTGAGCACGTGACGAATCTCAGCGAGGGTGACGAATCTCAGCGAGGGTGACGAATCTCAGCGAGGGTGACGAATCTCAGCGAGGGTGACGAATCTCAGCGAGGGTGACGAATCTCAGCGAGGGTGACGAATCTCAGCGAG
>Ga0210239_102269_pt1 | contig 11046 bp, 9 predicted proteins | sample ChrtobMetP5a_0mM_FD_155451 | JGI IMG/M metagenome (GOLD analysis project Ga0210239, IMG submission 155451) | Chrysochromulina tobin associated microbial communities from unialgal haptophyte culture, Seattle, Washington, United States - P5a_0mM | ecosystem: Host-associated > Algae > Haptophytes >...
CGCATCGGGATGGGGGAAGACGTAATAGTGAATGGCAGGCGTGGCAAGATCACGTCCGACGACGGGACTAGTAACCCGTACAAGGTCACCTTTGACGAGGAAGTGAGCGGATGGCTCTACCCCAACCAGGTGACTCGGGCTGCAGCACCAGCACCCACAGGCCGCATCATGATAGGTGAATACGTGATGGTGAATGGCAGGCGTGGCAAGATCACGTCCGACGACGGGACCAGCAACCCGTACAAGGTCACCTTTGACAACGGGGAGGTGAGCGGGTGGCTCTACCCCAACCAGGTGACTCGGGCTGCAGCACCCACAGGCCGCATCGCGATGGGTGAATACGTGATGGTGAATGGCAGGCGTGGCAAGATCACGACCGACGACGGGACGAGTAACCCGTACAAGGTCACCTTTGACGAGGAGGTGAGCGGGTGGCTCTACCCTCACCAGGTGACTCGGGCTGCAGCACCAGCAGCTCCAGCAGTTCAAGCAGCACCAGAGCTGCGTTATGATTTGCTTAACAAGGCGTGCTTACCGTTTGTGCTCGTCCTGCCGCTCGCGCTGAAGCTTGGAATGCCGCAACTTGTCTTTGATATCGAGGTGGTTGTTTGCATCGCGGCCGCGGGCGGCCATCTCGGCCTTCTCTGCGCCTCAGAACGTGAGCATTCCTTCATATTCGCCTCTGCGTCGCTCGCGCTTCTCGTGACGGCGCTCAATGCGCTGATCCCAGCCGCGGCAGTGTACACGCTGCTGCCGCTCGTGTGGGCCGTTGGCATTGGGTTCGCAATCTCGGGCTCGCTCGCGTGCGAAAGGGAGAGAGTCGGGAGTGAAGGTTCTCGCGGCTTCGGCATTTTCCTGACCGTGGTGCGGTCGGTGGTGACGCTGCCGCTCGCCGTGCTGCCGTGGGTGGAGGCGATGCCGGGCGGGCTCTTGAACGCTCTCTCGTATGCGTGCGCAGCGATGGCGTTGGTGCACTTGACGATGGCGTTTTGGCTGAGCGGAGGCAAGCCGCACATCGCCGTGGCGTGGGTGGGCTCGGCGGAGATGGGGCTGGCGCTCTTGCAGGGAGTCGTCACCGTGGCCCCGTCTGAGATACGGGCGCTCTCTCCGAGCCTCCCTCCATTTCCTCCGTGGCATCCGCAGCCATTGTCTCCGCCTCCCCCGTGGCCTCTTCCTCCGCCGCCATCGCCTCCACCTCCCCCGTCGCCCCTTCCTCCGTGGCCATCGCCTCCACCTCCCCCGTCGCCTCTTCCTCCGCCGCCATCGCCTCCACCTCCCCCATCGCCTCTTCCTCCATGGCCTCCGCAACTGCCTTTGCCACCTCTTGCCCCTCCTTTTGCCCCGCTCTACAGGGTGGAGTCGACGGCTGCTCTCGCCCTAGTCGCCCTAGTGTTCGCAGCGCCGGGCATTCTCATTTTCATCTTCCTAGTGGCGAATCACGACGCAAATCGCCGCATCGGGATGGGGGAAGACGTAATAGTGAATGGCAGGCGTGGCAAGATCACGTCCGACGACGGGACTAGTAACCCGTACAAGGTCACCTTTGACGAGGAAGTGAGCGGATGGCTCTACCCCAACCAGGTGACTCGGGCTGCAGCACCAGCACCCACAGGCCGCATCATGATAGGTGAATACGTGATGGTGAATGGCAGGCGTGGCAAGATCACGTCCGACGACGGGACCAGCAACCCGTACAAGGTCACCTTTGACAACGGGGAGGTGAGCGGGTGGCTCTACCCCAACCAGGTGACTCGGGCTGCAGCACCCACAGGCCGCATCGCGATGGGTGAATACGTGATGGTGAATGGCAGGCGTGGCAAGATCACGACCGACGACGGGACGAGTAACCCGTACAAGGTCACCTTTGACGAGGAGGTGAGCGGGTGGCTCTACCCTCACCAGGTGACTCGGGCTGCCGCATCTGCAGCACCACGAGCACCACCAGCCATTCACATGTTGATGAAGGCGATGCAGGCTTTCATTCTCACGTCGATCTTCTACGGGGGGCTGGCGCTCTTGCAGGAAGTCGTCACTGTGCCTGAGATGCGGGCGCTCTCTCCAAGCCTCCCTCCATTTCCTCCGTGGCATCCGCAGCCTTGGTCTCCGCCTCCCCCGTCGCCTCTTCCTCCGCCGCCACCGCCTCCGCCTCCCCCGTCGCCTCTTCCTCCACCGCCATCGCCTCCACCTCCCCCGTCGCCTCTTCCTCCGTGGCCTCCGCAACTGCCTTTGCCACCTCTTACCCCTCCTTTTACCCTGCTCTACTGGGAGGAGTCGATGGCTGCTCTCGCCCTAGCGTTCGCAGCGCCGGGCATTCTCATATTCATCTTCCTCGCAAATCGCCGCATCGGGATGGGGGAAGACGTAATGGTGAATGGCAGGCGTGGCAAGATCACGTCCGACGACGGGACTAGTAACCCGTACAAGGTCACCTTCGACAACGGGGAGGTGAGTGGATGGCTCTACCCAAACCAGGTGACTCGGGCTACCGACCGAATCTGCATCGACGATCAGTCGCCGCTCAAGGTCGGTGACCTTGTCATGCTTGCAGACGGCGCCACAGGCGGGCCCCTGACGCCCGGGGATGTCGGCAAGATATGGCATGTTAACAGCAGTTACGGCTATTTGATTGAGTACCCTGACGGCACAACCACTACACACTGGTACAAACGTGGCGACTTGAAGAATCGGGCTACCGGGGCAGGAGGCGTTCACATTGTGTTTATGCAGGCGTTGCAGGCATTCATTCTCACGTTGGTCCTCTTCGGGTGTCTGGCGCTCTTGCAGGGGGTCGCCACCCTTGCACCGTCTGATACCCCCCCCCTGTGGAAAGCAAGCCTGTGGAAAGCAAGCCCTCCTCCTCTACTTCCCGTGCCTCCGCAACCGCCTACCCCTCCTGCTCCTCCTCCTTTTCTCCCGCCGCCTCCTCTACCACCGTTGCCACCCCAGCTGCCACCGCTACCACCGTTACCACCGTTGCAGCCGCCGCCGCCGCCGCCGCCATCGCCTCCACCTCCCCCCTTGCCTCACCCTCCGCCGCCATCGCCCCCCATGCCGCTGAATCCGCCACTTCCACCGCCGCAGTCGCCACCGCACGAGAATGCGTGCCATTCTCCATGCCTGAAGACAACCTGCGGTTCGTTCGAGGGGATCCTGTCATGCGAGTATTCAAGTTGGATGGGATGCAGCTGCTTTGGCTGTTGCTTCTACTTGCCACCTCCCCTACCTCCCTCACCATTCCTTCCGCCACCCCCAGCAACTCCGCAACCTTTGCAACCTCCACCGCCTCTGCCACCACCTCCTCCACCCTCACCACCCCCTCCACCACCACCAGCAACTCCGCAACCTTTTCGACCTCCACCGTCTCTGCCTCCACCTCCTTCACCCTCACCACCCCCTCCTCCACCACCAGCATCTCCGCAACCTTTGCAACCTCCGCCATCTCTGCCACCACCTCCTCCACCCTCACCACTCCCTCCACCAACCCCACCGTTCCCAGCACTGCCGCAGCCACATCCACCGCCACCGCCACTGCCACCACCTCCTCCATCCCCATCGCCCCCTCCTCCTTCACCACTCCCAACTCCACCGTCACCATTTCCACCGCCACCACCGCTGCCGCCACCACCGCCACCACCAGCGCCTTCACCGCCTCATCCACCTGCTCTGCCACCTCCTCCACATCCAGTCTTGGCTCCCATCTTGGTTGCCCTGGGACAGAGCCTTGGTCTTGCTCTCGTTTTCGTCCTCATCTTGAGACGCTGCGAGCAGGCACAACCACCGCCACCACCACCTCCACCTCAACCAGAACATGGAAAACAGTTACCGCCACCAGAACCATTACCGTCACCAAAACAGGATGTCTGGGGCAGCTCAGTCTGGAGCAGACCGAAGCATGATGAAGCTCCTGCGCCCACAGGCCGCATCGGGATGGGTGAATCCGTGATGGTGAATGGCAGGCGCGGCAAGATCACGTCCGACGACGGGACCAGCAACCCGTACAAGGTCACCTTTGACAACGGGGAGGTGAGCGGGTGGCTCTACCCCAACCAGGTGACTCGGGCTGCACCAGCCGAGAAGGCTCACGTGCAGGAGAAGGCTCAGAAAGCACTGCTGGAGGACGGCTTCGCCCTCCGGCCTCTGCTCGCGTCCGATGCAAACGATGCACACGTGCGACGCTCGCTCGAGGCGCTGCTCCAGACAGAGCGCCCAGAGTGGCTCGGCAAGGGCAAGGACGTGCAGAAGAAGTATGGCCCGTATGACTCGCTGAAGCTCGCGTGTGCGTGGAAGGTCAACCACCCACGCAACCGAGAAAAGTACAGGGGGGGCGTGAAGCGCGTGCAGGAGGAGATGGATCTGCTCAAGAAGAAGGGCAAGGATGTCGACAAGGTGCCCGGCCTGCCGGTGAGGACGGCTCGTGCCGCGGAAGGCTTCACCATGGAGGCAGGCGCCAACGAGGCCATCCTCCTGCATGGCACCAACCCAGATCGGCTGCTAGCCCTGCTGTCCAAGGGCCTTAACGAGCGCTACGCAGGCACCAACGCGGGCACCGCCTTTGGTGACGGCATCTACTGCGCGGAGGACCCTGGCAAGACGGATCAGTACGTCGGGGCCGACAGCGTGTACGACCCGAGCAGTGAGCTGCACAAGCGGCTGTACGGCAGAACAGTGCGCCACCCGAGCGACGTCTTCTACGTTCTCGTGGTGCGCGCGGCCCTCGGCTTCCCCGTGCGCACGCAGCATATGGGCCAGTCGGCCACCTCGATGGACCATGGCGCGCGCATCTTCCCCATAAGCTTCCGGGAGCTCTCGGACGTGCCGGGCGTCCTACCACCAATCTGCCACCACTCGCTGATCGCCGAGCTGGGTATCCATATCGAGCGCTACCGCGAGTTTGTTCTCTTCCACTCGGAGTACGTGCACATCGACTACCTCATCGCCTACCACCGCTACAATGGCGGCCAGAAGCTGAGCACGACGAATCCGTACATGGCATAGCACATGCCGACATTGTCCCTACGCTTTTGTTAGAGCTGATAAGAATAGATGTCCAGGAAAACTCGGCAAGCCGCCAATCACATGCCAAACCTGGGTACGTTGCTCATGGTGTTCTCTACGATGTCAGAATTGTGTTGGTGTTCAGAATCGCGACAATTCCCGTGGGTCCACGGTTCCTCTCGTACGTCTGCTCGGTATGTATAGAGTGCGCCGTCGTCGCAGAGGGAGTCGGAGGTGTAGAGACGCGCCCGTTGGCGCGCCCCCCGAGAAACTCATGACCCAGAAAGTGCCGTGCCGAGAAGCGAGCATTCGGACGTCGACGTTTATCGTTTTGGGGGGGAAACGCGACCTCCATTTCAATTGTCGAAATCTTCACAACACGTCCCCTGAACCGATTGTGTCTCCTGGCTCCCTGCTGTGTTTTTGATCCGATGGAAGCAACCTGTGGCTGTGCGTCTTGCCGAGATGGCAATTTAACGTGAACGTGAACGTGAACGTGATCCGATGGTTGCACACCCGATTCTGCCGGAATCCTTGAGATCGCATCACCGAGAGGCCGCGATCGCCGATCACCCCGAAATGCAGAGGATAGCCATTCTCGCCTTTCTCGCGCCGCAAGGCGCATCCGGCCTCACGTCCGCACCCGCACCCGCACGAGCCGGAGGCGCCTGGATGTGTCAGAACTCCGAGCTCGTCGCCCTTTATGAGCAGCAGAAGACGGCCATCGCAGCGCGCAAAGAGAAAGCAATCAACTCGGCAAGGAACCTTGCTACACTTGGGTCAGTTCGCGACGCACTGTCATTGGGTCGACCGCCGCGGTTGGATCCGCACGACATTGACGTGATCACAATTTCGGATGGTCGCATCACCGCTGATGCGCTTGCCAGCTTGCTGTCGCACGAGTCGTGCGCCGTGCACGTCCGTGGCTTCTGCAGCATAGATGAGTGCCGCCGGATCGAGTCGAGCCTCGCAAACGAGGCGCTCTACTCGAACTGGGCGATCAATCGGATGTCGGAAGAGGATGGCGTCGCTTCCGAAGTGGACAAGGTTGGCGTCGTCGCAAGCGAGGCCGTGGACTCGTGGGAGCAGTTTTGTGAGTACCTCGCTCCAGCCGACGGCGGCCTCGAGCGCCGTCTCGAGGTTGCCGCCGAGTGCAACCCCTTTGGCCGGCTGCTCGAGCAGCTTGACGCGGCATATGAGCACGGTTGTCGGCGCGATCAGCTTGGCGCGTGGTCCATGCCGGTTGGCACGATCCGACGCATGCGCAGCTCAAAGGGGCTGGTGCACGCGGACACGGCCACGCTCCTCAGCAGAAACGCGGGAGAGTTCTCTGCGAACCTGTATATTCGCACACCCGCCACGAGCAACGGCAGCAGCAAGGGTGCGCTCAACATCTACCCGGCCCGGCAGTACGTGGGAGACGGCGGCATTCTCGGTGCGACCAGCCCCGCCCTTCTTGCCGACCTGCAGTCCCTCGCGAAGCGGCAGGCGGAGGGCTTCCGAGGCGAGGCGCAGGCGTATCTTCGATCGGCGCTGCCGCTGCGCCGCCGGCTAGAGCTGCGCGACGGCGACCTGGTGCTCATCAATACGGGCAGGTTCCATGAGGTCGAGGCATACGGTGACGATGGAGGCGACGGCTATCGGCTGAGCGGGCAGTCGTGGCTCTCGTACCGGCAGGGGAAGCCGTTGCTGCTCTGGGTGTAGCGTTGCCTTGGAAAGTTAGTTCGCGTGGCCTGCGCTGCTGCGTTCCGCGTTCTTCGTATGCATGGGAAGTCCGTGTACGTGTAAATGATATAGTTCTTCTTATTTGGACCTCGCTAACGACGACACGACAAACACACACTACATCCGGGCCAAGCCCGAAAGCGCACCGGGTGGTCCACCCAGCGCGCACCGTACGGTAGCAGAGCATGTTGTTACAGTATCTGGACCCCGCCCTCGGTGCTCGGACTAGACGGCGTACGTAGCGACCCAGCATGATGAACCGCAACGGATTCGCGAACGAACGTTCACACATTTACGCAGCAGCAAACCCAATAGCGATCCGCGGCCAACACCCTTCCCTGCAATCACCGTATGCCAACCACAAGTTTGGCATACGGTGCGCTCTGCTCCTCGACTCGCTCCCAACGCCTCTCGCTCCCACGCTGCCGCCCTCTCGCTCCCGCACTGCCGGCCGCGGCATGCACCGGAGGCGCATTGCCAATATGCATCACCGATTCCTCCCCCCCGAAGTTCCCCAACAGGCTTGCGTGGCACAACACAATTCCCTTGGATGCACGTGTCACGACGACCGACAAAGGCGTCGCTTCTCTCGCACCCACCTCGTGCCCGACGGCCCAGCGTACCTCCAAAATGCGCTGCCAGAATGTGCTCAATCTGCAAATCTGCGTGATAAAGTAGCGGCCTGCCCAGGTGCAGCCGCCCTGGGCGCCTCGATCTTGGACGTGTCGAGTTCGGCAGACTGACTTTTAGGTGGCGGTAATCGCCAATGACTTGCGGTAATCCTCGCAACTATTCATCGCAACTATTCATCGGTAATCCTCGCGGTAATCCTGGCGGTAATCCTCGCAACGGCGTGTCTCAGAATGGTGCGGGCCGAGGACGGCGCGCATGCGCTCGAGCGCTGATTTCAGTGGCCCAAGCCCCCCACCCTCGGCGTGTTGGAGCCGAGCATCGACGGCCTCAAGAATCAGCGTCGTGTCCACCGTATCGCCCAGCGCCTCGCGGGCCAAGAAGATCAAGCTTTCGTTGACAAGCGCGCGGGCGCCCTTGATGTTGCCTTGTGCGCGTCGCACGTCTGCGAGCCAGGCTTGTGAACGCAGGCGAATGCGATCGGTTTGAGATAGCGTGTCACAGCAGCCCACGAGTGCCTCGGACAGCACAGTCTCGGCCTCGCCTAGCTGGTCCTGATCGTGCAGCAGGCGCCCCAGGTTGTTCATTGACGCGAGCGTGTCAGGATGCCGATTTCCGCGCGTCGCCCGGCTCCCTTCGAGCGACTCCCGCAGCAGCGGCTCCGCCTCGTCAAGCTTGGCCTGGTCCTGCAGTAGCAGCCCCAGATTGTTGATGGAGACGAGAGTGCTAGCGTGCCGATCGCCGAGCGTCGCCCGGCGCCCCACGAGCGACTCCCGCAGCAGCGGCTCCGCCTCTTCAAGCTTGCCCTGGGCCTTCAGCAGCATCCCCAGATTGTTGATGGAGACGAGAGTGCTAGCGTGCCGATCGCCGAGCGTCGCCCGGCGCCCCACGAGCGACTCCCGCAGCAGCGGCTCCGCCTCTTCAAGCTTGTCCTGGGCCTTCAGCAGCATCCCCAGATTGTTGATGGAGACGAGAGTGCTAGCGTGCCGATCGCCGAGCGTCGCCCGGCGCCGCAAGAGCGACTCCCGCCACAGCGGCTCCGCCTCTTCAAGCTTGTCCTGGTCCTTCAACAGCATCCCCATATTTGTGAAGGAGTCGAGATCGCCGAGCGCATCATTGAACAGCGGCGCCGCATCGTTCATCGCCTCCCGCAGCAGCTCGGCCGCCTCGTCGAGCTCGCCCTTGTCCTTGAGCAGCCTCCCCAGCTCGTTGATGGAGGCGAGAGTGTCGGGATGACGATGGCCGAGTGTCTGGCGGCGCGCCTCGAGCGCCTCCCGCAGCAGCTCGGCCGCCTCGTCGAGCCGGCCCTGGTCCTTCAGCAGCCTCCCCAAATTGTGGATGGAGGTGAGAGTGTCGGGGTGCCGATCGCCGAGTGTCTGGCGGCGCATCTCGATCACCTCTCGGTACAGCGGCGTCGCCTCGTCGATCTCGCCCTCAGCGTACAGCTTGTTCGCCCGGGCGAGGGTTATCCGATGAGCCTCAGTGGCTATCTCGCCGAGATCGAGCTGTACGCTGTGGACGTCCACCAGGACACTTACCACGACCCCCTTGAAGGAGAAGCAGCACGCGAGCGTGCTGCACAGGCCGAGCGAGAAGAAGAGGCCGAACAAAGTGGCACAGGCGCCCACGATACCAGGCGCCGCGAGCGATTCTGCCTTGTCCAACCACTGAGAAGCGCAGCCGCAGAAGAGCGTGAACTGCGTCAGCTGCTCCGCGGCGGCCGCGAGCCTGGCGACCGCATCCGCGCAGACGACCTGCGGATTCGGCGCTTGCTGCAGGCACTGCTCTGTAGAGCCGTTGGCTGAGTTGAGTTGGATGGTCAACGAAGGGATCGTGCTGCACGGCAAGCCAAAATAGGTGTTCCAAAGCTCGTTGGTCACCGACACCTGCGACGCGAGACCAAGTGCCGCGCAGATTGAAAAAAAGGTGAACGCGATAATCGCCGCAAACCAGCCCAGAAATATGAACAGCTTGGAGGCATGGGAGGAGGCGAGGGCGCGAGCCGAAGGTGCCGTCGGCACCGCGATGGACACCTCTTTAGACGCCAGAGGCATCGAGGGTGCTTCTGGCCCCTCGCCCCCGTACAGCGCGGCGTACTGCGCGGCGTAGTTGGCGGCGGCTTCAGACGAAGACGAAGGCGGCTGCGCTGGCGCAGCTAGGGTCTTGGCAGGCACGGACATAGGCGGAGATGGAGGAGGCGAGAGTAGCTGCGGCGAATCGGGTGACAGATGTCTCGGATCGCGCGAGGAAGTCGTTTTTGAGGTGCCAAGGGCCAGCCAAGAGAAGAGCGTGGAGAGCAGCAAGATGGCAAACAAGAAGACAGCGGGGGTGATCATGATGGGTACCCACCAGTCAAGACCGGATTCAAGTATGCCGAGCCCCATTTCATCGAGCGCATTTCGGTCTAACCCGATTATGTTCATTGCGCTCGGCACGCGCGTGAGAAGGTGGAAGTTGTCCATCATGCATACCGTAGTGTCCCGGACGTCCATCGAGACCGAGACCGCACCAATCCCACATCCGAGGATGAAGTAGGCGCTCAGGAGTGTCATGAAGGACCAGGACTTGATGTTGAGCTCCGAGGGCATGCAAGGCCCTTTCCTTGTGGCCGAGTCTCCGGGAAAGAAACGGGCTTTCACATCCTTGGAGCGCCTGACGCAAGTGATGCAGCAGAGGATGGAGATGAGTCCAAGCACGCTGCAAATGATGATCGCCTCAGTGACCCCTGCCCCCCCTGGGCCTTGATCGCCACCCGTCAATCGACCCGCCTGAACCGGCACCATGCTGACAACAAAGGTTGAGGGGACTGCGGGCGGCGGAGGCGGAGGCGATGGCGGTGCGGGCGGTGGCGGCAGAGCCGGCGGTTGCGAAGGTGGCAACGGGGCCTGGACCGAGATGGTGATGGGGCTTGAAGCGATGCTGGCAATGGGGATGCCAAGGGCACCGGACAATCTCTGAGGACTTGCCGTGATCACTTGTAGTCTGCTGAAGACGCTTGCAGCAGCCGGAGGGTTGCGGATGAGGCTCGTAACGCGCACCGACGCCGCCTCGACGGTGAGCTCGATCATCGCGGCTGTCACGCCCGACGTCCCAAGCGCGCTCGCGAGCGCGGCCCTGTAGCCATCCCGGTTGAAGGTGTCGATTGTGCCTGAGGCCACCACCACGAAGGTAATGGCCGGTTGAACGACCGTGCCTGGAGCCAAGGGCGGAAACGGCGGCGAGGGCGGGAGGCCAGGGCACACGGGCCTTGCCGGTGGGTCTGGCGGCAGAGGAGGTGGTGACGGTGGCGGTGGAGAAGGTGGCGGAGATGGGGGCAACGCGGGTGGCGAAGGAGGATCTGGTGGCGGTGGAGAAGGAGGCGGTGGCGAGGGCGGAGGCGGCGACGGCGAAGGCGGCGGGGGCAACGACGGGCGCGGCGGGGATGGTGGGAGCATCGGCGGTGAAGGAGGTGGCACTTGATACGGTGACAGAGGCGGCAGTGGTGACTGCGGCGATGGTGGTAGGGAGGGCGGGGTTAGTGGCGGCGGCGGCGCTGGTGAAGGTGGCGGCGGCAACGGCGGTGGCTCTGGAGGGGGCGACGGCGGTGGTGGCGACGGCGGTGGTGGCGAGGGCGGAGGTTCCGGAGGCGGCGACGGCGGCGGTGGCGACGGCGGTGGTGGCGAGGGCGGAGGTTCCGGAGGCGGCGACGGCGGAGGT
>Ga0210239_102274_pt1 | contig 11031 bp, 5 predicted proteins | sample ChrtobMetP5a_0mM_FD_155451 | JGI IMG/M metagenome (GOLD analysis project Ga0210239, IMG submission 155451) | Chrysochromulina tobin associated microbial communities from unialgal haptophyte culture, Seattle, Washington, United States - P5a_0mM | ecosystem: Host-associated > Algae > Haptophytes >...
CAAAGTCGGGACGAGACGCAATAAAAATACATTCTTAGGAAGCGTGTGCAACATACGAACACATCTTCTATGAGCTGCGGCTCGACCACGAGTCTATTTTATCGAGATCTGGGCGTGCGCTGACTCAGGCAAGGAGCCCAATGACATTCAAACGGCAGGCCGCGAAGGCAAGGGAACTCTTTTTTCTTGTTCGGTAATAATTCAACTTCCCCGCATTGTGTCTAAAGTAAGAGCTCCTCACGACCGAAACGAGAAACGACAAACGGGGGTGGGGAAGCCGGCGGTAGCACTCTAAACATATAGTCCACCGTGCGCAAACTGCACTTTTTAGGAAGGTCTCATCATCTCATCATCTCATTTCCATTGGACGAGACCTCCGGGCCGTGGGAAGCCGGGCGTCCGAGCACGTTGCAATGCAAAAAGCCGCCGATCCGCCATCGCCGCCGGTGACGGACACTGCCGTCGAGGGCCGCTTGCTCTGCAGCTTCGTGCCGGCGATCATGCTGAACGTCATGGAGGAACGTGGTGCAGCCATCCAGACTCCGACGACGCACAACATCAAGGATGCGGTTGCACTCTTCGCGGTGAGATGAAGATTCCGTGCCTCATGTGCATTGGTCCCTGAGTTTGTTGGAGCGTGCAAATTAGAATCGCGTGTGAGCTTCATTATACACAGGACATATCGGGCTTCTCGGCACTCAACGAATTCTTCTCTCAACAGGGCGGCGACGGGCTCGGCACTATGATGTCCCTCGTCAATATGTACTTTCAGCAGGTGCGTACCAGCGCAACTTCTCGCGACCGACCCCACCTACTGACAAAAGACAAATGCGGCCGCAGATGATCAAGATAACGTCCGCCTGCGGCGGAGACGTGATCAAATTTGCTGGGGACGCACTCATCGTTCTGTGGACGGGTGGCCCCTGCAGCGTGCTCGCCCACCGTGCGTGCGAATGCGCTCTCGAGCTACAGGACGTGCTGCACGACTCACCCATGACGCCGACCATCCGTTTGAGCCTAAAGGTTGGCGTCGGGCTCGGTCCCGCAACGATGTTTTACGTCGGGGGCCATGAGGGTCGCTGCGAGTACTTTGCATCGGGCGCGGCGTTGCGCGAGTGCTTCGATGCCTGCGACCTCGCCGCTAGTGGTGATGTGATCATCTCGACGGCTATCCTCGATGAGGTGAGGGATGTGAGCTGCGGGGAGCCCATGCAAAGAGGGTTCTTCTCGTTGCTGTCTATGGCGAAGACGTTCCGTAAACGATCCGTCAATCGGATCGCACGACCGGCGGCTGTGCTGTCACCCGACGCACTCGAATCGCTGCGGAGCTACACACCCCCAGTGCTCCTGTCCGCGCAACGGTTGGAGGGCTCGCTCAGCGAACAGTCCGTGCGAGGCTGGACAGTCAGTGTCGTGCAAGCCAGCGTCCTCTTTGTCAATCTCGGGATCGGCAGCTTCATGGACGCGAGCGATCTCGATTGCAACAAGATCCACACGGCCGTCGTCACAGTGCAGCGCATCGTGGCGAAGCTACAGGGATGCATCCATCGATTCACCGTCGATGACAAAGGCTGTGTGATGAAATTGGTTTTCGGGGCCCATCTCCCCCACGAGGACCAGCCCTATCGCGCGCTGCTCGCCGCCCTGCAGATTCGGCAGGCGCTGAGCCTTCAGGGCATCCAGCCGTCGGTCGGCGTCGCGTCCGGGAAGTCGCTCATCGGCCCTGTGGGCAGTGCCGTTCGGCAGGAGTTCACCGTGCACGGGGACAAGATCATTCTTGCGGCGCGGCTGATGCAGCTCGCAGCCAAGTACGGCGGCATGGTGCTGTGCGATGAGACGACCTTCCTCGCGACGCGTGACGATGTCCGCTTTGTCCATCTGCGACCCGTTGAGCTCAAGGGAAAGACTGCCGCTGTCTGCCCCTACAGACCGGTGGCTTCCTCCGAGCTCCTTGAGAAGCCTACGATGACAGCCAAGCCAGCAGACAAGTACTGCACCACCCTCGAGCCGATCCGGCGCGCTCTGGAAGCGTGCACTGCTTGGCGTTTGGAGAGCATGCCAAAGTTCCGTGCGCTCGTCGTCACCGGCGACCATGGCTCTGGCAAGACGCAGTTGCTTATGCAGGCTCGAGCTCGATTCGAGGAGGGCTACCGAGTGCTACACGTACGATGCCGCGAGCACGAGTGCGAACAGCGAGGAGCGCTGCTGCGCCGCATCTTTGCCCAGCTCTGCGAGCACGACGTGTGGCCCTCCCTGCAGCACGTGGCCCCCATTTTCTCGGCGTCGGCCTCAGATGCCGAGAGTGCGCTCATCGAGTGCGAGCTCAAGCTGCTACGCTCGCACATTACAATCGGCGAGCCCTCGGGCCAACCTGCAGAGAAACTGAGAGAGGCGAAGGCCGAGCGAGAAGCGGACAAGCCCGTGCTCGCCTGCATCGCATCGGGCGGCGACAGGTGCGAGGTTCCGCAGAGCCAGGGTCCGCTCGTGCTCATCATCGACGACGTGCACCACGCGGACGCACACTCGTGCGAGCTCTTGCGCCAACTGGGTATGAAAGCGCCAGCGGCGCTCCTGCTACTGCTCTCTTGCCGGGAGCCTCGCGTCTCGCTCTCTGCACCGAGCGAGGTGGGGGCAAATGAGCTACTAGGCCAGTTCTTGCCCGGGCACCGCCTCGTGCATGATCTGTCCTCTAGTCGGGATATATTGCCCTCGGTAATCACCTGCCGCTTGCGGCCGATCAGCGCAGTCGGGTGTGACGAGCTCGTCTGCAGCGACCTTGGCGTCGACAAGCTGCCCGTCCGAGTTTCGGCGCTGCTCGCGAAGCGCAGCGGAGGCAGCCCGCTCCTTTGCCAGGCAATCGCGCGGAATCTGATCCAACGAGGCGTGCTGCAAGTGTTGCCCGAGCTCGCCTCGGGCTGTCGCACGAGCTGCAAACTTGGATCTATGGCGACCGAGCGTAGCTTGGATGCGGCGGCGACCGAGGCCGTCGTGGAGAAACGCCATAGTGTATTGTGCGTGAAGCTCGCGGAGCTCAGCATGCTGCAGCAGCTCATCCTTAAGGCGATGTCCATGCTGCCAGAGCCCTGCTTTCAAGGTCAGATTCAACAAGCAATGCCAATCCCTCTCGACATGCACGCGCTGGTCGGCCAGCTACGATTGCTGCGCGAGCGTCACCTAATTGTTGCTCCACCGTCACATCGGCGATCACTGCCGGGCGTCCTCAATCAGGCCTCCAACGAGGCCTCTTATCAGTACGTCGACATCGGCATGCGCGAGGTTTGCCATCATCTCATGGTGGAATCTCAGAAGCGTCAGATCCGGCTACGTATTGCCGCGGTGGATGAGTCCAAGGCGGTCATTGGCAGCTTGGCTGACTCCATTTCGAGCTCGCTTGACGCTGACCACCTCGCTCGGTCACTGTCGCCTACCATGCTGCGAGCTTCGAAGCTCCGCTCGTCGCTTCGCGAAAGCAAGCTCCTGCTGACCCCTCCAAGAAGCACCGCGCCTCCACACAACCGAAGCAGTCACCGAGGCAGCTTATCCAGCACGAGCGGATCGCTGCTCGTCACTGCTGGAGATGAGGACAAGCAGTGGTGGCTTTCTCGTTCGCTCAGCATGAACAGCCCCTCCCGTCTCAACGGACGCCATGTTGTGCAGCCCTCTCCTTCTCGGTTGCACCAACGCACCCCACTCCCCCGCCGGGGCGATCAGTCACCCCACTCTTCCCGGCTTAGCCGAGAAAGCAGCCATGTGAGTTCGTCTGCTCTCACTCATTCAGCGACTGCTAGCATATTGAGCTCAAGCCTTCCGTCCTGGGCACGCCATCGCAAACACCGCAGTACCAATACCACAACAGGTCCTGCTGTATCTGGTAGCAAGGCCGGCGCTGCTTGCCCAGCAGGCCGTTTGGGTGGTGTCGACCTTAGTGTTGCCCATGGGTCTACTCTCATGCAAGTCCTTGGCAAATGGCTGGGGACCATCAAGCCGTCAGTTGAGGCGAAAGCTGAGGACGATGATGCAGTTTGTCAGCAACGGCAGAGAGGAATGGTGCAAGCCTTGATTCATCGCCTGCTACGCCATCCAGTCGCCATGATTGTGCAGCAAACGAGCAGCAAGGTGCACCCGGCCTTCGCGCCAGGAGGCGATGAGCCGGCGCATACCCATTCGCCCGCTGTCGTGCGTCGGCAGCTCGATGACGAGACGGACGAGCCTATCTCACCCTCGTCGGGGTCGTTCATCGACTCATTCCTGGCTTCGAGCACTGGATTGCTAACCCCAGGCCGCGAGTCTGAAGAGGTACTTCTGGAGTGCTACTTGGCTGGGCCAGACCAGAATGACTTGCCCTCGCCTATCCCAAGCGCGCCAGCAATGAGCTGCAGCGACGATCAATTCAATGCTCCGAGACAGTTTTCGAGCATGCCCATCATGCGACCGCAGTCCGTGATCGAGCTGGCAAGCGGTGAGGAGCCGAAGGGGATGTACGACACCCCGAGCTCGCAGAGCGTCGAGCAGGTGGCCCGCGTGGCGGCGCTCCTGGTCGAGGCTACGTGCGATGACGCAGTCGTGCGCCGGCATGTCGGGAATAGGCGGCGTGTGGTCCGCAGATTGTTTGACGATGTTGACGCAGATGAGGATGCACATGGCGCAGATGATCAGATCCTAGAGTCTGGCCAGCTGAGCACCTGAGCACCTGAGCAAGGGCCAGGCACCGGCACGGGTACCGGGGCTAGAGCCCGACTCGAGATACGGGGTTGTACGACAAGAGCCGCTTTCAGATACTCCACAACCCCTTACCGTTACCGCGTTTGCCGTTTGCGTTGCTCGACGTGTTTTACGCTCCGCACGAGTTGTGTTACACGGTGTCACCGAATACACGATTCGAGAGAAGGTGGGGGCTACCTTGTGGCGTGGTGGTTGAGTGGGTCAGTGTGGGCCGAAGCTATTTCATGAAAATGTGCTGGCGAAATGCAAAAACCAAACCTCCGTGGTTGCACAACGACTGTAGCACCATACACACCCCGCAAAAGGCCCGGGATAGGCTTCCGGGTGTACGCAATACGCTGTGTTGATCTCAACGCCATCAGCAGCGGAGAAGGCTACGTGAATTCATGGATCAACCTCCACCTCGCCCAGGAAGTCGCAAGCGAGACCACGAGGCGCTTCTCCACAGCAGAGGCCACCTTGATGCTCGCAAACAAGCGGTAGCCGTCGGTAAGCTCGACCTGCTGCTCCCGCAGCATACGCGAGAGAGCCTCGACCTTGGCCCTCCCTGCCTCGCCATTCGTCAGGGCCTCGGCCGCCGTGGCGCCGACGGCCGTCTGCACTGTCTCGAGCCGCGACCGCATGTGTGCGAGCCCTGTATCTGCCGCCACCTTCGCTGCATGCGCTTCGGCCTTGGCTACTGCGAGTGCTGCCTCTGTGGCCTCGAGCTGTGCGCGATGGCCTCGAGCTTGCGCCATCGCGGCTTGCGTTGCAGCGCTCAACTCCGAGCTCAGACGCGTCGTCTCAATCTGCAGTGCGGCGACTGAGGCGCCGGTTGCCACCGTCGACGAGGAGCGCAGGTCAGCCAGCGCGGCCGTGTGCTCCTCGCCCATGCTGATGAGATCAGTCTTTCCCCTCCATTGAGCCAACGTCGTCGCGAGTGATAGCACGACTCGCTTGTCCATGGCGGCAGCCAGCTTGCCATAGGCTGACAAGCGGTAGCCGTCGGTAAGCTCCGCCTGCTGCTCTTGCAGCATACGCGAGAGAATCTCGACCTTGGCCCTCCCTGCCTCGCCATTCGTCAGGGCCTCGGCCGCCGTGGCGCTCTTCTGTGCCGCCGCGGCCGACCCGGCCGACTCGGCCGACTCGGCAGCGACCTTGGCGGCCGCCCGCGATGCCTCGAGCTGCGCTCGCACGCTCACGAGCTCCTCGTCTGCTGCCGCCAGCGCTGCCTGCGCCTCGGCCTCAGCTGCTGCAACGGCTCTTGCAGTCTGTGCCGCCGCGGCCGACTCGGCCGACACGGCAGCGACCTTGGCGGCCGCCCGCGATGCCTCGAGCTGCGCTCGCACGCTCACGAGCTCCTCGTCTGCTGCCGCCAGCGCTGCCTGCGCCTCGGCCTCAGCTGCTGCAACGGCTCTTGCAGTCTGTGCCGCCGCGGCCGACTCGGCCGACTCGGCAGCAACCTTGGCGGCCGCCCGCGATGCCTCGAGCTGCGCTCGCACGCTCACGAGCTCCTCGTCTGCTGCCGCCAGCGCTGCCTGCGCCTCGGCCTCAGCTGCTGCAACGGCTCTTGCAGTCTGTGCCGCCGCGGCCGACTCGGCCGACTCGGCAGCGACCTTGGCGGCCGCCCGCGATGCCTCGAGCTGCGCTCGCACGCTCACGAGCTCCTCGTCTGCTGCCGCCAGCGCTGCCTGCGCCTCGGCCTTAGCTGCTGCAACGGCTCTTGCAGTCTGCGCACGCGCAGTTTCGTCGGCCTCAGCCTGGGAAAGCGCGGCTGCTTGCTGCTCACTCACGCGGCTCTTCTCCTCGTGCCGCCGGAGTAGCATAGCCTCATCGAGTTGCTCCCGAGATCGCTCGGCTGCCTCGGTGGCGCGTCGCAGCTCCTCGCGCAGCTGGCCCTTGGCACGCTCCGCCTCGGCCCTGGCTTTCATCGCCTCGGCCCGGACCTTGAGCTTCTCAGCGATGGCACCGTCCTTGGCCTTGGCCATCTCGGACAGGGCGCGTACGTGCTGCTGCTGCTGCAGCAGCTGCTGCTGCTGCAGCTGCTGCAGCTGCTGCTGCTGCTGCTGCTGCTGCTGTTGCTGCTCCTCACTGCGCACACTCCTATCTTCGTGTGCGAGCCCTTCGACCGCGACCAGCCACGATACGTTGGCTCGCCACACTGCCCATGCGGCCGAGAGCCGTGGCAGGACAACCCCGGCGACAGCCTGCCCTAGACGAAACGTGGTGCAAAGGCCGTAGCTCGCCTTGAGCTCGGCCTGCTGCTCCCGCAGCATACGCGAGAGAGCCTCGACCTTGGCCCTCCCTGCCTCGCCATTCGTCAGGGCCTCGGCCGCCGTGGCGCTCTTCTGTGCCGCCGCGGCCGACTCGGCCGACTCGGCAGCAACCTTGGCGGCCGCCCGCGATGCCTCGAGCTGCGCTCGCACGCTCACGAGCTCCTCGTCTGCTGCCGCCAGCGCTGCCTGCGCCTCGGCCTTAGCTGCTGCAACGGCTCTTGCAGTCTGCGCTCGCACGCTCACGAGCTCCTCGTCTGCTTCGGCGCGTGCATGGGCGAGCTTGGCTTCCTGCTGCGCCTGCGCACGCGCCGCGGCCGACTGAGCGGCGGCGGCGAAACGCTCTGTTTGGGCGGCGGCAGAGGCGAGCGCCTGCTCGCGTTGAGTGAGCGCCTGCTCCCGCTCCCTCTCGGCCCGGGTGAGCTGCACGGCGCATTCGGCCAGGCGCTGCTCGACGACCTCCTTCTCGCGCAGCAGCTGCTCGTGCGCCTCACGCGCGGCGCGCTCGTTCGCGCGAATCTCGTCGATTTCATCGCGGCTGCGGGTGGTCACGTCGGCGTTACGCCGCAGCTCGTCTTGGAGCTTGCGCAGCTCGCGCTCGTGCGCAGCCCTCGCCTCGAGCTGCTCCGCACGCAGCATGCGCGCGGAGGCGATGGCGTCATCTCTCTCGCGGGTCAGCTCGGTGAGCTCGTGGCTATGCTGCTGCTGCAGCTCGTCCGTGGCCGCCACACCCGCTGCCTGCTGCCTTTGCGCCTGTCTCGCTACCTTTTCGGCCGCCGCCTTGGCAGCGTTGGCGTCGGCGAGCGCCTTGCGCGCCTCCTCGAGTTCAGAACTCATGAGCTCCTTGTCGTGCGCTGTCTGCTCGAGCTGCTCCTCGAAGGTGTTAATGGCCGCCTCCATCCGTTGCTGGAAGGCGATGCCCTCGACCTCGAGCGATCGGTTCTCCGAGCGAAGGCGCGCCACCTCCTCAGCGAGGGCCCGCTGATGCGGCCCTTGCTCTAGCGCGGTGTACGCCGCCGACGTCTCTGGCGAGAAAGGAGCGCCCGGGCCACCACCTATCCTGCCAGCCTGGACCCGGCGGAGCTTACGATTCTCCAACTCCAGCTCTCGGATCTGCCGCTCTAAATGGTCGACCTCGTACAGATGCGACCTGCAGCACGAGGGCAGGCGCGGGCACGGGCTCGGAAGCATGTCACCACCCCAAGGGATAGCGGCACTGCGGTGACGTGCTCGCGTGAGAAGGCGTGGCACACCATGGAGTCGTTGACGCCGCTTTGGCTGATGCGCCGGCTGCGGCAGTGGGAGGCGAGGCGGACGCCACCCACGCTTGCGGCGTCAGCCGATGCGGTGTCGACCGCAAACGTGAAGCCATTGGCGGCGGCTTCAGTTCTGGCTTCCCTCCTTTCCCGCCACGCGTGCTCAAGGCCGTCTGTCCCATGTCCAGGAAGAGAGCCGGAGCGGAGAACGTCTGCGGCCAGGCGGTCGGAGGCTTCCTTGCCGGCGTCGCTGCTGTGCTCTCCGGGCCAGAGGAGGAGCGCCCAAAATGGGTCGCGTGGCTAAGATCATACGACGGCTCGGTGGTGAATGCAATCGCCAAGGCAACGCATCTGATCATGGACGATCCTGCAAGCCAGCCAGAGGCGCCCGCGCTGTACGCCGAAGCCCGCAAGCGCGGCATCTACATTGTGAAGCACAAATGGTTGCAGGCGTGCGATGCCAATGAGGAGCGCGTGGACGAGACCCAAAGCAAGTGGCAAGTGGCTGCGCCGCCGGCAACGGTGAATAACGAGGATGGCGATGGTGGGGACGCCGCCGTTGACGAGCAGGGCGCCGACGACGAGGAGGCGGCTCGCGGCACTGAAGTGGAGGACGACGATGAGGAGGAGGTGGTGGTGGAGGCAGACGAGGCACATCAGGAGGCGGAGGCGGAGGTGCCGATGCCCCGTGGTCGTCACGCCTCCCGCTTCTCCTCTCGAGCCTCTCGTGGTGTGGATCCCTCGAGGACGCCGGCAGCTGAGGCGCAGGAATCTAGCCGGCCCCGCCGCACCTCGATGGCAGATGCAAGCCGGCCGAGCACGATCGGCGGTGGCGCGGTCGAGTCGTCACGCGGCCAGGGCAGCAAGGCCGGTCGCAGCCAGAGCAGCGCGTTTCGCAAGCGTGGGCGTGCCGATAAGGAGGCGGCAGAGGCCGAGGAGGAGGCGGCGGAGGCGGACGAGGATGCCGAGGAAGAGGAGGAAGGGGCAGAAGCGGCGCCCCCGCCCAAGGCCAACGGCATCCAGGGTGGCGCCCAGAGCGCCAAGCGGCGCAAGGCTGCGTCCAGCGGCAGCGACGGCGAAGCGGAGGCGAAGGCGGAGGCGAAGGCGGAGGCGGTGGCAGAGGCGGACTTGCTGGACGAGGTGGCCATCGACTGGGAGGCGCGTCATGCGCTCGCGCCCGCGTCACTCTCGCTCTCGCTCTCGCACGACAACGAGCTGCGCGAGACCATCGGCGGCGCCATCCGATTCCTTGGCGGCACGCGGTACAAGCCAGCCGAGGACGTGAGCGTGACGGCGCGCACGTCGCATCTGATCGTCGACGACGGCGCGGTGCCCAAGCGCACCCTCAAGTTGCTGCACGCGATGGCACGCGGGCTGCCGGTGGTGCGCGCGAGCTGGCTGCTACAGTCGGTGAGCGCGGGCCGCTGGCTCGACTGGGAGCGCTTTCAGGCGTTGCCCGCGCACCCGCACGCGACTCGCCAGCTCGCCGGCAAGGTCTTCTACATCGGAGACTCGGGGCGTGTGCCACGTGCCGACTTGGAGGCGCTGATCTCGCTCGCGGGCGGCAAGGTGGGTCCATTGCGCTGTGCGACCCACACGGTCAACGTGATGGGTCTCGAGGGCTCGAAGCTCGTGAGCACTGACTGGGTGCTCGCGCAGATCTGCGAGCCCAACGCGGAGGGCACGTCGCCTCCCGCCGCCGCCGTTGCCGCCGCGGGTTCCAAGACAAAGGCCGCCGCGACTGCTGGGCCGCCGCCTGCCAAGTCCAAGGCGACCGCCGCGCCCGCGCCGGCCGCGGCCTCGCGAGCTGCCGCGCCGGCCGCGGCCGAGCCAGGCGTGGACCAGGGGTCGTCGTCGTCGCGCAAGCGCCTCGCCGCCCCGATGTGCGCCAAGCCCGCCCCGAGTCTCGCCGACGCCTCGAGGAATGTCAAGGGCAAGGCTAAGGGCGGGAAGGCGTCCATGTCCGCCACGGGCGGCGCGGCACGCAAGAAGGTGGCCGCTGAGGCGGCCCGCGAAAAGGATGCGGAGCAGCAAGCGGAGAATGGAAATGTGGCCGAGGCCGTGGACGGCGCCGACGACTCCGACTCATCCGAGTTCTGAAGGGGTGGCAGGAGTGGCAGACTCTACTTGCATGTCCGACTCTGCCCCTAGCGACGGCGGCGCGAGCGTGCGTGGCAAATTGCATGGGATCCAGAATTCATGGGATCCAGATGCAGGGGCAGAATGCTTGGCCCGGCGGGCAGCGGAGCGCGGCGGTTGGAGGTGTGGCGAAGGATGCAGGATGCAAGAATATGATACACTGTATTGAGGGGCGTCGCTCATACATGTCCGCACAGTAGACAGTTCACGCATCCTCAGTGTGCGGAGGCAGGGGGCGGGCGCGTGAGAAAAATGCGGTAACCGTAAACCGAACCGCGAACGGAACCGGTGCGCTGCGCCCGCATGCATTCGCGCCCATCCTCAATCCGAGAGAGACTGTGTGTAAAATCTCTAGATTTGGCATAGGGTGGGGATAGGGTAAAAGTGACGTGATAAGTGAGACTGACCCACCTCCCCCTGTGGTGAAGGAGAGATAGAAGACATAGTGTTGTCCTCGAGCGGAAAGGGGTAAGTCGACAAACCCGCGCAACACTACCGCGGCGCTTCGCACGCGTGACCACTCCGAGGAATCACATTCCACGGAAGATCCCACAGGGAACGCACCGGTACAACGCGACACACACAGGTGAAACGACAAGCGGAATGGGGGGGTTCGGGAAATGTAAAACGACAGATCGGCTGTCGGGGGACACTGTCGGCAG
>Ga0210239_102283_pt1 | contig 10960 bp, 3 predicted proteins | sample ChrtobMetP5a_0mM_FD_155451 | JGI IMG/M metagenome (GOLD analysis project Ga0210239, IMG submission 155451) | Chrysochromulina tobin associated microbial communities from unialgal haptophyte culture, Seattle, Washington, United States - P5a_0mM | ecosystem: Host-associated > Algae > Haptophytes >...
GACGAGCGACCGGTAGATGCCGCCCTTGCGCTCGAGCAGCGCCTCGTGCGGCCCCTCCTCCACCACCCGGCCGCCCGAGAAGACGGCGATCTTGTCCGCGTTGCGGATCGTCGACAGCCGGTGTGCGATCACGATCGTCGTGCGCGTGCTGCCCTTGAGCAGTGCGTCGAGCGCCGCCTGCACGATCCGCTCCGACTCCGTGTCCAAAGCAGACGTCGCCTCGTCGAGCACAAGGATGCGCGGCTCGCGCACGAGCGCGCGCGCAATCGCAATGCGCTGCTTCTGCCCGCCCGAGAGCTGGATGCCCTTGTCGCCAACCTGCGTCGCATACCCGTCAGGCATCTCGCTCACAAACGAGTGCGCATTTGCAAGCCGAGCTGCTTGCGCTACGGCCGCCTCAGTTGTGCGCCCGAACGCGCCTTGCGCGATGGCCGCATCGCCCTCGTCGCTCGTCGACCCGGCGCCGAGTCCGATGTTCCACCCGATCGAGCCCGAGAACAGCACTGGCTCTTGGCTTACCAGCCCGATCTGCGAGCGCAGCCAGCGCACGTTGAGCGTGCGAATATCGACGCCGTCCACGCAGATCGCGCCGCCCTCGACATCGTACCAGCGCTCGAGCAGAGCGACAAGCGTGCTCTTGCCGCATCCTGACGGCCCAGCCAGGGCGACCGTCTGTCCCGCATCGATCGCCAGGCTCAGCTTCGAGTAGACCGGGCACTCACGGCGCGCGGGGTACGCGAACTCAACGTTGAAGAGCTCGATCTTGCCAAAAGGCCGTTCAGCGGGCACCAGCCCACTGCCCATCAGCGCGTCGATGGGCGATTTGGTCGCAATGATCGCGTGCACCCTCCCCGCCGCCAGCATGGCCTCAACTCGGTCCGAGGCGTCGCGCGAGACCTGTGCCAGCCCAAAGGCCATGAAGATGAGCACGAGCAGGCAGCGCATGATGTCGGGGAAGTCGATTAGGTCCGCCTCAAAGAAGGCGCCGCCCACGATGTACTGGAAGGCGGCGCCGATGAGGATCGAGCCCGCCGCGACGCCGCCGCCCACCCCGAGGGCGATGCCCTTGCGCACATCTTGCTGTGTTGGCAACAAGAGCTCGTCGGCAAAGCGTGCCATGGCGTGCCGCTCAAGCCCAAAGGACGCGACGGTGCGCAGCTGCAGCAGCGTCTCCGAGGCGGTGGAGCTTGCAGCGACGAGCGCCTCGGCCGCACGCTCCGAATACTTTTTGACGACGATCGCCTGCGCGATGACCGGGATGAGCGTGAGCGGGATGATTACGAAGACGCAGAGCGTGAGACGCCATGACGAATCGAACGAGATGTACAGCCCGCCGATGAGCACCGCAAGCTGCGAGATAGCGATCCCCGCGCGTTCGCCGGTGAGTGCCTTAATTTGGAAGCAGTCGGTGGCGAGGCGGCTCGAGAGCGCACCCGCCGTCCGATCGAGCGCGCCGTCAAACCATCCAACGGGTTGCCGAAGGATGGCCTCGAAGGCAGCCACGCGCACGCGCAGCACCATGCGCTCAGTGATAATGGAGGAGGAGATTTGGCGCGAGATCGCACCGACAGCGTTGACCACACCCATTCCGAGAAACACGGCGCCCCACAGGCGCGCGTCCGCGCGCATCTCGCCCGTGTCGACGTTGTAGAAGACGACGAGGAATTGCGCCATCAAGAACCCAATGGCGGGCATGGCGAGACCTGTGAGGCAGGCGCCGATTAGAAAGGGCGCGTACCATAGCACGTCGGCGCGCGTCTGTCGCCACAACCAATTCCGGACTGTCTTGCTCAGCTGGGCCTTGACCTTCGTTTCGGTCGCCTTGGGGCTGCCCTCAGTCAGTGCCATATCTGCGGGCGAGATTGCAGTTGCTTCGTCCTCAGACGCCAGTGCCTTGACCTCAGGGACAGCGACGACTGCGACGGCCTCAGGAGTAGCCTCGACCACGGCCGCCTCGACCCCAGGGACGACGATGGGAGAGGCAGCAGCTGACGCCGCCGCAGCCTCCAAGGGTTGACTAAGTTGCGCCTCGACGAGCGACCGGTAGATGCCGCCCTTGCGCTCGAGCAGCGCCTCGTGCGGCCCCTCCTCCACCACCCGGCCGCCCGAGAAGACGGCGATCTTGTCCGCGTTGCGGATCGTCGACAGCCGGTGTGCGATCACGATCGTCGTGCGCGTGCTGCCCTTGAGCAGTGCGTCGAGCGCCGCCTGCACGATCCGCTCCGACTCCGTGTCCAAAGCAGACGTCGCCTCGTCGAGCACAAGGATGCGCGGCTCGCGCACGAGCGCGCGCGCAATCGCAATGCGCTGCTTCTGCCCGCCCGAGAGCTGGATGCCCTTGTCGCCAACCTGCGTCGCATACCCGTCAGGCATCTCGCTCACAAACGAGTGCGCATTTGCAAGCCGAGCTGCTTGCGCTACGGCCGCCTCAGTTGTGCGCCCGAACGCGCCTTGCGCGATGGCCGCATCGCCCTCGTCGCTCGTCGACCCGGCGCCGAGTCCGATGTTCCACCCGATCGAGCCCGAGAACAGCACTGGCTCTTGGCTTACCAGCCCGATCTGCGAGCGCAGCCAGCGCACGTTGAGCGTGCGAATATCGACGCCGTCCACGCAGATCGCGCCGCCCTCGACATCGTACCAGCGCTCGAGCAGAGCGACAAGCGTGCTCTTGCCGCATCCTGACGGCCCAGCCAGGGCGACCGTCTGTCCCGCATCGATCGCCAGGCTCAGCTTCGAGTATACCGGGCACTCACGGCGCGCGGGGTACGCGAACTCAACGTTGAAGAGCTCGATCTTGCCGCAAGGCCGCTCAATCGGCACGATGCCGTCGTCTTCGAGTCCGTCAATGGCGTCTTTCGGCTGATCGATGGCATGCATGATCGTTGCGCCGCATGTCTTTGCGGCGGCGAGCGATGAGAGCGAGGGCAGACCCTGCAGCAGACCCATGAACCCAAAGATCACGGAGAGAAAGGCGGTCATTACAGACCCGCCGGTGACGCATTCGATCGGGTCTGGGCTCTGAAGTTCCCAGGAGCTGTTGTAAAAGCGCACGAGACGGCAGGCCGGGTCGCGGTCGGCGTCATCCGCAATCATCGAGGAGCCGAACCAGAGGCAGCTGCCAAACATGAAGAACATGATGGGAGCGATTGTTCCCTCAAGAGCGGCACGGGCGCGCCCCATCTGAATTGAATGCTCGGCTGCCGTGGTACACAGGCCTCGGTACTTCTCGAGCAGGCTGCGCTCCTGGCCGAGAGCTTGCACCGTGCGGATCGCACCGATGGCCTCGAGTGGCGTCGACGTCGCCGCGTCCAGAACGTCATTTGAACCCTTCGTAGCACTGCCATAGGCGACGTTAGCCACGCCGATGACGAATGCGAGGATTGGCACGGCCGCGGCCGCAACGGCGGCAACCTGCCAGCAGAATACGAAAGCGACGCCGAGGCCGATGACGAACGCGAGCGTCTGTTGGATGAGCTTGACGAGATCGTCTCCAATGCCCACCTGCACTTGGTTTGTTTTGTCCATGATCGACGACGCGAGTGCGCCCGGATCTTGCCCATCGAACCAGGAAATTGGACGGCGTACGAGGGCGCGAAAGTATGCCTGGCGCAGGAAGCTAGCCTGGCGCGCTGCGACTTTGGCGAAGCACGAGGTTTGTACTGAGTTCGTCACCATCTGCTGCACACCGAGCGCGGCATACAAGCCCGCAAAGAGAAAGACGCGCTGCCGGACCTCCTCCTTGTCTTCGTTGCCATTGAAGCTATCCATGAGCTGTCCGAAGACGACGAGTTGCAGTGGCTGATTGGATCCAGACACCAAGACGGCCAACGCACCGAATGCGAGCAGCCACCAGTCGAGGATCGTCGAGTACCGATAGAGGCTGCGCAACGAAGTTGTGGCCGGTGCTTCGGACTTATCACGCTTGTCACTCTTCTTTCCTTTTGAAAGAGGCCCGTCGGTTTTGGATGGTTGTTCAGTTGCCATGGCAGCAAGCGCCTGCTCGGTGGACGGGCTCGGCGTCACGTCGACGATGGCCACCTCTCGTCGTTGCATCGAATCTCGTTTTGAACCGACTAGGAAAGTTCCAGGCACGACCTTATCAACAGTGAGTGGGTGCCTTCTCGGGTCCCCACAAGCTCCAGCTCATAGCCCTTAGAGACGCAATTTTCACAGCCAATGGATTTATGTTCACACACGCTCCGAAAATTGATGCGGCCCATCGGCGTCTCCTTCTCCGGTTCTGGTCATCTCCTCGTCTACCATCTCGGCGTCGCAAAGATATTGAGGCAAAGCGCATGGGCTCCGAACATCGTGACGTACGCTGGTGCTTCGGGCGGCGCAATTGCCGCAGCCGTGTGCGCTCTCCTGCCCCAAAATGAGGATCTTGAAGCATTCGTGGAGGAGAGCGCACTGCAGTGCGACAGCTTCGGTGGGCTCGCGCGAGCTCTGGGCGTGAAGCTGCCCATCGCCATGGAGCGCGGGCCGATTCCCAACTCGCGAGTCCCTCCGATTCTTGAGGAGGCCGTACGTGGAGTGTCCGGCTCTCTCTTTATCGGCGCGACAGAGTGCCGTACGGGACGCCGGGCGCTCTTTGCGCACTTTTCTGGTAGTGCGCAACTGATGCAATGCATTCTAGCATCAGCGACCATTCCACGCTCTGCACATCCATTCGACTTATTAAAGTCGCCATCAAATCCACCTACGTATCCAGAGGGTGAAGGCATTGTGATCCCATCAGCGTGCGAGTGGGGTGGCATGAGTCACGACCATGAGGCAGTGCCTTACTCTCCGTACGGAGGAGCATTCGTGGATGGTGGGCTGACCGCAGCCGTCCCGACTCCTCCTCCGGAGCTGCAGCTGGCGCTCGTAACGGTCGCGCCCGTCAGTGGGCCTCGTGGAGAGCTCAACTCGGCGAGCAGGGCACACGTGCACGTGTGCCCTTCAGACGGATCTTTGAAGGTGCCGTTCATCGCGCCGTCGCTCGCAGGTCTGCGTTGCTACCTCTCCCGCGACAATCTCGTGGCCGCAAGGCACACGCTCGGCGCCTCTCCCAATACTTTGAGGAGTTGGTTTGAGCGCGGGCAACAAGACGCGGAATTGTTGCTGCGAAGTCATCCCTCCTGGCCGGGTACATGAGCTTTGAAGCGCAACCCTGGGGGTAGCAGTCAACCATAATATACACAAGATAGGCCCCAATCATCTCACAAAGGTCGACGGAGGGACGCGCGGCGGGCATGACCGCCGGGGCGGCGGCGCCAAACCACCAAAACATTTCGTATCACCGTACACGCTCTGTATGCCTGGGGGCATCCCCCTCGCCACGTGTTCGCTGCTCTGTAGGCATGTTTTACTTTTACACCTTAGAGCTCCTTACTTGCGCGGGCCGCGACCGGGAACGCGGCGGACAAACACGTATCGTACGACCTTGACCGAGGCGCGAGGCCGTCGAACACACACAGTCTGTCGCAGGGCAGGCCACTTAGCGATGGCTGTTGCGTACCTGCGCCTTGAATTTGCCGTACGCCGAGCCGTCCGACTGCATATCGCGCCCTCCACGCCCGCCGCGCCCGCCGCCGCGGCCGTGGCTAGAGGCCGCATTGCGGGCGATCGCAAACTCACGCCGGTGCTGATGGAAGTTGCTGTTAAAGTTGGCGGGGATGATCATCTCGTGGCCCTCCTGCGGTGGCTCGTGCGCGCGCTTCCCCTCGCGCTTGGCCATCATCGCCCGCTTCGCTTTTTCAGTCTCTTCGATGACTGTCATCCTCGCCTCGGTGCCCAGCGGCACCTCAGCGATGCCTGCGAGCCACCTGTTGGCCGAATCCTCGACGGCGTTGTGCTCTGGCTTTGGGTTGAAGCCGCGCAGGTGTGCAGGCACCACGTACAGCTCCGCCTCCTCGGGATCGAGCGTCGCCAGCGACGCGCCAGCCGCCGCTCCGCTGCTTTCGCCGCCGCCGCTGCGCATCTGCTCCTCGATGTACTTGAGCATGCTTGGGTCGACCTCACCCGAGTCGGTTTGTGACGTGAAGGTGGATTCGAGCCCATGCTCGGTCGCCTCCGCGCCGCCGGCCGCGAGCGCCTCGGCGACTGCGTCCGCCATGGCCCTAACCTCGAGCGTAACACCCTTTGCTCGTTGGCGCTGGCGCTGGAGCTCTCGCATCATCTCGAGCGAAACGCTGCGCAGCATGAGAGGAGGTCCATTGAGCACGGCACGCGCAGGATTGGAAGCCGCGCGCGCCAGGCACGTGCAAGGCAAGGGCGAAGCAAGGACTCGCCGTGGTGCGCACCTTGGTCCCACAGCAGCCGACGCGTCGCCGCCGCCCGCACCGCTGGCGGCAGCGTCCTCCTCATCGTCCTCGGCTCTCTCGCGCTTGCGCGCGTTGCCCCGGCGTGCGGGCTTCTTGAAAGCAACGTGTGTTGCGGCCGGCGCTGCGTCGAAGCCCTCCATCGAAAGCGCCGTTACGGGCACACGATCTCGCACGGATGCCAATCTGAAAAGGCTCTGAAGCCGTGTGGGGATAATGAGGCGATCGCCACGACGCTATTAGCAAACTCCGCAAAAACAAGGCAAGACCTGTTTGTCAATGATGGACCTGATCTGCGTCGCCTCGCCTGCGCGCTGCGCGGCGCGCTCTCGGGGTCTTGGTTCCGTGCCTGCGAGCCCCGCGGCGTGGAGTTCCCATGCATATTTCGTGCTGGCTGCCAGGCCGCTGGCCTTCGCCGCCTGTGGCGCGCTCAGATGGCACTCGGACTGCACAACTATTATGTGTGGTGAGGGCTCCCAAATCTGATGGACTGCTGCCGATTTTTCGCTCGCAGGACTCAACTCCAGATGGCTGACGAGCTCACCCTGGCGACTGCGCCCACCTCGAAGCGCTTCCCCACCACCAACCAGGCCAAGGCCTGCTACATGTGCGCTGCTTGCACGGCTCCAGACGGCAGTGCCCCCAGGCGCAGCCACTCGCGTGACGCGCGCAACAGACTGTCACCAGAGCCATCCGCTGCGCTGATGATGGCACATGCTCACTCGCGCCGCCGACGCGTATCACGTGTGCCAGGTACTACAACTCGTGGCACCAGTGCAAATACGACCACAGCGAGGAGGAGCCGCAGTGCGCCAAGCTGAAGGGCTGGGCGATGAGCATGTGCCCGATGGAGTGGGTCACGAAGTGGGAGGCGCAGCGGGAGGCCGGCACCTACCCCGGCCCAGTGCCTGGCGAGAAGTCGGAGTCCCACCACTGAGACGCGCCACGGTCGCCGGGTATTAGCGCTGTCGAAGGCGCGGGCAGGGGCCAGGCGCTTCTTGGCGGCGATCTTGCAATCTGCGTGGGAGAGGGAGGCAGCGCGCCGCCCTGAGGACCGACGGGTAGACACGACGGCTCTTGCGCAGGGCTCTACTACACGCGTGAAAATGTGGACCACACTGGGAGAAGCGTGCTTGTAAGAAACGTGCAACATGTTGACGTCTCTGGCCGGTCACAGACGTCAAACCGAAATCGGGTCTAACCATAAGCGTGCCGTGTCGGTCAGTGAGTGTGTGAGCCTGGTGGTTTGCAATTTATCTCGAGTTTCGCCTCACCCTAGCCGGCCCGATACCGGCGTCCCCCGCTCGCAAGACGCTCAGGGTGCACAACCGCGCGACGCGAGCGCGCGTCCGCGGAAACGCGCCTTGTGCCGAAAGGGTAACTCGGCAAACTCGCCCCTCGGCCGCACGCGCTATCCCGCGGCCCGCCGCGAGCCGCCGCCTTAGCGCAGAGCCCGGCGGTTCAGCCAAACGTGAACACGAGATACGTCCTCACGCCTCCATCGCCTCGGACTCGTGCTCCTCGGCCGTCTCCTGCATCGGCGCGAGTGTCTTGGGTGGGCACACCGACTCGCTCGGGGCTGGCACGCGTAGCGCCTCGGCCGCCTGCGCCGCCTCTGCATTGGTCGTGAGGGGGCGCGTGAAGGAACCACCGGCCTCGTCACCCTCGACCAGAGGCTCGAGCGCGAGACCCTCGTCCTCTCCGAAAGCGTACCGCTGTGGCAGGGGGCTCCACATGATCGAATTCTGGCGCCGAGACCACGCGGCATGTGGCTGGGGTGCCGCCGCGCCGCGCGTGAGCGGCGGCGGCGTCTGTACGTACAGAGTGTCGCCGTCGAGCCCCTCGAAGAAAGGGTGCCCTCGCACCGCCGCCAGCCCCTCAACGCCGGCGCCTGCAGCGCTGCTGCCGTCGGCGCCCTCCCTCGTCGCGGAGCCAGCGATGCTGCGCAGCCGCAGCGCCGGGTCGGGCGTAAGCAGGCTGCCGATGAGCGCCCTCGCGTCCGCGGGCACCTGCTCTGGGTACTGCGCCTCCGCCACGCGCTCAAACTTGACGATGCGCTTCATCGTCTCCTCTTGTGTGTCGGCCCAGAGTGGCGGCCGTCCACAGAGCGCCTGGTACAGCGTGCACCCGAAGGCCCAGAGGTCAGAAGCCTCGCTCGGCTGCCCTCCCGTCACGATCTCTGGCGACAGGTAGGCGGCAGTGCCTTCCAGTCGGCCGTCGTCGCCCACCGCGGCCGCGTCGCAGTCGGCGCCACGCTCGGCCACGCCCGCCGCGGCCGCTGCTGCCGCTGCGCCGCCCGCCGCCGCCGCGTCACCCATGGGCGAGTCGTCCGTCGCACCGGCCGCGCGGCGCTCGGCGGAGCGTCGCGCGCTCCAGTCGCCGTCGCGTAGCTCCTGAATCACATTGCCCGCGGCCGCGAGCACACCGAGCGCGCCCTCGTGTCCGACGAGCGGACGCGCGGCCCCAAAGTCCGTCAACTTCGCGTGGCCTGAGGCGGTCAGGAGGATGTTCTCGGGCTTGAGGTCGCCGTACGCAAAGCCCGCCGCGTGCACGGCTGCGAGCGCAGCCGCCACCTCGGCAAAGAGCCAGCGCGCATTCGGGAGCGCGAGGGAGCCCATACGCCGCAGGTGTCCGTGCAGGTCGCCGAAGGCGGCGTACTCGAGGAGCAGATAGATGTCCTCCTTCCAGCGGAAGGAAGCGACAAGCCGCGCGATCCCTGGATGTTGGAGATGGCGCAGCACCACGATCTCGCGCCGCACCGCGTGCTCATAACCAAGTTGGCTCAGCAGCTGCCGGCAGAGCACCTTGGCAGCGTACTCAGGCCAGCTCACAGCGGGCGTTCCGCGCTGCACATGCTTGCAGTAGCGCACCGTCGAAAAGGAGCCCGAGCCCAGGTCTCGCCCAAAGACGAGCTCCTGGAAGATAATCGATGGCAGCAGCTGTGGCGCCGCCGTGAGGTGCTCTTTCACGTACGCGGGCGGCGCCGCGTGCGCTGCGAGGCTCTCGGGCGACGGGGCGATCCGATGCATGTACTCGAACACCATCCGGACGGCTGGGTGCGTCGACGCGCCTGCCAGCGCGCCTGCCGCCGCGCCTGCCGCCGCTGCTCCTGCCGCCGCCAATGCCGCTGGAGTGGCAGTGAAAGGTGAAAAGGGTGGCGGCGGCGGCGGCGGCGGCGGCGGTGCCATTGACCTGTACAAGGTCGAGTAGACCTTGGAGGCTTCAGGCAGGCCGGAGGTCGCTCCAGGAGCGTCCCCGCCTAGGGAATCTGTTGCCATGGGCTCAGCAGCCGCCCCCTCCACCAGCAACGTCTCGCTGGCCCTCGCCGCCGCCTCGGTAACCGCTCCAAAGTCGAGGGAAAAGCCGCCGCGGCTGCTGCCGCTGCTGCCGCTGCTGCCGCTGCCGCTGCTGCCGCCGCAGCCTTCGACAGCGGCCGCCGTAGCAACGAGTGGCGCTCGCTGCCGAGTCGACGGCGGCACCGAGCGAGCCGGCACCCGCGAATACGGATCGAAGCCTTTCTTCAGCGGCGGAGGCACGCCGCCACCGCCACCGCTGCCGGCGGCCGCGCCCACAGCCAAAGGCCGACCGAGCGGCACGGCGACAGGCGGGCGTGCAGAGGCCCACGGAGCTGCCATGGGCACGTAGCCGCTCGGCGTTGCGGAGGCGGGGGGGGCAGGCTGACTTGCGCCGCTCTCGCCCGCACCGGTGCCGCCGAGGCTGGCGTCGCCGAGCGTGGAGAAGATTTGCTTGGCAGCCGCCGCAAAGCCGCCGGCGTCAGCCTCGGAGAGTAGCCGGAGGGCCTCGTGGGTCATCTTGTTGACGGTGGCGTTCCAATGGGGCACGCCGCCTCGAACGAGCGCGCCAAGCAGCAGCGGCACACACCCGTCGAAATCCGAGGTGAGCGTGGCGCGTGCGCCGTCGCTTGCGAAGATTGTGAGGGCGCGCTCGGCCACACGCGAGTTGTCTGAGCTGATGCAGCGCGCGAGCACCGGCGCGGCCGCGAGCGAGACGGCTGGCCGCTGCGCCGGGGACGCGAGCTCGAGCAGCCGCTCGAGCTCGTGCAGCAGCAAGACCTCCTTGGACGAGAGACCCTCACGCGGCTCGGGCCACGCGCCCAGCAGTGGCGGCAGCGCGGCCAGAAGCCACTCGGGCCGCGCGCGCAGCAGGCATAGCATGCAATGGACGAGGCTCTCGTGGTAGAGTGAAAGCACGGGCGTGGTCTCATCCATGCGCGCTGCTGGGCGGTGCAGCGGTACCAGCACGTTGAGCAGCAGCGACCGATGAGCCGGTCGCGACGCACCGAAGCCGCGAATGATGGAAGCGAGCACCTCGAGGAGTACGCGCAGGCCCGGCGGCGGGAGCGAGCTCGAGCAGAGGCGCAGCGCGCTCGTGCCGAGCGCTGAGCGCAACCGTAAACGCACGACCACGTCGCCGCTCCGGTACAGCCAGTGCAGCAGCGCACGCACCGCCCCAAGCTCGGCCGCCTGCGCCGCCTGTGGTGTCGCATCACTGATGGGGGCTGACGGTCGGGCGCGTGGCCCAGCCGGTCGCGCACGCGCACTCCCGGCGGCGGCGCCGCCTCCCGGGCCTCCCACCCGGGCCGCGGTGCGCGTGCTCGCGCTCGAAGCGCCCGTGCTCACCATGCTCACGCAGCCAGG
>Ga0210239_102289_pt1 | contig 10943 bp, 9 predicted proteins | sample ChrtobMetP5a_0mM_FD_155451 | JGI IMG/M metagenome (GOLD analysis project Ga0210239, IMG submission 155451) | Chrysochromulina tobin associated microbial communities from unialgal haptophyte culture, Seattle, Washington, United States - P5a_0mM | ecosystem: Host-associated > Algae > Haptophytes >...
GGGACGTACAGCTGGGAGGAATTGTGTGTGTACTGAACTCACATGCAATTATGTGTTTCGTTAATGTATGGAGATGTGTGTCTCCGTGTGCTCTGTAGGTTCGCTTTCTGGAAAACTCTCTTCAGCAACGCGCTCTTCTCTGCTCTGCTCTCTCACCCAAGCCCCTTGGAACGAGTGTGCTTTCCTTTCATGTCCTTTGAGAAACTCGAACGCTATGACCAACGTCTGCCGCCGTGACGGGCTTCTTGTTTCGTCGACTGATGTTTCTTTTTCGCTTTGCGTTGACACTCTCGGGGAGAAACAGTACCGTCTCTTCTCTTTGACCCGGCACACTCAAGCTGTTGCTGTTGGATTTCATGGTCCTCGATGTCCCAGGTGGTGACAGTGCTGAAGGAATGGCCATCGTCGAGCGTGCCAACGTGATGAAGGCTGCCGGGAGCTACGGTGCCACCTCTGAGTTCCTCGCGCCGAAGCCAAGCTTCTTCAACATCCTCTACACGCACCCCAAATTCGGAGCGAGTGCGTACCTCGCCTTGCAGCGCGGCGCCTGAGCGCGCCGCCGACTCCACTGTTTGCGCCTCACTCGCGTTGGCACCCTCTGTTTGCTGCTGTGCCGTCGCAGTGCCGCAGTGGGGTGAGGTGCAACATCGCATCAAGTACACCGAGCCCATCGCGCTGCTGCCGAATTTGAATAGCGTGAAGGGTGCTGCGATCGACCCTGCGCTGCGCCGTGCTACGCGCGTACCGTGGGGGCAGGGGCAGTCGTCCTCCGCCTTCCTGCCCCTGCATCTGACACAGCTGCCGAGCAGCCCGCTTGGCAAGCACCCTGCGCCGACGCCCGAAATGCCAGTGGTGGACAACTACTCAGCTTTAGGCAAGGTGCCGTACCATCAGAGCGCACCAGAGAGCCTCAATCCATGGGTGCGCAACCCGCCGCACAGAGCGAGCACGCGCCAGATCTACGAGCGGTTGTACGGACCGGAGAAAAAGGTGCCCCAAAAGTCCAAGGGTGTGCTGTGACACTGTGTCACCGGCGTCTCCACCGTCGTCGACATACTGCTATGACGTGGGTAATGTCGTGTGAAGGCAACACATACTGTACAAGTACTATACTCGAAAAATACATATGATGCAGGTATTAATGTCTTTCTATCATCTTAAACGGCATCCGGCCATCGGGCGATGGGGCCAATTTAAGATATGGAGTGTGGATGTTCGCAGTGCGAAACATGTGTGTTTCCGGGGTTTGTCCGATGCGTTTAAGTACATGTGACGAGGGAGACAACTTTGCGTCGACGCGAAATGACATGCCTCATCAAGACGAAAGTCGCCGACCGCGAGAGTCTCCTGGGTGGACGGATCGCTATAGGCGTCCTTTCCGCTGACGCGATTCTTCCTCACCAGTGCGGCGCTGATGAAGCGCCACGAGCCGTGGGAATGGGACAGCGATCCAACCACCGAGGAGCTCCCCATGTCATTTAACGTCCACCGAGCGTCTCCCGCCGCTGCATGCAAAGAGCCCCCTGCGGCCACTCTGCAGCATGGTGCTTATGGCCGCCGCGAGAGTGCCGCGCGCGCCAACGCGTCACGCCCACTGCTCTCCTCGCTGCCCTCCTCTCATCCACCGCCGTCCCAGTCGAGCGACTCGCCACCAAGCAAGATGAAGGTAGCGCGCCCTCCGCTTGCCTGGGAGATGGAGCCCCCGCCGTCTAGGCGGCCACGGACTCGCGCCCTGGGGAGTGACGCGCTCAGTGAGCCTCTGCTGCTCCCTCTTCTCTCCGCATCGATGCATGCAACGCCTGTGACGACGCCGGACGCGGAGGCGGCCAGCGAGGGCGTGCGGGAGTACCGGCTGGGGCCCGAACAACCTCCCACCGCGACGAAGATAACGCCGATGCCGACGGCAGCGACGCCGGCCGCGGCGGCAAGATCGGTGCATGCATCGCCCGCGACGACGACGCCCGCTCGCGCTGGGGACGCGCTGTTCTCATGGGCGTCGTCATGTGCTCCGGCCCCGGTCTCTCCCAAATTAGGGTCGGTCTCTCCGGCCTGTGAAGTCAGCTTCCGATCTGTGAAGTCAGCTCCGGCCCCGGTCTCGTTGGCCTCGTCGTCGTCCTACAACTTCTCTTCGACCTCTGTCTCCCCTGGCGACCCCTTCTCCCCGACTTGCCCAACGCCGCGCCCGTGGCGTGACGCATGCTCGATGTCGGGACGGATGCATGCTCGAGAAGGCCTCGACGAAACCGTGCAGCATGCATGCTCGACGTCGGGACGGATGCATGCCCGAGAAGGCCTCGACGAAACCGTGCAGCATGCATGCTCGACGTCGGGACGGATGCATGCTCGAGAAGGCCTCGACGAAACCGTGCAGCATGCAATGCAGATCGCCATGCGCGAGGCCGCAAGCGCCAAACCGCGCCGACAGCGCCCGGCGCCTCCTCCGAACCTCGACGAAACCGTCCAGGCCGCGATGCATGCGGCGCCTCCTCCGAACCTCGACGAAACCGTCCAGGCCGCGATGCATGCGGCGCCTCCTCCGAACCTCGACGAAACCGTCCAGGCCGCGATGCATGCGGCGCCTCCTCCGAACCTCGACGAAACCGTCCAGGCCGCGATGCATGCGGCGCCTCCTCCGGACCTCATAGACTTATTGGCATCCCCTGACCTCCTGCCGAAGTTGGGTGCGTCGGTACCCGACGCCTTTGCAGAGCTCCTCCTCTTCCCACAGCTACCGCCCACGACGGCGCTCAAGTCCAAGCCGCCGTCGCTCCCTTCCAAATTAGGAAGCGACGCAAGCATGAATGCGACCTCGAGGCGATCTGTGAAGTCAGATTCCACTGTGAAGTCAGCTTCCACTGTGAAGGGGTCGCCTCTGAGGGCAGCTGTCGCCGCAGGACGCGCCGACGCGAGCGCCGCCTCGCCCACGGCAGCGCCTACGTCCACGACGGTGCTACCCTTCTTCGATTTGCTGCGCCTGGACGGTGAGCAGACGATCCCGTCGTACGAAGCGCCGAGCGCGCCCGATACGGCGCCGGCGCCGTCGTGGGCAGCGCCGTCCCGGGCGGCGCCCTCGTGGGCAGCGCCCTCGTGGGGGGGCTCGACCATGCTCGAGGTGCCGCCCGGGACGGCGCTGCCCACGACGGCGCTCGAGGTGCCGCCGCCGCCGCCGCCGCCCGCCCGCCCATCGGCGACTCCGATGGCCAATCTCGCGCCCGATCTCGCGCCCGATCTGGCGTCCAATCTCGCGTCAAATCTCGCGTCCGATCTCGCGTGCGATCTCCCGTGGAGCTCGACGCAGGCCGAGGCGCCTTCGGGCGTCGTGGCGGGCGCCTCGCCAGCTTCCGTAGCCTCCGCGGCCACGGCAGCCGCGGCATCCCTGGGCGTCGTGGCGGGCGCCTCGGCATCCCTGGCAACCTTGGCGACCCTCCGGCTGCCCCCCGAGATGCACGACGAGATCCGGCTGCCCCCCGAGGATGACACCGACACCGAGAGCGCCGACTTGAGCGGCGACGAGTGGTCGGCGCTGTCCGAGGCGGGCGCTGAGAGCGGCTTCGACTCCGCGGCAGAGGACTCGAGCTCCCGAATCTCCATCGTCGGAGATGCCATCTCGCGCCGTCTGGACGCGAGCGCCGTCTCGAGCGCTCGAGCGCCGTCTCGAGCGCCGATCTCGCCCGAGTGGGGGGCGGCGTCCGGCGACTCGTTTTGCTCCGAGGGCTCGTGGCAGAGCGCCAAGCAGATGTGCGCGCAGGAGTCGACTCATTTTAGGCACGAGGCCGAGGCGAGCCATGTTAGGCAGGTGAAGGTGGTCGCTCAACTCGGCGCTCCCGTCGTCTGCCCAACGGCCGCGCTCAACTCGGCGCGCGATCGCCCGGCACGGCGCGGCGAGGTTCGTCACGAGGCTCGTTCGGACGACGAGGACGCTGATGACATTGATGACGAGACCGAGCTGTGGAAGGGCGCGCTGCGTGCCGAGTTGAGCCCTTCACACCGTCGCCACGTCCGCACCCCCGAGGTCAGCCCTTCGCCTCGTCGCCACCTTCGCACGCCCTCGGCTGAGGACGAGGAGTTGCCTAATATGGACGAGGTGGATGAGCGATGCCCTCGCTCGATGCCCTCGCTCCCGTTTGCGGCGTGTGCGCCCACGTACCTGCGCTCGACGCTCGGCACGGCGCTCGGTTCACAGTCGCATTCACAGCGGGACACGCGCGCGGCAGGCGGCGGTGCCCGATACGACGCGGCGCACGTGGGGGCGGAGGGTGTGAACGCCCGATACGGCGCTGCGGCGCGCGCCGAGGAGCCCGATCTCGTGGATGAGGAGATCGAGATGGTCGAGATCCCCTCGGCTGACGAAGCTGACGAAGCCGTGGATGAGAGCGAGTTTTGGCTCGTCGAGGGTCTGATGGAGTGGCGAGGGGGGTCCATCTCCGCGCTCGAGGTGGCCGAGATCGCGATCGAGATTGCGCGGCAGGCGCGGCGGGCGCGGCAGGCGCGGCGGGCGGCGGTGCAGCTGGGAGCTCGCGAAGGCGCTCAGTACGACGCTCTCAAAGGCGCTCAGTACGACGCTCGCGATGGCGCGGCAGCTGCGAGGGAAGTCGACGGCGAGGAGGAGTTGCCTAATATGGACGACGAGGACTGCCCCGAGGCCCAGGGGCAGCTTCGAGCGCTTGTGTGCGCGACGGCCCACTTGTCGCCGCCCGAGAGCGTCGTACTGAGCGTGATGGACCCCCCGCCGCCGCCTCCGCGGCACTCCTCCACCTCTCCATCGTCGTCGTCGTCATCATCATCATCATCAACCGCCTCAAAAGCTGCCTCCACAGCGCCGTATCGGGCGTTCACACCCTCCGCCTCAAAAGCAGCCTCCACAGCGGACGATGGATTGGTGGGGGTGCTCCGGCTTGGACGGATCGAATGCCCTTTGTATGGACGCAAGACGCCCGTCCTTCATGTTCAGGGTGCCGAGCTGCCTAATATGGACACCGAGCTGCCTAAAATGGACGCCGAGCTTCCTAATATGGACGCAGTCACGGCTGAAGGCGCTGAGGCTCACCAAGGTCGCGGGGCGTCCTATTACGTCCTGCCGACGAGCGACGGCAGCCTCGTCTGCTTCACACTCGCGCCCGGGACGGCGCCGGCGGCTTGCGCGGCGCTGTACTGAGCGGCTCGGCTCGAACCTGAGTGCCACTCTGATAGCGCCTGATTGCGCCTGATTGCGCCTGATGAGCTCCTTCATCAGGTACAAGTGGCTGGGCTCGCGCGCCACCCTTATGTCATGGTCCATCCCGCTGTGGGAAGATGAGAGCATGCTCACCGCGCCGCCCGTGCAGGTGAATGCGCCTGAGTGCACCTGATTGCAACCTGAGTGCTCCTGAGTGCACCATGATGACCTCTGATGGCACCAGTGATTGACGATGAATCGACCTGTCACTGACGACCTCTGATGACCTCAGATGACCTCAGATGACCTCTGATGACCTCTGATGACCTATGATGACCTCTGATGGCCCCAGCAATTGACGAATCGGCCCGTCACAGATGGTGGAGGCCGGCCCGCGTCTCGTCAATGCCATCCACTCGTCATCACGCGCCCTGCAGCACGTGATGCTCGGGACGGCGCGCGCGGTCGCCCTCTCATGCTCGGTCCTCTCGTATGGCGCGCACAAGCTGCAGGCGGCACAGGCGCGCCGTGCCGAGCGCCCGCCGCCGCCGCTGCCGCCGCGCCAGCCGCGCCAGCCGCTCCTGCCGCAGCTCGTTGATGAGGAGCGCCATCAGCCGCAGCTCGTTGATGAGGAGCGTCATCAACCAAACGGCCACGCGGCGTCCGAGGGCGCGCCCATCACGGCGCCTGCGGCTGCGGAGCTCCTCCGCGCTTCGTCAAAAGAGGACGGCGGCGCCTCCGCATCGCCCGCGACGGCGCCCGCGTCTCCAGGCAGACTGAAAGCGAAAGGGAGCGATGGCGGCGGCGGGAGTTGCGGCAAGGGCGCTCAGATTCGTCAAGGGCTCGAGAGGACGCGTGTATACCTGCAGCACGTGGCACTCGTGTCGGATTGCATCGGGCGCTCGGTGCTGCACGGGGGCAAGCATGTACTCCGGTAATGGCCACTAATGACCTCTGATGACCACTAATGACCTCTGAGTACCTCTGATTACCTCTGAATAACTTCTGAGGGCCTGCCTGATTGCGTCCCTCATCAGGTACACTGCGCACGCCGCCTCCCACGCGGCCCTCGCGATGGTGCCCGCGGGGGCGCCCGAGACGGCGCTCGGCCAGATCTGGCGAGATCGCATCTCGTCGCCGCTCCGAGGCAGCTCGGCGCGAGCTGCCGGTTTCGTCAGACGCTCGGGGGCGGTCGACGTCCTCAGCCACGGAGGTGCGCTTGATGGCGCTTGATGATCACCTCTCAGATCACACCTCGGACTGCCTTTTCACACCTCGGACTGCCTTTTCACACCTCGGAATGACTCTTCACACCTCGGAATGACTCTTCACACCTCGGAATGACTCTTCACACCTCGGACTGCCTCTGACGACGTCTGCGTAGCCTCTTCACACCTTGCCTGTTCACACAGGGCGGGCCCTCGTTGCCGCGGCCGACACGGCAGTCGTCGCGCGCAGCCTCATGTACAGCTCCGTCCGGCAGGTGCGATCTCCCTTGATTGTCCTTGATTGTCCTTGATGGCACTCGTCGCGCGCAGCCTCATGTACAGCTCCGTTCGGCAGGCAACCTCCGACCTCACGAGCGCCGTCTTGGGCGCGGACGCGGGCTCGGTGGTGGCCGAAGGGCTCGACACGATCGTCGCGGCCCAGGCGAGCCGCTCTCGCCTCGAACCTAAGATGGACCCTGCCTTGCATGTATGTGCTCACCACGGCGCCCTCTCCCCTCGTTGCGTCGCACACACAGGCGACGCTCTCGTCTGTCACGTGCACCGGCGTCGGATGGCTCCTGCAGGCGAGTTCTGAGTACCTCTGAGTACTTCTGATGACCTCTGATGACCTCTGATGACCTCTGATGACCTCTGATGAACTCTGATGACCTCTGATGAACTCTGATGACCTCTGATGAACTCTGATGACCTCTGATTGCAGGCGAGCTCCTCCGCGTCGCTCGCCAATAATCTTCTCTACGTGGGCATCAAGAGAGGCTCGACCGAGGCCGTCGTTCGTCACTTCGGACCGGCCCTTGGTGCGGTCACAGTGGAGGGCTTGGATAGCCTCTCGATGCATGGACTCTCTACCCATGGGCTCTCACAGCTGCCTCTCTCCTCGGTGCGTGGCTGATTGCCTCTGATGACCTCTGATGACCTCTCTCCTCGGTGCGTGGCTGATGGCCTCTGATGACGTCCCTCATCAGGTCTCATCGGTAGGCTGGGCCCTCTCCGGATGCCACGTGGCCGACCAGCTGATTGCCTCTGATGACGTCCCTCATCAGGTCTCATCGGTAGGCTGGGCCCTCTCCGGATGCCACGTGGCCGACCAGCGTCGCATCCTCTCAACCACCGTCAGCCATCGGCACGAGCCGCCCATAATAGGCAACTCGCCCCCCATAATAGGCAACTCGCCCTCCATTTTAGGCAACTCGCCTGCAGAGCCAAACCAGACAGCATCACCAGCGGCAGCGGCGGCATCACCAGCGGCGGCAGCACCAGCGGCAGCAGCTGCGGCAGCACCGGCGGCGGCGGAGGCGAAGGCGGCGGCGACGGCGGAAGAAGAGGAGGACGAGAAGGACGAATGGATACTACTTGGTTCGCATTGATGAGCTCTGATGAGCTCTGATGACCACTGATGAGCTCTGATGAGCTCTGATTGCCTCTGATGGGCTCTGATTGCCTCTGATGAGCTCTGATAACCTCTGATGAGCTCTGATGAGCTCTGATTGCCTCATCAGGTTCGCCCTGGCTCGAAGGGTTCATCGCCCTGATGAGCTCTGATGAGCTCTGATTGCCTCATCAGGATCGCCCTGGCTCGAAGGGTTCATCGCCATTCAGCCCATGGAGACCGGTACGACGCCCGGCACGACGCGCCAGGCAGTGGGCGGCTGGCGACGGGTGTGGTGCGTGCTCCAAGACAGCGCCATCTCCTTTTTTGGGCACGAGCGAGCCGCCCTCGATGGGGTCGTCGAGCCGATCGAAACCATCGAATGGCTTCATCTCCGTGCCATCACCCTCCGCCCGGTCGCGCCCAACACGGCGCCCAAGCCGGCGCCCGACACGGCGCCCGGCGCCGCGCCCGGCACGGCGGCGCGTGAGCACGGGTGCACGTTTGAGATACAGCTTGGCGCGCATGCAAGTGCTCAACACGGCGCACGTGAGCACGGGTGCACGTTTGAGATACAGCTTGGCGCCGGCCGTTCGATTGCGATGCGGGTTGAGACGGCAGCACAGCGCGCGCTATGGGTACGCATCCTCGCTGACAATGACCTCTGATGACCTTGTGATGACCTTCTGATGAGCTTCTGATGAGCTTCTGATGACCTCTGATGGCCTCTGATTGCAGGCGCGCAGTGGGTACGCGAGCTGCTCCGCCTTGCCTCGTGGCGCGCATGCAAGCGCTCACCACGGCGCGTCCACTACCCCCTCCCTCTCCCCACAGGTACGCGAGCTGCTCCGCCTCGCCTCGTGGCGCGCGGTGCACTCGCTGCAGCTCGCGCTCGCACGGGGCTCTTCCACAGAGTGGCAGCCGGTCCATGTGCTCGATACGGCGCGGGCGCCGCGGGACGCGCCACCCGCCTCGAATCCCCCAGCGGCGCGGGACTAGTGGCCTTGCATGCAAGTTTGGGGAAGCTCGAGGAGATCAGCGCGTGTGATGACTCGACTGATGGGATTGGTCATCAAAACGTCATCTCGTCGTCATCTCGACGTCACCTCTCCTGTGACGCGCTACCTAATTCCTGATACGAAATCCTAAGTAGGATTGCCGCGTGCCGGTGGCGTGTTGCACACGTGCCTCGGGGCCCTCGGCCACGGCGCGCCGCCGGATGAGACTTCGCTTGAGAATGAGAGGCGCCAGCGCGTCCTCTGAGATGCAGGCTGTTTTGTGTTTAACGTCTGGGATCGGCAGGTCGTGCCTTAAGCCCGGAGGGGGCGACTTAAGCCGCGCCGGTACTTAAGTCGGGACACCGCGACTTAAGCGTGAACAATCTCCTTTAAGTCACGCGTGCTCCGACTTAAGTCGCCCATGAAGTCGCCGGGGCCGACTTAATATGATCGGTGCACACGGGCCGACTTAACTCTTTTAAGTCGGCCCCCGGCGACTTAAGTCTTAACTCTTAAGTCCGAAAGTCGAGGCCGCCCCCAGCTCATTAAGTTATATAAGTCGGCCCGGTGATATTACTGTGCGTGTTCGCAGTATAAGGAGCGACCCCGAATATGATCGCCGATGGTCGGATGCACGTTTGCGATCCGCATGCTCATGCGCTATCCTACGCCGGCTCTGCAACGGCCAACGCGACGCGACACTCGAATACTCGCATCCCGAAAGCGGCCCCACCTGTATGTGCGTGCGGTGGGCGCCCTCTCGTGCGAGGCCGTGTGTGGCGCTACCGGGGAGCGCGTGCTCGCGACGCCTGTGTCCCGCTGTCCGTTGGAGAGACCGAGCCCACGCCGCCGCGCGGGGCAACCCCGATGAGTCGGTCGCGGCTGATGCCTCCGGGGCATCGCACGGCGCGCGGCGGGCACACGCCAGAGAGAGATGTGGGGCCTGCTGGTCTTCCGCGCAGCGCGCTCCAGAGCCGGCCTATGCGCGGGTGACTTGAGTGTGCTTGCTGAAGGCCCCCGGTTCGACGACGGTCGATGATGGGATCGAAATCGACGCGAGCGAGGTGCAGCCCTCAAAGGCGCACGCACCAATCTCCGTCACCGACGCGGGGAGCGTGATCGACGCGAGCGATTCGCAGCCGATAAAGGCGCGCTCACCAATCTGCGTCACCGACGCGGGGAGCGTGATCGACGCGAGCGAGGTGCAGCCCTCAAAGGCTTCCTTACCAATCTGCGTCACCGACTCGGGGAGCGTGATCGACGCGAGCGATTCGCAGCCGACAAAGGCCCGCCCACCAATCTGCGTCACCGACTCGGGGATTGTGATCGACGCGAGCGATTCGCAGCCGATAAAGGCGCGCTCACCAATCTGCGTCACCGACGCGGGGAGCGTGATCGACGCGAGCGATTCGCAGCCGATAAAGGCGCCCTCACCAATCTGCGTCACCGACGCGGGGAGCGTGATCGACGCGAGCGAGGTGCAGCCGGAAAAGGCGCGCTCACCAATCTGCGTCACCGACGCGGGGAGCGTGATCGACGCGAGCGAGGTGCAGCCGAAAAAGGCGCTCCCACCAATATGCGTCGCCGACTCGGGGAGCGTGATCGACGCGAGCGAGGTGCAGCCGAAAAAGGCGCTCCCACCAATATGCGTCACCGACTCGGGGAGCGTGATCGACGCGAGCGATTTGCAGCCGTAAAAGGCGCTCCCACCAATCTGCGTCACCGACGCGGGGAGCGTAATCGACGCGAGCGATTTGCAGCCGTAAAAGGCGCTCCCACCAATCTCCGTCACCGACGCGGGGAGCGTGATCGACGCGAGCGAGGTGCAGCGAGAAAAGGCGCTCTTACCAATCTCCGTCACCGACGCGGGGAGGTCCGCGACCGACATGAGCGACGTGCACTCTCGCATCCTGAGCTCTCGCAGCGCCGTCAGCCTCGCCACAGACGCCGGCAGCGCCTCCCCCTTCCACTTCCCGCTCAGATCCAGCCCGCGCACGCGCCCCTCCTCCTTGTCCGCCGTGAGCGCCTTGCCGAGCCTGTCCCGGCCGCCCTCCACCCCCGCCGCCCACTCGGGATCCTCCAGGATCCACGCGTCCTCAGACGCCCCGATGAGCTCCACGTCCGTCGCCCCCGCCGCCACCATGCTCCGCACCGCCTCCCGGCGCAGCTCGCGCTCGCGCCCGCACGATTCG
>Ga0210239_102297_pt1 | contig 10897 bp, 10 predicted proteins | sample ChrtobMetP5a_0mM_FD_155451 | JGI IMG/M metagenome (GOLD analysis project Ga0210239, IMG submission 155451) | Chrysochromulina tobin associated microbial communities from unialgal haptophyte culture, Seattle, Washington, United States - P5a_0mM | ecosystem: Host-associated > Algae > Haptophytes >...
TTGCGACTCTGTCGAACTCATTGGGCAACGTCGTAAAGTATCCTCGGTAGAGGCTCCACTTGTTGCGAGAGTTCGAGAGTAGCTCCTCAGATCCCCCACAGGCGATCTAGAGGGAAGAAGTGGGCGAAGACCGCTTACACTAGCTTTTCCGACACAACCCAAAGAAGGGTGATACAACAGAGTGACCAAACATGGTATGGCAGTCTGACCAAACAAGGTAAGACTGAACGGTCGTCAATGCATGCATCTACTAAGAGATGTACCGACCCCTCCCCTGACCTAAGCCCACACCGGCCCTACTCATATGGGAGGTCTTGCTGGACCTCAGTCGAGATCAGGTGAGTTTCCCCCACTTGTCTCGCGACATTTTGCTCTTTAGCCACAGTATCGCTTGTTAGCTATTGTTAGCGACACGTGCGCGGCTGCGCTCTCGGACCCTCTGCCTGTCTCCAGCTTCTGGCACGTGCAAGTTCGCTTTTCCGTCTGCACCACCCTTGGCCTGGCCCCAGCGCTGACGCGCATGGTCATCGCGCGCTTCCATGCCCTGCGCCGTGATTGGCGCCAGCCCCGCTGCGCCCCGCCAAGCAACTGCGCTGGGCACGCCCACGCCAGGCAACTGCTCTGGGCGCGCACGCGCGCGAGCCAACCCAGTGGCTGCACGCCTGCGATAGATTTCGTGCGACTCATCGTGCGCTACCCGCCTGCACGCCTTCCTACGCAGTCTACATCCTGAGACTACAAGACACCAAACCCGAGAGCTTCGCTATCATGCTGCGCCTTCTGATCGTTGCATTACCACTCGTCGTCGCCTTGCCGGCGGCGTTCGACAAACACGAGGTCTACGCCCTTCAGTTCGATGTGCAATCTCCACTCCAATTCGAGGTGCGATCTCCGCCCGAGTCCCGCCCTCTTCTCCCAGCCGCACGCGAGATCAACACAAGAGCCCCGCCGCACACTCCACTCCGCACGCACAACATAGCACAACACTCAAACGCACCCATCACAATACATGCGCCGCGGCACTAGAGCGCGGGCAAGAAGATCCACCCCGCGATCAACTTGGTCACCAACCTCTTCGAGTCCAGGGACACCAACCCGCCACCCGCAGGTGTGCCCCCGGCCCTGCAGGCAGCCACGCATGCAGCGCGCCCTGCTTTCGGTCGGCCCTGCCGCTGCGCGCGCGAGAGAGAGACCGGTGCGCATGCTGCAGGCGCACACGCGCACGCGCGCCGTCCACTGCCGCGCCTGCCCCAACTACGTGCCCGCCGAGAGGCGCGCCAGCCTCCGCGCGCGACGCAACTTGCGCTGGCCATCGGCACGTGCGAGCGCGCCGCCTCGCCAGTTTTGCTGACGGCTTGCGCGTTGCTCCCCCGGTGCAGGCAGCTGCAGCTGCGAGCGCTCGGGCTCGACGGCCATCGCGCCCTCGACATCTCCGCCACGACCGGCAGGCGCGACGTCGACACCACGGTCACGAGGATCCGGCCGTCGTCACGACCGCGGGCTCTGCCGCATTGCCAGGCGGCGCAAAGCCTGTGCCTGCGGAAGCTGTTCCTGTGAGCCGGGCGCGGTCGTCCTCGAGGCTGCGGCCCCGTCGGCGCACTGTGCTCGACCCGCTCACCATCAAGAACGGCCCCGTCGACTCCGTCCTGGTCATCGGCGCCATGATCTCCGCAGCAAGCACCACCACGGCCTCCACGCCGCGCCGCCTCTCGGCACGGGTCCACCACATCACCGCCTCTCGCACGACGACAGCCCACACTCACCCGTGTAGCACTCACCTGCATCTACACTGCACGCACCACACACTCACGTCACCGCCTGCCACTCGCAGCCCGCTTCCACTCCACCGCCCGTGCCCCAGCTGACACGTTTCTCGTGCATTCGCGCAGCCCTCGCAAGACAAGACCTTCTCGTCGCCCACCGCGGGCGGCGAGACCCCTGGTTCGTCCTACCAGCTTCATGAGGACAACAACGCCTCGGCCGCCGCCGGCCAAGGCGCTACGCAATTCGAGGTTCAATCTCCGCTTCAGTTCGAGGTGCGATCTCCGCCCCAAGTCCCGCCCTCTTCGCCCAGCCGCCACGCAAGATCAACACGATAGCCCCGCCACACTCAACTCCGCACGCACACCACCCCCCGAGCGCACACATCACAATGGACGCGCCGCGGGGCACTAGAATGCGGGCAAGACGATCCACCCCATGATCTACGTCGTCACCAACCTCTTCACAGCCCAGGGATACCAACCCACCATCCACAGGTGTGCCCCCCAGCCCGGCCGGCCGCCACGCATGCGGCGCAGCCTCGGTCGGCCCTGCCGCTGCGCGCGCGAGGCCGGTGCGCATGCTGCACGCGCGCGCGCACGAGGCCGCGCGCGTGCGATGTCCGCTCCCGCGCCTGCCCGACTCCGTAGACTCCGCGCCCGCCTCAGCGCGACGCCACTTGCGCTGGCCATCGGCACGTGCGAGCGCGCCGCCTCGCCAGTTTTGCTGACGGCTTGCGCGTTGCTCCCCCGGTGCAGGCAGCTGCAGCTGCGAGCGCTCGGGCTCGACGGCCATCGCGCCCTCGACATCTCCGCCACGACCGGCAGGCGCGACGTCGACACCACGGTCACGAGGATCCGGCCGTCGTCACGACCGCGGGCTCTGCCGCATTGCCAGGCGGCGCAAAGCCTGTGCCTGCGGAAGCTGTTCCTGTGAGCCGGGCGCGGTCGTCCTCGAGGCTGCGGCCCCGTCGGCGCACTGTGCTCGACCCGCTCACCATCAAGAACGGCCCCGTCGACTCCGTCCTGGTCATCGGCGCCATGATCTCCGCAGCAAGCACCACCACGGCCTCCACGCCGCGCCGCCTCTCGGCACGGGTCCACCACATCACCGCCTCTCGCACGACGACAGCCCACACTCACCCGTGTAGCACTCACCTGCATCTACACTGCACGCACCACACACTCACGTCACCGCCTGCCACTCGCAGCCCGCTTCCACTCCACCGCCCGTGCCCCAGCTGACACGTTTCTCGTGCATTCGCGCAGCCCTCGCAAGACAAGACCTTCTCGTCGCCCACCGCGGGCGGCGAGACCCCTGGTTCGTCCTACCAGCTTCATGAGGACAACAACGCCTCGGCCGCCGCCGGCCAAGGCGCTACGCAATTCGAGGTTCAATCTCCGCTTCAGTTCGAGGTGCGATCTCCGCCCCAAGTTCCGCCCTCTTCGCCCAGCCGCCACGCAAGATCAACACGATAGCCCCGCCACACTCAACTCCGCACGCACACCACCCGCCGAGCGCACACATCACAATGGACGCGCCGCGGGGCACTAGAATGCGGGCAAGACGATCCACCCCATGATCTACGTCGTTATACTTCGTCACCAACCTCTTCATCGCCCAGGGATGCCAACCCACCATCCACAGGTGTGCCCCCCAGCCCGGCCGGCCGCCACGCATGCGGCGCAGCCTCGGTCGGCCCTGCCGCTGCGCGCGCGAGGCCGGTGTGCATGCTGCAGGCGCGCGCGCACGAGGCCGCGCGCGCGCGATGTCCGCTCCTGCGCCTGCCCGACTCCGCAGACTCCGCGCCCGCCTCAGCGCGACGCCACTTGCGCTGGCCATCGGCACGTGCGAGCGAGCGCGCCACCTCGCCAGTTATGCTGACGGCTTTCGCGTTGCTCCCCCGGTGCAGGCAGCTGCAGCTGCGAGCGCTCGGGCTCGACGGCCACCGCGCCCTCGACATCTCCGCCACGACCGGCAGGCACAACGTCGACAGCTCGGTCACGAGGATCCGGCCGTCGTCACGCCCGCGGGCTCTGCCGCATGGCCAGGCGGCGAGAAGCCTGCAGCGCCGTCTGCTTCGGCCTGATCATCGATGCCATGGCCGCCACAACAAGCACCACCGCGGCCTCGTCGGGGCATGCTCCTCCTCATGCACTTGCCTTGTCGCCTCTGCCGGCGTCGCTGACGACGGAGATGGAGTCGGACTCAATCATGCTCGAGGCGCCGGCGCTGTCGGCGTGGCGCGTCGGCGCGATGCTCATCCCGTCCGCCGTGTACCCCTGCCTGCACTCACCCGCCGTGTAGCGCCACCTCAGCGAGAGCACAGATCCATCATGGGTTGTGCTCTGCATCCCCAGCACCTCTGCTACACCTTCAACTTCACCGCACACACCACACACACGTTACCGCCTGCCACGCTCCAGCCCGCTGCAGCCCGCTGCAGCTCCAACGCCCTGCCCCAGCTGAGACACGTTCCTCGTGCCTGCGCGCAGCCATCGCAAGGCAAGCCCTCATATGGCGAGCTCCTCGAGACGGATGCCTTCAAGTCAAACACCATCGACACCGCGTGGCTCGACGGCATTGTCGTCCATAAGTCGGTCGTGATCACCATCGTCCCCACCTCGGCTGTGATCAGCGCGGTTGTCTTCCGCGCCTACAAGCAGATGATCCAGGGCGGCATCGCCAACTTCAAGGACAACCTCGGCAAGGGCCAGCTCTCGACCCTGCCCCTGAAGGAGCATCAGTCGATCCCGGTTGACATCACGTACGCCGACGTCAAGTACTCGTTCCGCGTGACGCCCAAGGCGCCTGACACGATGGTCCTCAAGATGGGAGCGCAGTCGATCGAGGTGCGCTACCGCGAGCAGGCCGACGGCTCCATCTACGCGGCCTCCGGCGTTGAGTCGTACCAGGTTTTCACCAAGGAGGAGGCCCTCGGCCTGCGCTTGGTGCTCGATGGTGTGGCCGTGCTCCTCCCGACCCTGTATGACCCGCGCTCGGACATCACCGGCAAGCTCATTCGCAACACCGTTGAGGACGGCGCCAGCGTCAAGAAGGGCGAGACGTTCCCGGAGGCCAAGGCGATGAAGATGATCATCACGCTCAATGCGACCGAGAGCGGCGTGATCAAGCACGAGGGCGACGTGATCAACACGCACGAGAAGCCCGCGGGCTCCATCATCAACCAGGGCGACCTGCTCGCCTCTCTCACGCTCGCGGACCCGCCCCGCGACAAGAAGATCGGCACGTTCAGCGGGACCCTCGAGTACGCGACCGGCGAGGAGATGGTCGCCAGCTCCGCCACGCTCAAGCGCTTCCGCAAGACGCTGAAGACGCTCGAGCTCGTCATGGACGGCTACGTGCTCGACGCCGAGCCCGCGGTGCAGGCCATGCTCTCGGCGCTCGCGTCGGTCAGCTTGCCCATCGAGGAGATCAAGGATGCTGCGTCCGCTCTCGGCCAGAAGATGCCGATGAAGCTCGACACGATGATGCAGAAGGTGTATGCCACCACGCTCGCCGAGCACGTGAACGGCATGGAATCGACCGAGACCGCCAACCTGGTGACCAAGCTGCGCTCCGTCGTGGAGGAGTTCGTCATGTCGCTCTTCGAGTCGAAGCAGGCCAACGTGCGCATCATCATCGCGCCCGTGACGGTGCAGATCGACAAGTACGCCAAGGGCCTGCGCGAGAACGCAATCGACGTCATGTGCGCCCCGCCGTCGCCTCCGCCGCCGTCGCCACTGCCGCTGTCAACACTGCCTTCGCCACCGCCTTCTCCACCGTCTTCTCCACCGCCTTCTTTACCGCCTTCTCCACCACCTTCTCCTCCGCCTTCTCCTCCGCCTTTTCCACCGCCTTCTCCACCGCGCGTCTCCATGCCATCGCCGCCACCACGGTCACCAGCAGTGCATCCGGCACCCAACCCACCGCCGAACATATGCTCGAACCCATTCTTCCTCATCTCTAAGATAGATTGCCGGAACATGGTGTTGTGCCCGTGCCTATCCACCCCGGTCGGCGGCACTGGCCTCCACAGCAACCCGGCTGGCAACTCCACCGTCGACCCGTGCGTTAACTGCCGCGGTGCTGCATGCACTTGCGCCGGGCGTAACTCGATGACGGCCGACGACGGGCTGCGCGAGGGCGCGCGCCAGGTCTTTGAGATCGCAATTGAGGAGCTCTTCATCGAGAGCAAGCTCTGGAACGCCGACGTCAAGTACTCGTTCCCATACGAGGACACTGCGGGCGTCCCCGTCGATGAAGGAGCGAAAAGGAACGGTGCGCCTTTACGGTGGGTGGAGTGCTTCGACGGCGCGCTCGTGCTGCTCAGGCTCGGCGGGCTGCTCGTCTATGCAGTTTGCTCGGAGCAGGAACGGTCCGGCCGGAACGCGCGTTTTGTGATTTGGTCGAAGAACAACCGCTCCTACCGTAACGAGTGGGTCATATTGGCCCTGCTCGCCCTCATCATCCCCGGGACGAGCGCCATGGCGACGACGGCACTGCTCGATGGCGATGGGACTGGTGCTGTGCATCGGGCAGAGCCCGTGCAAATGCAGCCACCGTGGCCGCCTCCGCTCACTCAATGCGCCGATGATGTGAACAGCGGCGCCTTGGACGCGAGCGGCGCACCCCTACCATGCTCCTACTTTGGAGCGCTGCCCTCCGCATGTGCCTCCTATTCCATCGCGCGGACCAAGTGCCCGGTCGCGTGCGGCACGTGCCCGCCTGATCCCCCGGGCGTGGTGGTCTCGACCGGCGCCGAAACGAGCCATCGCGCTCTTGCTGTTGGGATGCACGCAGTGCAGCTCAGCCACCGTCATGCGCAGCAGGCCCAGGCCGGCGTCGTCCCCAGCCCGACCAGCGCACCCAGCACCTCTGCAGGCAGCAGCCCCGTTACGGCCCCTCCGTCTCCGCGATCCCCTTTGCCACCATTGCCCGAGTCGCCTACCCCATGGTCACTGCATCCGTCGTCCCCATCAACGCCGCTGCCATCCCCGACACGCCCGCCGCCACGCCTATCTCCACCCCCATTGGTGCTTCCATCCACGCTATCCTTGTACCCTCCGGACTCTGGCCCTCCGCCTTGGTCCTTGGCACCGCCCCCACCCATGCCGCTATCGCCAATTCCAACGCCTCAAGACGTTCGGATGCAGTCCCAGCCGCCTCCATCATTGCCCATATTGTCGCCTCCGCCGCTCCCGTGCACCATGTTGCCCTGCACCGAGGCCAGCGACATTCCCGGGCTGTACTCCATGCAGCTTGTGCCCAGCCACCGCCGTGAGCTGCAGACCGCGGTGAGCAACAGCACCAACAGCACGGCCGTCAACAGCACGGCCGTCAACAGCACGGCCGTGCTCCTCACGGCCGCGGTGAGCACCAGCACGGGCCTGCTCAGTGCACTTGCCTACACCGCCGTTGGCCGCATTGTCCTTGCTCCTGGCACCTACTTCCTCAGCGCTGAGCTCAGCATCACCAGGAGCGTCGTCCTCGAGGCGGCAGTAGCGGGCTCGGTCGTGCTGGATGCACAAGCAAGCTTTGCGAGTCAGCGCCGCGTGCTGAACATCAACCCGGGCTCGTTGGGCGTCGTGCAACTGATCGGGCTCAACATCACCGGGGGGAATGTACAGGTACGTGTGGCAGAAACCTGTGAATTCCCCATCGCCCCAATGGGAACATTGCTGACGTGCTTGCCTCGACTCTCGCTTGCACAGTGCTCTGACTGTAGCGTACGTGCGGCAGAGACCTAAAGTTTCCCAATGCCCCAAAGGGAAACTCACATTTTGATCGTTGCTTGCAGGGCGGTGGTGTCTTTGTCTATGGAGGCACAGTGACCATCTCATCGTGCACCATCAGTGGGAACGCAGCTGGCTATGTGCGCGCTCATCTTCAAAAGTTCCCATCGCCCCCATGGGAGACTCACGATTTGCTCGTTGTTTTCAGGGCGGCGGTGTCTATGTCACGGGTGGCACAGTGTCAATCGTGAACTCCCAGATCTACTCCAACACAGCTTCCCAAGTACGTGCCAGCCACGCCTGCAAACTTCCCATCGCCCCAATGGGAAAATGCCTTGTTGACATGTCCATTCGATTCTCATCTTTTATGATGGGTGCTGCCTCGAACTACCAGTATGGAGTACGTGCTATCTGCGCCTGAAACTGAAAAAGTTCCCATCGCCCCGATGGGATGCCTAGCTGACCCATGCCAAAATCAACTCTCGTCTTGGATGATGGGTGCTGCCTCGATCTACCAGTATGGGGTGCGTGCCATCCGCACCTGAAACTTCAAAAGTTCCCATTGCTCCCATGGGAAAATTGCTAACGTGCTTGCCTTGACTCTTGCTTGCACAACTGCGAACGCTTCGGTCAACTACAGGGGGTACGTGCCGCAGAGACCTGCAACTATCCCATCGCCCCGATGGGAAACTTGCTGACGTGCTTGCCCCGACTCACACTTGCACAACTGCGGCCCATGCTCTGGTCAACTACAGTCGGTTCGTGCCACAGAGACCTGAAATTTCCCATCGCCCCCATGGGAGACTCACGATTTGCTCGTTGTTTTCAGGGCGGCGGTGTCTATGTCACGGGTGGCACAGTGTCAATCGTGAACTCCCAGATCTACTCCAACACAGCTTCCCAAGTACGTGCCAGCCACGCCTGCAAACTTCCCATCGCCCCAATGGGAAAATGCCTTGTTGACATGTCCATTCGATTCTCATCTTTTATGATGGGTGCTGCCTCGAACTACCAGTATGGAGTACGTGCTATCTGCGCCTGAAACTGAAAAAGTTCCCATCGCCCCCTCACACTTGCACAACTGCGGCCCATGCTCTGGTCAACTACAGTCGGTTCGTGCCACAGAGACCTGAAATTTCCCATCGCCCCAATGGGAAACTCACATTTTGATCGTTGCTTGCAGGGCGGTGGTGTCTTTGTCTATGGAGGCACAGTGACCATCTCATCGTGCACCATCAGTGGGAACGCAGCTGGCTATGTGCGCGCTCATCTTCAAAAGTTCCCATCGCCCCCATGGGAGACTCACGTTTTGCTTGTTGTTTGCAGGGAGGCGGTGTCGCTCTTGGGGGAGGCACAGTGACCATCTCATCGTGCACCATCAGTGGGAACACAGCTCGCTATGTGCGTGCTCATGTTCAAAAGTTCCCATTGACGCGATGGGAGACTCACGTTTTGCTCGTTGTTCGCAGGGCGGCGGTGTCTATTCCCAGGATGGCATTACAATGGCCATCTCATCGTCCACCATAAGTGGGAACTCAGCTTCAACTTCAAATGTGCACGCTTATGTTCAAAAGTTCCCATCGCCCCGATGGGAAAATTGCTGACGTGCTTGCCTCGACTCTCGCTTGCGCAGTGCTCTGACTGTAGCGTACGTGCGGCAGAGACCTAAAGTTTCCCAATGCCCCGATGGGAAAGTTGCTGATGTGCTTGCACCGACTCACGCTTGCACAACTGCGAACGACGTTTCGGTCAACGACAGCCTGTACGCGCCGCAGAGACTTGAAAATTTCCCATCGCCTCGATGGGAAAATTGCTGACGTGCTTGCCTCAAGTCACGCTTGCACAACTGCGGCCGACGCTCCGGTCAACTACAGACGGTTCGTGCCGCAAAGACCTTCGAACCGATAGGAAAGTTGCTGACGTGCTTGCACCGATTCACGCTTGGACAACTACGAACGCTTCGGTCAACTACAGTATGTACGTGCCGCATAGACCTTGAAAATTTCCCATCGCCTCGATGGGAAATTGCTGATGTGCTTGCCCCGACTCACGCTTGCACAACTTCAAACGCTTCGGTCAACTACAGTTGGTACGTGCCACAGAGACCTAACAGAGACCTTAAAAACTTCCTATCGCCCCCATGGGAGACTCACGTTTTGCTCGTTGTTTGCAGGGCGGTGGTGTCTTCGTCTATTCCGGCACGGTCACGATAACGTCTTCCTCGATCTACGGGAATACAGCTGGCTATGTGCGTGCTCATGCTCAAAACTTCCCATCGTACCCCGATGGGAGACTCACGTTTTGCTCGTTGTTTGCAGGGAGGCGGTGTCTGTGTCCAGGAGCAGGGTGGCATATTGTCAATTGTGAACTCCCAGATCTACTCCAACACAGCTCCAAATGTGTGCACTTATGTTCAAAAGTTCCAATCGCCCCGATGGGAGACTCAAGTTTTGCTTGTTGTTTGCAGGGAGGCGGTATCCTCTCTTTTCTCGGCACGGTCACGATAACGTCTTCCTCGATCTACGGGAATACAGCTACAGATGTGCACGCTCATCTTCAAAACTTCCCATTGCCCCGATGGGAAAATGGCTGACGTGCTTGCACCGACTCACGCTTGGACAACTGCGAACGCTCCGGTCAACTACAGGCGGTACGTGCCACAGAGACCTTGACAATTTCCCATCGCCCGATGGGAGACTCACGTTTTGCTCGTTGTTTGCAGGGCGGCGGTGTCTATGTCGGGGGAGGCACAATGGCCATCTCATCGTGCACCATCAGTGGGAACTCAGCTGGCAATGTGCGTGCTCATGCTCAAAAGTTCCCATTGGTCTCTGCTGGGACGTCCTGCTGACGCGCTTGCTTCGACTCTCGCTCGCAAAACTGCGAATGCTTCGGTCAACTACAGGGGGTGCGTGCCTCAGAGACCTTGCAAAGTTCCCATCGCCCCGATGGGAATATGGCTGACGTGCTTGCCCCGACTCACGCTTGCACATCTGCGAATGCTTCGGTCAACTACAGGCGGTACATGCCACAGAGACCTTGCAAATTTCGCCTTGCTTTTGTGTCCTCCTTTGTGACCTCGCGTCCCCTACTCCCCACCCAGGGGCCCAATGTCTATATCAAACCAGAGACCGTCGCACCCTATGTCGGCGGACAAGGCACCATCTGCTCCTGGCCAACGACCCTCACCGGCGTCTATGGCACAGTCTCTACTTGCCCAGCACCCCCGCCTTCTTCGCCGCCCCCACCGCTGCCGCCCTCACAGCCGCCTAAGCCGCCCTCACCGCCTCCGCCATCGCCCTCCCCACCGCCGCCGTCGCCACCGCCGCCCTCGCCCTCCCCCCCACCGCCGCCCTCCCCACCGCCGCCTTCGCCTCCGCCCTCGCCCCCGCCGCCCTCCC
>Ga0210239_102307_pt1 | contig 10811 bp, 4 predicted proteins | sample ChrtobMetP5a_0mM_FD_155451 | JGI IMG/M metagenome (GOLD analysis project Ga0210239, IMG submission 155451) | Chrysochromulina tobin associated microbial communities from unialgal haptophyte culture, Seattle, Washington, United States - P5a_0mM | ecosystem: Host-associated > Algae > Haptophytes >...
CCCCACGGCTAGAAGCCACCGCGACCGTAGGCCAATAGCGACTCGGACAGAAGGCAATCCGTTTTACGTCATACAGCATGCGACGCCCGTCGACCGTGAAGCAGTAGTCCGGAACAGCGCCGGGCCGCGAGCGACGGCTGCCGTCCTCGGCCAGTGCAGCGGCTAGGACCTCGGCCGGAACCGCCATGCTGAAGATGCCACGCGGCTCCATGGTGCCTGTAATCCCAGCGAGAGAGACGAGGTCGAAGACGGTGGAGGCGATGTAGTCGTGAGCGTCGCGCCACCCGTCCCCGGGCATCTGCACGCGCTCGACCTCCCAACCTCCGGCATCGACGACGAACCGCTGACGCCCGCCGCTGTATCCTGAAAACGAGGCGCCCAAAACGCCTGGAGACGAAGCCGCTGGGCTATCCACGCCCAAGTAGGAGACGAGCATCTCGCTGAACTCGCTGCACGAACACACCAAGCCGAGGCGCTCGGAAGGATGCGAAGCAAGCCAACGGCCCGCGATCTGGGCGTAGTCCCCGGCCTCCAGCCACGCGTGCCTCCGAGGGTCCGTCCTGGGGAGAGCGAGCATGAGGACATCGAGGCGTCGAGCCGCTGCTGCCTCCCGCTGGGCCGTGATGGCGTGCTGCATCCGGTGCTGCGCGGGTACCGTCTCAGCCGGGTGGCTAAGCAGGCCAGGTGACTGCGTGACGTCCACGACGCCATCGACCTCCTCCCTAAGAAGAGCCCATGCATCCGAAAAGGCGTGCCCCAAGTCCGAGTCCGAGGCGAGGAGAGTCGACATGCGCAAGTCGGGCGTGTCGAAGTCGAAAGACCGGCCGCCGCCGGCAAGCGCCTCGTGGAGCTCCTGCACGGCCTCCTGGATGAGGACGCAGAAGGCTAATGAAGACTCAGGAGAGCCCTGGGGCAAGCCCTCCTCAAAGTCGCCACGGTCTGAGCCCGCGAAGAGGCGCGAACCATCCGGAAGGACGATGATGCCCGCCGGTCCGTACATGGCGTGCATGAGCGGGACGAGAGAGGCGACCCCTGGCACCGCTGCCATGCGCTGCAGGACCTGCGCTCGCCTCGACTCGTTGTACGCATTACGGAGATCAATGCGTACAACGAGGAAGTCGGGATGGACCTCGAGGAGCAGACGGAGCCCATGGTAGAGTATGGAGATGCCGCCGCTGACGCCGAGACGCCCACCGAGACCTGACGAGGAGCGAGGTGGAGCTCGGCTGCACGCTCCATGCCGCGAACCAAGTATCCGAGGATCGCACGACGATCCACATTACCGATGTTCACCGGGCGAACATCAGGTGAGGCGCGCGGTGGAGCCGGTGGAGCCTGGACCCCCTCTGGCTGCTCTCCGGCAGGTGCAGCTGCCATAGCCTCCGCAGCTGCTGCGGCCTCCTTTGGCGAGACAGCTCGAGCGCGCAGGACGACCTGCTGGCAAATTACTGCGCCATGGCAAGCATCACTTACCTGTACCTGAGAGAGAAAGAAAAAGTGTTCACAGGTCCCTCGCGCGAAGCGCCCGTCGGAAATGTCGATCGGACGGGCGCTTCTCAGCCTCCATCGACGACCCCCTCGTCAACTTGCACGGGCGGCCGATGTTGGACTCCGAGGGCACGCACCTGACGCGAGCCCAGGTCCACCTCGAGACCATCGAGGATGTGTTCGGCGCGTTCGGCCATATCTCCTCGCCGGAGAAGAAGGTGTTCGGGGTGCAGAAAGACCTACTTGGGGTGGACCTCGTTGAGAATGTGCAGCACCACCAAGAACGCCTCCCTTCGAGTGGCGCACTGGCAACGATGACGACCTGCGCATCCGTCGAGGCCCACGCCTCGGGTTCGCCGCGCACCGTCGCGTCCACCGAGCCCGACAAGAGCCGCTTTCGCCTATTTCTAAAGGAGGCTACCGAACTCCTGGAATCCCTCTGCCAGGACCTGGCAGACCTGGCGCGCTCCGCCAGGAAAGAACTTCTGGACCTTACGTCGTGCGGTTCGGCCCCAACGGCTTATACGGCTGTCTCCCGAACCGCCTCCATGATGGAGGCCGCGCCCCCGCCCCCGCCAGTGCCTGTACCTGCGCCGGCACCCGCACCCGTATCTGCACCAACCTCACCGCCACAGAGCTCGACCTTTGGTGCTGCCGCAGCCGTCTCATCCTCCACCACGGCCGCCAGCAACTCCTCACTGCCTGGGGCCGAGCTGGTCAGCAACTCCTCACTGCCTGGGGCCGAGCTGGTCAGCGAGTCCGACCTTCGAATGCTCGCCGATGCGCAGGCAGCCGGCGACGCCTTTGCCGAGCAGCGCCGCATGATTGAAGACCTGGTGAACGACCCGGTCGTCTTTGGGGGACTGGTTGCTTTGCGAGTGGAGCACAACCGATACAGTCTTCCTGGCTCGCCGATGTACGAACGATTCGTAGCGGCCAGGGCAGGCAAGCCGCCGCCGCCGTTGCGCATCGTGTTCCATGGCACTGACGACGAGAACATCGAGCCTATCTTGGCAAATGGAATGGACCCGTCCAGGCGTGGTATGCACGACGGCTTTTTAACTCGTCCATGCCACGTTCATGGGCCGGGAGAGTACTTTGTGACGCGCGCACTTAGGTGCGTGTTTTTTGCGTTTATGGATCGCCCCTTCCGGCTCACGGGGAGGCTGCTCATCTTTCTTGTGTCGGAGAAGGAGGTTCTGCCCCAGGCCCCTGACGTTGTCGTCGTAAACGACGTGTCGCGCGAGCTGCCTCTGGGCACCGTGACATTTCAAATGGCGGACGCCAAGGTGAGCGAGTTAGATGAGAAGGCCCGAAAGGCGAAGGCCGCAGCTGAGCGCGCGAAGTCCCTTGCGGAGCAGGCCATGCAAAAGGCGCGCATCATGCAAATGCTCATTCGGGGTGATATCCATGAAGCGAGCGAGATGTACGAGGCCGTGACGCGAGCGCGCGAGCGAGAAGGCGAGGCCCGTCAGTCCTCAGTGCCACTCTGGGCGCACGAGCTGCGTGTCTATCTGCGAGACGTCGAGCGCGAGTGCGTCGTGGCGCTCTTCCCCGGAGTGATTCCAGTACGGCACGACTCCAGAACTGGTCTCTTTTGCGCCGATGAGAGCTTCAAGTGGCCACCGACGGTTACGGACATGAGTCAATCCGAGTACTCTCCCTCAGCAGGCAAGCAGCGTCTCGACGACACCGGACGGGACGACATCGATGAAGCTGTCCTCAAGGAGCGCGCGGCCAAGCTCGAGGCGAAGGCGGTGGACGCCAAGGCCCGAGCGCAAGCCGCCAGACGAAATATGCTCGCCGATGCGCAGGCAGCCGGCGACGCCTTTGCCGAGCAGCGCCGCATGATTGAAGACCTGGTGAACGACCCGGTCGTCTTTGGGGGACTGGTTGCTTTGCAAGTGGAGCACAACCGATACAGTCTTCCTGGCTCGCCGATGTACGAACGATTCGTAGCGACCAGGGCAGGCAAGCCGCCGCCGCCGTTGCGCATCGTGTTCCATGGCACTGACGACGAGAACATCGAGCCTATCTTGGCAAATGGAATGGACCCGTCCAGGCGTGGTATGCACGGCCAAGTTCATGGGCCGGGAGAGTACTTTGCGACGTGCGCGCTTACGAGCGTGCGTTTCGCGCTTAGGAACCGACCCGGCCGGCTCACGGGGAGGCTGCTCATCTTTCTTGTGTCGGAGAAGGAGGTTCTGCCCCAGGCCCCTGACGTTGTCGTCGTAAACGACGTGTCGCGCGAGCTGCCTCTGGGCACCGTGACATTTCAAATGGCGGACGCCAAGGTGAGCGAGTTAGATGAGAAGGCCCGAAAGGCGAAGGCCGCAGCTGAGCGCGCGAAGGCCGCAGCTGAGCGCACAAACTCGACGGTGCCCCTGCAGACTCAAGTGCCACCTTCACACACTCAAGTGCCACTTGGCGAGAGCCGCAGCTCCGAGGGCCATCAGGCGTCATCAGGCGTCATCGGGCGTCATCAGGCGTCATCAGGCGAGAGCCGCAGCTCCGAAGAGGCACTGCGACGGGCGCTGGGACGGCGACACGCGCCTCGGTCGACAGTGACGAACCACAACCACACAGTGACGAACCTCAACCCACTGGGAGGGCGACACGCGCCTCGGTCGACTGTCGTAGCCGTGATGAAGGAGCTCAAGCGGTTCCATCAAGGCTCAAGGGGCGGCTCGGGGCGCTGTGTTGAGCGCGACGCGACCGATGGCACGGCCGACGACGCCGACGCGGACGACGACTTTCGTGCCCTTCTCCTCGACGACGCCGACGTGCTCCGCTGGCGCGTGGAGATGCGCCTTCCACCGGACTCGCTGCTCGGGGCACAGCTAGCTGCGCATGCAGCGCGCTGGGGTGGGGGCGCGGTGGTCGAGCTTGAAGTGCTCTTTGGGGACGACTTTCCCGCGTCGCCGCCCTTTGTGCGTGTCGTCTCGCCGCGCTTCGCCTTCCACACTGGCCACGTCACCGTGGGCGGCTCGATCTGCATGCAACTCCTCACGACAAGCGGCTGGGACAGCTCCTTCACCGTGGAGGCTGCCCTTGTGATGGTACGTGATGCCATGCTGAGCGGTCATGGCGCGCTCGACAGCTCGCGTGCTCACTACGGCGCCCAACCCCCTCTCCCCACAGGTACGTGACGCCATGCTGAGCGGTCATGGCGCGCTTGACAGCTCGCGTGCTCACGTGCCATATTCAGAGGCAGAGGCAAGGCACGCGTTTCGCCGTGTAGCTAATCAGCACGGGTGGGTGTGAGTACGGTGCTTCACTGCAAACCAGCAAGTTACCTCTCCGTGACCGAGCTAGCGGTGATTGCGTTCATAGAGCGGGTGACGCCTGGGGGAAGCTCAAGCACTTGTCTATAGTGTCAATCTGTAGTGTCTGAAGTGTCATGCTGAGATGCGGTTCACATGTTACGCCTACCGCGCTGCCGCGCTGCCGGCGCGGCGGGGATGCACTTGGCCAGCTCTCGGGCATGCCGATTATAATTCATCATCCCGTCCCTAAAACTTGTGATGCACAGAGAAGACGGGACGGAAGTCGAGGCGGCAGACGGGCGATGCGAAATTTATTCAAGCTATTCAACAAAAGGCGGATGATTCCGAGTACGAATCGGTGACGCGGACGCGAAGCAGAACAAGGAGCGATGTTGCGGACGAGCCCGCACAGCACAAACGACCACTCACGGCCACGCTTGACGTTGCCATCTCTACTTCATGCTCAACTTACATCTCGAATCGACGATGCGCGGGTACGTTGGATTACATTTTAAAAGAGAGAAAGAAAAAGTGTTCACAGGTCCTAGTTGCGCGAAAAGCGCCCGTCGCGAAATGTCGATCGGACGGGCGAGGCGCTTCTACATGTACAGGCGAGAGCGAATTCGCGAGCGCGCGCGAAGCCCCTTGGCCTTGCGGAGCAGGCCATGCAAAAGGCGCGCATCATGCAAATGCTCATTCGGGGTGATATCTATGAAGCGAGCGAGATGTACGAGGCCGTGATGCGAGCGCGCGAGCGAGAAGGCGAGGCCCGTCAGTCCTCAGTGCCACTCTGGGCGCACGAGCTGCGTGTCTATCTGCGAGACGTCGAGCGCGAGTGCGTCGTGGCGCTCTTCCCCGGAGTGATTCCAGTACGGCACGACTCCAGAACTGGTCTCTTTTGCGCCGATGAGAGCTTCAAGTGGCCACCGACGGTTACGGACATCAGTCATTCCATGCGACAAGGACGCCCGACTCCTCATCCTCCGGTGCGGGACCGTCCTCCGCTGCCTCCCCCGAACCGAGGGTGCTGGCACTGGCTTCGTATCTGCGGAGCAGTGGTGCTCTTCTTACTCTATGCTCTTCTTCTGTATGCCTCTGCCCAAGGAGGTCGATCAGCCGCAAGCCCCTCTGGCTCGGGCGGCGCCCGCGTGCGCATATTGCACCTCAGCCTCGCCGACTCGGACCGACGAGCCCGCTTCGTGCTCGAGGAGAACACGGGCTGGGAGATCTTCCTCGCCGGCTGCCGCGAGCGGCTGCAGGTTGAAAACATCCGACGCGTGGCGGACTCGTCGGGTGGGTTGATCTTGGCAATCGAGGACGTCGTACACGACGATCACCTGGTCATCTACGCCACCGAGTTGGCAGCGGGTGAAGTGGCCAACGGTGATGGCACTGTGCCCTTTGGGACCATGTTCGCGCTGCTCGTCCTCTGGTTTGGCATCTCCGTGCCGCTTGTCTTCCTCTCGGCACAGCTACTTTGGCTATACCGCGCATCCAGCACATTACCTCTCCAAAAACCAAAACAAGAAAAAAGGTAGGCGACAGGCAGTGCGTGAGTGAAGTGCGGTGGAGTCATGGTGTTAGAATTCATGTGATGGTTATTAACGGCTGTGGACGAATTCTCTGACGGAAACAAAGCTGAGACATGATTTTTTGTGAAAACTAATAAGCCCCAAGAGCCGAACGGGCCAGCAAGCCGCATTGTGGTCCCTGCAAGCTACATGTATCATTTGTGCCATCGGAAAGTTGGATGTCGAAAACGTGGTTCGGTCTGCGGACTCTCGGCAAATTAAACGCAATTCCACAGGGCTCTTCATCTGATTTTGGAAGCAAATTGCAGAATGCGGTTGCAGAATGCGGTGTAGTTCGTAATGAATCGAAGTTGCAACATGGGCCTCCTCATGGCCCTCGTCCCCAGCGCCTTCGGAACAACCCATCTTCGGCAAATCTTCGGGTTCCAACACATGGGCCTCGTACACGCTGCTGGCCATGCGCCTGGCGGCCATGTCGTGTGCTGCGATGGAGTGTGCAAGTTCGTGAAGGCTCAGCCAGCGCACGAGCAGCATTGGGTAGCTGACGCACATACTCTCAGCGGCACGTGCAAGTGGTTCTCACGCTCAAAGGGCTACGGCTTTATCCGCGTAAACGTCGATGGCGAATCTGTTCGCGACCTTTTCGTCCACCAAAGCGACCTGTGCAGCGGTGGGATGTGCGTCGCCCTCATTCCGGGCGAGGCCCTCGAGTTCCGTGTCTCAAAGTCGCTGATGAATGGCAAGGAGAAAGCTGCGCACATCAGCGGCCCAGGCGGCTCGCCACTTCAAGGCGTGGCCTATAATGATGACTCCGACGAGAGCTGGAGCGCTCTATTCGAACAGGTAACAGGCATTATCATACCAAGATGACCCTAGTGCGCATGACCATGAGTCATGGCCCATTCTAGACAACCTTCATGCACGTGCAAGCATTATGCATAGCTCCGTGTGTCCAGGTCCATGCGGTAATGAGCAAAAGTGGCCAAGTAGAATTGTAGCCTTAGCTGGAGCAGTAGCGACGCACGGTGCGTGTCGGTGGTAGACGTCCTCGGGCGTGGCGTGATCGGTGAACGTCGCGCGAGCGCCGTCGAGCAGGCGACCGCGTGGGTGTGCACCTATAGGGGGGGTGTTGTAATGCCTCGGGTGTGCACCCATGTGGCACCACTGGCATGTGACTCGTCTCTCGTGTGAGCTCAGCTGTCTGATGTGGTCATGGATCGTACATGTGCGGTCGCCAGCACATGCGGTTTCCGAAGTGCCGACATGTGTCAAAGTCCACAAAGTCCATAACCATATGTCCATCGGTCCCATGTCGATGGTTGCCTGCGGTCGTCCAACATTGGATGTGTGTAATACTATGCCAGCTAGCGCGTAGAGGGGTGCTGTACATGGTGCTGTATCGTCTATCGACCGCGGCGCGCGGGCGGATCCGCGCCGTCTAGTTCCACTCTAGAGTACCCGGGACGGGTGTACCGCACCGAGTTACATGGGAACATGTGCAATCGCCCCAGATCCTCGGGACCGAGCGTCGCTCCTCCCCCCCGCGGCTAGTACGGACAAAACGGAGACCCCCGAGCCCGACCGTCTCGATACTCGAATGAACTAGCATGAACGCGGTTAGTGAACGGTCACTGTGAGAAAAAAAGGACGTTCTCGTACGTGAGCTCGTTAAGGGATTGAATGTTTAGAAAGCCGCGGGAGCTCGCCATGGCGCGAGCCCCCTATGGTCCCACACAGTAACACACAGTACGGTACGGGTGGTAATACTGGTGGTGTCAAGGGGATGGTGGTGGGTTCGCTGAAAAGTCGCCGGACACGCGAACGTGTGTTGGCCCTGACTGCTGCGCTGAGCTTCGTGGGGTTGCTCTTGGGAGCGCCGCCATTTCGTTTTGGCGAGACAGAGATGCCTGGGCGGAACGAAACGTCTGCCGGCGAAACGTTTCACCGGGGCGCCCAGCAGGGCCCTGCTCCCCCGTTGGATGACGTTTGGCAAGGTCTCACCGTTGGTGTGTGCCTATGCAACAGACCGATAGTCTCGGTTGGTTCTTGTAGGCACATACCACTGATCGGATATCAACCCTGCCCAGCGGGTGCTCAGCCAACGGGTGGAGCGCTCTCCCACCGTACCCTCCGGCTGGCTACGGGAGCGAGCCTCGCCCGCTCTGATACCTCACTCGCCGGGGTTACCTTCACCCCAGCCCAACCGCCCTTCACTGTTAACTCGCTCCTCGGCGAGAAGACAAATCTGAAGCAGAAGAAACCATATCCGCGGTAATGCGCGGGCGCCGCGGGCGGGGGGTCTGGCCGCAGGCGCCGTGGTCGCTGGACGGGAAGCTGAGCTAGAAGCTGGTGCACGCTGGGTCGGCACGACCGCGGAACGGCCGCAGGCGGCGCGCTAATCGCTTTATGCTTTGTGCATATGTAACGTACGGTACTCACGTCCAGGGGGGGCCGCCCGCCCCTCCCTCCGCTCTCATGCCACACATCTCACACGCGCGGCGCCCATGACTGTGCCATGGACTTTGCCAGAATCGCCATGCGCAAGAATCCAATCACCACGTGCATGCCTATCGACTTACGTAGCTGGGCTCGCCTCGTAGACACGGAGGCCGCCGAGGGCCAAGAGCTAACCAAGCGCCGTCCCGAGCGCCGACCCTTCGATCTGTCAAGCCTTCTTCTTACGCGACTTCTTCTTCTTCTTCGGGTTCGCGTCTCCGGTCGAGGTCGCTCCGTCCGTCGCCTCGACCTCGTCCGTCGCCTCGACCTCGTCCGTCGCCTCGACCTCGGCCTCAATCTCGCCCTCCGGAGATTCGGGAGGCACGGACGCATGCACGGTCGACGAGGCGGATGACACAGGCGGCCAGGGCAGTACCTGTGGGGAGGGGGGGCGCCGTGGTGAGCACTTGCATGCAAGCAGCGTCCACACAGGCGGCCAGGGCGGTACCTCGGGCGATCCGGCCGCCGCGCCGGGGTTTTCACACCCGGGGTTTTCACACCCGGGCGATCCTGCCGCCGCGCCGGGGTTTTCACACCCGGGGTTTTCACACCCGGGGTTTTCACACCCGGGGCGCAGTGCGTTCGCGCCGGGGCGCAGTGCGTCTGCCACGAGCCGCTCGGCGGCCTCTAAAGAAGGAGACGTGAAGTCCGCAAAGTCCGCGAGCTCCGAGGGTGCGTTCGGGGACGCCGGGGTAGCGCGCGGCGCCGTACTGGTGCCGCTGGGCAGACTGCCCGGGGCAGCGCGTGGCGCCGTACTGGTGCCGCTGGGCAGACTGCCCGGGGCAGCGCGTGGCGCCGTACTGGTGCCGCTGGGCAGACTGCGCGGTTCTCTCACTGGCGGCTCCCTAGCCGCAGTGAGCGCCGCAGGCATCATGTCGGCCGTTGGAGGCGCCGTATTGGCAACATACGCGTCGAAGCCGGCCATCGGGGGCGCCGTAGTGGGCGCCGCAGACTCCAAGGACGCCAGGGAAGGGGCCCCACCAGCCGCCTCCCTCTCGGCGGTGTGAACGCTCACCACGGCGTTCACGGCGGGCGTCTGTGGCGAGAAGGGGAAGCCTGTGGGGAAGCCGAGTGGCAGGTTGGTGGCGATCGGGGGCGCGGGGGGCGCTGAGATGGGCGCTGAGAGGGGCGTGAGCGCCGTGTCGGGCGTGGTGGGCGCTGAGATGGGCGGCGGCTCGACGCAGCTCCTGCTGGCACGCCCCAACCAATCGTCGTCCAAAGCCCCCGACACGGCGCTCTCGCCCGACACGGCGCTCTCGCCCGAGACGGCGCTCTCGCCCGAGACGGCGCTCTCGCCCGACACGGCGGCACCGCTCTCCGCGGGCAAATCCTCAAGCACATCATCATCGTCATCAAAGTCGGAGGCCATCTGCGGCACCTTTACCGGTAGCACCGGCGCCGTGTCGGGCACCGTTGCCGGCATCACTGGCGCCGTGTCGGGCACCATGGCCGGTAGCGCTGGCGCCGGCAGCGTCTGCACACCCACGCGCAGACCCCCGTGTACCTGCGCCGCCGCTCTCTCTGCAGCCGCCTGCGCCTCTGCCTCCTGCACCGCCGCTGCCCACTCGTCGTCGATGACGGCGGGATCGTCGACGACGTAGTCTCGCAAGACGCCCTCATCAAGCGGTTCCGTCGCCATATTAGGCAACTCCTCAAGCGGTTCCGTCGCCATATTAGGCAACTCCTCAAGCGGTTCCGTCGCCATATTAGGCAACTCCTCAAGCGGTTCCGTCGCCATATTAGGCAAGTCCGTCGCCTTTGCAGCCGCCGGCTCATGCGCCCTTGCCGCCCACACCGCCGCCGCCTGAGCTTCCGCCGCCTCCACCGCGGCCGCCCACTCCGCCGCCTCCTTCTCCTCTGCCTCCTGCTTCGCCGCCGCCTCCTTTTTCGCGAGCGCCGCACTGCCCGCCTGAACCGCCGCCAGCCAGTCCGCCTCGTCCGCCGACACGGCGCTCCCTGCCCGACACGGCGCCGCCTCAACCGCCGCCAGCCAGTCCGCCTCGTCCGCCGACACGGCGCTCCCTGCCCG
>Ga0210239_102311_pt1 | contig 10787 bp, 3 predicted proteins | sample ChrtobMetP5a_0mM_FD_155451 | JGI IMG/M metagenome (GOLD analysis project Ga0210239, IMG submission 155451) | Chrysochromulina tobin associated microbial communities from unialgal haptophyte culture, Seattle, Washington, United States - P5a_0mM | ecosystem: Host-associated > Algae > Haptophytes >...
GAAAGGCGGCGGCGGCGGCGGCAAGGGCGGCGGCGGCAGCGGCGGCGGCGGCGGCGGCGAGCTCGGTGGTGGCGGCGGCGGCGGCGGTGGCGGCGGCGGCGAGGGCTGCGGCGGCGGCGAAGGCGGTGGCAAGAGCACGAAGCGGGCGACGGTGGATCCGGTGGACCCTCCGCCCGTGATGCCCTCGATGCATCGGTCGTCGACAATGTGCACTGCTTGCTCGACGGTCGTCTGTGCAAGGATGTAGAAGAGGCCAGTAGAGGTGCCACTGGGCCGCCCCTTCGCGCGAAGGTGGATCGTCCCCAGGCACATGCGATCCACGTGCTCTTCGATCATCAGGTCGCTCCTCATGATAAGCGTGCCTCCTGTAGCGCTCTGCACAAAGTAGATGCCCTCGACGACATCGTCAGCGGTGAAGTGCGAGAACTCGAGCACTCCTTCGAACTGCGCCTCGCAGCGGCTCGAAGTGCACGCAACGAACACTTCGATGCCTGTGTTGGTCGGCAGCATGGCCTTTACCTTCCTGGAGGAGGTTGACCCTCTCTCAAACCTTTCTGAGTTGTTGTCGATGCAGATCTGCACGGTGACATCGTCACCGACGTGGATGGCGTTCGGGTCGCACGTCGAGTATCCCGGGCACACCGTAGGTAGCAGCGCCGCACTCGCGGTGCATACGTCGAGCTCGGCAGCTGCCCTAAGCAAGGGTAGCCACAGAGTAGCGAGCAGATTCGCGAGCATGCGCGCCATGGCACAAGAGAAGTTTGGTCGTTCACGCGCACACACGTCGCCATGATGATGAAACCACAGCGGCGCGCGGCGCACAGGGCGTAACCGGAGGCTGGGTTTGCGGGGGTCGTTATCAGCTTTTCACGAGGGAGGGGTTTTCACGATCACGAGCGAGCGAGTTGCGAGTTCGTTCGCGATTCGGCCCTTGCGATTCGGTTAAATCCGAGTATCCGACTCGTTAGATGTGCACTTACATTTCGCGCGGGGGGGGGGGGTCCGAATTCCTCAGCGACGCGGTCGCGGAGCCGGCAGCGCCAGCGACGCGGTCGCGGAGCGAGCTGCGAGGGGGCCGGCCCGCGTTTCGCCTTAGGCGTCCGCGAAGAAACTGACTGAACTGACTGACTGTCGCCTTAGGCGTTAGGGCGGGCATAGCCGGATAGCGGGCACGTGCTTGAGCCCTGGCCTCGACAACTCGACAGGAAACTCGACAGTTACTCGACAGCTAGTCAAAGCTCCTCGACAGTTACTCGACAGAGCTACTCGTGACTCCATGTGCCTGTGCGTCAAGGTGTCAAGCTCGACAGCTTGACAGCTCGACAGACCTCGACAGACCTCAACAGGCCTCGACACGAGGTTTCCTCTAAGACTGGGTAAAGCCAGGTTAGAGCCCCACTCCTTCAAGGTGAAGGTTGATGGACCCACTGGTCAACTACACAACTTGGTGGCTGGATGATCTTGGATGTACTTCTGGTGGAGCACCTTTCGGTCCACGTTCGTGCTCTTTCGTGCTCTTTTTGACCTAATTCTCCTCAGAATTGCATTAAGATTGCATTTTCTGGTCTTGAAACCAGTGGCTAGGTAGGGGTTTAGGGTGGGTATTACAAAAATAACAGTAAAGAAACCTGTGGCTATGTAGGGGTTATGGGTTAGGGGTTAGGGTGTGACGTCCTCGTGACGTCTCCGAGTTCTTTATCCGTTTGGCGTTTGACCTAGTTTGGTTGGTGGTTTATATGTGTGGGTCCTCTAGGCCTACTGCTGTGAGAGTCAGAGTGCTTCATGCAAAATAGCAAAGCTTGTACATGCCAGGCTCGAGCTTGACAGCACACTCGACAGATATAACTCGACAGCCTCGACAGAGAATAACTCGACAGAAACTCGACAAAGCTCGACAGCTTCTCGACAGCTCGACAGACCTCGACGCACAGGCACATGGAGTCAGCCTCGACAAGCCTCGACAGGCTCGACAGGCAAGGCCTCGACAGCAGCTCGACTGAGCCTCGACAGCTCGACAGCTCGACAGCCAGGGCTCAAGCACGTGCACGTTAGGGCATAGGGGGGCCAACCGTTCCACCCGAACCGCGCCGCGCCTTCGGCACACCGGTCGGCAGGTTCCCGGCGCGGCGGCGTGTGTCTCAATTCACTGATACTTCCGATATCCTAAGAAGACAGACGCGCGCACCCTCCACGACAACGTGACGTCTCCCCATGCTCACACTTCTATCCCCCGGATACGCTCAGCTCCATGAGAGGAGCGACGAGATCTCACTCTGCGAAGAGCGCACAGCGCCGAGCGTCATTTGCCCGCCTCGACGCCGCCCGCCAATCTCGAGGGTGGCGAGCTGCTCGTCGATCGGCGTTCCGTTCTTCGTCTTCTCGGCCGGGGTCGCTGCGTTCCTGTCCCGGTTTTCGATATCCGCCTCGAATGGCAGCGTGGTTAGGTTCATGCCGAAAGACACGCGGTTGGTGCCGGAGCGCACCTGCTGAAGACGCTGCTGGAACGCAGCGCGCTCGGCCAGCTTGTGCTCGAGTTCGGCCTCGAGGCGAGCATTCTCCTCCTCGACGGCCTTCTCGCGTGAGGAGAGACTGGTAGCCACGCTCTTCTTCAGCCTGTCAGAGGCGGTCGTTCGCTGTTGAATAGCACGTTCCTGAAGGCTCTCGTGGGTCCTCGCCGAGCTCGAGTTGAGGGTCCGCGCCGAGCTGGCGGTGCTGGCCTGGGAGCTGGCGGTCTGTGGACGGCGGCTAGAGGAAGTGTCCGGGCGCAAGCTCGAGGAGGCTGTTGGCGGCGGCTGGGCGTGCACGAGCGAGATGGCCTCGAGAACGGCCGCTCGCACGTGCGGCGGCTGGTGCATGAGGTTGGTTGGGTGCAACGAATAGATGATCTCGCCGTTGGGCAATTTGATGTCGGCAGAGCCGTCAGCATGAGCAGCGATGACGGTTGCATGTGTGAGCTTGGGGGCGGTTGCGCCGCCGGAGGCATCATGCAAAGCAGCGGGCGCAAACTTAGACGACGATGAAGATGGCGGCTGTTTGGAACTCTTCTGTGGCTGCGCCGCCGCCTTTTGCCTCACCTCTTCCTCGCGGCGCGCCCTCTCTGCAGCGGCCAGTGCCTGTAGCTTCTTCTCGCTCGCTGCCATCGATAGGCTGTGCTTCTTCTCCTGCTCGACGGACAAGACGTTTGCGTGATTCGCGCGCGTATTGTTGGCGATGCGTGACGACTTGATCGCTTTCTCGCGCTCGACGGAGAGGATCATGTCAGGGCGTGGTCAGGGACGGTTTGCAGAAGAGACCTCATGCGGCCGTTGGGACCTGCTGCCCGCTTTTTTCTCAAAAAATGCCTGTGAAGTTTGTTCCGCGCACGTCGCTATCGCTCAGGCACGTGCGCAGACCATCGCTCACGGCGCGCGGCCGGCCGAGAGTGGCAGCGGCCGAGCGTGTACACTGCCAGCCGCAGCTGCTGCAGATCGGATTCGTGGCCAGGCACCTGTTGCACGACCGCACGGCGTTGCAGTGCCGACAGAGTGTGGCTGTGGCGCTCGCCAATCAGATGCTTTGCGAGCTTTGCTAGCTGCAAGTAGCATGCCTTGCCTGGTATTGCGATTCTGACGTTGCTCTTGCCCACGCCTCCATCCCGCTGCGCAGGAGTCATGCCGGACACGCACAACACTCACCCGCGCGACAACTCCAAAGGTGGCCGCCGCTGCCGCGTCTGCAACGGCAAGCGTGGCCTGATCCGCAAGTACGGTCTTGACATCTGCCGCCGCTGCTTCCGCGAGTACGCGACCGACGTTGGCTTCACCAAGTACCGCTAAAGCGCTACGCGCCATAGCCGCCTGGCCGCCTCCCTGGCGCCTCCGGGCGGTCGCAGTGCTGCGGAGGCGGGACTCTCTCGCCTCCAGTGGGCCCCAGGAGCTGTTTCCGAATGGCTTTCGCTGGCTCTCGTGCGGCTGTTGACGTGCGACCCCATCGCGCCGGGAACCTCGTCCTGCGCGCTGCTCCAGCGGCGCGCTATGGTGAGTTCTGCGGTGCGCTGAGGGCGCTCGCGTGTCGGCAAAGCACGGGCTGGTGGGCTTGCATAAGTTGGTGTCAGTAAATCGTTTTGAGGATCGTTATAAGACTCAAACCTCTTAACATACAATTACAAGGATAACGATGATCCTGGCTGAAATTGACCTGACGGCTACCAAGATCCTTACTCCGGGATTGTTTCGATATCGCTCGATCGGTCCTCGCACCTCGGTCGGCTGCCCGGGGGCTGGCGTGGAGGGCGTCCGCGCGAGGCGGCGCCAATGACGAGCACGAGAGACGAATCGTCTATGATTGTATCCTGAATCCTCGCGGGCGACTCGCGTCGCTTTAAGAGTCTTGAGGAAAATTTCAGCAAACGGTCCAAGGAATCTCCAATCTGGCTAGGTACGGTTGTTGTATACCCGGCCGATCGTGTAGCCGAGCACGATCAGGCGCCAGGTGGTCAGCAGCCCAACAAAGAGCCAGAGTGGCGTCTCGATGCCCGCAAACCCAAGGCACAGCTTGGTGCCGATGAGCACCAAGATGACGCCAAGCGCCGTGTCGAGCGCATCCAGGTACCGGATGAAGGCCGCCATCAGGAAGAAGACGGGCCGCAGCAGCAGGATGGAGAGCGTGATGGAGACGGTGAGCGTGTAACCGTCCGTGCTGAGCGCGAGCGCGGCGGCGATGTTGTCGGAGGAGAAGGTGAGATCTCCCACACCGATGGCCATCGCAAGCACAGCCGTGCGTGTCAGTGCGCAGCGCTGTGCCACTCCACATGTACCCAGCTCCTGCGTGGATGGCTCGCACACGCAGCATCGGCCATCGGTCTCTTCGGTCCATTTGATGTCCACGCAGCGGCGGATCGAGGTGACCATCCAGTGTTTGTCGAGCGAGCCGTCCGCCTCCTCTGCCATGGTGCCCTCTGCCGTGCCCTCTGCCGCGGTCGTACCCTGGCTCTTGCGCCAGCCCTCGAAGAGCAGCTGTGCGCCTTTAGTGAGCACGAGCACAGCGAGTACCATCTGTAACGGTGCGAAGGCCTCGAGCAGTCGGGCCGTGGCGAGCATGGTCGTGATGCGGAGGGCGCTGGCGAATAAGAAGCCGTCCGAGATGACGCGCCGGTGCGACACGAGCGGCAGGTCGGTCAGGAACATCATGAAGACGACCAGATTGTCGGGCGAGAGCGCCATGTTGAGCCCGATGAGCGACGCCATCAGCCCCGAGTGGTCCCACGAGCCCTCGTACAGCCCGAGCAGGAGCAGATACGCGCCGCACAGCGCCGCGAAGCAGCACAGCCACACGCTCGCCAGCCGCATTGTGACCTCTGATCCCGCCAGCATCAGCTCCTCGATCACGAGGGCGCTCGCCATAGCAAGCCCAAAGACGGCCCATGGCAGCGCGTGGCTGCGCTCGGACGGCTTGGCGGGCGTGGGCGGTGGCACGGACGGCGGTGGATGGGCGTTGGCTTTCGCGCCCTTGCGCTCGTACAGAGTCGCGTTGTGGTGGCGGCGCAGCTTCCAGGGAAGCGCCGGCGGTGGCTGCGCAGGGGCACGCAGATGCTGGTGAAGTCGACCCTGGCGGTGGCCGCGCGGTGGAATCGAAGGCGGATGTATCAAGCCACGGAGCATCACATGGTCCATGAGCGCTTCGCGAGAGTGCGTGACGTTTCGAAGACCGTCGTGCTGCATCTTTGGCGGGGATGGCGAAGCCGATTGCTGGCGCTTAAGCTTCTTCTCGGCCTTGAGCGCCTCCACTTCATGAGCCACAGTCTGCGTTCGCCGGCGTTGTGCGTTGTCCGACGTTTCGCTGCGGAGTGCGAGTGACAAGATGACGGCCCCGAAGATTGAACCGAACATCGATTGGAGGGGGACAGATTCGCCAACGATCCAGAGAGAGCAGCCCGCGCGGGCGAACGACCAAGGTTGACCGCGGGAGAGTTCGGTCTCTTCCAAAAGCAGGAAATTTTCGGGTCGGCGGGACGTTGAGTGTGCCGTGTGGTAGGAGTGAGTGAATGGTTCCGGGTCTGAGTATCGAAGCGTCGTGTTGAGCTGCTACCAAGCAATGGAGGCCTTGGAACACGCCGCCGACATCGCGTCCCGGGTGAACGCCCTCAAAGCGGAAGCCATCGCATTGCGCGCAGCCGGCGACAAGGTCGGCGCCGTCGCAAAGGTGCGGGAGATGAAGGCGTTGCAAGCGATGCGGGAGCAAACCGGTGAGGATGCGGCTGCAAATGAGGCAGAGCAGCAAGAACGCAAGCGGGAGGAAGCCCTGCGAATCGAGCAAACGCGCCAGCGAGAAGCTGAGCAACGGTTGGCAGCAGAGCGGATCGCGGCTGAGCGTGCTGAGGCTGAGCGCGTAGCTCGGGACATGGCAGCGCAGCTCAACGATTCCGCAGCAGCTGGGGGTGGCTGGGGCACCGAGGACGGCTGGGGCGCCGCCGCCGACGGCTGGGGTATTCCCCACAAGAGGGCGGGCGCAGAGCTCGTGGCGGCGGAAGAGGAACGAGATGCTACCGAGCTGCAATCAGCAGCGGAGCGGCAGGGTGCGGAAGAGAGTGCCGAAGCCAGCACAGCCTGGCTTCGGTCGCCAAAGCGGGCGCAAGTGCCCGAGCGTGTCCGGCACACTTTTGACCACTTCGACCCCACTCGGAGTGGCTTCCTCGAGTACAAGCAGCTTCGGGATGCACTGCTGCATTACGGCCTCGATGTGACGAGCGGCGCTGCGGCTCACATGGTGGCCGCATACGATGAGCAACCTGATGGTCAACTGGAGCTGCGCGAGCTCGCTGAGGTGGTTCGCGACCTCGAGGAGGTGGAGCGAGAGGCGGCCGCCGAGAGGGCGGAGGGAGAGCGGCAGGCTATGGAAGAGCAGGCCGCCGAGGAGCTGGCAGCCGCAGAGCGCGCTGCTGCGGAGCGCGCCGCCGATGAGCGTGCGAAGGCCGTACGATCAGAAGCGGAACGCCGAGAGGCAGCCGAGAAGGCCGAGGCAGCTGCGAAGGAGGCAGCTGTGAAGGAGGCAGCTGTGAAGGAGGCAGCTGCGAAGGAGGCAGCTGTGAAGGAGGCAGCTGCGAAGGAGGCAGCTGTGAAGGAGGCAGCCGTGAAGGCCGAGGCAGCCGCGGCCGCACGGGCGGAGGCGGAAGCGAGGGCCAAGGCGGTGGCGGGAGCGAGGGCCAAGGCGGTGGCGGAGGCCAAGGCGGAGGTGGAGGCGGAGGCCGCCGTCACTGCCGAGCCACCGGCCGCTGCAGCTCCGGCCGCGTCGGCACCTCCGGAGGATTTGGCTGTGAAGGAGGCAGCTGTGAAGGAGGATTTGGCGACTCGTGTGGCGAAACTGAAAGCTGAGGCCCTGGCCATGCGCAACGCAGGGGACAAGCTCGGTGCAGTCCAAAAAGTGAGGGAGATGAAGGGGCTCCAAGCACTGCTCGCGGGTTTGGCGCCTGAGGAGTCTGCGACCGACGCCACAGCACCGACACCGAAAACGGAGGTGGGCGCGAGATCTGCAGAGGCTGAAACAGCAGCGGCGGCGGTAGCGGCAGCGGCAGCCGCGGAGGTCGAGGCGGCAGCGGCAGCGGCCGCCGCCGCCGCTGCCGCGGAGGTCGAGGCGGCAGCGGCAGCGGCAGCGGCCGCCGCGGCGGCGGCAGAGGCGGCGGAAGCGCGAGCGGCCGCGGAGAGGGCCGAGGCACATCGAAAAGCCGAAGCGAAGCGGCGAGCGACGGACGCGAGGGCGGCTGCGGAGAGGGCGGAGGCGGAGAGGGCAGAGGCAGTGAGGGCAGAGGCAGAGAGAGTGGCGGCGGAAAGGGCGGAGTCGGAAAGGGTGGAGGCAGAAAGGTTGGAGTCGGAGAGGGTGGAGGCGGAGAGGGCGGAGGAAGAGAGGGCGGAGGTGGGGAGGGTGGAGGCGGAGAGGGTGGAGGCGGAGAGGGCGGAGGCGGAGAGGGCGGAGGTGGAGAGGGCAGAGGCGGAGAGGGTGGAGGCAGAGAGGGCGGAGGTGGAGAGGGCGGAGGTGAAGAGGGCGGAGGCGGAGGGGGCAGAGGCGGAAAGGGTGGAGGCAGAGAGGGTGGCGGCGGCGGAGAAAGCCGAGGACGAGACGGCTGAAGCTGAGCGGCTGGCACTAGAAACGGAGGTGGTTCATGAAGCTGCGGCTGTCCAATTTGGGGCTGACGAGGCCGCCGCCCGCGCCGCAGCGCTTGCGGACATGGAGGCTCAGTTGCGAGCAGAGGAGGAGGCGTTGGTGGCCGAGGAAGCGGCGGAGGCGGCGGCAGCGGCGGCAGCGGCGGCGCAGGCGGCGGCAGCGGAGGAGGCGGCGCAGGCGGCGGCTAAGGAGGCTACGGCAGACAACGCAATGGTCGGCGACGCCGACGCTTGGGGCGACGAGGGCGACGAGTGGGGTGACGGCAGTTGGGGCAAGGGCGCCGATCGACCGCCACTCGCACCCTCAGCACCCTCAGCACCCGAGCCCACTGCCGACGCCCCGCCTCCTAATGCTGTGGCAGCGGCGGCGGCGAACGCTGCTGAGGGGTTTGCTGCTGAGGCTGCTGAGGCTGATGAAGCTGCTGCGGAGGCGGCGGCGAATGCGGCTGATGGGTTCGCCGCCGCGCTGCTCGCGTTGTGCGACGTTCGGCTGTCGTCGATAGAGGAGCGATACCACACGCACGCGCTGCTGGGCGAGGGCCAGTTCTCAAAAGTGTACGCCGCCGACTGCGCGATGGGCCCAAGCGCCCCGGTGGGCGCATCGAGCGCCTCCGAGACGATCGCCCTCAAGCGGGTGGATACGTCCGACATGGACGAGGAGCTTGTCTCGATGCTCCATTCGGAGGTGACCGCGCTCCGCATTACGTTGGGCACCGAGCACGTTGTCGCCCTCCTTGAGGTGGTCAGCACGCCCGATGCCGTCTGGCTCTGCATGGAACGGGTGCGCGGCGTCGAGCTTTTTGACTACCTTGCTCAGCACGGCGCGCTGCCTGTCGAGATGGCGCGCTCGGTGCTTCACCAGCTGCTCGAGGCCCTGGCTGCGCTTGACGCGCTCGGGGTCGTCCACCGCGACGTGAAGCCAGAGAACCTCGTGATCTCGGGTCTCGCAGACGAGGGGGACGGCGACGGCGGCGGGGGAGGCAACGACGGCGGCTCGCCACACCTCACCCTGATCGACTTTGGATATGCGGCGCTCCTCACCAACACGTCCGATGGCTTGATGACCGGCGTCGCCGGCTCGCCCGAGTACGCGGCGCCCGAGGTGCTTTCGTGGCTTGAGGCCGAGGCCGATCCAACTGGTGCGCTGCAAGGCATTCCATACGACGCGAGCTGTGATGTATGGAGCGCGGGCGTGACGGCTCACGTTCTCCTGAGTGCCGAGCTCCCAGTAGAAATGCCCGCAGACGTCGGGCGCGAAGGCTCGGCGGAATTCGCAGCCCAGCTGATCGCTGCGACACGTGAACTGCGCTCGAGCTTCCAAGGCGCCGTCTGGGCGACCGACGCGATCCAGCCCGCCCGCGACTTCATTTCGTGCTGTCTCAAGGAGGAGCTACATGAGCGCTTGACCGCCGAGGAGTTGCTATGTCATCCATGGATGCGCACCGCGCCGCAGCCGCCACACCCCAGCGCGCCGCAGCCGCCACAGCCTATGACACCACAGCTGTCGGCGCCTGAGTCCAGGGCGGCAGAGCTGGCCGCCCGCGCCGCCGCGCTTGCAGAGATGGAGGCTCAGATGCGAGCCGAGGAGGAGGCGTGGGCGGCCGAGGAAGCGGCGGAGGCGGCGGCAGCGGAGGCAGAGGCGGCGCAGGCGGCGGCAGCGGAGGCGGCGGCGGCCGATAATAAGGCGGCCGCAGCGGAGGCGGACGCGGTGGTGGCTGAGGCGGCCGTAGCGGAGGCGGCAGCGGCCGCAGCGGCGGCAGCGGCGGCAGCGGAGGCAGCGGAGGCAGTGGAGGCAGCGGAGACGGTTGCGGAGGCGGCGGCGTTGGTGCCAGGATCGCTGGCCGCTGAGCTGGATGCTGCAGCCGCAGACGACGGCGGCGACGGATGGGGTGACGACGGCGGATGGGGTGACGACGAGGCGGCAGTGCAGGCTGCCCAGGCGGCCCAGGCGGCAGCGCAGGCGGCGCAGGCGCAGGCGTGGGCGCAGGCAGAGGCGGCACAGGTGCAAGCAAAGGCGGCACGGGAGGACACGCTGCTTGGTGCCGCCCGCGTCGCGGCGCTTGCGGAGATGGAGGCTCAGATGCGAGCCGAGGAGGAGGCGTGGGCGGCCGAGGAAGCGGCGGAGGCGGCGGCAGCGGAGGCAGCGGCGGTGGAGGCGGCGGCAGCGGAGGCAGCGGCGGCCGATGATAAGGCGGCCGCAGCGGAGGCGGACGCGGTGGCGGCTGAGGCGGCCGTAGCGGAGGCGGCGGCAGCGGCCGCAGCGGCCACAGCGGCGGCAGCGGCCGCAGCGGTGGCGGCAGCGGCAGCGGAGGCAGCGGAGGCAGCGAAGACGGTTTCGGAGACGGTTGCGGAGGCGGCGGCGTTGGTGACAGGATCGCTGGCCGCTGAGCTGGATGCTGCAGCCGCAGACGACGGCGGCGACGGATGGGGTGACGACGGCGGATGGGGTGACGACGAGGCGGCAGTGCAGGCGGCGCAGGCGGCGCAGGCGGCGCAGGCGGCGCAGGCGGCGCAGGCGCAGGCGCGGGCGCAGGCAGAGGCGGCACAGGTGCAAGCAAAGGCGGCACGGGAGGACACGCTGCTTGGTGCCGCCCGCGTCGCGGCGCTTGCGGAGATGGAGGCTCAGATGCGAGCCGAGGAGGAGGCGTGGGC
>Ga0210239_102314_pt1 | contig 10768 bp, 8 predicted proteins | sample ChrtobMetP5a_0mM_FD_155451 | JGI IMG/M metagenome (GOLD analysis project Ga0210239, IMG submission 155451) | Chrysochromulina tobin associated microbial communities from unialgal haptophyte culture, Seattle, Washington, United States - P5a_0mM | ecosystem: Host-associated > Algae > Haptophytes >...
TCATCTGGCCGGTGACCTCGTCGATCTTGTTGCCGAGTTGGAGGATTTTGTCATCGACCTTCTTATCGACCTCGTTGAGCTTGTCCATGAGGTAATCGGCGTCGCCCTTGTTGGTGACGGGGTCAGCGTCAGGTTGCGGGTCCGGAAGCGGGTCGAACTGGGCCTCCATTTGGTCGATGTCCTCGTACGTCAGGATCTCATCCGAGCCTGCCCACTTGATCGTCACGGTGCTGACAGCGGTGCACTCGCTGAACTTCGTGTAGGCGAGCTTGAGCACAGTGATCGGCTCGCCGGTGAGTTTCGGGTTCGACTCGGTGGCGTCGAGGGCGACGGTGGACCAACCGTTGGCCACGCGGAAGATGAAGACACGCTGGCCGTCAATCGTGATGTTCGCGTGCATGTGCGCGCGGATGGTCGCAGCCTGCTTCGAATTGTACGGGATGAGGGCCGTGATGATCTGGTACTTCTTGTCGGCAATGAGGGTCACTGGTTCTTTTGGGATGACCTCCTTTGCCTTCAGGCTGTTGCCGAGCGAGGACTTCTTGGCGTTGATTCCGAAGGGAGACGACGACATTTTGTGCGCAAGAACTATTTTCTGATTGACCTATTTTTGGAAGAGAAGAAACGACGAGATTCGAGATCGCAAAGCCCAATTTGCGTCGCTTTCGCTGCGAAAATGTCTAGCTCGGACAGGGCACGCGCTCAGGCTTCGCGGTCGCGGGTTAATTGGAGACGCTTTGAGCGGCATGAGGTTGACGTGGAGATGCTCGAGGACGCGGTGAAGGACTATCGTTGGTGCGCTTACTCAAGGAACTTTTTTGACTTGAGCCAGTTCTCGATGGAACAGAGAGCAAAGCCTTGTGGAAATCGCTTCAGCCTGTTCTTCAGCAATGACAGACAGCGAGCGAGCAAGACGCCGAGCGTCCAGATGTCGGATGAGGTGCTGCGTGTCCATCTCGAAAGGGCGCGTTTTATTGTCATTGGGGTCAATGACAAAGAGCCGGCAACTGTTCTCTCGCAAAGAGATTTGCGTGCGGCCAGCCGGTTTGACCCAGATCTTCAGCAGTTGGTCGACGAAACGATGCAGGAGAACGCTGGTGCTGACTTCGATGACGACGAGGCCGATGCTGCGCCCGATGCCAACGGCGCATCGGGCAGTGGTTCGAACGGCGCATCGAGCAGTGGTTCGAAGCGTAAGGAAGCCCAGAGATCGAAATCGAAGGCCAGAAAACGCGCTGGTATGACTGCGGAGCAGCAGCAGCAGTCTGCGCGCGATCGTGCGGAGCGCGATGCGCGCCTGACGAAGGAGGCCCTCGATGACTACGCTTTGGAATTTCTGCCAAACCTGGTTCAGCATGATGAAAACATCCATTCGGAGGAGTTGCAGCGCGATCCAGGCAATGGGTCGCTCTCAACTTGGGATGAGTGGGATGGCCCGACGGCAACTTGGACAACGGCTCTCGATGACGGCGCGCCTGACGACGCGCGCAAGAAAGCGGCAGCAGTCGACTTGCAGCTCGTCAACGACGAGCAAGAGGCCCTCAAATTATGGCAGCCAACTCACGTTTCAGATATGGATGCTGTGGAGCGCAATGTGAAGCTCAAGCTGCTTTCGCGGGTGGCCAACAAGCTGACAAAGATCGTTGCTGGCACGGCCGGCTACTCAGATCTGTCGCGGGGCGACTGGCGCCAGCAGGGCTGCGCACCGTTCATTCAGGATGGCTCCAAGTACACCTGCATCCAGGACTCCCTCATCGTGGCGGCGCGCTACGTTGGCTGCGTGTTCAACGCAAAGGACCTGCATGACGCGCTCGACGACCCGCAAAAGGAGGCGGAGATTTATCGGATTGTGAACTATGCACGCGACACGCTGGGGCTTGCCATGGTCTGCGTTTCTCACGGCTCTGAGGACGCGCTGTCGAGGGTCAAGGGCGGGATCGCATTTGCCACGCTGCAGCTTCAGAGCGGGGCTTATATCATCGTCCTGGACGCCACCCTGGACGACAATACTGTTGAACGTCATGCCGTGGCCTTTCTTGCTGACTTTCAGCATCCGGCGTATCGCAATCATTTCGGCGCCTTAGTGGACAACGACCCCCGGGTGCTTGTTCGGTTTTTGCAGCCGTCTGATCGGGCGTCGGTTGCTGCTGCACGCAACGTGTTCGACGGCTTGTTTTGGACGGCGAAGAAGGTCATGATCACTTCCGTATGGAAGGTTTCACTGCCATGATGCAGGCTGCTTTGCTATGCTTTGGCAGCAGTGGCCGGCGGTGGTGTCGGCGGCCTTGGCGGCAGCGGCGGCCTTTGGCGGGGGCGGCCTTGGCGGCGGTGGCGGCTGCATGGCTTGCAGGTTGGCTCGGCTGGTGGCTTTGCAGGGGCTGGCCATCTGACGGTGATGATTGTTACTGCTGAGTGTTCGGCCATGCGTACGGCTCCATCGATCCCTGCGGGCATCTGGACGCCGAGCTTCATGGCCGTTCGCAAAGCAGGAAGCATCTGATCCTTTGAGGCTTGGCCTTTGCTCCGGCACATGGCTGGTGGAAGGGTCAGAACATCTGGGTGTGGCGTGCAGTTTGGCCTGGCCGGTGGCTCTGCAGGGACTGACGGTGATGATTGGTATTCCAATGAGTGTGCGGCCATGCGTACGGCTCCATTGATCCCTGCGGGCATCTGGACGCCGAGCTTCATGGCCGTTCGCAAAGCGGGAGAAACATCGGATCCTCACCCTTGGCGTCAGCTCGGGCACAGCAGTGGCATGGCTGGTGGGATGGGCTAGGACAGCTCGGGCACAGCAGTGGCATGCCTGGCGTGGCTGCTCAGCAGTTTGGCTCGGCTGGTGGCATATAGTGTGTGTACACGTGTAAAACTTTTTTCGTGGCTTGTGGGTGGGATGGGTTAGGATGGCTCGATTTGGCATGGCTGGCGCATGGCACAGTTTGGCTTGGCTGCTGTGGCTCTGCAGGGGCTGGAAGCTGAGCTCTGAGGTTTTGTGGACGTCTTTGGCTGCTGGACGTGGAGCTGGCATGTGGCAACGGCCGTTCGGATGTCGGACTAACCTGCGTGGGATGGCTTGGCGCACGACATGGGTGGGGAGCAGAAGAAGCGCTGCACGCGCTTTCACCAATTTTTGGGGTACACACACATGTCCTAACCTTTGGCCCGCCTGCACAGTCTCACACACAAAACTCATAACGTCCGAACCATCCGGCTGGCGTTGCCTCAGCGCTCGCAAGACACACTACTCAATGCTCCCACATATAATCGTCAGCATTCAAAACGTGTTGCACCCACTCTTCACGTTCTTCTTCTAACCTACCATTCTCAGCCGCCAATTGGTTATAGTACTCAACATAATGATGGAGCTCACCAGCAGAATGCGAGCCGTTTGGTTCCATATCAAATTGATAACCATGATGAGGCACGTCCTCAAATTCATGGTTTGCAGGAACACGCATGCCATCCCGATACACATATGAAAGATAATCACGTGGCGGATCCACTTCGTCTGGCACCATGTCTATTATGCTGTTCGAGCTGTTAACCGGCTGTGCGTGTCGTGCTGTCCGATAAACAACGCCGTCCGGTTGGCCTCGTATAGCCATTGGCAGGGCCTCCGGGTAAACAACGTTGATGATCGTGTCTTTATCCAGCTGGTCGGCCGTCGTGTATATGCAAACCTTTGTAGGATTGCCACTGCGGCTAGTCCCAACATAAAACTGGCCATGTCCAAATACCTCGGCGGCTGCAACAGCAACTGAGACGCTTATTCCATCTTCATGCGCATCCCCATTGTGGACAATTTGGACCAAGCAGATCGCCACATGAATAAAAGTCTGGCCTTGCGACTTGTTGATGGTCATTGCCCAACAGGGTCTCACCGGAAATTGTCGCCGTTGCCACCTTAAGGGCTGATCTGCCCCTTCATGCTTGAATAGGAACCTCGGAAGGTACACTATCTTGCCTGCTTGTGGTCCGTTAATCACCATGCACCTAAGAACGGACGGCTTAGCCTCCTGTAGAATCATGCGAGTGCCGTTCATGAGCCCGTCGGCCATGTTACGCAACAGAATCAAGGGCATGCCTATCTTCAGATCTAGTCGGTGAGGCGGACTTCCGTTGGGTGTTTGAGCATTCAGATGTTCGATAGTAACAACCAGCGCATCGTCATGGCCTGTATCGGAGATATACTCGTCGATCGACAACTTAGTCGTCAAAGGCCGCGCCCATTGATCAAGGCAGCATGCATTGATGAAATCGACCGACGCATTCAATGGACACAAAATAGCCGAGTGGACCATCGGCTCGTCAATCAATTCAGACGGATCTTTTTGGCTGATTTCCGACAAGCTACCATACACGTCCTTGATCATACCGTGCACGTCGTCCATCGTTCGGATGACCTTGCGACGGAGGTTGGAAGGCTTGCGACTTGTGAAGGGGATGTCCGGGTCGTGCATTGCAAAGGCGTTCTCGCCGATCTGTAAGAGGGTTTCCGCCCATGCATGCAAGATGGATGCCTGCGTCGGATCTTCGGCCAAACAATTCTGTACGCGGATATTCGTGTGGAGCTTCTCTCTGTGAAAGAGTCGAAAGACCTCTGATGTGAAGATCGAGTGGGCAACTTGCTCTTCCCTACTCGCATTTGGCACAACGGGCAGACACTGTCGGAAATCACCTCCGAGAATGACGTTCACCCCCCCGAAAGGGCGGTCATCATTGCGGAGTTCTCGAAAGGTGAAGTCCACACTCTCCAAAAGGTCTTTATCCGCCGCGGCTGCCTCATCCCACAACAGTAGCTGGATCTTGTGCAGCACAAACTCGCCCAACTTGCTATTTCGATCGATGTTTAACGGGAACTTGCCTCGCCGTGTGCCTGTAGTATCTAAGGGCACTTTGAGTCCTGTGTGCACGGTCTTTCCGCCCGTGAGCTGCAGGCCTGCAATTCCTGTTGTTGCAACTGCTAGAGCATGCAGCTCTTGAGATCGAAACCACGCGAGGAGGCAGTTGAACACGTATGTCTTTCCGCATCCGCCCGGTGCGTCGACGAACAGAAGAATCTGCTGGTTTGCTGTTTGCATGTATTGAACCAGGTCGATGAGGCTTTTTTGCTCGTCGATACGACTGCAGTTTTCGTACATTCGCTCAAATTCGGCTGTTTGTTCCGGTACAAAGTAATTGTAGATATGGGGCAGCATGGTCTCGTATGTTGGCGTCAAAGACTCCACAAGCTGCTGCTCGTCGGGTGTAAGCTGGGGTAATTTTCCAAGAGCGATCGACTCAACCTCACTCGTGTGCGGATCGAGCGTTATGCGTAGCTCGTGAAGAACCAGTATCCGAACGTTATGATCATTGAGCAGTGCTGGCCGAATTTCCTCGAGATATTTCGACAGATCGTCGCCCATCGACCGCCAGTGCGTTTCAAACAGATCCCTCGGATGGCTTGGTTGACAAAAGCAAAGGATGTGCAGGAACAACCCGCGCAATTGTACAGACGATGCAGTAACTGCAGCTTCGGTCAATGCGTGATCCCATTCTCCGTCGTGAAACAGCAGTCCTCTGTCGTAGCATGCCTGCTGAAAGGTGCCGCTGCTCCCGTACAGCAATTTGACGTCGTCTGCATCGCCCGTCCAATTACGAGCCAACTCACGAACGTCTGCTCCAACGAGGGAGCAGAGAAGGAGTCGCAAGTAAAACACCTCGCCTTTACTCGGATGCACTGCATACATTCGACCCAGCGCATGCCGTTGGTCTGAACGACGTGACCAGACACCCTTGTCAAAGCTATACTTATCCGGAAATCCAGTTAGAGTCAAAGACCGCCACGCCACGTCCGGATCGTCGTCTCGTTCACACGAGCCGCAAAAGGCTACATACGCCTCCAAATGGCGTGGATGCATCTCCCGTTCGGCCGCGTCAACCTCATTCCCCTCGATATAGCGCTGTCGACGCTCCGATTTGACGTCAACCACCATTCGATATACAGTTTCCGTGGATTCGTGGATTGAGAACTTGAAGAGCCGCCAACATGCCTCAGCACAGCCAAGATATCGGTGGTCTTGATAATTGCCGATCTGGTCGATGTGTCGTTTGGTTGCATGCACTGCTGAAGAAGCGTTGTCATGTCCCTTGAAGACGTATTTGAACAAGTACTTGATCGCGTACGCTTGCGTCACAACTTCAAAGTTCATGTGACATCGATATTTAAACAAGAATGCTGCATTGTACGGCACGACATACTCATTGGTCACATGCCTGGAGTTCACATTGGCCGTCCACGCTGCGCCCTGTCGGCGCCGTAATATAGCTTTGCGTCGCTCATCACCCATCGAGCTCGTCGAAGCAAAGGCAAAAGGAAAGTTGCCTCCGCAGCCTTGTTTTACGTCATCCCAGCATGGGCAACGACGACCATCAGGCCCTGAACAATCGTTGTGCACCATGTGTTCGAGTACAAGCTCACGCAACTCCCGTTGTTTCTCTGCTTCGGGCGAATGATCGTCATCTGCTGGGAGCGGCGGGATCTCTGCGCTGCTCAAAGAATCAATGTCAGCCGCAGTCATTGGCCGATCGCCTTCTTTGAGGATCACCACAATGTGCGCGTGTGGAAGGCCTCGCTTTTGAAATTCAACTACATAAATGCGACAAACTTGGTGGCCGACTTTGGTCTTAAGGTCGTCAAGCAGCTCGTTCAGCTTCATCTTGAACACTCGAGCTACAAGGTCTGGTCGCTCATTCGGCGCCTGGTCCTTGAGTGAATTCACAATATCAGGCCACTTCGGATTCGCCGTAAATGTGACGAAAAGCGACGGTGCGCCGTGCCGCAGTACGGCCGTCATCGCATCTTGATAAGATGCATACATGTCACTGGGCCCCCCGACAAAACTTTCTGGGATATAGCTGATGCGCCCAATGTCAGGCGTAGGGGTTCCATTTGCCACCGCAGCCGCAAACAGGCGCAGCTCGGCTTGTCTCGCAGCGCGTTGGCCCTCCTGATTCATCCTGTGAATGTTCAGTCGTGCCGTTTCGACGCGCCAAAACGCCACGCATGCATATTCTTGGAACAATCGGTTGGTCATAAACAAGCAATTGTCGGTGCGATCTGCACCTCGACGAGGATGTATCCGATGCGCATAATATTCGAGCATGGAGACTTTGGAGCGCGGCTGCATAGCCCTTGAACCCCGTGGTTGTCCAGTTATCGAACTCGCAGGTAATGAGTCGTGTATGGCACGGCCGGAGCGTATGGGCATATCATCCTCCCATCCATACTCGCCCGTCGGGTGCAACAGCACATGATACAGTGCATCGAATGCACAATGTTCAATCGGAATGTCCTTTAGGCCACCCGGACCGCGAGCATTCAATATAATGCACGACTTTGTCCCCTCTGCGTTTGTACGCGGGCAGAGCAGGCACATCTCGGACATGCCCCTTAGTCTTCCATGGTGGCCTGCATTGACTGCAAATGGCGAGCGAGCAGTTACACCCTCTTCTCGCGCTCTCTTCCTCTGTTCTGTAGCTGATCGTTTGCCTTTGATCAACACCACGTGGTGCTCTAATTCGCGTTGTCCCATGCCTTGTAGTTCTTCGGCTATTGTTACAAATTCCTGTACATACGTGTTGTTATCACGAATGTAACTGAACAGTTGTTCAAATACGGAAGCTACCCGCTCTTTATCGGGATTGGAACATGATCTCGGAAGGACGATCAATTGGCCTGCCCGTGTAGCGACGTGGGTTGGCTCATCTTCTCTCGATTCCCCAACGCCGTACATCGCGTCGTGAACATACATGTCGACGTATTTGTAGGCCTCCCGATCGCCATTCTGTGAAGGCTGGATCGAGCCCATACGTCGCCTCACACGTCCCTCGAGCACCACGTTGGGGGCCCAGCTTGATGCAGAGCCGTTTTGGCCAAACTGGCGTTCGTTGGCACTCTGCCAACAAAAACAAACGGCAGCGGGGCATATGTGTCGGACGAAGTTGTATACCACACCACCCATGTGAAAGCAGCAGCAGCAGCAGCATCAGCAGCAGCAGCAGGGGCGAGGAGATCAGAAAACACGAGCTCTGATCTCCTCATCAACGAGATTCGACCACGACCAAGAAGTAGAGGAAGTTCACGATCCTCAGTCTTAAGCGCTCCCCTTGAGGAGAATCCCACAATCGGGCCATGCTTCCGGGGGAGCTAACGCTTTCAGAGGCACCCATGCACGCCCATAGGGTCTGTGCAAGAGCGTGATCACCGACAGGAATGCGTCTCATAGATCATGGTGAGCAGAACACGATCAGGAGTTGAGCTTGTTCGCATTGGACCCAGCGTATACGGCTTGTGGCTTGTCGTGCCTGCTGCCGTTCAGACAACCGGGTGGTTCCACACCAACCGCATCGGACTTTCACCTGCAGCAGTGGCCGGCATGCAGCTCGGCGTCCAGATGCTCGCAAGCTTCAATGGAGCCGTACGCATGCCGACCACAACGCAGGATCAGACACTATGCAGCCGACTGCAGAGCACACAACCGGCCAACTGAACCACAGCTGACCCGCTCGCCGTTGCATCATCTCGAAGGACAATACTCAAACAGGCGGCGAAATTCTTGGTGACCGGATCACGCTCAGGAATGATCATCACCTGCCCTCGCACGTTAGCTCGCTCAATCAGGCTCCCTCAGAATCAATCAGCGGCTCACCTGTGAAGCTAGCGACAGCGCGCAGTTCAGCTGGCGCGAGTACTTGCGCGCAGCCATGCGCGTCAGCCCTGCTTCTCCATGCTCTCTGCCCACAGGACCCAGCCACACGTCTCGCATCCATGCCGGCCACACGTCCATAGGCTTCGGATAAACTTTCCTGCGAGCAAGTTTCAAGTGTCACTCACGGTGTCCACAGCTGTCAAGACCATCAATATGTGGGAGAGCACACCCTTGCATGCAGCAATTTCTGCCGCACTTTTCGGTTGTGCCAGCTGCATGAACACTCTCCTGCTCAAATAGCAGCGCCTCGCAGTAACAGCACGACCTGCCATCCGGCAAATCGTGCTCCAGCCGGCCGCAGCTGAAGAACGAAGGCCATCCGACGTACCGGGTGTAATCTTGCAGCTCCTTCGAAGCCTGCCCTCGGGCAAACGGCTCCACAAGTAAATGCGCACTGCGGTACATCCGCAGGGTATCCTCCGCCCTCTCAAAGGGCCTTGGCTGTCCTGCTCTGTTTCGGCGGCGCGTGGCCAAATCTCTTGCCTCAACGAACGTGTCCGCCCGCCCGTCCCAGTGCTTGCCGGTTTGCGCGGCATACCAGCGCGACACGTCCAAGCTCAGCGCCAAATGCACGTTCGCCCGTGTGACGATCGACGGCAGCTGCACGTGCTCTGCGACCATGTTCTCCGCTTCGACTCGACGTCCATACCAGCGCAGCCGCTCAGCGCGCGTCATCATCGCCTTCTGCTCGTCGGTCCACTGCACATCCTCCACGCGCGTCCGTGCGTGCGCTGGCGCGGCGACACCGTCGGACATCAGCGCCACGAGTAGCAGCAGCAGCAGCGGTCTCTGGTCGACTGCAGAGCAGGCGGAGCCTCTGTGCATGGACGGAGGTGGACACGACCCCGTGCGCGAGAGGAAACTTTTCCGCAACCAACCTCCGCGAAACCGACGAAAATCGACGACCCTCCGTCTTTATAGTAAGGAGTCCGAACCCTTCGCGCGCTTTGGGCCGTTCGGCCTCAATGTCGAGATGCAACTCACGCTGGGAACTTCTCGCGGTGCAGCGCTCTCACGCGCCGCACCTGCCTCTCCCGCCCACAGAACAGCCGATATGGCTTCTTGTGCATGGACTGTGGCAAAGCTGCGCAGCATCCGCTGGAGAGATGGCTCCAGCGTTGGCGCAGCCGCAAGTGTGAACTGCTCTGGCGAGCTGAGCTCTGCTCGAATTTGACCTTGGATTTCGGCACTACGCTTTGCTGACGTCGGGCGCGAGCCGTATGAGGCCATGCGCGCCCTTTGCCACGCCCTTGTCCGGCTCGGTCTCTAGTTGCAGCGTCACATGGACGCAGCCTTTTGTGTGCCCTCCCTGGTCAACGTCGGCCACTTGCCTCAAGGCCCTTTTGCACTACTCAATGCTCCCACATATAATCGTCAGCATTCAAAACGCCTTGTACCCACTCTTCACGTTCTTCTTCCAACATACCATGCTCAGCAGCCAATTGGTTATAGTACTCAACATAATGATGGAGCTCACCAGCAGAATGAGAGCCGTTTGGTTCCATATCAAATTGATAACCATGATGAGGCACGTCCTCAAATTCATGGTTTGCAGGAACACGCATGCCATCCCGATACACATATGAAAGATAATCACGTGGCGGATCCATTTCGTCTGGCACCATGTCTATTATGCTGTTCGACCCGTTAACCGGCTCTGCAATACGCGCTGTCCGATAAACAACGCCGTCCGGTTGGCCTCGTATTTCCATTGGCAGGGCCTCCGGGTAAACAACGTTGATGATCGTGTCCTTGTCCAGCTGGTCGGCCGTTGTGTATACACAAACTTTTGTAGGATTGCCACTGCGGCTAGCCCCAACATAAAACTGGCCATGTCCAAATACCTCGGCGGCTGCAACAGCAACTGAGACGCTTCCATTTTCATGCGCATTATCATTGTAAACGATTTGGACCAAGCAGATCGCCACGTGAATGAAAGTCTGGCCTTGCGACTTGTTGATGGTCATAGCCCAACAGGGTCTCACCGGAAATTGTCGCCGTTGCCACCTTAAGGGCTGATC
>Ga0210239_102315_pt1 | contig 10767 bp, 6 predicted proteins | sample ChrtobMetP5a_0mM_FD_155451 | JGI IMG/M metagenome (GOLD analysis project Ga0210239, IMG submission 155451) | Chrysochromulina tobin associated microbial communities from unialgal haptophyte culture, Seattle, Washington, United States - P5a_0mM | ecosystem: Host-associated > Algae > Haptophytes >...
GCTTCTCGATCCTGCCCTTCGACGCGTACGGCAACCGACGCGCCGACGCTGGCAAGCTTGCCTCCTTTGTGGCGCGTGTGCACGGCCCGCGCGCCACCGGCGCGTACTCGCAAGTGCGCTGCGCCGGTGCGTCCGCGATGCCCAGCGACGCAGGCACCGCCGCGGTGCACTGCAAGGCAGAGCGGCAGGCGGACGGGCTGTACGTGGTCGAGTTCTTGCCGCTCGTGCGCGGCGAGTTTGTGATCAACGTGACGGTGCACGCGGGCCCGTATGGACAGCGCAAGCTCGGCAACCTGCCCGGCGCGATGGTCGTTCAGGTGGACGCCGCGCCCATTGCCACGTGCGTACGCCTGCGCAACTGCACCGGCCACGGCCACTGCAACTACCTGAGCGGCCGTTGCGTGTGCGATGCGGGCTGGGACGGTGACGACTGCTCGCACGGCGCGTCGGCGCGCCGCGCGTGCCCCGGTGACTGCTCCGGCCACGGCTACTGCTCGGACGAAACCGATAATTGGGGGCGCAATCTGTGCCGGTGCGCGATCGATTATTCGGGGCCCGATTGTGCCACGTGGGTGAGCGGTGGGCCGACGGGCGCCCTCGGGCGGCTGGCTCCGGCGGGGCCCGAGTGCCCGAATGAGTGCTCGGGCCACGGCGCTTGCAATGCCACCTGCGGCGAGTGTGCGTGCGAGCCCGGCTGGCGAGGCGACGACTGCTCCCTCAGCGGCGAGCACTCGCTCACAGACCTTGGCGTCGACTCCAACGGCCGGCCTCTGGTTCTCGACTACTCGCCCGCGACGCGCCGCTTTGGCGTGTACGCCGTGCACAAGGCGTCGGTTTCATCCGACAAGGCGGCCGCCTCTGGCTCCGCCGTGCCCGGGGCCGAGGTGACATGCGCAGGCCTCGACGCGAAGCCGGTGTGCTCGGGCACGTGGCCGGTGGTCCTCGACGCGGCGACGATCTCATGGTCACGCCCCTTCCTCTTCGCGTCGCTCGGGGGAGGCATGCTCCTCCAGTACGAGCCCGTGCACGGCGCCTACCTGCTCCTCGGCTGCGATGGCACGTGTGACGGCGGCGTGCCGTGCGCGCGCAGACTCGCCGCAGGCCGTTGCACGGAGCACCAGCTGCCTCTCGGCCCCTCGATGCGCGCGTCCTATGTAGGGCTCGAGACCGTCCTCTTCCACAACGGCGCCACCGGCGCGTACACGGTGCACCGGCTCGCCCGCTCGTTCCTCGAGCAGTCGGCCGCCGGCTGCATGTTCGACCCTCCGCTGGCCTCGGGGGTCTGGGCCGAGGTGGGCGTGCATCGGCACACGTGGCTGGGCGTGCACGACCTGATCGTCGACTACGAGCCGCTACGTGGCAACTACTCGGTGTGGCGGCTCAAGCGCGACGCGCAGGGCGTCGAGCCCATCGTTGGATCGATAGCGACGCGCGGCCACCTCATGGCCACCGCGAAGCAGTTTGTGAGCCTCCCAAGCCATGGCCTGCTCCTGCTCGCCTCCGACGGCGCCACGTTGAGCGCGGCGAGCGTCGCGGGCGACCCGCCGGGCGGGGCTGGTGACGGGTACGCGGTCTGGCGCTGCTCGGCCGACGATGGCGCGTACTCGCCGCTCGCCGCGCTCCCGTGCACACCCGTCGGCCAGGCTGACGGGCTCGGCCATCCCCACAGCTGCCCGGCCAGCTGTGCCGCGGGCGACTGCGCTTGCTCCTCCAAGGCCGCGTGCGTCGCGAACGCCGGCTGCGGATGGTGCGCCGACAGCGGCGAGGGGACTTGCCTCGCGGGTGACGTGGCCGGTCCGATCGGGGGCGCCGTAGTGGGCGCCTCCGAATGCTTCGCGTGGGCGTACACGCACGAGCGCACGAGCCTGCCCAACGGTTACGAGCCTCACTCGTACGTGTACGTGCAGAGCTCGCTCCTGCTCGATTACGCAGCGGCGGACGGCAAGTACAACCTGTGGAAGGTCGCTCGCCCCGCGCGCCCCGGATGCCCCGGCGTCCAGTGGCCCCCTGCGGCGAGCGGCACGCTTGCGGTGAAGCGCCACGCGCTCGCGTCGGTGCCCGCGGCCATCGGCGGCTCCTTCGGGCTGCTCGATTACGACCCGACCTCGGGCGACTTCCGGCTGGGCGCGTGCAACACGTCGACCTCGCTCGCGGCCGGCCACCTCGCGTGCCACACCTCCGCCAACGGCACCTTCCACGTCGGCGGCATGCAGCTGCTCTGGGTGGGCGACTCGACCGTCATGCGTTACTCGCGCGCGACCGGTCAGTACACCCTCTGGCGCTACCACGACGACGCGAGCCGCGCGCCTGCCGCCGGCGTGCCCTCCCCCGTGGCCTTCGCACCCGAGCCCATCGGGTCGGGCGCTCTCTTCCGCTCGGACGGGCAGCGGCTGCGCGACGCCAGCTTGACTTACCTGGACGCAGGCGAGTTGCTCGCGAGCGCTGATTGCCATTGATTGCCACTGATTGCCACTGATTGCCACTGATTATCTGCCTCATCAGGCGAGCTGCTCGCGAGCGCTGATTGCCACTGATTGCCACTGATTGCCACTGATTGCCACTGATTATCTGCCTCATCAGGCGAGCTGCTCGCGAGCGTGCCGTCGACTGGCTTCCTCGCGCTGTATCGGCGCGGACGCGTGCCCGCCGCGCTGCCCGCCGCGGGCAAGGGCGCCGGCGCCTGGTCTCTCGAGCCCGACGAGGGCGTCGTCCCCGTCGATGGCTTCGGTAACCGCTGGGAGTCCACGAGCGTCCTGCGCGGCTGGCAGTTCACGTACGTGGGCGCGAAGACGCTCATGATGCTCAAGCCGACGGTCGGGCGCTACCGGATCCTCGACTGCGCCGCGCTGTACGAGGCCTCCGCCGCGCTGCCCACCGAGGCGGCCGTGGCCGGCGTCGCAGGCGGCCCGCCGTGCGCACTCCTCGTCGAAGGCACGCTGCCCACCCAGGCGCCGTGTAGCTACAGCCGCGAGCACTGTTTGCTCGCGCCCCAGTGTGGCTGGTGCGAGTCGTCCCAGGCGTGCGTCGCCGCCAACGAGGAGGGCGTGTGCAGCGGCACGTGCGCCGATGGCCAGCTGCTCTATGGCGTCAACGGCTCACCCAGCTCCCTCTCTCCCGCCGTGGCTGATGCTGGGGCCGGAGCCGGGGCAGGGGCGGGAGCGTGCTCGGCGCAGCGCTCGTGCGACCGGTGCACAGAGCACGCCGAGTGCGCGTGGTGCGTCGACGGCGGCGGCGCATGCATCGTGGCCGTCGATGGCGAGATGGGCGAGTGTGCGCTGGGCAAGCTCGTGCAGTACGATGCCTCCAGCTGCCCGCTGGTCGAGGAGGGCGTGCGCTCGAGCGTGCTCTTGGAGAGGGGCTCGTTCTCGGGGCTGGTCAGTCAGGTAGAGTGAGGACGGAAAGGGGGGAGCCGGAGACGGAGCGCTTTGCGAGCGAGCGCGCGCACGAGACCTGAATGAGTGAGCGTCGGAAGAAAGAGAGCTGCACCACCACAGGGTCGCATGCCACAACCAGTGTGAGATAGGTGGATGACGTGAGTCGCAGAGGTGTTGCGTTTGTCCCCGGTGACATGCATTAGTATGCGATGGTTGCCGCGCGAAAAGAACCTGAAAACGTACAGACGGAAATTGCATGAAAATTTCCTAGCACTTCGTCAGACGGAAATTGCATGAAAATTTCCTAGCACTTCGTCAATCGGGATGCGAAGATTCTTTTGTCGTGCGGCGATGCCCACCCGTACGTGCGCCTTCGTCGGGGCGCCCTTCTGCGAGGGTCAGAACCTCGAGGGTGCCGACCTCGGGCCTTCAGCACTGCGCGAGGCTGGCATCGGCCGCGGCGCTCAGAAGCTCGGCTGGAACTTTGAGGACTTGGGAGACCTGAACTTTGCTGCGCACTTCGAGTCTGTAGGCCTGGGTGATAAGAACGGCGAACCGCACTTCGACAAGCTCGCGCTCTACCGCGAGTGGCTTGCCGAAACGGGCATGCACACCAACTTCTCCACGTGGGTCGCCGACAAGAACCGCGAAGCGCTCGTGAATCTGGCCACTGATGACGCGCTTGCGCCCGCTCCAAAGCGCAAGAAGACGCAAGGGGTGGTCAACGCCGAACGCATGGGCAGTGGCCTCAGGCTCATCCACGAGGTTGTGCTGAAAGCGGCCAAGGCGGGCCACTTCGTGCTCACAGTCGGCGGCGACCACTCGATCGCGAGCGGGTCGATCTCGGCGCTCTGCGAAGCCCACCCAGGCCTCGGCGTCGTCTGGATCGACGCGCACGCCGACGCGAACACCCCCGGCACGAGCCCGTCGGGCCACTACCACGGCATGCCTGCTGCGCATCTGATGGGTTGGTTCGGGCGCGAAAAGGGCGGCGACGAGGACGCGGCCGCGGGCGGTCTGCGCGGCTTCGAGTGGTTCACGCCGGGATGCCTGCCAGAAGGGCAGCTCGCGTACATTGGCCTACGCGACATCGACCCCGAGGAGGGCGAAGCGCTCACCCGATCGGGTGTGCATGCCTTCACGATGCGCGACGTCGACAAATATGGCATCGCGAAGGTGTGCGAGATGGCCGTTGCGGCTGTCTCCGGTCCCGATGGGAAGGCCCCCCTCCATCTCTCGCTGGACATTGACGGCGTGGACCCGAATTTCGCGCCGGGCACGGGCACGTGCGCGCGCGGCGGCCTCACCTATCGCGAGGTGCACTACATCTGCGAGGAGTGTGCGCTCTCCCGCCGGCTGGTGTCCATGGACTTGGTCGAGGTGAGCCCGAGCTCGAGCGTAAACTCGCCCCTCCGATTGCATGCTGATGGCCTCCCTCATCAGGTCGAGGTCAGCCCGAGCTCGAGCGTATACTCGCCCCTCCGATTGCATGCTGATGGCCTCCCTCATCTGGTCGAGGTCAGCCCGAGCTCGAGCGTATACTCGCCCCTCCGATTGCATGCTGATGGCCTCCCTCATCTGGTCGAGGTCAGCCCGAGCTCGAGCGTATACTCGCCCCTCCGATTGCGTCTCTGAGTGCATGCTGATGGCCTCCCTCATCAGGTGAACCCAGGCCTCGACCCTCCGCCTCAAGGAGAGGCCATGCATGGCGATGACGACTCCATCGGCAAGGCATCGCCTACGGTGCGACTCGCCGCTGAACTCGCCCTCTCTGCCCTCGGCAAGCAGATCATCGCCAACGTGCCGCCCTCCGAGTACAAGTATCTCGGTGGGCGCTGAGCCGAGCGCTGTACCGAGCGCTGTACCGAGCGCCACCTGCCTTTTCTCGGAGCGCTGTAACGAGCGCCGACCGAGCGCTGAAGCCCCTACCCGCGCGCATGGCACGGGCAGGGGGCACGCGAAATCGGCCGTGGTCGTTCGCGGCGAATAAGTTGAGCATCGTCTGAGCATCGTATGCGCGACGTGCGGCTTGCTGCTCAGTACAGCGCTGCCTGGTACAGCGCTACTCGGTACAGCGCTGCTCGGTACAGCGCTGCTCGGTACAGCGCTGCTCGGTACAGCGTATGTGCGCCATGCGGCTTGCGGGGTCCGAGACGATGTGGAGACCTCAGTTTCGACGAGAGCGAGTACTTGTGTTGACCGGGGGCAGCGGAGTTGTCCTTGAGCGAGAGCGTGGGCCGCGACACAAAACTGGAAAAGGCTGTGAACTCCTCATGCCTGTCTGTCGTTCACACTGGCTGAGACGAGCTGCCGCCATGTGCGGCGCCCGAACACTGCCTACTGCATACCGCCCTGCTCCGCGGAACAGAACACCGGCTCGAATGCCTGTTGACGAATTCGCCTTTGCGCCATTGCGCAGAGATCGCCCGCACACGTTACAATGGCAAGCAGCAGTGCTGAGGTCATCATCGTACCACGAAACTTTGTGCTTTTGGGCGAGCTGGAGAAGGCGGAGAAGGGCAACACAGACATGAGCATCAGCTACGGACTCGTGACGGCCGATGACATCACCCTCACCGACTGGCAGTGCACCATCCTCGGCCCACAAAATTGCGGCGTCGAGGGCCGGATCATCTCTCTGCTCATCAGGTGCCCGCCGAAGTATCCCATAGAAATGCCACACATTCAATTCCAGTCGAAGATCAACTATCCGTGGTTGGTGAGTGGCTCTCGCCGTTGACCGCTGCACACTGGTCGGGTTGCATCGCCGACTCTTGCTCTCACGCAACACGTTGCGGCCGGTGCCTGCGCGCAGGAGGCGGACGGGAAGTTTAAGAAGGATAAGGCGGCCCACCCATTGCTCAAGAATTGGCCTGGTAAGCATGGGGGAGCCAGCGGGGCCGGATCCCTCGAGGGAGTTCTGGTCGCATTGCGGTCAATGATGCAAGCCCGAGAGCACGCGAAGAACCCGCAACCTCCCGAGGGGCAGACGTACTCGTGATGAGAGGCCCTCCGGGAGTCGCACGAGACTCGCATGAGGGGCAGACAAACTCGCGACGGGAGAGCCGAGCGTGGTATAATGTGGCGGCGGCAGGGCGGCCGGCGATCGTGCAGCGATCGCGTGCGCCTCTGCGACGCATGGCGAGCGTCGACCACGAAAACGTGAGCCTCTCTGGGGTCGCGGACCGGCCTTATTTCTTGTTTTAGTACCCCTCAGTCCCCCGACGGCCAAGTGACGACTGTAGATCTTTGTTCTTCCTTGTACTAGAAAGATCATGACGATGAGTTTTGTTTCGGATCCGCGTCGGCCGGGCCCACCGCGTCCTTGCGCGGGCATACTTAAGAGGGCATACATCGGGCGCATCTCGAGCGCCGCGGCAGCGGGGACGCGCGCTCACCGGCGTGAGACGAGACACAGACAGCGGCCCCGCCCCGACCGCGCCCGCTGTATCTGGCGCCAGCACTGTGTCAGGCGTGCCGCGGCACTGCGTCTGCAACTCCTTATTAGGGATTGCCAAATTAGGGACGGTGAGGGTCGGTGTGCGTCGGGCAGCGTAGCGCCGCGGACCCCCGAGACTCGCGAGCGCCGTCCCGAGCGGACGCCCGAGACTCTCTCGAGATTCCCTGATTAGGGAAGCGTGGGCCCTCAAGACTGCCGAGCGCCGTCCCGAGCGGACCCTCAAGACTGCCGAGCGCCGTCCCGAGCGGACCCTTGAGACTGCCGAGCGCCGCCAGCTGCTGCGCGAGTCGCGCCCGCGGATGGTAGACGCCATCGGTGTCCCAAGCCCGGGGATGGTAGAGGTCTAGGCGCAGCTGATCCAGCGTTGCGCGGAGGACTTCATCGGGCGTCGTACTGAGCACACCGGGAGGAGCGCCGTACTGAGCACACGAGGGCATGAGCGGAACGGCATCACTAGCATGTGCTGTTGGCGGTGCCGGTGGTGCTGTTGGCGATGCCGGCGGTCTCAGCGGTGCTCGCGCTGTACTGAGCGCGTCTCGCGCTGTACTGAGCGATGCCGGCGGTCTCAGCGGTGCTCGCGCTGACGACTGTCCCTGCAGAGGAACGGCTTGGGCGTGCATCGCGCTGTACTGGGCGGGCATCGCGCTGTACTGGGCGTGCCTCGGTTGGCGGCTCTTTGCAACGGGCGCAAAGCGCTTCTGCAGCTGACGCCACGTGGCAAACCGAAGCCGTCGCTGAGCGAATTTGAGCCAACGGCTGAGAGCCCTCTGTGCGCTCAGCTGCAGCCGAAGCGACTCCCGATGACCTCTGGCCTCCCTGCACGCCTCCTCCACCTTGCTCAGGACGACGCGGCGCTCCTCGATCTGGCCGTGGGCTGCACAGGCCATTCGCCAATGTTTCGTGGCCCGTGCTGTGTCGACGTGCCGTGCGTGTGCGAGCGCCGTGGCGAGCAGGTCGGCCCCCCTCGCCGGCCCATTCCAAATCGCCACCATCGCCCATGTGCGTATCGCTGCACGCGCCGAGAGGCACACTCGACCCTCGCGTGCGCGCGTCGCCACATGCGTGTCGCAGCATCGCTTAGCCGCCGCCTGCACGGCCATGTCCCACGTGAGCAGAGCCTGGCGCGCGCTTCTCTCGCGCCACCGAGCCTCGCGCACCAACAGCGACCGACGCCTCGCTGAGCGGCGGAACCACGCGTCGAACCGCCCCACGGAGCGCCGTAACGAGCGCTCACGGGACACGCGCCCCCAGCGCGCGCTCGCAGACTCGAGGGTAGCTTGGGAGGCTGAGCGCACTGCCGCCCGCGCGCACCAGTCTGAGAGGGCGCCCTCGAGTGTGGCGCGCACCTTTCGCCACCTCCACCGAGAGCTCGATCCAAACGCTGCAGCCCACGGCCCCCAGTGGTGCCACGCGTCCGCCAGGCGAGTGCGGCGCGCCCGGAGGGCGCCCACGACGGCGCACGCGTGCGTGGACGCACCCAAGGACCATCGGCGCCATGCGCGCCGTAGTGAGCGCTCGAGGGAGCGCACCCGAGCGCGCACGAAGTAGGGCGCCCGCCCTTGCTGCCAGGCGCTCGCCCGCTCTTGAAGAAGGCGCCGGTGCAGGCGAGCAAAGGGGCTCGCGAGCGCCGAGGGCGCCGCCCGCATCAAGGACGCGAAGTCGTGGCGCTCGATACGGCGCGAGCAGACCCATCTGCCCCACCTGCCCCACGCGCGCCTCGATGCTCGCACACAGGCGCAGTAGTGGGCCAACCGAAGCAAGACCGCCCCGTGCCGGTAGACCGCCCAGTACCGGTAGGCTCGTGCCTTCACACCCGTGTCGTGGGCGAGCGCTGCCCTGGCGGCCAAGGCGGACTGGGACGCGGGGCCCTCCGCCGCCTCGCGCGCGCGCGCCAGCTCGGCGCTGGCGCGCCACCGTCGCAGCGCCCGAAGTCGTAACCGTCGCAACGCCACGTCGCGCACCAGCCGCAACGGCTGCGCTGCGCTGTCCAACGAGATTGACGAGATTGACGAGATTGACGAGATTGACGAGTGCGCTGCGCTGTCCAACGCTGCGCTGCGAGCACCCATCTGCGAGCCGCGCAGGCACTCGTCGAATCTCGTCAATCTCGTCAATCTCGTCAATCTCGTCGAGGCGCTGCGAGCACCCATCTGCCAGCCGCGCAGGCACTCGAGCCGCCGCCGAGTCTGCGACGACGCGTCGAGTAGCTGTGCACGCCGCACGTGCACCAAGTTGACCGCACAGCTGCACAAGGCGCGCACGAGCTGCGTGCGGCTCCAATAGTTGAGTGCCACGCGCCGCAGCGCCGTGTCGGCACGCAAGCCCACCAACGCGCGCGTCCACGCGCGCCACGAGGCGCGGGACTCGAGCCGCACGTTGAGCGCGAGGGCGAGGCCGATTCGGAAATCGCGCAGCCGCTGATCGTCGGCGCGCGAGCGAGCGGCGGCTCTCCAGTCGCGCAGTCCCTGTACCATCGCCCGCTGGCGCGCCCGCTGACGCGCTCCCTGCTGGTTGCACACGTTGGCGTGCGCCGCGATGCAAACGGCGGTCTTGTCGCGATGGTGCGCGAGCGCGCGGCGTGTGAGCATCGTCGCTCGCCCTTGGAGCTCGGAGCGGGCTCTCGCCGCAACGCGCCATCGCGACAAGACCGCCGGCAGCACCGCTGTGGGCGAGAAGCGGCTCGGCGGTATGCTCGGCGGTATGCTCGGCGGTTTGCTCGACGGATCAACGCTCACGTCGGCGCTCCCCAGGGCCGCCGCCGCCGCATCGGCAGCGGCGGTGCTGCCGGCGAGGGATTTGGCCGCGGCCTCGAGGTCGCACCCGTGGTTGTTCAGCGCCTCCTTGCACTCCTTCAGGCTGCGCCCCGTCAACACCTGAAGCTCCCGGATTTGTTGAAAAGTGGCCCCCATGATTGCGATCACGGGAGCGGCCGAGTTGGCCACGGGAGTGTCCGCCGCAGCCAGAGGCGTCGCTGGTGTCCGCGATGCGGGTATTCGTCGCCCATCGGTTGCCGGCGACAGCATCACTTGGGCGAGTGCCACCGAAGGCGTCAGATGGCTCCTCAGACTCTCGTGGGCTGGTGCTTGTCGTGTCTGCTGAGTCGTCTCAGGAGACTTTGATGCGGCGGAAGCAGTGCGGCTGGGCGTCATGCTGCCATGCTGCCACTTTGGATAGCCACACTTGCACTGCCCGAAGGACGTCGCGCACAGGTCGATTCTGTACAAATCGCAAGGGTCCAGCATGGTACAAGTAAGGCTCCGCACACAAGAGCCACATGCACAATCGTTTCGGGTGATCGTAAAATCCTACATGTACCGGTAAAAAGACACCGGGGGGAGCCGGGACACACACGAGACACACGGAACACGCGGACGCACAAAGGCACACAGACCACACAGACGAACCTCACAACCTACATGTACCGGTACCAGCTTAAAGGAACACTCCCCTGCCCGAAACCAACTCCCATGGAAAACACACGAAAATACTCAAAAAACTCTAAAATTTCTTAAAACTCTCGACCTCGGCGTCTCGTTGCAGGGCACCACCTTTCCAAAAAACAAAAAAAATAATTCTGCGGATTCGGACCGGTCCGAATCCCTGCAGGAACGACGTCGCGTTCGTTTCGGAAATCGGACTCTTAAAATTAATCGGGGATAAGGCCATCTTCTCTTCACGGCGCCGTAACAGCGCCTCAAAGGCCCGTTCCGATGCTACCGTACTGTTCACCGGAACCATACAGGACATTGGTAAGCTACAGGGCCGGAAATACGAGCGCCAGGATCAACCCGATCACTAGATGTGACGCGATAGGATCGTGGCGCGGAACGAGTTCAGGCCATGTTCTTGTGCGCATGTGCCACGGCTACCTGATCGCCCTCCCGACGCTTCAACGGCCGCTCCTGCTGCTATCTATATCTCGAAAAGGTGCTC
>Ga0210239_102318_pt1 | contig 10753 bp, 5 predicted proteins | sample ChrtobMetP5a_0mM_FD_155451 | JGI IMG/M metagenome (GOLD analysis project Ga0210239, IMG submission 155451) | Chrysochromulina tobin associated microbial communities from unialgal haptophyte culture, Seattle, Washington, United States - P5a_0mM | ecosystem: Host-associated > Algae > Haptophytes >...
CTCCGCCTCCGCCCTCTCCGCCTCCGCCCTCTCCGCCTCCGCCCTCTCCGCCTCCGCCCTCTCCGCCTCCGCCCTCTCCGCCTCCGCCCTCTCCGCCTCTGCCCTCTCCGCCCCCGCCCTCTCCGCCGCCGCCCTCTCCGCCGCCGCCCTCTCCGCCTGAGCCCTGGCTGCCCGCGCGGCCTCCGCCTTGGCGGCCTCGTGCGCTGCTGCCCGTACCGCCGCCGCCTCGGCCTCTTTGGCCGCCTGCTCAGCCGCTGCGGCCGCGGCCGCCTCCGCTACGGCCGCCTCTGCCGCAGCGATCGCCTCCACATCTTCTTCAGCCTCGAGGACCTCCGATGCTGGCGCCGCTTCTGCGGCTGCTGAGCCTGCGGCAGGCGGCGACTGTGTGACCTCGTGCAGTGACAGCTTTGACAGGCTGGCTTGCATCTCCATCTCCGCCGCGTGCTTGCGACGCAGCTTCTGGCTCTCCTGCTTGCGCTTCGTGTGCAAGCGCTCGCGCATCGCCCTCGCCTCTGCCAACACACCCTCGCTCGCGAGTGCGTGGTGCTCCTCGATTGCACCGACCAGACCCTCGTACTGCGCGGCCGCCATGGCCACACGCAGCGCCTCGTCGGCGGCGGCAGAAGGAGCAGGAGGACACACGCCGTCCTCGTCGCCAGCCGCCGCCGACACCTCGCTGTCCGCCTCGGCGCTGCCACTCACGGCCGCTGACGCACTCGCAACCGGCGCTCTCGCCTCGCTCGCCCCTGCCTGCTTGGCTTTGGCTTTCTTGCTCGCTTTCTTCGTGTGCGCCTGCTGCTTGTGCGCAGCCTCGGCCTCCTCCTCAGCCAGCAGAGCCGCAGCGGCAAGCTCGGCTGCCCGCTCGGCTGCCGCACGCTCCGCACTCGACACCGGAGCGACCGCAGCGATCGTCGCAGGCGCGCGGCCCCTGCTGCGCAGGAATGTTGCGATGACGGTGTGGCCGTGGGCCTCTGCGAGATCGAGGGCTGTGCCCGCAGCGAATCGCAAGTCGGTGCGTGCGCCAGCATGCACGAGCAGCTTGACTATGTCGCCGTCGCCTTTGATGCAGGCGGCGTGCAGAGGTGTGCCGCCGTCGCGGTCTGCCTGGTCGACGGCGGCGTGGGCGGCGAGCAGCAGCTGCGCGCAGGCCCCGCGGCCTTTGATGCATGCGTAGATCAGAGGCGTGCCGCCGTCGCTGTCTGCATGGTCGACGGCGGCGTGGGCAGCGATCAGCAGCCTCGTGCACGTAGGGTGACCAGTCTCACATGCACGAATCAGGCAAAGGCCGAGGTGGGCCGCTCCTGTCACCCTGTCGATGAAGCCCACGGCCTTGGCCTCGTCGCCGCGACGGAGCGCGTCGACCATCGCGTCGACCGCCTCGGCGCTGCCACTCGCGGCCGCTGACGCACTCGCTACCGACGCTCTCGCCTCGCTCGCCCCTGCCTGCTTGGCTTTGGCTTTCTTCGTGTGCGCAGCCTCGGCCTCCTCCTCAGCCAGCAGAGCCGCAGCGGCAAGCTCGGCTGCCCGCTCGGCTGCCGCATGCTCCGCACTCGACACCGGAGCGACCGCAGCGATCGTCGCAGGTGCGCGGCCCCTGCTGCGCAGGAATCTTGCGATGGCGGTGTGGCCTCGGGCCTCTGCGACATCGAGGGCTGTGCCCGCACCGCATCGCAAGTCGGTGCGTGCGCCTGCATGCACGAGCAGCTTGACTATGTCGCCGTGGCCTATATGGCTGGCGTGGTTCAGAGGCGTGCGGCCGTTGCGGCCTGCCTGGTCGACGGCGGCGTGGGCGGCGAGCAGCAGCCGCACGCAGTCGCCGTGGTCATAAATACAGGCGTAGATCAGAGGCGTGCCGCCGTCGCGGTCTGCCTGGTCGACGGTGGCGTGGGCGGTGAGCAGCAGCTGCGCGCAGTCCCTGCGGCCTTCGATGCATGCGTAGATCAGAGGCGTGGCTCCGTCGCTGGTTGCCTGGTCGACGGCGGCGTGGGCGGCGAGCAGCAGCTGCACGCAGTCGCCGTGGCCTACATAGCAGGCTTGCATCAGAGGCGTGAGGCCGTTGCTGCCTGCCTTGTCGACGGCGGCGTGGGCGGCGAGCAGCAGCTGCACGCAGACGCCGCGGCCTTTGATGCATGCGAAGATCAGAGGCGTGATGCCGTTGCTGTCTGCCTGGTCGACGACAGCGTGGGCGGCGAGCAGCAGCTGCGTGCAGTCGCCGTCGCCTTTGAGGCAGGCGGCGATCAGAGGCGTCTTGCCGTTGCTGTCTGCCTGGTCGACGGCGGCGTGGGCGGCGAGCAGCAGCTGCACGCAGCCGCCGTCGCCTTTGATGCAGGCGGCGAGCAGAGGCGTGAGGCCGTTGCTGTCTGCATGGTCGACGGCGGCGTGGGCAGCGATCAGCAGCCTCGTGCACGTAGGGTGACCAGTCTCACATGCACGAAGCAGGCAAAGGCCGAGGTGGGCCGCTCCTGTCACCCTGTCGATGAAGCCCACGGCCTTGGCCTCGTCACCGCGACGGAGCGCGTCGAACATCGCGTCGACGGCCTCGGCGCGCGCGCTGCCACTCGCGTCCATCGCGAGGGATTTCACACTCTCCTCCCCTTCCCCTTCCTCGGGGCGGCCCGGCGCGGGCTTCGTTCGTTCGTTTCAGGCAGACACACACACCTGGCCCCTAAACACGTGGCCTAAGTGGCCCCCCCCTCCGGGGGAGGCCACCCCCCCTCCTGGGGGGCAACGCCCCCCCCTGAGGTTTCCCAACTTTTTGTAACCACCACACGGAAGTGAAGCACCCCACAGGACACTTACCATGGCTGTGGACGCACTTCTGCTTCCGCGAGCTGTGGGAAGACGAGATGTTTGCTCGTCAGCACACACACCCACTCGGCCAGACACACACCCACAAGCCCCGAAAAGGCGTGCGTGGGAGGCGCTCACCGGCCCGGCGCGGGCGCCCCCACTCACGCTCGGCGTGGAAGCCCCCATTCACAATGAGAAAAGAGGGGCTGGATTTCACATGTTGATTTCATTCACTACACACCAACACGCACAGACCAAACTCAAAGCGTGAAGGGCAACACCTCGCACACGTCACAGTCGCTTTCACACCCTCAAACCCTCGAGGGGTGCAGCAAGCAAGCAAGAGGAAGCAGACCCCCACACTCGGCAAACTTTGCCGTATTGCCGAAGGGCGGCATGATTGTTAGGCGTGAACACGAAGGAAAACGTGAATGCCTTTCTCAACTTGTGAAGGTTATTGTGAATGCCCGTCGTGACTGAACTCATCACAAGACACAAGATTAAAGACTCAGGATGAAAGACTTACAGTACCGGTGTGTTAGGACTCAAGAGTACATAAGTTGAAAGTCCTTGTTGAAAGTTCAAGATACAAGAACTTGGGAGTCGGGACTGAACTCACACAGAAGATGTCAATCATACCAGAGGATTCAGGACTCGGGTAGGACTCGGGACTCAGTCACGAGTGAGTCTTGTTTCGTGACTACGTGACTAACTATATACCACAAGACTCGAGACTCGAGACTCGCTGGTTTGATGACTCAAGACACCCCCCTCGAGTCTTTAGTCTTGAGTCTTGAGTCTTGTTTCGCGTGGTCAGCCGTAGTATACAAGGAAACTAAGTAGGACAGTGTCAGTGATGCGCAGCCAGGGCACCGTGCTCCATGGGTTAAGGGTCCTAACCTACTTTGATGGGTCCTAACCTTTGATGGGCCTTTGATGTTCCTACGATCCTACCACATTCTGGACCTGTCTTTTGTCGTCTTTTGTTTCAGAAAGACATGACGAAATATCAATACCGAAGGGTCCCCTACAGGGTTTCTGTCTGCAGGACGTTAACTATGTGTCCCTGTCTGACACGACGACTCCCGGACACGGCACACGCACGACGACCACTTTCATTAGGCATCGCAGGGTCGGGTGTGAGTCTGCACCAGGGTCTCTGTGTGGAGGTGTACATATGCCGTATGTGGAGTCGTCGTCGTGTGTTCACGTCTCACGAGACGAGTTTCACACAAGTAAAACTCGGCGCACACACCACGTCGCCGACGCCACACACTTGCGCACACATCTCGTGTAGATCAAGCTCCCTCGAAACTTGTCAGTCCACCTCATCAAAGCTGCTCAATCGCTCGAGCGACACCTTGCGGCCCGGGAAGCCACGGCCGCCGGGGCCGTCCTCGGCAAGCTGATAATCCTCGACGACCGGCGCCGTCAGAAGCGCCTCCACCGGTAGCAGTGCCTCGCGGGGCCCCGCGGCGCTCGCCTTTTTGGCGCGCCGCGTGCGGTGCCAGTAGAGGGCCAGCAGGGCGGTGAGCAGAGCAAGCCCAAGAGCACCACCGAGGCTCGCCGAGAGGATGACGGCGAGCGGCAGCGCGGGCGAGGAAGGCGCGGGTGGAGCCGCCGGCGGCGTCACGATCAAGTAGACGCTGAGCATCATGACCGGCATAGCCTGTGACCACTCGTTCGGAGGGCCAGCGCTGTGGTGAGCACTTGCATGCAAGGCAGGTCATCAGGGGCAATCAACGTACCTGTGACCACTCGTCCGGAGGGCCCGGGTTCGGCTGCACACAGGAGCTGGCATTGGGGCACCAGAGGCCCTCGTAGGTGATGACCGCCTCACCTGTGAGCCCAGCGCTGTGGTGAGCACTTGCATGCAAGGCAGGCCATCAGGGGCAATCAACGCCGCCTCACCTGTGAGCCCTATGTCGTCGCTCAGGTCGATGACCCACGGCACCACCTCCCGTCCGTTGCACCAGCCGTTGCGACCGTAGAGCCACGTGCCGTACTCATTCGGCGTCACGCCCGTGTCGACCTCGTCGGCACAACCCAGCTGCGGGTCCGTGATGGGCAGCAGCTGGCGCTTGACGTGCGCCGGCTGCGCGTTGACCGAGAAGCGATGTTCTGTCGCGCAGAACTCGCCGCAGCCATTGTTATCGTTCCCATGCCCAGTGATCGTCGCCATGAGCAGCACCTTGCTACCGTTGGGCACGGAGAAGGCAAAGGGCGGGAAGAGTGCGTTGTAGGACTGGTTGAAGAAGATCCATTGGAACACACTCTCGATGCCGCCCAGATTTGAGCTCACGGCGCCCCACGGCTGATACACGACGGGCGTGCCCTGAGTCGCACCGGCTGTGGACGTGGAGGCGAGGGACGTGGCGGTGGGGATGGGGGAAAAGACGGCGGTAGAGGCGATGGGAGCGGTGGCGATGGTGGCGGTGGGGGCGGTGGCGATGGTGGCGGGGGCGGTGGCGGCGGTGGCGCTGGTGGCGGGGGCGAGTATCGGCAGGGCGAGCATCGGCGGCATTGGCGGCATCGGCGGCGGCGGCGGCGCAGCCGGCACCGTCAGCACCACGAGCGAGAGAGTCGCAATCCACGGTATCAATCCCTGGTTACCCTCCCACGGCACCGTGTACATGGTGAAGTTGCACCAGCGGCCGGTGAGCACCGGTGCGAGCGCCGTCACGTCCGTGTGCCAGCGCCCGACACCGCGTGAGAACGAGGTGATCCATCGCCCAATCTCGCTGCCGCTCTGTGCGTCGCACTGCGGACCTTCGACGCCAGCCGCACTAGCAGCGCTCAGGATGGCGCTCAGGCCGGAAGGCAGGCAGCAGGCGCGCAGCTGCACCACGTAGTCCCACTGCTCACACGTCACGTCGGTGTCGCCCGCGCATCCGAGCGCGAGGTCGAGCTGCAGGCTCCCTTGATGGGGCAGCGGCGGCACCTGCAGCTGTACGCTCGGTCCGCATCCCCACGGCGGAGACGCATAGCAGTCGCCTAATAAGGGGCGAATGCTTTCGTTCCGAAAGAGCGTGAGAGACATCGAGCCTGCCGGGCGCGCGGCCACATTGGCGGCGAGCGCTTGCCGATAGATCTCAAAGCGCCCCGCCCAGGCAATGAAACTCATCCGCGGGTACAGAAGGCAGCTGGGGTCACCTGGGTTGCCGTCCACACCGCCAGCCGGGCTAGTCGCACCTGATGAGGGAGGCAATCAGCATTCAATCAGCATGCAATCAGCATGCAATCAGCATGCAATCAGCATGCAATCAGCATGCAATCAGCATGCAATCGGAATGCAATCGGAATGCAATCAGCAGCGAGGTCGAGGGCCGGGCTGGACGCGCCTGCCCCCGACCCTCCCCAAATCTGGATCCAATCTCCGGCGGCCGAGATGCCCGCGTTCCTGCCGCGCGAGACCGCGGTCGTGAAGGTGACATAGGCGGCCGACCCCGTCGCCGCCGTCGCGTTGATCGCGTCGTACAACGTCTGACCGGCAGTAGCACTGACCATCGTCGCAGGCAAGCCGACGTTGACGTTGTTGCACTGTGCCGCACCTTCACAGTTCATGTCGATGGGTGGCAGGCCGGGCGAGGCGACGACGATGAGGGCGGACGCGTTGGTCGCCATGGCCGTCTCCACCATCCTAAAGTACGAGCACGTCGTGTGCCCCGCACCTGATGAGGGACGCAATCAGCATGCAATCAGCATGCAATCAGCATGCAATCAGCATGCATCTGGTCGCGTGTGCCCCGCACCATACGACGTCTCGTTGAAGACCAGAGCGACTAGGCCCGCCAGGTTCGGCAGCGTCGTGTTGAGCGCCCGATCGACACACCCATCGCCCAGGTAGGCAAGCGGGAGCGGCCCGCCGAGCTGCGACGGGTCGAACGCCCAGCCAATCCAATCGTAGCGTGGGTCGAGCCGCGGAAGCGTCGTGTTGAGCGTGCCGTTGGAGAGGACGATCTCGTCGGTCGTCGTCGGCCAAGCCGAGAGTGTCGCAGCGAGCGGTGCCGCGTCCGTCGCCGGCGCGGTCGCGAAGAATAGCCGGGCAGCCCACTCGGCACGCATGGCCGGATCGGTGACGTTGAGAGCGTCGAGCCGGCCGTTGATGAGCGCCGAGAGCGCCGCCACGTCGTCGGTGGCCGCTGCGTCGTAAGACAAGAAGACCAAGTTGGAGCTCGGCGCAGTCCCGAGTGGCGAGCCCTTGGGCCCCGCGCGTTTGATGAGCTCGTCGATGGACTGGTTGCACTGCCAGAGGCACGTGCTGAAGCCGGACGTTGGATCGTACACGTTGAAGAGCACCGGTCGGCTCAGCGAGGCGGTGCTATTGAACTGCCCTCCGTCGAGTGTCGCGAGCACGATCTCGGGCGCACGCTTCGAGGTGAGCGGCGGAGCGACCTCTGCACGGGTCAAGGTGGGAACGCGACGGACTCGCGGCGTCGTCACGGCAGCTCCGTGTGCGTGCTGGATCAGGAGCATGGTGAGAACCGAGGCGGCCCGCATCGGCACTCGATCGGAAGCGCCGAGCCGCGAAAATCGTAAAAGTGTTCTTTCAGTGCACAGGTACATAGGAGAACAGACATCAAACTTCGGTACCTAAAGAGACTTTTTTCTTCTCTCGCCGAGTTCTCTCGGAGTTTTTCCATTCTAAGAACCTAAACTCCGTCATGAGTGGCAGCATCGAGACGGCCCACGCGATGGTCGTCGCGCTCCATTGCGGCGACGAGGCCACGGCCGTGGGCTTCATCGACAGCGTCGAAGGAGCGGCCCACCTCGGCCGTTGCCTGCTAAGTGCATGTGAGACAGGTCACCCTAAGTGCACAAGGCTGCTGCTCGCCGCCCATGCCAACGTCGACCAGGCAGACAGAGACGGTACCACGCCTCTGATCGCCGCCTGCGACAAAGGCCACGGCGACTGTGTGCAGCTGCTGCTCGCCGCCCACGCCGCCGTCGACCAGGCAGACCGCGAAGGCGGCACGCCTCTGTTCGCCGCCTGCGAAAAAGGCCACGGCGACTGCGTGCAGCTGCTGCTCGCCGCCCACGCCGCCGTCGACCAGGCCGACAGCGACGGCGTCACGCCTCTGCACGCCGCCTGCATCAAAGGCGACGGCGACTGCGTGCGGCTGCTGCTCGGCGCCCACGCTGCCGTCGACCAGGCAGACAGCGACGGCGGCACACCTCTGCACGCCGCCTGCATCAAAGGCGACAGCATCTGCGTGCGGCTGCTTCTCGCCGCCCACGCCGCCGTCGACCAGGCCGCCAGCAACGGCGTCACGCCTCTGCTCGCCGCCTGCATCAAAGGCGACGGCGACTGCGTGCAGCTCGTGCTCGCCGCCCACGCCGCCGTCGACCAGGCAGACAGCAACGGCACCACGCCTCTGATGGCCGCCTGCATCAAAGGCGACGGCGACTGCGTGCAGCTGCTGCTCGCCGCCCACGCCGTCATCGACCAGGCAGGCAGCAACGGCCGCACGCCTCTGATCGCCGCCTGCGACAAAGGCCACGGCGGCTGCGTGCGGCTGCTGCTCGCCGCCCACGCCGCCGTCGACCAGGCAGCCTGTGACGGCACCACGCCTCTGCTCGCCGCCTGCCTCAAAGGCGATGACAGCTGCGTGCAGCTGCTGCTCGCTGCCCACGCCGCCGTCCACCAGGCAGATAGCAACGGCCTCACGCCTCTGATCGTCGCCTGCAACAAATACGACGGCGGCTGCGTGCGGCTGCTGCTCGCCGCCCACGCCGCCGTCGACCAGGCAGACATCAGCGGCGCCACGCCTCTGATCTACGCCTGCATCAAAGGCGACGGCGACTGCGCGCGGCTGCTGCTCGCCGCCCACGCCGTCATCGACCAGGCAGACAGCAGCGGCACCACGCCTCTCTACGCTGCCTGCGACAAAGGGCACGGCGACTGCGTGCGGCTGCTGCTCGCCGCCCACGCCGCCGTCGACCAGGCAAACATCAAAGGCGTCACGCCTCTGTTCGCTGCCTGCGACAAATGCGACGGCGGCTGCGTGCAGCTGCTGCTCGGCGCCCACGCCGCCGTCGACCACGCAGCCAGTGATGGCGCCACGCCTCTGATCTACGCCTGCAGCAAAGGCGATGGCGGCTGCGTGCAGCTGCTGCTCGCCGCCCACGCCGCCGTCGACCAGGCAGCCAGCAACGGCGCCACGCCTCTGCACGCCGCCTGCATCAAAGGCGACGGCGACTGCGTGCGGCTGCTGCTCGGCGCCCACGCTGCCGTCGACCAGGCGGATAGCAAAGGCACCACGCCTCTGATGGCCGCCTGCGACAAAGGCGACGGCGACTGCGTGCAGCTGCTGCTCGCCGCCCACGCCGTCATCGACCAGGCGGACCGCAACGGCCTCACGGCTCTGATCAACGCCTGCATCAAAGGCGACGGCGACTGCGTGCGGCTGCTGCTCGCCGCCCACGCCGCCGTCGACCAGGCAACCAGCAACGGCATGACGCCTCTGCTCATCGCTTGCAACAAAGGCGACGGCGGCTGCGTGCAGCTGCTGCTCGCCGCCCACGCCGCCGTCAACCAGGCAGACCGCAACGGTACCACGCCTCTGATCGCCGCCTGCAACAAAGGCGAAGGCGACTGCGTGCAGCTGCTGCTCGCCGCCCACGCCGTCGTCGACCAGGCAACCAGCAACGGCAGCACGCCTCTGCTCATCGCATGCATCAAAGGGCACGGCGGCTGCGTGCGGCTGCTGCTCGCCGCCCACGCCGCCGTCAACCAGTCAGACCGCAAGGGCGCCACGCCTCTGCACACCGCCTGCAAGAAAGGCCACGACGACATAGTCAAGCTGCTCGTGCATGCTGGCGCACGCACCGACTTGCGAGTCGCTGCGGGCACAGCCCTCGATGTCGCAGAGGCCCAAGGCCACACCGTCATCGCAAGATTTCTGCGCAGCAGGGGCCGCGCACCTGCGACGATCGCTGCGGTCGCTCCAGTGTCGAGTGCGGAGCGTGCGGAGCGTGCGGAGCGTGCGGCAGCCGAGCGGGCAGCCGAGCTTGCCGCTGCGGCTCTGCTGGCTGAGGAGGAGGCGGAGGCTGCGCACAAGCAGCAGGCGCACACGAAGAAAGCGAGCAAGAAAGCCAAAGCCAAGCAGCCAGGGGCGAGCGAGGCGAGAGCGCCGGTAGCGAGTGCGTCAGCGGCCGCGAGTGGCAGCGCCGAGGCGGACGACGAGGTGTCGGCGGCGGCTGGCGACGAGGACGGCGTGTGTCCTCCTGCTACTTCTGCCACCGCCGACGAGGCGCTGCGAGTGGCCATGGCGGCCGCGCAGTACGAGGGCCTGGTCGGGGCGATCGAGGAGCACCACGCACTCGCGAGCGAGGGTGTGTTGGCGGAGGCGAGGGCGATGCGCGAGCGCTTGCACAAGAAGCGCAAGCAGGAGAGCCAGAAGCTGCGTCGCAAGCACGCGGCGGAGATGAAGATGCAAGCCAGCCTGTCGAAGCTGTCGCTGCACGAGGTCACACAGTCGCCGCCTGCCGCTGGCTCAGCAACCGCAGAAGTGGCGCCAGCATCGGAGGTCCTCGAGGCTGAGGAGGACGTGGAGGCGATCGCTGCGGCAGAGGCGGCCGTGGCCGAGGCGGCCGCGGCCGCAGCGGCTGAGCAGGCGGCCAAGGAGGCCGAGGAGGCGGCGGTACGGGCAGCAGCGCACGAGGCCGCCAAGGCGGAGGCCGCGCGGGCAGCCAGGGCTCAGGCGGAGAGGACGCAGACGGAGAGGGCGGAGGCGGAGAGGGCGGCGGCGGAGATGGCGGAGGCGGAGAGGGCGGAGGCGGAGAGGGCGGAGGCGGCGAGGGCGGAGGCGGAGAGGGCGGCGGCGGAGAGGGCGGAGGCGGAGAGGGCGGCGGCGGAGAGGGCGGAGGCGGAGAGGGCGGAGGCGGAGAGGGCGGAGGCGGAGAGGGCGGAGGCGGAGAGGGCGGAGGCGGAGAGGGCGGAGGTGGAGAGAGCGGAGGCGGA
>Ga0210239_102328_pt1 | contig 10703 bp, 8 predicted proteins | sample ChrtobMetP5a_0mM_FD_155451 | JGI IMG/M metagenome (GOLD analysis project Ga0210239, IMG submission 155451) | Chrysochromulina tobin associated microbial communities from unialgal haptophyte culture, Seattle, Washington, United States - P5a_0mM | ecosystem: Host-associated > Algae > Haptophytes >...
GAGGGGGAGAGCGGGGTTAGGGGTGGGCAAGGGGTGAAGCGAGGGCTGAAGGGGGGGATGTGGGGTGAACGAGGGGTAGAGTGATCGGTGCGCGCCCGCGCGCGTGTGGCAGGGGTCGGGTCGGGTTGCCATGGAGGGCGTGTGGCAGCTGGAGGCCTCGCGCCCGGCGGCGGCGCGAGAGGTGGGGAACTAGGCGGCCGTTGCGTACCTTGCACGTTGAGTAGAAGACGTTTGACGTAGCGGGGCCGTCGACACCGTCAAGCTCTGTGGGGAAGAGGCCGTTGCAGTCCTGGGTGTACGGCAACTCGAACTGCCACGAGCCCTGAATGCGCACCGAGAGGTAGTTGCCCCCGTCGTACATGTCCGAGCCGCCGTCGCGAATGCTCCGGCCGGTCTCGCCCTCGGTGAACGGGTAAATGTTCGGAATGCCGGCCGGCGGCCACACGCGGTCGATGCAGCTGAGGTCAAGGGTCGAGGCGCAGCAGCCCGAGCAGTCGCAACCGAGCACATCCTTGAAGGCCTGGCATGAGTAACCCCTCCCGTCGAGGCCCGCGAAGGCGCCGCAGGTGCCGCCTACGCACGGGACGCCGCATGCCAGCGGTGCGGGCGCGGGCGAGCGCGGCGAGGGCGGCGGTGGGCTAGGCGGCGGCGGGCTCGCTTGCCCGGCTTGGCAGCAGCCGGGATTGCAGTCGCAACCATCTCCGCCAAAAGACACTTTGCGCTCTTGCACGAGCGAGCACGGGGTGTTGACGAAATCGGCGCAGGTGGCACCGGTACCGCACGGGCGCGAGGCGCACCCCTGGACCGGCGGCGGCGGCGGCGAGTACCCCCCCACGAGGGGGTTCTCGGGCACGACACCGAAGCACGCAGTCCCCATCGTGTTGAGCACCGACTGGAAGACGGACTCAGCAAACTGGTAACCGCTTCTGCCCGCCCACAGGATGTAGAGGACGTGGTTGACCGGGCGGTCGAAGATGATCATGTCCTCGTCCGAGTCTGTCGAAGCGCCAATCGTCTGGGTACCCGCCGCGCGCACGATCACCAGGTGGTTGATCGACGGGTCGGTAGCACCGTACACCTGCTTGTAGAAGCCACGGGTGCCGTTGGTGCCGAAGAGCGGAGCCGCGGGTATGTTCTGCGCGCCGCCGCCGTCCGCGCCCAGGTTGCCGCTGATACGAAAGCCATCGATGATGCCTTGGTCGCTGTGGAAGGCGGCGGAGAAGAACCGACCCGGCCCGTCTCGGTTTTCCTTGCACGTGGCGTATGTGGCGCCGCCGCGGCCGACCGGCTCGGCAGTGCTGCCGTCGCAAATCTGCTTGTACTGGAGCGGTGCCGACCACTGGCCGCGCACGCGCAACCGCATTTCATTGCCGTTGTCATACATGTCACGGCCGCCGTCAACAATCACCGTTCCAGTAACGCCACCGGTAAAGGAATATGCTTGCGAAGGCCCACCAATGCCAGGCCAGGCCCGCTGGACGCAGGACAGGTCGGTCGGATCCGAGCCCATGAGAGGGGCGAGAAGCAGGGCGAGGAGCGCCATTCTGTTCCCTCGACTCGTATTGACTACTATTGTATCAGGTCGGCACGTCGAAGCGGCACCGCCGCGAAAGCCAGCAAACTTCATGCGGGGAATTTCGATGCCTTCACGAGAACGCCATGAATACCCCGCGGACGCAACCGCCGTGACCTTTTCTTAAGCATGGTTGCCTTGTCTTAGGACGAAACGAGTGAGTATGAATACGGTGATTTTCTGCTCAGGTTGAGCCTCACCTGTTACGACGATGGCGGCAGGGCTGGTGGGCGTGACGGGCGCCGTGGCCGTACGCCGAGCAGCGGGCTTCCGCGCTCGGCAACGCAAGGCGGCACGGCGCATGGTGCAGCAACGCGCTCGCGCCGCACAGGTCGCCACGTGGATTGAGCAGTTCGGGAACCCCGGTCATGGACGCCTCGAGCGCGAGGAGCTCTCTCAACTGCTGCAGCACCTCGTACCGGAGATGGGCGTGCCCCGTGCTCACGTGCTCGATCAGCTGCTCATACATGCAACGGAGGTCAAAACGTACTCGTTGCACATCCGCGGCGACCCCTATGGCTCGGTGCGCGCGGAGCTCATCATGCTCACTGTGTCCGCGTACACAACGTACTGCGCCGTCGCGAGTGCGTTTGATCGGCGGGCGGGCGAGAGCGGGATGGTCTCGTTGCGCGATCTTCCCGCCCTGCTGCGCGAGGCGAACAAAGGCATGCCTTGCGATACGCGCGATTTCGACTACGTGATGGACTGCTGCGCAGCGCTGCTGCCCATGGGGTTGTCTCTCGCGCCCACCACGGCGCTCTCGCGGGAGAATGTGCTCTCGCCCTTCCTTGCGAACGACATCAAATTCGGCAAGCGCGTATCCGTGCATTCCCTCCTCGACGAAAACACGAGCGACGACACGGGCTCCACAAAGTCGGACGACATGATCAGCGCCGACGACGCCGATGAGGATATTGAAGACCTCGTATGGGACGGTGCGCGCGTGCACCGCCGCCGCGGCGGGGGGGTGGGGGGTGCCATCACATGCTGTCAGCGCACCACTCACGTTCTGCACACCGCCTCCCTCCTCCTGCTGCTCCTCAACTCTTCTCCCCCGCGCCCCCATTCGCGCGCAGATATTGAAGTGCACATATCGCGCTTCCATCTGCGCCAAGGACGCGCCCTGCGCATCCAAACTGCATTGCGCCGTTTCACTGCCGTCCGCTTCCTCGCGCGCTGCCGCCTCGCTGCCATCAAGGTGCAGAGCGCCGCCCGTCGGAAGTTCGCGTGGCAAAAGATGCGCAAACGGCGCAAAGCGGCGGCGATCATCAGCCGGATGGCCAAGGGCGTGAAGCCGCGCCGGCAGGCACAGCTGCGGCGAAAGGCAGCAACGGTCATCGGGCGCGTGGCGCGTGGGCGCGTGACGCGCGTGATGATCCTCCGCATGCGATCGATGGTGAGTGCGGCGCCGTCACTGCCACGCATGGGCTCGATGGCCAGCTTCGGCTCTGTGAAGGCCCTCGGTTCTGTGAAGGCCCTCGGCTCGTTGAAGAGCTTCCGCGAGCGACGCTCGAGCACGGTTGGTAGCTTCTTTGGCACACGGAACGCCATCACAGCACCGGCCACGGGATCATTCACAGCAACGACCAAGAGCGCGTCCCAGTTCCATCAACGCCCGATGTCTCGCGCCAACACCGTGCCCGTCCGCGGCGAGCACAGGCAAGACCGGTCACGAGCGTGCATCATCTCGTAACGGCGGCTGCCCCATTTGCGCCCCATGTGTGCCCCATGCAAGACACCGGTGCCATGACGGCCCCATGTGTCGGCATGTCATGTGTGCTCGCGAACTCGTCGTGTATGCGTACGCCCCCACCTCTCCCTGGTCCCTGCTCCGCGCCGTGCTCCCCGACTCAAGCCGAGCATGGCCGAGGAGACGGTTCAAACCGGGAGGGGACAAATCAGTGCGGTCTCACAGTGTTGTGGCGGCCGTACAAAGCCTTTGATCAAAGCGTGCGTGTAACATATGTTCAAAAGCGCGCTCTCTCAGGCTTACGAAGCGAGGGTTCTTGAGATATGTCCGATATGAGCGAAGGCCGAAGCGGGGACGCAACCATTCGGAATCGGAACCATGGACGCAACCCCGGTCGGTACGATCGGGCTTCGGGCTTAACTTCGGGCGGGTGGCACGCGACGCTGGTCCCTGGTCGCGCTGCCCCTTCGCTGCCCGAGCGATGTTGCGCAGAAAATGTGCGGTTCATTTGAAGTTCCTACATCCCCACGAAGAACGCGGCAAGTTGACGAATTTCTCTCGTTTTGACGTGACGCGACGCGTCGCGTCGAGCTAATTTCATTTCTGATGGTGAGTAGGCCGCTCCATCATCCCAGCTGCTGCGCCCGCGGTCGCGAGACGCTGGATCACAGCGCTCCTGCTGCCTGGCATGGCAATGGTCGCGCTGCCTGACCGGCGCCTGGTGTCAGGCAGCTTGGGGCAAGCCAGCAGCTCCGCCATTGGTGGCGGTCACTCCATCACTCGTTCGATGCCTCTTTCTCTCCGTGTGGCAGGGGTGGGAGGACGCCGTTGCGAACTGGCAGGAGATCCCCAAGGGCGGCATCAACCGCGGCCCCAACGCCGTGAGGAAAATCTGGTACAACCCCGCCATCGTGCCCCTCTGGGGTGCCATCGGCCTCGCATCGGTCGTGTGCGGCGGGTTCATCATCAAGTACTTTGCCGGGCACACTGAGATCTCGTGGAGCAAGACGATGCGCGCGACGTACGACCATCAGGGCCTCAGCGAGTCCCGCGTCGCCTCGCACAACTCGCACTTTGGCATGCGCGACCTCAACAAGCGCGACGTCAACCTCTTCCCCTTCAAGTTCACGGCGATGGACAACATTATCAAGAAGCACAAGGTCGAGGTCGAGTAAGCGCCTGTGACCTGCAGCAACCACCGTCGGGCAAGCAGCAAGGCTGCTGGTAGGACTTCGAGAGCTGCGAGAGCGAGACGCTCTACAGTACGTGCTCCTTGAGTTGTACATGTATGTGCTTGGGCCGCCGCGCGGTGTCGCGCGACGGGTTCGGGGTTGAACGTACTTACGTCGTCACACGTAGATCGTAGTAAATATATTTCGCACCGGCGATAAGCGTGTCCGATACCACGAGGTATTTTCGATTTCGTGAATTTTGCCGACAGCGCGGAGCCGTCGGAGCCACCGCGGCGCACGGCGGCGGCCGGGCGGTGATACGTCTCTGCCCTCATTCATATGACAAGTCCATACATGTCCAGCTGCCGTAAATACGCACCATGCTACCGTAAGCACCCTCTCCCCTTAATCGCCCTCCAATCAGTCGGGAAGGGGTCATCCGGTCATTAGCGTTAGCTATACATGCAAGCATGCATGAGCTCCCAAGATCTCGGGAGCTCTTCACGGACACAGGTCCCCACGTGGTTAGAGCGAGACAGTCACTGTCCCTTCGCTCCCTGAACCTCTGCGCGTTGCCTAGTGCCTGAACGATAATAAAGATGATTCACGACAAACGAGCGTTGGCCAAGCTCAACATTGGTAAGCCCGGACGAGATGCTAAGCTGGTCACCAAGCCCAGCTCATCTTCCAAGACCCGCAATGACCCGACGAGATTGCCCCCCTCAAAGCCATCCGATGACTCACCCGTGACCATAACCAAGCGCACCAATACAATGTGCTCGACCATCTTGACGTCAACGAACACCACCTCGATCAAAATATGCAGCCAGACCGAACCGATCGCCAACAAGGCCACGCCATCGTCTGAAAAGGCCGCGTCCTTCAAGCCAGCATCTTCCACCGTCGGAACCACGGACCTATGGGTGAACAAGAACTTCAAGCCTCGTGACCAAGCCAAGCACGACACGCAGGGTATCGCCCTCATCGCCACGACCGACGCGCAACCGCCGTCGCCGCCACTCAAGCGCGCGCCGTCGTCTGAGAAGGCCGCGTCAAACAAGCCCGCGTCCTTCACCGCCAAGACGGAGCCAACCCTGCGCACGCACTCAACGACAGCGAACGACGACACGACAATCGCCATCAAGGACGGACGCGCAGCGACCATCGTCAAAGCAACCTCCGCACTGCCAACCAATAGTCGCATCACTTCAATGCACTGACCGACGTACAGTCCGCAGATGTGGAATGGCCGGCCATCGGTAACACGGCGCCCGAGAAGCCTAAGGACCCTGTCAGCAAGCTCCACGAGCAGCTGCTCCGCCTCAAGCAGATCGAGATTCCCGACGCAACCAAGATGCCCAAAATGCCCGAAGCAGCTAAGACGTACGAAGTACAGCCCGATGCCAGTAAGCACATGGTACCCGAGTGCAAGGCTAAACAGCACGTCGAAGGGAATAACTGGGACGAAGACCGCGAGAAAAGGGCGACGCTGCAGGCGATCAAGGACGTCGAAGAGTTCGAGAAGTACAATCAGCCGCAGACTCTGGTATTCGAACCCGTTACAGGTAAGACACGCAAGTCGAGGACCCACGACCATCCGAAGACCGAGACGGTGACTGTGCCCAAGCAGAAGGATGAAGAGATCAAGCCTGAGATCAAGCAGACGAAGACTCGAGACGAGCCAAAGACGCCGGCATCGACCGCCACCACGGTCAGCACGCGCAAGCTGGCCATCGTTGAAGCCAATGACAAGAAGATGGCCACCACCGTCGCCGCCGCCGCCATCGCCACTGCCATCGCCGCTGCCAAAGCCGACGCAAATTTCGACTACCACTTCATCGCGCCCGCCCGATGCGAAATAATGGCCAGGCACGCAAGTACCCTGAACTCCGCACTGTGCCTGCTGCCACCATGCCTGCGTTCGCGCCTGCGTCTTCGGTACGTCAATGCACCCTACCTTCGTGGGTCAGCCCCGGTGGTTTTCGGAGTCGACAATGGCGAAACCAACTACACCGAACCACGGTATGCGAAGGTCAACGTCGCCACCAACTCGCAATCCAGGAGCCGCTCGAAGCCCCAGATGCGCGGAGAACAGTGGGATCCAAGCAAGGACGCTTCCCACCAACTGAGGCCGCAGCCAAGACGACGTGCCCGCAACACTACATCGCGCAAGGAGTGCCACCACGAACTACCGCCCTTGCAGGCGCGGCGCCGTGCGCACCGTGCAAGCCGTCGACTCATGCGCGCATCTGCACGTGCACTGCCATCGTGTCGCAAGCACACATGCGCCCGACCGCGCCCAGCACCGCTTGCACAAGGAACGTCCGCCACGCCTGCCCTCGTACAGAAGCCTGCGGCGAGCTGCAAAGTCGACGATCCGAAGCCACGCCGCTGCACACTCGCTATATCCATCACCTTCTCGGAACGGGTGCATCTGGAACTCAAGCCCCATACTATACTCAAAGCCATGGAGATAGCAGCCTGCATCGCCCCACCACCACGAATCCACGGCAGGACCGATGACCTCCCCAAATGCATCCAGATCTTTGTGAGGAAGTTTGATGGTGCTGCGATCACTCTCGATGTCACACCACTCACCTCCATCGCCGATGTCAAGGCAAGAATCGACGATAAGGCAGGTATACCTGCCCACCACCAGCGCCTTATCTTCGAAGGTAAGCAGCTCGAAGACGAGCGCACTATCGATCACTACGGCATTCGCGCGGAAAGCACACTGCATGCATTGGGTAACCTCAATGGATCTGGGCGCCGCCACGGCAAGCGCGTACGCGCACAGTCAGCGTCAGTGACCCCACCACCACCGCCGCTTCCGCCGCCGCCCGCGATACATCACCCGCTGCACCCCCCTATCGACAACAGCATCGAAAATGTCATGGCATCCGACAGATGGCGGGGAGCACGCCCAGGCATGATCTTTAAGACTGGACCGCTTGGCACCGGCTACTATAAGGATGAAGGCCCCATCAACAAGAGCGACGCGTGCGCATCCTCATCCGTGATGCTGCTGCAGGAGAACAAACACGCGACGGTCGAATACTGGGACGACCCGCTGCACGACTTCGGACTTGACGCAATCACCAAGATCCTTGGGATGTATGCCGAGACGAGGCACGAGGAAGCTACAACCAAACCAAGGCCCAGGGACCTACGACCGGGGGACTTCATCTCCAGCCTCTCAACATCCATCAGAATCGTATCCACCTGCGACTGGGACACCATCTACTACCGCCTCGTCCACGCAAACATCAAAGGAGGCACCTCAGAATCGATCGAGTTCATGAAGAAGGCGCCACTCGAAACCAACCCTCAAGTAATCAGGATCATGGAAGCGCTCGACGTGGGCGGGGTCCACAACTTCCCAAATCGCCATAAGACGCCAGTATATCCTAACCGCACCCTCAACGGCGCAGACCCCGACGACAGTATCGAGACCACGATCTTAAGCTGCTGGACACAAAACGACGTCTACTTGAGGCAGTGCGGACCTGAAGGGCACCTGCGATCGGGCAGCACAGTACTCGAGGTCGACGCGTCCCTCGGATTCTCAATACCCACCGAATCTGGAGCTAACCTTCATCGTGGGCCTTGGCCGCACGCCGATGACGACACACGCCTCCGCAACATGTGCGCGAGCATAACCCGAGCACAAGCCGCCTCAACAGCAGTTGAGAAGCTCCTACTGCTGCACATACTCCACACGGGCTACGCACACGCAGAGCTACCTATTTTCTGCCAAGTTCATGACGACTTCCTGAACCACAATGATAAGTTTCGTCGTGTACTCTGTATCACGCACCCATCCGGGGACGAACCGAGGACGTGGCTCGATCGCGTTGAGCTACTTGCGCAAGCTTTCAAGATCCGCTTCACATTTGCCCCCGCTCACCACAGCAAGACGACGGTCAGCTTCGGATGCAAGGGCACCCTCCTCCACCTTCACCAGGACGCTGTACGCCCATACAACCTCCACGAATACGAAGATTATATGCGAGGACCGCATGCTTCAATTATGGAGCCGCAAGGTGGATGGTGCCTGCAAGGCTACGGACCCACTTACCGAACCCGCTTAGAACACGCATCTTTCCGCTTATACTGCATGATCCTTCAGGCACTTCGAGACACTGAATCAGCACTGGGTTGCATCATGAGACGATCCTACTTCTGGAACGGCCCCTCTCACTACTACGACCGTTACAGATCAGAGGAACTGCATCGCTCCCTCCAACACACCCGAGACTGGCATACGATCAACCACTGGATCGCACACCACGTACGTCAGCACTGCGCAATCGACACAAAATGCCTCAGTGAACCTGTGAAATCTACCCCGCACGCTCGAGTCGTTATCGTGCTCCAAGTCCAGCAGCATGCCCTAGTCATCGACGACATCAAAGCCGCCCTTCTGTCCAAAATGTTACGACTCATCCTGACATCACGTGCAGTGGCTAAGATCACTAGGCACAGGACAGTGCTCTGGAAAGACCTCACCGACTTGCTCACGCCCACTGACGGAGCCGACTGGCAATCCTCATGGTACAACGTGGACTGCTTCATTCCATTCATCATCGACAACTCAATCGACGTCCTGCTCGACATACTCGGCAAACAACACCCAACCACACTGATCTCACAGATCGGCGGGTGGTCCAAGCCCTGGTGGGAGACTACCGAAAACTGGACGAACGCCGCCACACACGACCCTCTCCTAACCACAACGATCATCAGCGACTTACTTCGGAACCTAGACATCGAGGCACCACCGTACCTCACCAGCTTCGAACATGGTTGGCCAAACCCACATACCTACCCGGAACTCAAGGTCGACCTCTACCAACGACTCTACAGAGGAGGTGACACATCGGCGCACCATAGCAATTGCAGATGCGCAAGCTGCAAGTCACAGGGTGCTACCAGCTTCCATTGTACACCCAGCGGCACGATCTCATGCTTCGCCCCGAAACTGCTCGCTGCAACCGCCGATGATTACCCCCATTACCCAGACCTTTGCCTCTGCGCCCTGCATTTCCGACAATGCAAGTGCTACCCACGATCCCCATCCCCGGACTACATCGACTTCCGCAAACTGAACCATGTAACGAAGATACCATGCGACGATGGAGCCAGCCCTACGCAAGTCCCCAAACGACGCGCACATAGGCGCCGCATGCGCAGACCCCATCGCCACGCCACACTGCATCTGATGGATCTCCCCGTCGAAATGCTCAAGATGATCATAAACTTCGTGGACGAACCATCTTCCCTCTTCAAGACATCAAGAAGAACACTTGCGACCCTACGCCCCACATTTGCTATGAGACGCATATCGAAAGATGCCTACGAGATTTTTTTCTCCGACCCAAGCCTTGCCAGCACGCATCCTTCGGTGACGTTATACTCGGGAACTTCGAAGACGTCTCGACGATATCCCTCGCGCTCCTCAGGGCCGATGAAACCCTCAACATCAAATTCCCAGGCCTTGTCGCACCGCCAGATGGAGTATTCAGATGGAACAGCCCAAACGTCCTCGCCACTCACGCCATCCCGTCTCGCATATACGGCGGCGACGGTGGACAGTTTTCCACTACAAAGATCAGTTATGAATTCATGCTCGAATTCGCACCTGACTGGGTGCAGCAAATCGACACGACGCCACGGGAACCCTATGGCCCGCACGACAGGTCGAACCTCATAGGCTCCGTGCACGTCGCCATCAGATTCGTCCCTTACGTTGGTTACACTGCGTTGTGCGCCCTCGTCATACGAGGATTGACGAGCCGCATCGAGGTTGGACGCGACGTAACGCACGGCAACAGTGTACGGCCATATGTACACTATGGAGACTCGGATCGCAACCATTCACTCCTCCTCACGCGAGTGGGGCGACTGGACCTTTTTCCGCCTTACGAGTTCACGTTTGGATCTTTCCACGACACTCTGATGCTCATCCGCGACCATTTCGGTGGTGAGGCGCTCGACCCGACAGTTACATCCAGCTCAACCGCTACAGCAACTTCCGCGAGCGCCGTGGTCGCAACGATCCACACCATCTATAGCGTCAAACCAAACGTCAAGCTCTATAGCCTCGACGCAATCGAGCTTTCTGACGAACAGAGACAAGACGAGCGACGCGATTCGCAACTACACGACTGCGAACACTACAAGATCGGCATGCACATCGTCGTCGACATAAGGTACTCGAAAACCCTCGTGCGCGTCAGCGCATGCCCCGAAATAACACGTCGCTTCG
>Ga0210239_102330_pt1 | contig 10695 bp, 8 predicted proteins | sample ChrtobMetP5a_0mM_FD_155451 | JGI IMG/M metagenome (GOLD analysis project Ga0210239, IMG submission 155451) | Chrysochromulina tobin associated microbial communities from unialgal haptophyte culture, Seattle, Washington, United States - P5a_0mM | ecosystem: Host-associated > Algae > Haptophytes >...
GGGGGGGGGGCGGGGGGGGCGGTGGCGGCGGCGGGGGCGGCGGCATCGAGACGCGGAGGAGGCGGCTCGCCATTCTTATGCCACCCGTGCCCCTCGGTGAAGCGCCACAGGGCACCCATGCGATCGATGGCCATCATCGGTTCCGAGGGGGCGGCGGGCTGGGAGGGGCCGGCGGCGGGCTGGGCGGTTGCTAAGGGCTCCTCCGCCGCGTGGTTGGCTTGCTGAAGGTAGCGGGTGGCGAGCACATGAGCGGCAAAAGAGGTGGTGAGGGCAAGCACTCGCCCCGGTGGCGGCGAAGGGGCGCGAGGGGCGCTCGGGGCGGGCGGCGGTGGCGTGTCCTTGAGGACATCCGCGAGGTGTGCCCTCGCCCTCTCAGCCGTCGCTGCCCCGAAGGGGGGGTCAGCGGCTGCACGGGCAGAGGGGGCAGGCGAGCTGGTGCGAAGGTGGGCGAGGGCGCCGTGTTGGGCGGTCGTGGCGATCGAGGCGCGCGAGGCGACGACCGCGTCGTACCGGGCACGCGCACGATCGGTGGAGGTATGCGGTCCGTAGCTGGCTGGGATGAGGGCGGTGGATGGGGTGGCGACGGCGATGGTGGATGGGGTGGCGACCTCCGTCGCCGTCCGCAGACCCGCGCGAGATGAGGAGCGCTCAAAAAGAGTGGTGGCTCGCGGCGAGTCCGGGGGGATGGCGGGGGCGTCTGCGGCGGTGGAAGGGGCGGCGGTGGAAGGGGCGGCGGCGACGGTAGGGTGGCTTGGCGATGGCATCAGCCCTCGTAGCCACCCGCCTACCCCCTTCCACCACTGCGGGCCTCCCTCGCCGCCGCCGTCCGCCGCCACGCCGCTGGATGGCGCGTCGCCGAGGCACGCGTGGTCAGCTGCCAAGAAGGACACCGGCGGCGGCGCGGCGGCGGGGGCGGGGGGGGCGATGGCAGGTGCAGCGGCGGGTGCAGCGGCGGGTGCAGCGGCGGGTGCAGCGGCGGGTGCAGCGGCGGGTGCAGCGGCGGGTGCAGCGGCGGGTGCGGCCACGCCACGTCGTTCGAGATAGGCCCGATACGCGTGCGATTGGCGCTCCGCCGCGGCGGCCCTCGCGGCGGCCGAGGGTGGCGGAGGTAGCTCGGGGCGCGGCGACGGGGCGCGACGGCCGCTGCGACTGCTCACCGAGAGGCGAGAGACCGAGGGCGTAGGGGAGTCGTCGCCAGCATAGGCGAGGGGGCCGCTCGTGCCTTCGGGACGCAGCCCATGCACTCGATCCAGGGCGGCTTGCACCTCGGCAGCACTCGCGCTCAGCCGTGGCGCCGTCTCGGGCGGTGGCGCCGCCCACGCGGGCTCGCTGCTCGCTGCTCGGCTGACGGCCACCTGGGCGAGCACCGAGTCCCGATAGCGCTGCGTCTCCGTGCGTGTGTCCGTGGCCAAGACAGCCGCCGCCGCTGCTGCAATCGTTGCTGCTTCGGCGTCGGCGTCTGCCACCGGCGTGTCTGAAGGCGATCGCTCGGTGCCAGCAGCAGCAAGGGCGGCGGTGGTGAGGGCTGTGGACGGTGGCATGCCCATGGGGCGGCGTCGCGCGGGCAACGCACTCGGCACGGCGGCGGGCGCGGAGGCGGGCGCGGAGGCGGGCGCGGCGGCGGGCGCGGCGACGCAGAGACCGCGCGCGGCAGCGTCTGACTGAAGCCGCTCCAAGAAAGGACGGCGCGAGCCGCCGCTGCTCTCGCGGATCCGCTTCGGCATGCTCAGGCGTGCGGCCCGCTGCTTCGCTTCCTCCTTCAGCGCGCGTAACCGCTCGCGCTCAGCCACAGCCGCAGCGGCTGCTGCGGCTGCTTCCGCTGCTAGGCGCTCCGCCTCTGCCTTCTCCGCCGCCACCTCCAAACGACGCGTGCGCGCGCGTCGTCGGGCGAGGGCGCCTCTCATCCCCGCTTGCAACTTGATGACCGCATCGTAACGGCTGCGGTACTCGATCCTTGCATGCATCCCTCGCGTCCACGACTGAATCACCAACGCGGCAGCCTCGCGCCGCCGCCACCTGGCGAGCTGCGCCGTGAGCGCCAGATACTCTCGCAGCTCTTGCACCAACCGCCGGGCGCGCTCGCCGCGCCAACGACGCTGCATGGCGGTGGCAGCGCCGTCCTCGTCATCGGGACAGCCGCGTGTGTGGAAGCGGTTGGGGGTAGCCCCTTCCCAGAGCGCTTCGCGCTCCCTCTCTTCTTCTGCGAGCCGTATCGAAAGTCGTAGGTCTTCGATGCCCTCCTGTGCCTTCTCCGCGCGCGCCGCAGCCTGCTGCGCCTCGCTCGCTGCGGCCGATGCGGCGGCGGCCTGCGCAAAGGCAGCGTCGTCAAACGCCGTAGGCTTCGCGGGCGTGCGGCTCGTCGCCCACGGGGCCCCAAAGTCCACCGCTGCCTGCGTCGCCGCCGCCGCCGCCGCCACTGCCGCCGCCATCGCGAGCTGCGCGGCCTGCGCGGCCTGCGCCGCCGCCGCCTCGGCCGCCGCGACTGCACCCACGGTCGACGACTCATCGGAGCTGGCCGCGGCGAGTTTGTAGCCTGCGACCCGCGCCGCCGCCGCCGCCGCACGCCCGGCCGCCGCGGACGATGCGCGTGAGCCACCGGCTTGCCGGCCGTCACGTCCGCTGCTGCCACTGCCGCTCGGCCCGCGCCGGCCGGGGCTGCTTCTGCTGCCGCCGCCGCCGCTTGGCAAAGCCTTGCCCGGCGTCTGGGCGATCACTGAAGCCATCGCCGGAGCCGTCGCACGCGCTGCTTGCCACTGCCGCTCCGGAAGGCGGGTGCGGGCGGCCACTGACAGGGAGGCCGGACTTTGGTTGGGGGTCGGCGGCGCCTGAGAGCCGGGCGTGAGCGGCTCCAGGGTGCCGGGCTGCTGCTGCTGCTGCTGCTGCTGCTGCTCATGGGCGCCGCTCAGGTACTCTCGTACGGCTGGCCCGGTGTCCAGGTCCTCCATGCGCTTGAGGTAGGCGGCCAGCCGCACCTCCGCCTCACGACTAATGTCGTGCAGCCTCCTCTCTGAAAGGGTCGCCTTCATTAGAAGGCCTTTTTGAGGCCGCAGCGTTGAGCCTCGCTTTCACGGCCACCAAATGTGCTGTGAAGTCGCTGGATGACGAGACAGCCCTACGCGAAGCCTACGCGAATGTGCTCCGGAAGCCAGCGGGGGGACGGGTGTGACTTGTCTTGACTCGTGGCTGGCGACGCGCGCGCACTCGACTTGACTTGACTTGACTTGACACTCGACGCGGGCTTGGGGCCGCACCATGGTGTCCCAGAGTCAGGAATCGTCGCGCCAAAACTTCATAGCCGGCGCCGCAGCAGGCTGCATTGTACGCGCCGCATTGTTTCCGATCGACACGGTCAAAACCAACATGCAGCGCTCAGGGACGAGCGTGATAGTGACAGTGAGGTCTCTGCTGTCGCGCTCGTCTGCAAGTGCGTCCTTGTATCGCGGGCTTGCGCCCGCCGTCTTCGAGGTTGGCGTGAATCGCGGCGCTTTGATGGGAATCAGCACGGGCATCAAGCAAATGCTGCCGCCTGGGCTACCAGAGTATGCCAGCGACGCCACTGCGGGCTTTGCGGCCGGGATGGCCAAAACGGCCGTCCTCCATCCACTGGATACACTGACGTGCCGCGGGCAGGTAGGTAGGACGCAGCTGGAGCTCATCTGGCCACGGCCGCGCTTTGCAGAGCTCTACAGTGGCATGAGCCCCGCCATTCTGCGCTCGGCTGGAGGCATGGCCATCTGGCTGAGCACGCGGAATGGCCTCGAGCGCTCGACGCCCGAGTCGCTGCAGCGCATGCCGTGGGTGCGCGACTGGCTCGTCGGCATGGCGTCGACCGCCATCACCGACCTGTGCACGTTCCCGCTCGACACGCTCAAGAAGAATCTGCAGGCCGACGGCGGGAGCCTCGGCGATCTTTGGAGGCGGCTCTACCGCGACGGCGGGCCGCTGCGCCTCTACCACGGCTACGGCCCGCGGCTACTGATCATGTCGGTCCAGGGCGGCCTCTGGAATTGGGTCTACGTGCGCGTGCAGGAAGCGCAGAGAAGCGCCCCCACTCGATGAGTGGTCGAGGTCGTGCACAGACTCGAGACTGGTGAGGTCCCGTGCGCCACTTCGCATCTCAAGCCGTGATTGGGCTTGGCCCTAGTTCGGAATACAGCACGCTCAGTCGCTAGCAGTCAGTACTGTATCGAGTATCTATTTTCGTTCAGCTTCGGGGACTCGTGGCAACTCAGTAAGTGATGCTTCACAGACGACAGAGGTCGTCAGGTACAGTATCGCAATGAGCCTCGGCGTGAGTGAGGTGTTGGCTCGTGCTAATCTCCCAAAGACGCCGCTCCGCTCGATGTGCGACGACCTGGCTGTTCGTGAGAAAAAAAGGGTTTCACACGAGTCAAAGTGTGAATACACCCCACACCGGTGTCGGATCACTCCACTCCCAGTCAAAAGTGAAGCGAAAACCTCGCGGGAGGTGGCGACGGACGCATCCGGCGGAATTGCGCGGCGCCAGCGCGCCCGACGTGTGGCCCATCGGCACCTTGAGGGGTCTTCTACTTTGAACGACGAGCGCGCGACGCGGCGTCATGTGCCTGGGGCGCGCACAACGAATTTGGTGATGAGGACGAGCAGTTGACTACCGGGGCACGGCAACGCGCTAGGGCGACCGGAGCGGTGCGACGTCCGTGCCCACCGTCGACGAGCGACTCGACGCGCTCGACCCCGGCGCCGAGCGTCGCCTTCCCCACGCCCGTCCCCATAACTGCTGAGAGCGACGCTCGTTTCCACGTGATCTGGTGTCAAGACGTCCAGGTGACGGCGAGCGGGACGTTCGAGCCGGAAGGAGCGGCTCCCTAACATCGGCGTGCGGTGACTCTCCCTGGAATCGTCGCGGCTCTGCGGACGACGCATCGGGCCGTGTTCATGAGGCTTCTGGCAAGCTGTGACAGGTGCTCCAGCCACTGGACGCTCATTGATTGGTGGACGCTCCAATTGTTGAGCGGCAAAGTCCGGGCGAAACATCCAGCCGAGCTCGCCCGTGGCTGCGCGAGCATCCGAGCCACGCACGTCTCGCTGCGGTAGCAGGCTTCCAGTACCGAACCGTGAGTATAACTGTGGTACTGTGAGGGAGACCTATTGCGCCTAGTAACGCTCTCGACGCAAATCGCAATACCGTTAGAGTAGATCGCTCCTTCTTACTTGTGAACACGCCCGTCGTCACACTGAAAACCAATCATCCCCTGTGTGTTCGGCCTCTTCTCTGTTTCCAGTGCGCGTTCAAACGCTATCCGGCACGACCCGTCGCGAAGTTTAACGAACCACTTCGGGAAAAACGTCAAGTTGTGGAAAAACTCGTCAAAGAGTGCGCGTCCGCAATCTGCAATCCAGGGCCAACCAAAAGGCGCTCCTTCGGCCGATCATCTTCCACGCGCGCGCGGCACCCTCAGTGCGTACGCGTTTTGCCCCAACCCTTGCCGATGTCCGCATCCTGTCGGCCATGCCACAATTGCCCGAAGATGAGCTCACTGTCGCCCCTCCACGCCCGCCCCACGCGAAGGAGATCCTGCAGGCCAGGAACCCGAGCATGGAGCTGGAAGCGACAGGATCGAGCGGTGCGCGCCATACCGCTCGCCCAGGTGAGCTTGTATGCGGCCATGCGCCGTGGGCGCTCCGTCCCTCATGCTCCGTGCGGCGCACGTGCCCTCACCGGACACCCTCACCCCGTACTCGCGCAGGCAGACCCGGCGCGTGAGGTGAAGCAGAGACTCTCGGACCGCTTCCAGGCGCAGGGTGCTCGCGGTCGAGAGCGAGTCACTACGGCACGGTCAGATACGACCGCGGCCGTCACCATCGCGTACCTCTCACCAGCACAGGGTCTGCTTCGACGACGTCGACATGGCCCTGGTGGACGAGGCGCAGGTGCAGACCTGCTATGGCAGCTCGCAAGATATCATCGGCGCCACCGAGACGGGCTACCTTCTCTTCTACGAGGCGGTGGAATGGGGTTCGTTCGGAGACCCGCCCACGAGCACTCCCCCCCACGGCGGATGAGGTGCGCGTGCTGCCCACAGGCTCACAGTTGCGTTCGCCGATGCGTGGCTCTAATAGAGCGAGAGGAAGCCTCGAGTGCGGACGCGGTGGGGCGAGCCCGTGCCAAGAAGGGTGCGCTTGACCGCATGAGACGAACGCAGTTCAGATCGTGCTCCATGGTAAGTTGGTAACTAGCCAGGTGGAGGCACGCCTCTAGGCGGTGCATGTCGTACAGGTGGGTCCTGTTTCCTGTATCCGCCCCGGCGACGGGCCGGGTGTCTTCGTAACAAGTGGGTTCTCTTCTTTTCCCATGTTTTCCCCTCTTCACGGTGGGGTTCACGCGCGGCCGGCCCTGAAAGGCATGTTCCCACAGCCGGCCCCCTCTTGTTCTTCGCGTGCGGGGACTCTCCCGAATGTCGTCGGCGTTCTTGCTCGCCTCGGCGGCGGCGGCGGCAACGGCTCTGCGATCGGGCGCGACTGTGCGCATGGCTGTCACTGGGCGTGTGCTTGGCGCCACCTACAAGCTGCCCGCATATCTGCCCGACGAGGCCTATGATATCAACGAACCGGCAGCACTGCGTGTGCTCGGCAAGCTGAGGCGTGAGGCGGTGCAGGTGAACACAACAGAGCTGCAAGCCGTCGTGCCCACGACCTTTTGGAGCTCAGAGCATGCGGGTGCGGGCGTGCCTAAGGTGCTGTTCTTGCACGGCGCCGACTCGTCCGTGCTCGAGTGGCGGTACGTGGCCGACAAGCTCGGCGGCACCGGATGCTCATGCACCGCAGTCGACTGGTGGACAGGCGGCTGGACGGAGCGTGCGCCGATCACGCAGCGGCTCGTCGCGTCCGGCTCGGTCGATCCAGCGCCCTGGACGCTCGTGCGGCAGCACTTGCACGCATTTTGGCGGCAGCAGCTCGATGGTGCGCCAGTGGTGCTGGTGGGCGCGTCGCTCGGTGGTGCGGTTGCGCTCGACTTCGCCGCGGCACATCCGGAAGCGGTGCGCGCGCTCGTGCTCATCGACGCGGGTGGCGAGAGCTACAAGGCGCCGCCGCCCGCGGTCGTGCGTGCACTTGCACCCGCCGTCCTGGGCGTCAAGTCGCTTGCCGCTTGGGTGCAGCGCCGTGTGCCTTCCGAGGCGGCGCGACTCGCGTCCTTGCACCGGACGGAGGCGGGCTGGGCAGATGCGTACGGCGCCTACCTGGCGAGCGGCGGCTACGCGTGCCGCGTCGGCCCGCCCCTCATCCGTACCGTCGCACAGCCGACGCTCGTAATCTGGGGCGCGCAGGATCCGATCCTGCCGCTCACAGACGCGTATTCCTTTCGTCGCGACCTGCCCAAGTGCGTGGGCGTGCGCGAGGTGGCCAACGCCGGGCACACGCCGCACCTGGACGACCCAGAGAGGGTCACTGCACTGCTTCGTGAGTTTGTGGAGGACCTTGATGGGATGAGAAAGGGGGATGGAGAGACGTGCTAATACCCGCCTAATGTCGGCGCGGATATCGAAATAAAAAGTCGGAACCCGAAAACTATGCCTTAGTTTGAACGATTGTCTCGAACGATTGTCTACACGCGCGTGAGACCTACCAGGCCACCCTGTCCCGGCAATTGTGTCCCGGAGGCATGCAGGCATGCATGCAATCCCATCCCGTCAATCGTCTATCGTGTTACCAAATTAGTGTGTAACGGTAAGGGCGCGAGCCCTCCGCCAGCCCTCCGCGCTCCGGTCCGGTTTGATGTCGTGTGCAGGTAGATTCTCCCGGCTGCTGTCGCAGCATGGTTTCATGACTACCCCCTGGAAATACACGGGGCAGTCAGTGCGTGATGCGTGCCGCGAGCCAAGCAATTGCCGTTGGGACGGCTGCGCTCGAGCAGCCTGCACGCGACACGTAACCTCCAAACCTGACGCGAACGGACTTTACGGAGCACCAGCCACCACGACCCCCGTAAGACCCGCCGGCGGTTTTCCGAATTCCGATCAACGTCACCTCAGCGCTACCGGTAGAACGCTGAGTGACACCCAAAACCAACCAGAAACCAACTCTCACGCCCAACACACCCGCTATCCGCGCTATCTTTGGTACGCTTACTACTTACAGCAGGGGGGAGCAGCTGTTTTAACTGTTTGGGCGGCGACCAACAGCTGTAGAGGTACGCGTATCGGCGTCGGCGTACTGAAACATGGAGGGGGGAGGGGAGGCTGTGCGGCTTTTGGGTACCTAAAACCTTTCATGGAAACTACCCATTGGCGATTACGCGCCGCTCAGTACGGCGCGAAGAAGTTTTGAAACTGATAATTTACTGTCGCGAAGTGAGCAAGCTCACATGCGACGATTCGTGTCGCTGCCTTCCATCGAGCAGCACAGATCGCGTGCAGCTGATAAGAGCCTGTGCAACGGTCTTGTCCAGGCATGCTTGGACGACGCTCACCTGAAGCTGCGGCGCGAGAAGTTGTGTCGGGTGGAAGCAAGACAGGTCGAGCACGCAACGCAGCACCTCAGAAGGGGCAAAGTGAAGGCGGATGTAGATGCTAGAGCTGCAAAGCGATCGGCAGCAATTGCCCAGCAGGTGCTCGAGGCCCGATCACGTATCAGTGTGCAGCTTGGCCTCATGAACCTAAGCTTGCGCAAGGAGCAGGTAATGCTGCTGGCACCAATGCAAGACATGGCTGAAGAGCTCGAGGAGGCGTGCTTTGAAAGTAGGGATGCCGCTCGAGAGCGTGCGGAAAAAGCAGCTTCGAAGGTAGCTTCTATCTGCGAGGCGGCAGCTGCTCAGGTGCGACAAGAGTTGGCAGCGAGGGCACGACTGCACGACGCCTCCATCGAATCTGATCGCGTGCAAGCCGCAGGACTCGGCCCGAGGCGGGCACGGGTACAGCCAAAGCTGACGGCTGAGGAGCGCGCGGCGCATAGGCAGGCGGCAGCGGAGCGGGCGGAGGCCGCGACGCGTCTGCAGGCGGTCGTCCGTGGCAGGAACGAGCGACGGTGCAACCAACTTGCACGTACGGCACGAGAAGCGGCAGCTACGGCGACGCGGGCGCGGGCGCGGGCGCGGCGGGTTGCAGCCGAGGTGGAGATGTCCCGTGCGGCCGACGAACTCGAAGTGGCAGCGAAGGCGGCGTCAGCCGCGTCGATTGCCACTCGCGCAAAGGTGGCTAAGAGCTCTGCGGCGAAGAGCGTTCCCACGACGGAAGTGGAAAGGGCGATGAAGCAACTCGAGGAAGCGGAGGCGTTGGTCAACGCCAAGGCGGCGCTCGTGGAGAAGGCAACTATCAAGGTGAGCCAACTCGCAGATGTTGAGGGCCGAACCCATCATCTGCACAGTGAGCTGTCACCATTTCGCCTTCAGTACGCCTTCACCTGGACATCTGACTGCTCACATGCTGGCATATCCTTGCTTCCAGGTGAATGCGGCCAAGGCGGCGGAGGCTGCGGTTGCACGCACCGAGGAGATGGAGGAGCTGCGCCTACTCGAGCAGAGCTGGCGGAAAGAGGCAGACGAGCGACGCCAGGCGCTCATGGCCGAACTGGAGCGGGCCAAGTTGCGCATGGCCGAGCAGACACGGCAGCGCGTGCAGGCGGAAGCCAACGCGCAGCCAACGCGGCGGCGAGTCCAGGTGGAAGAGGCGTATAGTCAACTGGCGCCGTCGAAGAAGAACGTGCTGCAGACGAAGAAGGATAGGAACCACGCGGGGGCAGGCGGGATGGGCACCAAGCACGTCGACGGCTGCGCCGCTGGCCTAGCGGATGGCCGCGTAGGGGACCCGGATGATGGTGCCTGCTGCACCAAGGGTCCCGGCCAGGAAAGGCACATTTCAACTGAGTCGCGCAGCCGTAGTATCGACGTGAACGAGGGCAGCGCCAGTGAGAATGGCCTGTGCGCTTGGTGACGCGATTGAATCAGACTATTCGACCAGCTTCAGAGGCCGAGATTAGGCGTGAGGGATCCCGGGAACGCCCGAGCGGAGTCGAGTGCTCATACCCCTAACCTTACCTCCACAGGTCTTCCCGCGCCCGCCAGCTCACTCACATTATGGCACCGCATATGTGATATGACCGCATCGCTTCACGCTCATTCCCACGCTCTTCAACCACGCGAGTCGCGACGCCCGATTGCGATTCAGTCGCCCACGACTGGAAATTTAGGTGACGTGAGAAGCTAATTGTGGGCTAGGGGACCCGCTGGGGTAAGAGCGGTCTCACGGCCAGATCGCGGGGCTAAATTCTAGCCTGGGGGGCTTGATTTTAGGACAGTGCTTCTAGAGTGCTCCAGGCATATCAGGCACCTCCACTGGGTGTGTGGATTCGTTCTTGAAGCGTTTGGCTCAAGGTTATTACGTGGTTCACACACAGGTCGTTCTCCATTCACAGTCCGTCGATATGTGAATTTACTGTGAAATTCTTCATACTGCTCAGAGTCACCTCCAGGCATATCAGGCACCTCCACTGGGTGTGTGGATTCGTTCTTGAAGCGTTTGGCTCAAGGTTATTACGTGGTTCACACACAGGTCGTTCTCTATTCACAGTTCGTCGATATGTGAATTTACTGTGAAATTCTTCATGCTGCTCACGTCCCATTCTAGACAGTACGGGTCCCGGGGAGGGAGAGGCACGACAAACACGCGGTGAGAGGGCGGCGGCGGCGAGGGCGGCGGCGGTGAGGGCGGTGGCGGCGAG
>Ga0210239_102331_pt1 | contig 10689 bp, 10 predicted proteins | sample ChrtobMetP5a_0mM_FD_155451 | JGI IMG/M metagenome (GOLD analysis project Ga0210239, IMG submission 155451) | Chrysochromulina tobin associated microbial communities from unialgal haptophyte culture, Seattle, Washington, United States - P5a_0mM | ecosystem: Host-associated > Algae > Haptophytes >...
GGAGGGTCCCGAGGGTACCGAGGGTCCCGAGGGTCCCGAGGGAAGGTCCCGAGGGTCCCGAGGGTCCCGAGGGTCCCGAGGGTCCCGAGGGTCCCGAGGGAAGGTCCCGAGGGTCCCGAGGGTCCCGAGGGTCCCGAGGGTCCCGAGGGTCCCGAGGGTCCCAAGGGTCCCGAGGGTCCAGGAGGGTCCAGAGGGGACACTGTCCGGGACCCCATCATCGGAGGGTCCCGGAGGGTCCCGACTGAGAGGGGTCCAGAGGAGGGTCCCGAGGGTCCCGAGGGTCCTGAGGGTCCCGAGGGTCCAGATAGGGTCCAGAGGAGGGTCCAGAGGGTCCAGGGGTCCAGCCGGACCCCCAGAGGGTCCAGGGCGGGACCCTCTCACTCGGGATCTATGAGCATGCTGCATGGACGTGTAATCCATGCATCGAACATGCATGAAGGTAGGTATGAGCTCGTTGAACCAGATCGCGAGTGTCCCAAAAAATGGGACACTCAACTGGGACACTCCGTTCTATCTAGAGTAGTCGTTCACTCGCTCTGAAAGGGGGTCGCCCTGTGTCATATACTTCAAAGCAACGGGGTTGTGAAAATCAACGATTGCTGTGAATTCACACTTGTCTTAGTTTGGGATCTTCCGGAGCCATGCGACAGTCCGACGCCGAGAGCACGCAGCTTTGGCATGCCCAAGCGCTCACTGGCGGCATCAAAAGCTGGCTAGGCTCTCGGTATGGCTCAGCATAGCAGCTGGCTCGGCTGTCAGCGCGGCTCAGCATCGTAGCTGCCTCTGCTGTCAACACGGCTCAGCATCGTTGCTGGCTCGGCTTATAGCAGCTGGCATGCGCTATGGCAGTGCCCTCGACGGCGGTACGCTTTTCGGTGGCACGCTCTACTGCGTCACTACTGCGCTGTGGTGGCACGCGCAACGAGCGCGCCAGGTGTGCAGCGAAGGTCAAGGAGCGCAGTGCACAAGGCGGCATCAAGTGCGCACAACCGCTGCTGATGGCGGCAGGCAGCAATAAGGCGGCGGGTAAGCTGCCGGTCGTGACGATACCGTCGTTACTCGACACCGTCGTCGTCACGCGATGGCGGCGTCGAGCGACCTCTTTTGCGTTCCCTTCGGGGGCGCGCCAGCGGGCGCGTCTGCCGACAGTACAGACGCGATTAAGACAATGCTCGCCGGGACGGCGCGTGCGCGGGCGGCCAAGGGGACGGCGCGTGCGCGGGCGGCCAAGGCGGCGTGTGATGCGGCCATGTCGCTCCGGGTCCTCCAGAACCTCCAGGGCCAGATGGATGTTGGGATCCGCAGGAGTCTCAAGACCCCCTTGGGCGACGGAGTTGGTCAGGTTGGTGTGTGTATTCGTGATCGTGCGTGAGGTGGGGGGCGCGCGCGGAAATTCAAACCACCAGCGGCGCAAAATGTAGTACTGCGCGTCCAGAGTTCAGTAGTACGATAGTACTTCGCAGTTCGACGGGCACGCAAGACACGTACGACGTACGCTACCGGCCGGCAACGGGCGGTCGAACGCTCGCAGTTCGACGGGCACGCAAGACCATGCGCAAGACACGTACACCGTACGCTACCGGCCGATGGTCGAACGCTACCACGGTCCGCTGCGGCTGCGGCTGCGATGCTGATGATGCAGCAGCACCAGGTCGCACCCAACGCGCCTCTCGCTGTGCCCCTCAGCTGCGCCCGGCCGCCGGTCGCACGACGACGCCGTGCCGTGCACTTAGGCGAGGGCACCAAATGGTGATAAGCCCAGGCGGTGACAGCGGCGGCAGAGGTGGAGGCGGCGGCGGCGAGTGCTAGGCGAGTGCGGCGAGGCGGAAGCCTGCGGCGCACGCACAGCCGCCCGGAATCGGTACGAGGAAGCCCACTTCAATTGGCGCACTTGCTCGCATAGCATGCGCGCGCAGCGCACCGTGTCGAGCAGCTCTCTCTCAGACCGCTGCCACCTGCTCGTGGGAGAGGAGCACTTGCTCGCATAGCATGCGCACCGTGTCGAGAAGCTCGCTCGGTCCGCTGCCGCCTAGCTGCCGCCGCTGCCCTCGGCCGTGGCCTCGTCACCGCTGCCATTCTTCATCAAATTCTGCAGATCTGCACACTGAGCAGGCCATCTTTGGATGCCACACCTGAATTTGATGGTGAAGCGTTGCGAGCCTATCAGAGTCGGCTTGGTCGTCGTCGCAAGCCGGCCTGACGCGGGGTTCGCGCCCCCATGAGCTAAGTTCGCCACGTGCCGTGGGGCCCCCGCGGCTTGTCGCGGTCTTGAGCGGTCTTGACCCTTGGCCGCCAAGGGTCAAGACCGCTCAACAAGGCGCCTCGCGTCACGCGCATACAAGTCACGAGGCCACGTACAAGGCTCGCATAGTTAAGTTTTTCCTGGCAGTGATTAAGTTTTTCCTGGCTGTGTTCACGGCAAATGCTCACACCGCGACCTAAAAATTGGGAATGCTCCCCGGCCTTTTTGAAGGTCACGAGTTAAAATATGAGCTCTACACACGCACTACAGCACACTTCCACTATGCTGTTGACGTAACTGAAAAATCTCGAAGCGAATGCGCACCATTTGTTGTACGCGCACTAGGCGCGTTTCGTTACACGTGTCGATTGCTTGCATCTGTTCCAGCGTGGCGAGAGTAGTCTCTCGTTCGTTGATCTGAAATACTGCATTTCTGCGCAGCTCATCGCTACCGTCCGATCTGGGGCGCTTCTTACTGCGGCGCTTCTTGCTGCGTTGGCTGCTGCGGTGGCTGCTACGTCGGCTGCTGCGGCGGCCGCGGCTACTGCTGCTGCGGCTGCGGCTGCGGCTGCGGCTGCTGCTGCGGCTGCTGCTGCGGCTGCTGCTGCGGCTGCTGCTCCTCCTCCTCTCTTCCTCCCTTGCTTTCCTATGTTTCGTCTTCTTCTCTTCCTTATGTTCCTTAGGTTCCTTATATGTTCGTTGCTCGTGCTCCTTCGGCTGCTGCATCTGGAGCTGCTGCATCTGTTGCATCTGCTGCATCTGCTGCTGCATGTGCTCCCGCATCTGCTGCTGCTGCTGCGTCTGTTGCTGCTGCTGCTGCTGCATCTGCTGCTGCATCTGCTGCTGCTGCTTGAACATCTGCTGCTGCTGCTGCTGCTGCTGCTGCATGAACATCTGCTGCTGCTGCTGCTGCTGCTGCTGCTGCTGCTGCTTGAACAGGTCCAGTACATGTTGCATGTTTTGCGGAGGCTCGGGGAGTTTTGCGGCGGCGGGCGCGCCGGCGGCGGCACCAGCGCCAAAACCAGCGCCGAAACGCGTGGTGGGCGCGCCGCCTGGCGCGCCGGCGAGTGTTGAGGCGGGGCTCGATTGACAGATAACAGCGGCGGCGGGGGGCGCGAAGTCGGCGGCACCTCCTGCGCCGAAGCCGGCACCTCCTGCGCCGAAGCCGGCACCTCCTGCGCCGAAGGCACCAGCGCCAAAACCAGCGCCGAAACCCAGGGTGGGCGCGCCAGCTGGCGCGCCGGCGAGTGTTGAGGCGGGGCTCGATTGACAGATAACGGCGGCGGCGGGCGCGATGCCGGCGGCACCTCCTGCGCCGAAGCCGGCGGCACCAGCGCCAAAACCAGCGCCGAAACCCAGGGTGGGCGCGCCGCCTGGCGCGCCGGCGAGTGTTGAGGCGGGGCTCGATTGACAGATAACGGCGGCGGCGGCGGCGGGCGCGATGCCGGCGGCACCTCCTGCGCCGAAGCCGGCGGCACCAGCGCCAAAACCAGCGCCGAAACCCAGGGTGGGCGCGCCGCCTGGCGCGCCGGCGAGTGTAGAGCTGGCTGCTGGAGGTGCACCTGCGGGTTGATCTGTGGGTGCGGGTGCATGTAGCTCTTCTGTGGTGCATATCTGAAGCTCGCTGTAGGTGGCATATCGAAACCTTTGCTCGCCGTTGTGTTGGTACTTGTAGACGACGCCTGTTCCTTGTCTAAAAACAGCTTCGAGAACTATGACACGGCGTCGCCCGCTGCGAGACGAAGATGATGAGATCAACCAGCAAGGAGTGTTTGGAGGAACCTGAGCGTTTGCAGCTTGCAGAGCTTGTTGCTCCCGCGCCTTCTCTTGAGCATCTTTGGCAGCCTGAGCTTCATCAGCCTTTCTTTTCTTGATCCTCTCTTCCTTTTGTTCCTCAAGTCGCTTGCGTTGTTGCTCCTTCTCCTCGTTGGCAAGCCGAGCTGTGGCCTCCTTCTCAGCCTGTGCTGCAGCCCTCTCAGCCTGTGCTGCAGCCCTTGCTGCAGCCTGTAATCCATGTTTTTCGCGAAGCTTTGCTTCTTCCTCCTTCACCCTCTCGTCCCTCTCGAGCTTGAGCCGAACCTTTTCAGCTGACTCCTCGTTCTTCTTTAGCTTGAGCCGAGCCTTTTCAGCTGACACCACTTCTCTGTGGACGTCATCCAGCAACTTAATCGAGATTGGGTTGACGTTTACTTCGCCACCGAGAAGTAGGGAATCAATCCACGCCGAGGCCCGTGAAACTCCATTCACTCGAGCATCTTGTAACTGATGAAGCAGGTTAGCAATGTCCTCAAAGAACACGTTCTTGGGCTTAATGCGATCCTCGCGCCACTCGGCGAACCCCTTTGCGTCGATGAACTCGACATTGTGCGGCTGCTCGAAGCACAGGGATGGCCAGAGAGGATGGTCCAGCACCACCAACCACTTGCCAAAGGGCACGGCACCATGAGCACGCTGAAAGTTCACGATGACTTCTGGCTTCACCGCGTACAGCATGAAGCTCACCACGTGGCGGTCCTCTAGCAATGCTTTCGCTTTTGCTGCAGCCTTTGTGGCGGCTGCTGCGGCGCGACCACCCTTCTCCTGCCAGTAGCAGGCAGGCAGGCCAGCCTTGCTGCGGTCACCGCCATGGCCACCCTTGCGGATGTATGTCCTCACCATTGAGACGGAAAGAGGGGCGGCTATCGTCGAGGGCATGGAGGCGGAATCAAAGTGTCGCAAGGAACGCGCCTCAGACAATCACGATGAAGAGATGAAGGGAGGCTCCGAGGATGGCACTCTTCATGGTGCTGAAGCTCTAAATCCAAGTCTTCTGAAGAGCATGGAGCAGGTCATTTCCAGGGAGATCCAAAAGCCATCATGTCTATATGAGCCGGACCTCAACATGACAATGCCTTGCCCCTGGAGGGGCAGCTGGGACACCGATAAAGCGAACCCGAACGTGTACATGATTATTGCTACGCGTCTCCGACCCAAACCCGGTGCCGCGAGTGCCACGATACGTGGTCGCGAACCACGTATCTTGATCGAGATGGGCCAAATGGTCGCCAAGCACAAGGAACGACTCTTAGAGGCAGCAAAGGTGGCGGCCACCAACCGCTGGAAGCAGTGGGCCAAGCACAGTGATGAGCAGCAGTCAACCAGCAATCAGCTGCAAACAGTGTAATGCCCGCCTTGTGAGCCTCGACTGACTCCACACGCAGGTGACGACTCAGCTTGTGCTCGTTGCTGACGTGTGCTCCGCAGGGCGGTGTGAGGCTACAATCCAGCTTTCGGTCAAGGATGTCTTGACTTCAGGCTCAAGCTCGTTATGGATCCCGGCCATGCAGTCGAGAGAGCGGGCGGATGAGTGAGCTAGACAGTTGCTTTTGTCATTTGTGGCTAGTGTGTCATCATAGTAGTCGGTACATGTACATACATGTACGTCCGCAGTCAATAGTGTGTGAGTGGCATCAATTTCAGGGCCTAAATGTAGTGATTTACAGTCAATATCGCCAAAATTTTCGCGCCTGCGGCGGGCTGAAAACCCGCGCGCTGCGCGCGCGGGGCAACTTGATTACCCCCCCTCTATAGAGCACCCCCGTCACTTCCAAAGAGGCCGTCGATACCCCGGGGCGAATTCACACCACCCGTAAAGAGCAATTCAGGAATCTCGAGCGGTTCATGCTGGGATGGAGGCCCTGTGGAACTTGACTCGTGTGAAGCTGTTTTTCTCACGAAAACATAGCCCGGTTTCTTTCTAACAAGCCTCGCAACTCCCCAAGCAATTGTCCCCAAGTATTTTCAGTGTACCAAAACCAATTTACGTATCCGCTCGGTTCACTAATTGGGGGTCCGGGGGCGCGATGCGACCAACTCCTCCAGCCTCCCTAATGCATCCCTTTAATGGGTGGCGCCCCTACCTGAATATCTACTTGGATACCTTTTTTTTTTCGGATTACCTTAGTTAAGATCCACCACCAGATGACCTCCTCCCCGTTCACACCGCTGTCCATGCACTCGGAATCATCCACTCACACTCGGAGTTTTTTTTCTTCTCTCGCCTTTGAGAAAGGGCTGAGAAGGGGCCGAGAGAAAATCAATATAGTCGCGTCGCGTGCTCAGGTACGGTTCCTCCGTGTGACGGTGTTTCTCGGCTCCGCGGGCACCCGCGCGGGCTTGAAAGCACTCGCGCGCGGGCTTGCTTGGGACCTCCTCCTTGACGCATGCTCAATGCTGGCAGCAGCGGGCTCAATCTTACTGGCTCCTGCCAACGCATCCTTCAAGGGCGTGTCCTGGATCCTGTACCGATTCGAACATCGTTCGCCGTCATGGAGCGCGTTGCTGAGATGGCAGCAAACCGCACGTTCGTGGAGATTGGGTCGCGACACGGTGACTTGATTGAGTGCGTGTCGCACTTCACGCGCGGCACCGCAGTCAGCATTGAGGGCGACTCAAAGTATTGTGGCGAGCTGGCAAGGCGCGCCAGCCTGAGCACGAATCGATGGACTTCGACTTGCGCGATTTTCAGCAGAGATCTACGGCCGGTGCCCCAGGCTGAGCTGTACTTCACATGGGTTCAACACTTCCTCGATGTTCCGCTTCTCAACGTGCTTTACGAGTTGCAACGTGCTGCGTTGGTCCCAGAACATGTGGAGTTCGCCTTGCTCTTCTCCGGCAAAGAGCATTTGCCCGAGCTGAATTGCTTTAGGAGGCTCTCAAGGTTCACCACCCGCTTCGTTGAGGCACCGTATCACGAACACGATCGGCGCCGCGGGAGCGGCAAGCCGATCATCGGCGTCTTTCGGCCGAGTCAGCTCAACATGACACAGGTCGAGCTCGCAGCGCGTGGCGTGTGCCACAAGGGCAACCCGTTGACCGCACCCAACTCCTCCACCTTTTACTCGGACTCTGGGCGACGTTGACTTCAGACCTGTGTTTTATGGCGAGGCACAGCAGTCCTCGCGCGCATGTCTGGCGGGCGTATGGCGACGGTCGGCAGCTAGGGATGTGGGGAAGGCAACGGCCGAGATGCACCGAGTGCGGCTGCAATCCACATGAGAGAGACTGTGCGCTCCAAATTCCCCCCCATGAGCCTCGACGACGACACCCCCCGGTCGCAATTGCCCGGTCGTCGCACACTGTGCTCCTATGGAGCGGTGAGCACTTTGGTAAGTTAATTTCCGAAATGTTTAGCACGAGCCAACTGTGGAACTCCGTGGGGTTTTGCTTGCGGCACGCAAAAAACCAAAAATCCTCAAGGCGCGACGCATAGGTAAACCAACCCACAGAGTCAGAGACGCGCGTTCACGCCATCCGCCCAGCCCGGCAGCCGGCACACACGGCTTATACACCGTCTATACACCGGCGGGCGGTACGCGGCCGTAGTACATGTACACACGAGTACCCCCGTACCGCGTACACGCAGTCAGGCGAGTCACAGGCGATTCCCTGTACCAATCAGCCCATGATTCATGTCTCGAACGGATCGAATGTGCGGTCGGAAATAAAATATACAAATTACGGAATCAGATTCAGAATCGAGAATATGAGAATCGTTACACGAAACTCAGAACGACGACATGACAAGTGTGGCTCTACACCCCTTTTCGAACGCACACATTTTGCACGAGGCTGACCTGAGTCGCTCCGAGTTGGCATGTCGTTTCCGGATTCCCTGAGTTCCGTCTGCGCGCGTGCAGGTCCGGATCCGGCGATACAGCAGCAGTCGGATGCGCCGCGGGATGGGCCATGCCGTGATCGATGATGGGGCCCTTGCGGCCTCTCCATGCCGTGATCGATGATGGGGCTCTCCATGGCGTCCGCAGCTCCCGAATCTTCCGAGAATCTTCCCTACAAGATCACACACGCACTGGAGCTCGTATGAGCGTCAGAGCTCAAAGGGGCCGCAGGGGCCACCCGTTCCCTGTTCTTGCGCCATCCAGCGAAACCAAAAGCTGAAGACCGAGGAGCCTTTGTCCTCCCCCCCCGATTCTCCAGCCCCCGACTCCTAGGGGGCGGGGGTGGAGTTTTGAGGTCCTTGAGTTTGTCCACGTCGAGAGACGCCTGGCCGATCGCGCCGGCAACGGCAATCGTGTTCCTGCGCTGGATGGCCACGACCTTTCTCTGGGAATGCTCCAAGACCTGCTGCGTCACTGCGGGGTCTATGACGTCGAAGAAAGCAGGGTCGCGCCCGTGCATACGGTACAGGAAGCCACCAAACTCGGAGGGTCGCCACTTCTCGGGGCCGAGAGTGAAACTCTCGCCGGGCGAGATCCAACAGAACTCGCGCGCTCCGGCCCGTAGGAGGCTGGGGAGGGTGACCGACTGCAGCCGGCCCGCAGCCTCGAGCATCGGCATCACCTCAGGCCGCCACGCACGCCGGTCTACAAAGTGTAACGGACGGCCGACGCCGAGCGCCTGCACGCGAAGCACTGTCTGCTTCTTGTCGAGCAGAATGAAGCCGCCGTACGCGGCGAAGCCATGGGGTGGCGAGCGTGAGAGGGACAGGAAGGCTAGGCGCAGCGCGAGGTTCCACTTGCCCTTGCCGCCGCCTGCCGTAGCGTCCGAAACCACCGCTGAGGCTGCCGCCGCTGCCGCCGCTGCCGCCCGAAGTGCGCCGTGTCGGCCGCCTGTGCTGGCACCTGTGCTGCTCGTCGCTTTGCCGTCGGCCAGCAGCGCCGCCATGCCTTCGATGGGGTAGGCCCACACGACTGAGGTCGCTCCTGCGGGCGCGCCCGGCCAGCCCTCCGGCAGCGGCGCGAGCGGCGAGCAGCGGCCATGGGGAGATGTACCGAGGCCGAGGTTTTCGAGGGCTGGGAGGAGGCTAAGGAGAGGGCCAGTCAAGGTCATCTCATACGTCGTCTCGTCGCGGAGGGTCACCTCCACGTCCGCCGCTACCAACCCAATCGGCGCGAGACAATCAGGGAATCCCACAGCGTCCTCGAGGAGGGTCGAGGGCTTTCGCTCGATCTTCACCGTGGCGCACAGAGCGCTCGCGGCGATGATCTTGACGCCGGCCGCACGCAGCTTGGCCACCACTTCGGCTGGATCCGAGAGGAATCCAGTGCCGTGCTCGCCCAGTCCGGGGATGTGCGCCGCGCGCGCCGCGTCCAGCACGACGCATACCTCTCCGAATCCCACAGCCTTGGCGTTCAGGCAGGTGTCGAGGACGCAAAAGTCGAGCGCCAGACCGCACACGAGCAGGCGCCGCTTGCCCTTGAGCAACTCCTCCATCGACAGCTGCCCACGCCGCGGCACGCCATCCCCGGCCTCGCCATCCCCGCCTACCTCGCACTCGCCACACAGGCCGGCTCCCTCCTCCTCCATGAGGGCGAGCATGTCGGGCGGCGCATTCATATCAATCTCCTCTCCCGACGCGAGCCAGCGCGAGGCGAGAGCGGACTGCTTGACGACCACGCAGCCCGTCCACGGCGCCGCCGTGCAACCCACCGGGCACTGAACGCGCGGCGTGAGCATCGCATCCTTGCCCGGCGCGCGCTTCAGAATGCGCCCCTCTCCGCCATCGGCGTACGGGAAGCCTCCGAACGAGTCCACGTCCTCGTGAAAGGCCTTGAAGGCAACCGACACGCCGTCGGCCCCGCCTCCGCGCAGGGCGACGCCGGCTGCGAGCGCGCCGGCGATTTTCTCCAGAAAGTACGAGCCCTTCGTCCCTTGCACGCAGTGCGCTGGGAATGGACCGCCCTCGGAGATAAAGGACACGTGGTCGACCGGATGGTAATCGCGCGTCGCGACGACGGCGACGCCCTTCGCAACTGCTTCATTGATCAGGCGCACAATCGGAGCGACGATGTTGCCACCCTCCGCGACGCCGAAGCGGCCACCAGACGGGTTGGAGCTCGCGTCCGCCGGGACAAAATCGGCCTGCATGTCAATCACAACTACGGCATCGCCCTTGCCCAGCTTTGCCGGGGACGCTTCCGCGTACTTCTCGGCTTCGGACAGTGAGAGCCACTCTTCGAACAAAGGCGAATCGCTCTTCGCAAACCCGACCATGCCTCTCAGCCGGCGAGTGTCTCCCTCCAGCGCCTCTCACTTGGCTTTGGCTGTGACTCTTGAGCGGTTGGGGAGACTCCATCGTGACGAGACAAATACAGATCTGTAGAATTCACAGGGGAAGGCGATTTTTCGGGAGTGGGGAAAGCGTGGCCGCCCCACTGGCGAAGCGTGGCCGCCCCACTGGCGAAGCGTGGCCGCCCCAATGGCGAAGCGTGGCCGCCCCACTGCGAAGCGTGGCCGCGCACTGGTGTAGCGCTACGATGTCACTGAACCTTCCCACTTCAGAGGAGCTCGTCATCGAAGATGCCGAGCTTCGCTCCATTCTTGCGAAGATCGCAAAGCGATCAGCTGGCGGCCGCGCGGTGAGTGGCCGATACAACAAGCATGACACGGCGCGGCTTCGCTTCATCCGCAGCATCGCGCTGCCCGGCATCCGCTTCGGCCAGCTCGTT
>Ga0210239_102335_pt1 | contig 10655 bp, 9 predicted proteins | sample ChrtobMetP5a_0mM_FD_155451 | JGI IMG/M metagenome (GOLD analysis project Ga0210239, IMG submission 155451) | Chrysochromulina tobin associated microbial communities from unialgal haptophyte culture, Seattle, Washington, United States - P5a_0mM | ecosystem: Host-associated > Algae > Haptophytes >...
CGATGAAGTTGATGCCGTGCTCCTGCATGTACGTCTTGATGTGCATCGCCATCTGCTGGTCGAAGCCGCGCAGCGGGATGGAGCGCATCATGACGTGCGTCTCGAAGCCGACGCCGTGGATGAAGCCGGCGCACTCGAGCGCCACGTACGAGGCGCCCACGACGAGCGTCTTGCCGGGCGCCGTCGGCATCGCGAACACGTCGTCAGACGTGATGCAGTGCTCCTTGCACCCCGGAATGTCGAGATACTTGGGGCGGCCGCCGCATGCGATCACGAAGGCGTCGGCCGTGAGCACCGTCTCCTTGCCCTTCTTGTCGACGGCGACCACCGTCTTTGGGTCGGTGAAGGTGGCGTACGCATTGTAGTACTTGACGTTGTTGCTCATGAGCTCGGAGCGGTAGCCAAAGTTCAGCGACTTGATGTGCAACTGCACATTGTTCACCATCGTCTCCCAATTGTGCTTGGGCGCGTCCGCCTCCCAGCCGTACGAGGCGGCGTCGGTCTTCATGATCTCGCCGATTTGCGCTGCCTGGTGCATGAGCTTCTTCGGGATGCAGCCCACGTTGACGCAGGTGCCGCCGAGCCCCCATGTGGTGCCTGCCTCGGATGGCTTCACAAAGTCGCAGACGGCAACCTTCTTGCCGTACTTGGCCGCCGCCTTGCTTGCCGCGAGGCCGCCCGAGCCGCCGCCGATGACGAGCAGGTCATAGTGCACGCTCGCCATGGTGCTCGGCGCGGATAACGAGCGCGTCAGCGACGCGAGCTGGCTGAGTGAGCGCCGGATGCCTGCTGCTTTCCGAGCCCCGACCGAGGCACGGCGTCGAGGAAGCAAGCGCGAGGTGAGGCGAAAGGCAAGTTCTTAGAAGATTCGGGTAGCCAGACAAACGGATCACACATAGTTCCCACCGATGGAAACTAACCGTTCATGCAGCTGTTCACGCTATGTCGTGTTAAGTCAAGTCAAGTCTATACATAAACAACAGACAACCATACGGAAGCCTATCGAATGTGCTCCGGTAGCCAGCAGGGGAGGACGGGAGTAGGCGGAGATGACGGAGGGGTCCATCTAGAGGTGACACGTCATAAATGCTGACATACGTGCCCTCGGAGAACAAGTAGGTGAGAAGTAACGGGCCGATCTCGAGCCGATGAGCGCCACTCTTACGCTGAAGAGGAAATCGGCTCGAGATCGACCGTGGCGTCAAGCATAAAATGGGGGATTGGGGGAGAGAAAGAGGGAGGGACATAAGCGCCTCGACCGAAGAACTCAAGGCCGGTCGGCACCGCGTCACGCTCACCGAGATGATCAACGAGAGAGGGAGGGCCCGTACTGCAGCGCAATGAAGGCGCAGTCCGATAACCCTCAACCTCGCGCTGTTCAGAGCTCAACTCACGCTCGCTTCGCCAGCCGCCGGTCGTAGATCAGCTCCCTTGGCCGCCATCCATTGTCGATGGCCAGTACCCTTCTGTTTGCCCCGTCTGCGCTTCCCCTTCTTGATGCCACCCGTTGCGCCGCCGCCCCTCTCCTCGTGCTGCACCGAGACGTTCTCGTCGCCCGCCATCGCCTCGTCCTCGTCGTCGCCCTCTGCCTCGCGCGCCGCCAACGACGCTCCCTGCTCGGCGCCGTCGACGCCCTCGCAGCCCATGACGACGCCGCCGTCGCCGCCCTCGAGCGCTCGCGCAGCCTCACTGCCGCTGCCGCCCGCGCCGTCGCCGTCCCGCATGGCACACCCTACAGACACCCTCTCTCTCTGCTGCTCCCCCTCTGCAACTACTCTGCAACCTGCGCAAGCGCCGCCGCTACGACATCCATGCTACTCGCTAGCTCGTCATGTGCATCACCAGACAACATATCACTCATGCACTCAACGTCCTCTCTCGTCACGCTCGGCTCGCCAGAGAACTCTGTCGCCGTCCATCTCGAGCCCGCACGCCGCCCATCTCGCCGCGAGGGCCCTCGGGCTCTCTGCTATCGGCGCGTCGGGCCAATCAGATCGTCGCACCGCCTCGTCATCGTCATCATCATCATAGTCGCCAACCTGCGACGAGCCGTACTGTTGAGTCGCGTGCCATATAGGCGCTCGGCACACAGCCTCATCGGCCTCAGCCTCCTCCTCGTCGTCATCATGCGCCGCGCCGTAGCTCTGCGTCGCCTGTAGCGGTGGTGCTGGCGCGTCATCAGCATCCATATCATCGAGATCGCTGCCGAAAAAAGCCGGAGCCGCGTCGGCGCCGCCCTCGTCCATGCGCTCGTCGACGCAGCCCGTAACCCGCGCTGTTCCCGCCGCCCCGCCGCCATCCGGCATCGCCCACGCACGCGCGCCCACCGCTGACGCCTCACGCATCAGTCGCGCCGCCCGCTCACGCCCCCCGTCGAACAGCAGATCACGCTCCTCATCGTCAGGCTCCGCCAAGTTCTCGAAACCACGCTCGATGCGCCGCTCGACCAGCTCGCCCAGCTCGCGCTCCTGCTCGAGTCGAGCATACCTGAAGCAGCCCTCCTCCCTTGCAAGATCCGCCGCCGCCTTAGCGCTCGCGCGCTTGCCAGCCTGCGCCTCGTACCTTGACTTGACTTGACTTGACTTGACTTGACTCGTGTTAACGTTCACAACGAGCCTTCGCAATGTCTGACTCCTTAGCCTCCAACTTGGCGGATGGCATCGACCGCGCCTCTGTCTCCGTCCGACGCCCATGGTGTCTCTTCGTCAGCATTTCATTCGGCCTCGTTGTTCTCTTCGTCGGGGGCGGGCCTCTGGCTGCCACATTGAGCGAACAATCCCGTGTGATCGTATACCATGCAAAGGTTGGAGCTGGCTCGACGGCACCACTGCTGGCGGCAAGCTCGCCACCGCCTCCGCCACCGTCGACCTCATCGCAAGTGGCGACTGCCACGAGCTCCACGAGTGCCACTGCGCCCGCCAACGCGAACCGCAGCCCCTCAGTCTGCGGCGATGGTGTGTGTGATGCGCCCTCGGAGACCATCTCCTCGTGCTTCGCCGACTGCCCGGGTCCGTCGACGGACGCCTCGTGCGGCGAAGGTGCGCGCGCTACCGCGTCCTCCGCCTCCGCCTCGCTGCCCGTCGCACCCTTCACATGGGCACGCATCTCGTTCGCCTCCTCGACTCCCGCTTGTGCACGCAGAGCTCCATAGTGATCCACAGGGCAACGCGGTTGTCGATGGGCGCGGACACCATGTGAAGAGCGCGGCCGAGTGCTGCGCCGCGTGCGCCGCGCACGCCGCCAAGCACCCGACTCGCCCGTGCAACTCATGGGTCTTTTGCTTCCTACCACACTGCTGGTCCGCCGACAACGGCAACACTCACCTGTTCGGCGAATGCTGGCTCAAATGGCAGACGGACCCGGCTCACCCACTGTACGGGCAGCGCGGCGCGTACTCGGAGAAGTATCGGAAGGACAGGTGGAACCTACATCTCGCGGGCGTCTATCCGGATGACAAGGAATCCGTCAAAGCCATGACCCCGTTTGGGATCGTACCGGGCAGCCGTCGCAACGTAACTGTCCCGACACACGTGGCTTGGATCGGTGGTGTGATGGGCGCCAAGGTAGACAGGACGGTGCGCTGGACGACCGACTCGGACGGCACGATGCGCTCCAATACGGGCGAGGTCATCGTCGACTACAGGCCCTGGGAGACCAGGGAGATGAACCTGAAGCGCGGCGTGAAGCCAGAGCAGATGAAGTTTTGACGACATAGTTGGATTGTTGAGTGTGTCTCAGGAGAGAGTGAGTTTTTGTGAGCAAGCTACCCGACAGTAATGAGCCTGGGCGCTGGGGGAGAAGAGTCAGATCTCCATAAAATTTATTGTGCGGTGTGGGCGACATCGCGCGTAGCGTGGTGTGTGTTTATGATGTGCTGTGTCTGTGTGATTTCATTTGTAACAGAGCCATAGATTCAGAACAATTGCATGCCAAACACTCCCTCCATGTGCTCCATCAACAAACAGCTTTTTGAGCGCACCGGACGCTTGACATCTAGGCACGGCGCTGTGGCTGGCGTGGCTCTATGGCCCGGCCCAAGTCGGACCTGGTAAATTTCGATGAGTTTGTCGCGGCTCTGCCTGAACGCGTCCGGGAACTGCGCAAGCCAAACGATCTCCGCCATTGGTTTGATGAGCTCGACGTCACAAATTCTGGGTTGATTAGCATGGGCGCCTTCTTCAAGTGGTCGATGAGCCCCGAGTCGATCGTCGCAGGCTCGGGAGCTAAACGCTTTTTCATGCGATTCAATGTGGATGGCTCCGGCTGCTTGGACGTCCACCAGTTCAGCCGTGCGGTTGAGAGCCTTGGTATCGAGCCGGGCAGCGTGAACGCACAAGAGATCTTCCAAGAACTCGACCGCGATCACCTCGATAAAAAGAGCGACGGCTTCCTCGACTACGCGGAGGTGCTCGCCACGATCGACGGCATGAGCGACGAGGAGACGACCAACTTCTTGTCGGCCAATGTGCGCGACCTCTTCCTCATCATGTGCTGGGACCCGACCAAGGTAAGCCCAAGGATCGTGATTACATGCTGATAGCATGCTGATAGCACGCTGATTGCAGAGCGATTGCATGCTGATTGTCTGTGCATGGCATGTGTTGGGTGAACGCGGATTGCCTCCCTGCTCATGTGCTGGCTGGAACGCGACCAAGGATCACGAGCACATCGACACGAGCAGTTGGTCATTCACAGCGGACTCAGCGGCCGGCGTCAAGCGGGAGTTGTGCCGGCTAGTGAAGCTGCACTCCGTGAAGCTCTCTCACCTCTTTAACCAGGCCGACAAGAACTCGGACTTTGTGTGCAGCTACGGAGAGTTCCTCTCGATGATGGAAGGCACGCGCTTCGGCCACAGCCTGTCCCCACTGATGAGTGCACTGTGATTGCATGCTTGTGAGCTCTGTGTTGGAAGACAACCCGATTCACGCAGCACGTGTTCGAAGCACGTGTGCAGCCCGAAGTGTTACCCTAAGTGTAGCCCGTCGAGCCGACGCTGTGCTGTCTGCTGTGCTGCTGCATGGCTGCAGGGCATCTTGGCTACCGGGGCGGGAAGGCAGCTCTCAACGCGGCCTGGCTTGAGCTCGACGGAGACGAGAGCGGCGCCGTCACCTTCGACGAGCTGGACTCATGGGTCTTTGGACGCTCGTTTGGGAGGCAGAAGCGTATGGAGGTGGTGCACACGCTCTCGCTGCGCCATCGCGTGCGCCTCGAGGATGAGCCTTGGAGTGAGGCCCGACTACGTGATGAGCTGCGCCACGTGATTCGAGAGGCGGATCTTCGGCCGACAGACTTGCCAGAGGCGTGGGACAAGAGCGGCGATGGCTCTCTTGGGAAGCGTGAGTGGCTCGTCCGCTTCAAATGTCTGTTTGGGGGCGCGGGCGAGCTCGGCGGGTCCGATTCCGAGGGCGTCGCGCTCTGGTACGAGAAGGTGAGATGTGCAGTTGACGAGGCTTTCGAAACGCTCGCTGCTCTCCACATGTCACAGCCGAAGCAGGTGAGCATCGGCGACATGGCAAAGTGGTTGACGCGGCCCGAGGCGCGTCGTAAGGAGAAGGAAAAGGACCGTCCGAGCTTCAATTTCAGTGCGATGGCGAGCGCCTCCTCGGAGGTCTCTCGGGAGCTCTCTCCGAGGGCGACGCGGCGGCCGAGCTTCGAGGTGATCCCAAGGCTCCACGGGCGTGACTCGCCTGCGCCGAGCGTGTCTTCTGCTGGGTTATCTGCTGGGGGTGGGGGGTCGACGCCCTTGGCCACGGCGCGATCGGCCTCACCCGTGGGCATGGGTCCGTCTGGCCCAGGAAACATGACGGACCGACCGCCGACGGGGACAAGCGCAGAGCCCGTTGCGCCAAAGCCTGACTGGCGTCCGTGCGGTGGCAAGGGTCGGCCCGTCTGGCCCCTCGAAGTGAACACGGTCTTACTCACCAGCCGCCAGCAGCAAAGCCGGCGGCGGGTGCTTGCGAATCTGGCCGCCAAGGGAGCTCGCGTGCCCGCCGCGCCCACTCGCGAAGACAACTACTACCTGCGCTTCAATAAAAAGGGGCCGAGGGGAAGTGACACGGAGCGAGACAATGAGACTGGGGCGGGGGCTGCTGACGGCTTCTTCTTCCTCTCACGACGCCTCAATTGGCCTCACAATGGGATAGCCTACCGGCGTGTTGCGCCGCAGCTCCGGGGCTTCCAAACCCCAGGTGCTTCCACAGAGCCGATTGCGCCGGCCATCACCAGCCCTCGCCGCCCGCCGCCCGCACCACAGAGTGCCATAGGGTCCACACGTGCGATGGATGCGGCCAGCGGGGGAGGCAGGTCTGCGCTGGCCTTGCGCCCTGCCTCCGCTGGCCGAGGGCGTAGCACTGCAGAGCGTCTGGAGGTCTTGTCGAGGGGCGGACCTGACGAAATGCTGCAGGTAGCATGGCCAGTGAGGTGGGGACAAGGTGGCGATAGGCTGGCCCCGGCGGTCCACTCGCCGCGCAAGGGATTGAAGGAGAAGGGGGCGCCGCTTCGGTAACGGCCGCCGGGCACAGTCCACAGCGGAACGAGGTTGAGGATCGGAGTCGGCTGCCACATTTGCAGCTCCCCGCACCGCTGCCATCCGCTGTGATCACCGCGCTTTTGATGACCCCTTAAGCCTTATCCCGGATCGTATGACCGCTCCCTATGTGCCATGCCCATGGCCCATGGCTTGTGGCGGTCCTGATATCACTAGCACCGGTGTCGCTATCCCGTATCCGCGGGGCAGGGGGCGATCTCTGAAACGCCAAACGCGCAAACCGAACGGGCCCGCAGGCACCGCTCTGAAACGAGCAGCCACAAATATTAAACGCACCGAACCGGACACCGACGGCACGTCGGCAGCGCGCGCATGAGCGCGCGTCCGTCGCCACCTGCTTCACATAATACATGTACCGTCCGTCGCCCTCGACAAATACAGTATATGATTGTAAGCCCCCACCACCCCCCGCCAGCCCAAGAGGCACGCGCCACGCCCCCTGCAGCTGCGCTGTGCGACGGTGGCGTGGGCGGCCCGGTCTCCCTCCAGCCGGCAGTCGATTGCACATCCGCCGCCGCCGACGGCCACCGTCGTCTCCCTCTGTTTCAGTTGACGGAGGCGAATTTCTCGGCAGGGCGCGAGGGGAGGAGGCTGGTCTGGAGGTTGGAGGTTTGTTGTGTGTAGTCGCCGGTGAGACCGGGCATCTCCTTCTCCGGTCGGAGAGGCAGGAAGCGTGGACGGCGGAGCACGAGAACAATATAGGCGGCAATGTTGAATGCGAGCGCGAGAATCGCAAGGTTGCGTATGGACTCGAGGATGGGGGCTTCAAAGTTGAGCTGCTTCAGATACATGTTGCCGTCGAGGCAGGGGAAGCCCGGTGGCAGAGGTTTGCCGCCCGAGGTGGTGCAGTCGAAGGACGCGTCTTTGAACTCGTTGACCATGAGCGCCTCGAAGGCGTACCGGATAAAGGACACGTACTTGATCCACCCAATCCAGGCCGGCACGTCTTGCAGGTTGAGGAAGTAGCCCGAGAACATGAGCATCAGGATGACGACGAGAGGCGCGAGTTGGGGCGCCGCCTCGACCGACGGCAGGAGCGCCGAGATGAGCATCCCGAGCGCAATCGATGCCTGGACCTCGATGACCGCGATGCCAAAGTAGACGAAAAAGGGCTCGACGCCCGGCCGCAAGCCCGCCATGAAGTACTGCACGGCCGAGATCCCGAGCATGGGCACGACGTCGAGAGGGAGCCGGCAAATCCAGTTAGCGAGGTAGTACGGCGCGATCGAGTACATGCGCGCCGCGCGCTCGCGACCGACGACGGCGAGCTGCGACGGGATTACCGACGCCGTGTCAATAGAGATGCCGAAGGCCATGTTCATCGCTGTGAAGAAGAGAATGCCCGTACGGTTCTGAAGCGAGGTCTGTGAACGGTCCATCCGGAAGTACACGAGCCCGAAGATGAGAGCGAAGAAGACGTTGGCAGCCATCTTGAGCGCGACGGCGCTCTTGTCGCGCGTCAGCTCCTGGAAGCAGCGGCTTGAGAGCAGCCTGAACGCGGTGGCCGACTTGGCCCAGGCCTCGCCACGCGGGTGGCGCTCCTCCATGATCCTGGCGAGCCACGCCTTGCTTTCCCCGTCGACCGCGCCGTACTGAGTGCCGCCACGGCCAGCAGCGGTCGCGGTGAGCACGGAGGCTGGGCGCACGCGCCACGCGGCGAGCAGCGCTTCGACGCGCCGGACGCACTCTTCTGTCGAGGCCGGATCTTTATAGTCGACGGAGACGGCATCGATGATGAAGTCCGCAGGGTTGAAGGCTGTGGGGATCGGTTGGGAGGCGCCCGCAAAGTGGGCGGCGAGCGCCGCGCCGGCGTTCCCGATGTACACGGTGCGCCCGCCCGCGAGCAAGCACACCTGATCCAAGCTGTTATAGATGGACGAGCGCGGCTGGTGGATCGACGCGAGCACCGTGCGTCCCGAGTTGGCTAGGCGTCGAAGGGTGTCCATCACCGCCTGCGCTTGGAAGGAGTCGAGGCCACTGGTAGGCTCATCCATGAAGATGATCGGCGGGTTGTTGATCAGCTCGATCCCGATGGTCACGCGCCGGCGCTCGCCTCCCGACAGCCCCCTCACTTTGGCCGAGCCCACCAAAGTATCCGCACACCTCACAAGGTTGAGCTCGGCAATCGTGGACTGCACGCGCGCCTCCCGCTCAGCGGGCGAGCTCTTATCGGGCAGGCGCAGCTTGGCCGTGAACATGAACGTCTCGCGGACCGTAGAGAGCGCAAAGAGCGCCTCGTGCTGCTCGACGTACGCCGAGAGCTGCGCCATGTCGTGCTCCCTCAGGTCGTGCCCGTTGACGAGAAGCCTGCCGAAGAGCTTCGCGTTCTTCATTTGCGGCACGCGGCATGCGAGCACGTTCAGCAGCGACGTCTTACCGGAGCCGCTCGGGCCCATGATCGCCATCACCTGCCGCGGCTCGACGCTCCCACTGACACCGTCCAGCACGAGCTTCTGCGCCTTCTTCTTGCGGGCCTCGCCCACGACGTAATTCAAATTGACCCAAGAGAGCGTGAGCCCAGCAGGTCCGCGCTCGAGGTCCGTGCTCGGTCCGGCCATCAAGGGGGTCACCATCCGTGGCGGCGAGGAGAGGCTGGCGAGAGTGTTGAACCCCGACGTCGGCGGTGCCGAAGTGCCGAAGATCGCGTCCTCGGCGTGTAAACTTCTGCGAAAAGTTCAGTTCAAGTCCAGTCAAGTCAAGTCAAGTCAAGCGGCACCACTGGATAGCCCCGCGACGGGCATGCCAGGTAACCAACTTCGTGTTTTGTCAATTTTACCGGTAACACTGATCCACTACTTCAACTACTTCAGACAACGCCCATTGACAACGCCAACAGTTAGGCTCAGCCGCCTCACTTTTGGCAGCGACAGACACTTTACACAAGTCACTAAGGACGACGCCGGACACCGCTGACCAGACACAGTTGTTGTACCCCACAACACCCACGAGTCATTACCAGAACCTCCATTAACGAGTAGTACTGAGTATGCTTAGACGTCGCACACGGAATGCGCAGAGAGCCGCTACAGACGAGCAGCCCCCGACTCACGTCAGGAAGAAAACGCTCTCTGCGGGAAGCGATCAGAATTCCTCATCGACGGGGATGGTTCTCTTCCGACGAGTTGACGAACTGGCCTGGGTGCTGCGCCTGATCGGCTCCTCAATCTCGTCGTCGTCGCTCGGCTCGTCTTCGTCATCCTCCTCCGGAGAAGCGCGCGCCCGATTAGGCCCTAGCCCCGGCTGAAGAGCCTGAAGAGCTTGCCCATGTGGGATGCAATCAGCGTCTCCTCCGCTTGCTCGTGCGACTTATTGTGGCCAGGCGAATCGTTGTGTGCTAGCTCATGGCAGAACGTCACAAACCAGTATGACCAAAAGTCGTCCTTGCCCATGTGATCAAGAACCTCAGCGTAGCGAGCATTGAAGAAGAGGATTCCTCCGCGATTGAATGCAATGCGTTCAGCATCCTCCCAGAACACACGCACACAGTCAGCTGGATTCAGCATGCCAAAGACCTTAAGCGCCAACCTGTGAATGCAAGAGGCAAACACCACAAGGAACTGAACGCGCTCTGCATTACACCCGTGCCTCTGACCATCGAAGACGTCAGTGCCCTCGTGATAGGCTGGCAGCTTGCTGCTGCCGATGCCACGGAAGCCATTGGTAACCGTGAGCTCGAAGAGTCCTAAAGCGCTCTGGCCATCGCACGTGCATTGCTCCACATGCGTGAAGGCCATCCGTGGTGCTACACCTGCACTGCGAATGGCTGCATCTGGACGCGTGCCACCCCTCGCGCTGCTTACATTCAGGCATTTCCTCACCAGATCGGCTGCTGACTGCTCTGCACTGTAGGCAGCACCTCGCCTCTGCTTCGGAACCGACTGAGCATCACCCTCTGTCGCATCACTTCCTGAGGCCCCTGTCAATCCTCGTGATGTCTGTCCTCCTGAACTTCCAGATGCATCCTCCTGAGTAGATTCGATCACAGCGAAAAGAAGGTCGACAAGCTCGGGCTTTTCTGTGCCACTCTCTACCGTGAGGCCACGTTCCTTGGCAAGTTGCGTGAGGTCCCGTACTGGCATAGCATTCAACTCGTCCCGGGAGGACGGCG
>Ga0210239_102346_pt1 | contig 10595 bp, 8 predicted proteins | sample ChrtobMetP5a_0mM_FD_155451 | JGI IMG/M metagenome (GOLD analysis project Ga0210239, IMG submission 155451) | Chrysochromulina tobin associated microbial communities from unialgal haptophyte culture, Seattle, Washington, United States - P5a_0mM | ecosystem: Host-associated > Algae > Haptophytes >...
GGGGGGGGGGGCGGGTGGGGGGGGGGGGGGTGGGGGGTAGGGGGGGGGGGGGGGGGGGGGTGGGGGGGGGGAGAGGGGGGGGGGGGGGGGGGGGGGGGGGGTGGGGGGGGAGAGGCCCTGGGGGCAGTGTGCCGGGGATATCATACTCGCAGCAGCACGCAGAGGCCGCTGCAAGCTCGTTGCCACGGGCAGTTTTGGGCCCGTCGCATACCCCCGGCAGGCAGCAAGGCCGTTGCCAGGGAACTTTAAACGGGCGCCGTGGAGGGGGCGTGGAGGAGGGAGAGGAGGTGGGGGGGGGGGGGGGGGGGGGGGGGGGGGGGGGGGGGGGGGGGGGGGGGGGGGGGGGGTGGGGGGGGGGGGGGGCGTAGTGCCGTCGAGGGCACGCACGTGATTTGGAACCCAAAGAGGAACGACGAGCCAATTGCGCCGAAGATGAGGGCGAGGCCCTGCGCAAACCCGCGCAGGATGTTGTCCGCGTACTTGATCGTCACCGCCACCAAGATGCCGCCCATAGCTTGCCACGTGACGGAGAGCCACGTGAACGAGTTGAAGCCGTAGAGCCACCCCTCCCTTTCTATCTTGGGGTCACCGCTCACGAGCACGCCGATGGCCGCGATGACCGAGCAGTAGATCGCGAGCTGGATGTTGCGTAGCCAGAGCGACGGCTTGCTCGCGCCCTTGAGCATCTTCTCAAAGTACACGCTCGCGAAGGCCGTACATAGCGCCGCGAGCACCAAGGCGCCGACGCCTAGTAGGGGGTTCTGCTCGATGACCTCGTCCGCGAGGCCGCGCCCTACGGACGCGTGCTCGTCCTTGGCCTTTATCTTCCCCTTGTGCCCGTGCGCGTGCTTGTCGTTGTCGGCGGCGGCGTCGGCGGCGGCGGGCGAGGGCCGAGACGACGATGACGGCGGCGGCGGCGCGACGGCGGGCTGCGGCACGATCTGCACCAGGATCACGCCGAATGCGAGCACGCAGAGGGCGAGCCACTGGTTCACCGAGAGCTTCTTGCCGAGAATGAGCACCGAAAAGACCGCCGTCCACACGATCTTGCTCTGGTAGGTGATCTGGCCTATCGCCGCCTCGACATTGGCGTAGCCGACGTACAGCATGGTGTTCTGCACCGTGTAGAGCAGCGCGGGCACGGCGAGCTGCGCCCACTCGGTCGGCCGCTCGCGCAAATCATTCACGATGCTGCTCATCGCTTTGAGCACGCCGCCGCACTCGAGTGCGTAGAGTAACATGCAGACCGGCAGCTTGATGGCAATCTCCTGCATGAGCACGGCGACCTGCGACGAGTACGCCGCGCCGTTGATCTTCGAGTAGCGCATGATGAGCACCGCCGCGCCGTTTTGTACCGAGAACGTCGCCAGCGCCGCCCAGCCCTTCCAATCGACGTGCGCGAACGACATGCTGTGCCGATCGGCGACGGGCAGCGTCGGGCGGTAAAACCTCGATGAAACACTCAACGGCCGGAAAGGGGTGCCGCCGCGACGCGTTCGACACCAAAGCTCGGCCGCGAATGTATGAGGTTGTGCACGATTCGACCTGAGGACGCGTGACGAAACTCTCACCATGATCCCGCGACATGCGCGAAAGCCAATTTCTCTCCTCTGAAGCCGCTGCTCCCAGCACAGACGCCATCCGCAACAAGTGCGAACACCCTTCGACTCGAACAGCTTCCACGTCAGCAAGACCTGGAACGAGCGCGAGCGCGTCGTGAAGCTCGGCTTCTCGGGCCTGGCCAAGCAAGGGCGGTACGATGTGCTCTTGCTCACCAGCAAGTTCCAATTCATCCAGAAGCACGTGCTCCTCGTCGCCAAGGCGACCTTGGACCGGCCGCAACGCCCGTGCACCGACAGCAAAATCGCCGTCGATGACGCCGTCGAGGACGCCGTCAACCGCGCCCGCCACGGCGTCAGAATCGCTCGCCGCCGCGCCGCCTGCAGCAGATTTGCAGGACAAAAGCTGGTGGCAACCCATCAGCGAATGGATGGGCTCCAGTAATCTAGGCATCTCTGGAGTACTCTTCCAAGAGAGCTCTTCCAAGAAGGAGTCGCACGACGCCTCCACGGTGTCCTTCTCGCAGCCCGCGACACTTGCTTCCGCGAGCGCTAACCATATAACTGTGCCTTCAGCTTCGCCGTTTCACGCCACCGCTGATTCGACGCCACGCAAGCAAACACCGCAGGCTTCGCAAGCTCCACCTGCCGAAGAGCAAGCTTCTATTCTTGGTCAGTTTGCTCCACAAGCCGAAGGCGCTCGCTCCTTTGAGACTTCTATTCTTGGTCAGTTTGCTCCACAAGCCGAAGGCGCTCGCTCCTTTGAGACTTCTATTATTGGTCAGTTTGCTCCACAAGCCGAAGGCGCTCGCTCCTTTGAGGCGCTCCGCGCAGAATCACGGGCGGCCATCGACGGCGCCATCGAGGCGGCCCATCAGGCAACGAGCTGGTTGTTTTCTGACAATATGGTGCCACAGGAAGAGGCCGTGAGCAATCAGCTCGACGATAGACACATTTCCCCTCGTGGCAGCCCTCTCGTCGCCACTCCCCTCTTGCCAGGCCCTGCACAGTACCCTGCACAGTACGCAGGTGGTTACAGAATGTGGGCGAGGATCAACGTGGCCCAGTTTCAACAGACGAACCGCGTCAACCTGATGCAGATCGACATGCTCTCGCTCGGCGTGCTGCATACGCAGATGGGCAACCTCACGATGCAGTCGACCCTCATGATCGGCTTCGCGATGACCATGTTCGCCGGCGGCTCCTCCAATCCCCTCGTGAACGACCAATCGCAGGTCTGCGTCTACAAGTCGTGGTACCACATGCTCTTCGGCCTCATCTTTTTCATGAGCGTCACCACGAGCACGTCCTGCGGCCTCATCCTCGTCGTGATCACGTCGTTCATCAAGCAGGTCTGATGACCTCTGATGACCCCTGATGACCTCTGATGACCTCTGATGACCTCTGATGGCCTCTGATGGCCTCTGATTGCATGCCTCATCAGGCGACGCAGGAGGCGGCGCTCATCGTCTCAACCGGTGCGGCCGTCGCGATGACGCGCAAGCACCTCGACGTGCTGCGACAAGTGTTCATGATCTTGCTCACGGCCTTCACCATTGCCACCGGCAGCCTCTTCATCCTCTACGTCGCGCTGCCCAAGCGGATCCAGCAGCTCGAGCCAGCAGCCTCGAGCTCCAACTCGAGCTCGGGCTCCACCTCGGGCTCTATCTCGGGCTCTATCTCGAGCTCCAACTCGAGCTCGGGCTCCACCTCCACGGGCCGACTGCTGGCTGAGGAGGGAGGGGGCAGCGAAGCCGACGCGGTGTGGAGGCAGTGCATCGATCAGAATGACCCCGCGGATCACGCGTCGGTGCGCGCCTTTGGGACAGCCCTCGGGCTCGTGCTCAGCAGCATCCTGCTCTTGATGGGTTTCATCCTGATCATCATGTACCGTCGCGTGCGCCGCTCGTACGAGCCCAAGGTGCTCATGGAATGGTACCGCGTCCACTCCGCAGAGGAGCAGACGAAGGTGAACCGGCTGCACGCAGTCGATATTGGCTCCATGTCGTACACCAAGGCTGTCGAAGAAACTCTCCAAAAGACGGTAACATGGGGCAGGAGTCTGGACATGGGACACGGGACAGGAATCGGGTTACATCAATCGCATGGGTTACACGGGCTACAGAGTGCCAGTCTGTCTGCTTGACTCAGTCGAGTGCGAAGGATATACTATTCGGTATTGCTAATTAGGTTAACCCGGTATGCGCGCGAACGCGGACCTGCTCGAAATGACTGCGAAAGGCGAGGCGGACGTTTTCTTCGCGTATTCACGAGGCTCCATATTTGGCTTCGGAACTATTTCGATTTGGGAACGGGCGACGCCCGCCGCGAAGGGGCAATCCGTCGTGGGCGCTCCTTCCGTCGAACGCGTCTCCTCCTGCGCCAACCGCACTCGTGCAGCCATGAGCGGCGCGCCGTCGCCGCTGCGTGAAATTTATGGCGCCGCATCGGGCAGCGCGGCGCACGGGCGCTTGTGGGAGTACCCGCCATCGATGCACCCGCGCAGTGGCGGCCAAGCACCGTGGTCCATGATCCCAAGGCAGCCAAAGTGGGAGGAGAAGACGGCGAGGCGCTCGCCCTATTCCTCGCCGGAGCGTCATAGGGAGGTGGTGCCCAAGGAGGAGGAGGAGGTCGTCGACGAGCCACCTTCTCCTCGGGAGGACATGGCCAAGATCCTCGCCGAGGCGGCGAAGGCCGCGGCCGAGGCGGCAAAGGCGGCCGAGCAAGCGAAGGCCGCGGCCGAGGAGGAGTACAAGCGCCAAAAGGCGGCGGCCGTGCGCGTGGCGGTGGAGCCCGCGAGCCCGAAAGTGGACCCCGAGGCACCCAAGCTGGTGCGCAAGCACGTGCCCAAGCGCATCGGGCCGGTCGATGTGCCGTCGCGTTATTGGGCAGCCCATGTGGGCGGCCAACAAAGCTTTGAAGTCGACGACGAGCCTCCCGAACTCCACGACTGGCAGCCGAGCCGGCGGCCGCTCTGCTACTTTTACGAGCCGCCCGAGACGTTTGACGAGACCGCGTGCCCGGTGCCCTCGCTCCGCGTCATCAGCCTCGAGAAGCGCGAGGAGGAGCGCAGAGTCGCGGTGGCCGCGGCGTCTGCTTACGAGGCCGCGTACAGGGCCGCCTACTTGGCCAAGATCCCACAGCCAGAGCGATCGGGACTGACTTCACACGAGGAGGAGCCCGTTTTGGGCGGCACTCTACATCTCCAAGCCATCTCGAACCGATCTCGCTCGAGCTCGCCCAGCCCTCGATCTCGCTCGAGCTCGCCCAGCCCTCGATCTCGCTCGAGCTCGCCTAGCTGGAGCCGCCCGACGGCGGAGGGGAGCAGTTCTGCCGTTGGGACGGCGGAGGGCAGTAGCTCTGCCGTTGGGATGAGCGCGAGCGAGAGGCTCAAGTGGCGACTGGACCAGCAGAGGAGCGCCCGAGACAACGCCCAAGAGAAGGCAGCGGCAGCAGGCGCAGCAGGCGGCGGCGACGGCAAGGAGTCCATATCAGGCAAGGAGTCCAGATTAGGCAAGGAGTCCAAAGAGTCCAAGAAGGCGGCGGCGGAGAAGGCGGCCCTGAGGGAGGTCGAACTGCGTGCCAAGGAGCAAGCCAGGGAAATCCAGCGCAGCCTCTCGCCACTAGCCTCGGGCGGCCAGATGTCGAGCAAGTATCCGTGGCCGCCCAAGGTACGCTTGGCAGAGCCCAAGCGGGCTCCTATGGTCCAGCCGGGCATGCAAGTGCTCACCACGGCGCCCCACCCTCTCCCCACAGGTACGCATGACAGAGCCCAAGCCGCCGCCTGTGCTGATCTCGCCCCACCACGCGTACCAAGAGTTCCAGCTCCAACGGCAGCTCCACCCGCCAGATCTCGTGCCTTGGAGAATGACGGCCAAAGTGGATGCCGTGACGCCCAAGTCGGCCACGACGCCGCCGAACACGTCGCCGACCAAGGCGCCCAGCGCGAGCCGAAGCAGCAGCAGCAGCAGCAGCAGGCGCAGCGGCAAAGCCTTAGCGTCGGCTCCCTCGACCGCCCGCAACGGCGCTCCGTCGACAGCCCGAAAGGGCGGCGGCGGCGGAGCAGGTGGAGGCGGCGGAGGCAGCGGCGGCGGCGGCGGCGGCGGCAGCAGCAGCAGCAAGAAGCCTCACCCGCCGAGCCGAATCGTCAAGCCGCGCAAGCCAGCCGTCCAGACGATCGAGATGCCCTCAGCGGACGATTGGAGCGCCGCTGCTGCTCTCGCACACGGCCTGCCGTCGACGTTTGAAGGATTGAGTGACGGGTGCGCCTTTTGCGGCGCGGCGCTCGGCGCGGCGCGCGGCGGCGGCGGCGGCGGCGGCGGCGGCGGCGGCGACGGCGGCGGCGGCGGCGGCGACGGCGCGGCCACATGCAAGTGCGACGAGTGCGGCATCCGGTATTGCTCCGAAGAGCACCGTACCAGTGCTTGGATGTTAGGGCACAAGCACAGCTGCGGCTGCGGCCTGCCGACGCCATCGGGCGTGTTTGCGGCCAACGCCTCCACCACGATGGCCATGCTGCAAGAGTTTGGCGGAGCGCAGCGGGCGGTGGCGGAGGCGGCGCTGAGCCGGCTGGCCGTGCTGCTTGAGATGGCGCGCCTGCAGCAGCTCCCGAGTCGTCCCACCACTCCGCCGGGCTTGCAGATGAGCGCCTCAGCAAGCTCCAAGGCGAGCGGCAAGGCGCACCCAACGGTCGAGCAGCATTCACATTCACACCCAACGGTCAAGCCTCTTTGGACGACTCATCTGTCGCCGTCGCATCCAGCATGGAGGCCGCCGGTTGCCACGGGCGGGGGTGTGAATGTGAATGCCGAGGGTGCCGAGGTGCATGGGGGCGAGTCGCTCGGGGCGGGGGCGGCTCACATTCACATTCACACGCAGCTCGGCCTCAGAGATCGCCTCGACGCAGCGGCAGAAGAGGCGTTGCAAGATGTGGCCGCAACGAGCATCCAAGCCGCCAGCCGAGGCCGCGCCGGTCGACGCGCGGCTGCGTCAGCTCGCGACGCTGCGTACGCGGACGCCGACCATTCACATTCACACTCACATGCAGACCGCTCTGAGTCGTCAAGCTCACCCGGCGGGCGCCATGGCGGGCGCCTCACCGGCACCGGAGCCAATGCCGTTACGCCTGCGGCGGCGGCGGCGACGAAAATGGACCCTTACACTGAGGCCGAGGAGGGCGCCCTACTGCGGGTCAGCCCCGTCTTCGTCGCAGGCCTCGTGCGCGCGATGAACGCATATCGTAGCGCGGCTGAGCTCCAGTCCCTCTGCGGCCGAATCGTGTGCCTGCTTTCGGAGCTGGGCAAGGAGCAGAGCCGGGAGCTCTCGTGCCAACACGGCGCTCTTGAGGGCCTCTGCAGTGCGATCCGCACCCACAGCACCGACGGCAACGTGCTTCGGTGGGCGGCGATGGCGTTGCTCGGGCTCACCGCGGACTCGGCGGTTCGCTCTCATCAGGCGGTCGAGGCTGGCGCCGAGGAAGCGCTTCGGCTCGCCATGCAGGTGTGCTGATTGCCTCTGATGACCTCTGATTGACTCTGATGACCTCTGATGACCTCTGATGAGGAAGCACTTCGGCTCGCCATGCAGGTGTGCTGATTGCCTCTGATTGCCTCTGATGACCTCTGATGACCTCTGATGAGGAAGCGCTTCGGCTCGCCATGCAGGCTGCGCAGCCGGTGACCGCCCGCCAACGGCAGCAAGGCTCGAAGGCCTCGCGCACGCCGAAGCCGGCGTGGTTCGAAAAGGTGAAGCTCGCTCACCAGTGCATGCAAGTGATCACCACGGCGCCGCGCATGCACGTGCTCACCACGACGCAACCACCCTCTTCCCCACAGGTGAAGCTCGCTCACCAGTGGCTTGTGATGCACGGCAAGCTGCTCGCGAAGCCGATCCTGGAGGACGCGAAGACGGCGGCGGCTGAGATGGCGGCGGCCAGGAATGCGGCGGCCTGGGCGGAGGCGGCAGCGGCCAAGGCGGCGGTAGAGCAGGCGGCGGCAGAGCAGGCGGCGGCAGAGAAGGCGGCGGCCGAGAAGGCGGCGGCAGAGCAGGCGGCAGCGGAGAAAGCAGCGGCAGAGAAGGCGGCGGCGGACAAGGCAGCGGCCGAGAAGGCAGCGGCTGCGACGTCTTTTAAGAAGGTCGCGAGCGAAGTGGCCAAGAAGGCAGATACAGGAGGTAACCCAAAGGGGAAACAGAAGTGATTGGACGGTTCCAGTTTGTACCCAGGGGGCACAGTGTCGGAAGTGCCGCTCTTTGCTGCCCCACCCCCTGTCCTGGACATCAATGAAACTTCGACGTTCGAGGGCTTCGAGGTTCTTCGAGGCACGCGAGGGGCCTGGGGGCGGTCGGAGGAGAGTGCAGAGAGAGTCGTCGTTTCTATTGAGGGGCACGGCACGCGGCGCGCAGCCCCCGTGTACGGGTACGCGCGTTTCCTAGTCCCACAACGATAGTGTAAGGATCCAAACGAGAAACGTCAAACGACGCGTCGACGACCAAAAACCCCATGATAACAACCGATCCCGCTGAACAACTACAACAACAGCCTGAAAACAAGTTACTTGGTGCACTGTCTCGTCCTCCCGCGGTGCGTCCACCCGCCCGACCTCCACCGCACGCACATCCGTCACCGACACACGCACACGATGCGTTGGCCGTTGCTCTTACTACCAGAGGGTGAAAGTCCTGCTGGCGTGGAGCAAGCCTGAATTGGCCTCGTCGCCCCCCCTTGCCCATGCCCCCCAAAATACAGTCTATACAGTGCTCGGCACGTCTCTTCCACATAGCACCCAGTTCGTTCCCAGCAAGGAACGACCCACACACGTGCTCTCAAGAGACAGTGATCAGTCCGAGGACGAACGAGCTTTCTCCGAGCTACGTAGCTGGTAGCTCTCGTACCTCGTTCGCGGCCACCCTCAGGGCTTCCCCCTCCCGACCTGTGAGAGGGGCTCCTCCGCAACCTCCTCGGCCGGTCGACTCGGCGCTCGACTCGGCGCTCGACTCGGCCGCTCCCTCTGCCGCCTTCTTCTTTGCGGCTTCACGAGGGTTCGTCATCTTACTCGTCATCCCCGATCCCATCCTTCTCCAACTTCGTCACCCTAAGCGTCACCCCACCGAGGGGAGCGAGGGGATGTCTCACCGAGGAGCGAGGCCTGCAGACTGGGCGGTGCTGCTGGCCGGCTGCTCGCCCATACTGGGCCCTGGAGGAGCGCCCGGCACGGCGCTCGGCGGCACGCCCATGCTCTCGAGCTGCTCCCGATTGCTCTTCATGGCAAGGTCGTCCTCCTGCTGCCGCGCCGCCTCGTGCGCCCGATTGCTCTTCATGGCAAGGTCGTCCTCCTGCTGCCGCGCTGCCTCGTGCGCCCGATGCTCGGCTTTGCGCTGCTCCAGGGCCCCCGCCTCCCTCACCGCATCGATGAGCTCCGCACTCGATTTGAAGAGCGCGATCGGCGACTCGACGAACACAAACGACACCGCCTTCCCAATCTCCCTCCCGAGGTCCGAGGAGTTGGCATCCGTCGATGCTTTGGCAACAGGTGTGGCAGTAGGGCTGGCGGCCCCTTTCTCAGGAGTCGGCGTGAGACTGTCCCTCGAACGGCGGGGTGGCGGAGACACTTTGTCTGACGGCATCTGAGGTGACTCGGGCGTAGCTGGCGCGAGCACGTCCCTCGAACGGCGAGGCGGTGGAGCCGGAGGCCCCGTCTGCAGAGAAACCCTCTTGCCCGCCTTCTTCGCGGCCGCGGCTTTCATCGCAACCTCAACCAACGCCTCCTCAGCCGCCGCCTTCTTAGCTGCTTCCATCTTGGCGAAAGAGGCAGTCCGCTGTGTTCTTGGCGATCCCGGCAGATTCTCGTCCCAGAGATCGAAGTCCACATCATCCTCTTCGTCGGCCACCTTCTCGGCCGCCGCCTTCTCGGCCGCCGCCTTCTCGGCTGCCGCCTTCTCGGCCGCCGCCTTCTTTGATGCAGGGGATGCGGACAAGTTCTCGAACTTCGCCACGTTCCAGAGATCAAACCCAATGTCCTCATCATCCTCATCCGCTGCCTTCTCGACCTCAGCACCCATCACCCTCTCCGCGACCGTCGCGTCATCGGCTGCCTTCTCGACCACCTTTTCGGCCATCTTTGTCGTCGCCTTCTGGACCCTATCGCTTGCCTTTTGTTGACGCGACAGCCATGCAAATAGGACGATGACGAGGAATGCACCACCACCACCAAGCAATGGAGCTGGCGCAATGCTCCAACACCAGCGTGCCATGTCGGCGACCTGTGCAGCCTTCAGAGAAGCCAGCGGCACAACGATCGACATGAAGTCCTCTATGATGCCCCGTGGCTTGCGTGGGGCAGGTGGCGCGGGTGGAGGCGGTGCAAAGAAGGACATGAAGTCGTCGTACAGCTTGGTTGCGTGCGATGGTGCCGCCCTCTCTGCAGCCGCCTTCTCGGCCGCCGCCTTCTCGGCCGCTGCCTTCTCAGCTGCCAGCTTTTCGGCCGTCGCCTTCTCGGCCGCCGCCTTCTCGGCCGCCGCCTTCTCGGCCGCTGCCTTCTCGGCCGCCAGCTTGTCGGCCGCCGCCTTCTCGGCCGCTGCCTTCTCGGCCGCCGCCTTCTCGGCCGCCGCCTTCTCGGCCGGTGGCGCGGGAGGAGGCGGTGCAAAGAAGGACATGAAGTCGTCGTACAGCTTGGTTGCGTGCGATGGTGCCGCCCTCTCTGCAGCCACCTTCTCGGCCGCTGCCTTCTCGGCCGCTGCCTTCTCAGCCGCCTTCTCGGCCGTCGCCTTCTCGGCCGCCGCCTTCTCGGCCGCCGCCTTCTCGGCCGCTGCCTTCTTTTCGGCCGCCAGCTTGTCGGCCGCCGCCTTCTCGGCTGCCGTCTTCTCGGCGGCAGCCTTCTCGGCTGCCGCCTTCTCGGCCGCCACTTTCTCGGCCGCTGCCTTCTTAGCTGCCAGCTTTTCGGCCGCCGCCTTCTCAGCCGCTGCCTTCTCGGCCGCCGCCTTCTCGGCCGCCGCCTTCTCGGCCGCCGCCTTCTCGGCCGCCGCCGTCTCGGCCGCCGC
>Ga0210239_102347_pt1 | contig 10593 bp, 7 predicted proteins | sample ChrtobMetP5a_0mM_FD_155451 | JGI IMG/M metagenome (GOLD analysis project Ga0210239, IMG submission 155451) | Chrysochromulina tobin associated microbial communities from unialgal haptophyte culture, Seattle, Washington, United States - P5a_0mM | ecosystem: Host-associated > Algae > Haptophytes >...
ACCTCCTTAGCGGCGCACCGCTTGCTGGCCTGTTGCCAGTAGTCATGTAAGCGCGCCCCCCGGGGACGCGCCTGCATGAGCGCCGCTGTACTGTGTGGTCCTGTTTCTAATTCACACACACACACGGACACGCAAAAAAATGGGTCCGCCGGCCAAAACCTATCGGGTCGCGCGCGCGCTATTTTCACGCGGGCGGTTAATCTCAGAGGCTTCCCTCCCGGTGTTCCAACGGGGGTGGGGAAGAATCCAGACTTTTAACGAATTCGCGCTGTTACGGTAGATTCTTCGCCGATAGGCGAGGGCGTCGACGGCCTTCCCCTGCTGGATCCCCTCCTCGGCGATTGAATGATTTACATCATCGTCGTGGGCACAGCGGTGGCGTATGCACCGTCAGCGTCGTGGGTTTCGCGTCCGGTTGCATCCCGCACCTGCGTTCATTCGATGAACGAGGCTGTCGTCGGGACCATGGAGACGCCAGCTTCCAAGATTCGCCAGCAGGTGAAGAGCGCGTGGGCCGGAAAGACAGACACGATGGCCTCTGACAAGAACGTCGTTGTTGAGACGCGCGATTCGGTGCCGACTGCACTGGTGAAGGACCCCACGGGTCGGCCTGAGTGGATGCTGGGCGGCGCTTATGGAACCACTTATGGCACTGGACCGTATCGACAGACTGTGTCGTCCACTGGCATCATCACGCCCACCGGTATCATCGCTCCGGCGCCGGCCGCGATGGCTTCGGAATTGCCAGCGCCCACCGGCACTACTGTGACGCCAGCTTCACGGATTATCAAGCAAGCGCAGAATGCGTGGGCCGGTAAGGACGTGTTGGCCTCCGACAAGAACATCGTCTTTGAGTCGCTCAATGCCGTGCCAACTGCCCTGGCACCAAAGAGCGCCCTGGGTCGGCCTGAGTGGATGATCAGGGATGGCGCTTATGGCACCGCGCCCGCTGCATCGCCAGCCCCCACCATGGTTGCGCCACCAGCCGCCACCCCTGCCGCTCCAGCGCCGGTTCCCACATCGGCGATGCTCCAAGGCTGGCAATTCGTCCAGCGGCCCGCTGCCGTGGCCTCGGTCGCTATCCCCACACCGACCCCTCCGCCAGTGTTCCCTTCCCTGATGGCCAGCAGTGCGGAGGCGGTGCTCGTGACGGCGCTCGAGGAGAGCCAAAAGCAGGTCGCGCAGCTTCGCTACGAGCTTCGCGTGGCCGTTGGGCGTACAAGCGCGCTCGATGCAGCGCTCATGGACCTCAAACAGTCTTCCTCGGAGGCGGCGGTGCGGGCAGAGGCGGCGGCGGCGGCGGCGGCAGCGGCCATCGGCGGCAGCGGCGTCTATGCACAGACCGTGCAAACGGCCTACACCACAGATGCCATGGCCTACACCATTGGTGGTGAGGCACCACCCGCCACGGCGGTTGAAGTTGCGGCGGTTGAAGTTGCACCATCCGCCGCGGCCCTTCCCCGCTCAGTTCCCCGCAAACAACGGGATCCCAGCGCGATGACGCCGGCTAAGATGATCATGAAGGCGTCGATGCAGGCATGGAAAGAGAAAGCTTCTGAGCTGCAGAGCAACGCCCGTGACCCGGCGCTCGATGGGAAGATTGCGCACACCAGGCCTGGCTGGATGCGCACGTGCGGTGCCTACTAGCCGCCTATCTGCGCCGTGGATGTGATGATGGCCGTCCCCGCATGGGCATGCGTTGAGTCGTGGGCTAAGAGATGTCTGTGCTCGGGATAGGAGCAGCTCTGGAATCGCATCTGCGCATACCGCTTTAGGGGGCCGTGGGCGCAGTCCGCCGGGCGGACGGTCGAGGATCGGGGACTCTCGAGCGCAGTGTTTCAAATGGTGAGGCTTTGTGAGGCTACCGGTAAGGGTGAGCGCGAGGGTGCCGACTCGCGCAACTGGAACGACAAACAAGTGTGTGAGCCCGTGTACCATGAACATCCACTCCTCTCCGTTTTCCCCACAGGGTGATGGGTGTTGGCCCGGTGCGCGCGCGGCGGAGCGAGGGCGGGCGCCTGTCGAGTAAACACCTCTCTTTCCCCACAGCACGCTGTTTGACGCTCGGGCAATGCCGCTACGCTTGTCACTTGTGAATGAGAGGAGAGGTGTTCACTCGGCAGGGCGGGCGCCCCCTTTCACAATGAGAAAGGAGGGGCCAGGGCGGCTGGCCAACGCGGAGGCAACCTACCCCCTTACATTACCGGTAGGTCATGAAGGACACACACTCATGCGGCGGCACCTTCGCTGTTGCAATCGAGGTGGTCGCCAACTTGCCCACCACGTTTGCCTCGCTCGACTCTGACCTCGTTCGTTCGATCGCCGCCGCGCTACTTGTCCATGGCCCAGTTCGCTCACCGAACTGCGCCGTCGCCGCCGCCTCCTATAAGGTCTGCCTCGACCGTCGCGCTCCGAGCGTCAGCGCTCTTTCACGAACGAGTAAGTCTGTCCGCGAAGCGCTGTCGAGCATGCTCAATATCATGCGTGCCGAACACGATAAGCGCATGATGCTGCTGTCCGCATTTAGCACCGAGGTGCTGCAGACAGATTTGCAAGTGCTGCAGCGCGCACGAGACGCCTTTTCGTTGCGCGGCTGTGCTGACTGTGCCGGCTGCGGACGCACTGAGCCGTTTCTGCACGGCCTGTTTCTCGCGGCTGTCGAGAGCCCCCTCAGCACGGCCCGCGTTCCGCGGCCCGCAGCACCAGTACTCGTAACGGGGGAATCTGAGGACGACGAGGATGACGAGGAGGACGACGACGACGACGCGGCGGAGGCGGAGGCGACTGCAGTGGCGAGGGCGGCTGTGAGGGCGGCGCTGGAGGAGGAGGATGAGGACGACGTGCACCCCGATACGGCACCGGCGCAGCTGATGCCCAGACGCGCCTATTGCGCCCACTGCTGGCGCGCTGCGTACGGTCTGCTCATGCGTCCGTGCGCAGTCGCGGGCGAGCAGCTGTGGACAGAGCCTATTGAGGAGGGCACGTGGCGTTACGTCGAGGACTTTTCCCACAGGTCTGTCGACAGCCCGCTGCTCTCGCCCGACGAGATTGTGCGCGAGATACGCCCGCACTTTGGCGCCGACGAGATCTACGCGGCGCTGCGCCGGGCGGGCTATGTACTTGAGCCCCGGAGCCCTGTGCACACGTGGAGGCGCCTGGCGGGGTCGCCGCCGACAGGTGCGCTCCACCCGGCTGGGTCGCTGATTGACCTGATCGGCTCCGGCCATTGCGCGCATCTGCTGGCCATCGACTTGAGCGACGCGGGGCTCGACGATAAGGGACTGGCGCTCCTGTCGCGCGCACTCGTGGGTAACGCGCTGCTCCTACGTTTCCTGTCGATCTCGTACAATCCCATCACGGACAAGGGCGTCGAGGCGTTTGCACGTGTGCTCGCGCCACGACCTTTTGACTTGGTGCTGCCGCTGCTCAAGTGGCTCTACGTTGAGGCGATTCCGCTCGCAATTGACGAGGGCCAGACGGCGGCGTCGGTGGCAGCCCAGGCGGCCGAGGCGGCGGCGGGGGCGGCGGCGGAGGCTGCGGCGGAAGCGGCGTCGGAGGCTGCGTTCGGAGAGTTTCTAAACGACCCTCCGAGCGAGCTCCAAGGCTTTGGCGGCCGCGGGGCCCGCGCGCTCGCGGCCGCTCTCCGTGGCCACGCATTGCCGTCGCTTGAGCAGCTGGTGTACGCGGGAAGCATCACCGAAGCCTTCTGGGGAGCCCCACCTGAAGTCACTTCACAGACTGAAAACAGCGAGCTGAAACTCGCGTGCGAGGAGAGGGGAGTCGTACTATTTTCGATGTCTACGTAGGTCGTAGCTCGATCGTCGATGGGCGATTGGGGCGTTTGGAGTCGTGTGGCCTCCGCGAAAACTCAAAACACGGCATGCTAGATCACGCAGATCACCCGTCACACCTCGGGCAACACCGAACGGAACACGCGTGTGGCTCTTGCCGGGTGCTCCCGAGCTCCCTATTTATGCTCCCCACTTCATCGCACGAAAACACCAACACGTCTTTGCAACACGTACGAACGTAATGCTCCCCTTCACAAATACCGAGTGCACGTTCACACAATGTGAATTGCTCTAAGAACGAAAGGACGTAGGAGAGGCTCCGTGCGCGAGATCGACCTAATTACGACCTAAGATCGACCGTGGGCATCCGACGACGACGATCTCAATCAATCACACTCACCTTCCGATCTGCGTTTATAGTTAACAGCACATTCACAGCACAGTTGCGCTGTGCGGAACTTGGCGACCTCTGCGAAGACATTCGCTCGTGGCGCGCGGCGCGCGCTCGGGCGAGGCATGAAGGCTGAAACCAAGATTCAGCTCGCATTGGCCGTACTCGGCGTGCCCGCGATCTTCTACTTGTGGAGGCCAGACTCAAAATGGCCAAATCCCTTTGCTCTGCAGTCACCGAGTCCGAATTCTCCGACGCGTGGCGAACGCTTTTTGTCATACTTGGGTCTGCAGCCTCCCAGAAAGCCGCCACAGTGAAGTCCACATAGGTTCGAGAGCATGCCAACGCACTTTTGAGCGCACGATGAACGCGGTTGTACAACCGTTCGACGTAGGTGGCGAACGGCTTTAGAGAACGGCCGTGCAGAATTCATTTTTTTCTCTCTCGCCTATACAAATACATTGCTAGCACGCTTCCCATTCGCAACCATAACACACTAGGACACAACCATCGACCCATGCTGTCGCCGCCCCGAACATAATGTGCTCGTAGATGTAGGGCTTGAGCGATCTCAATTGGCGTCAGGGGCCTCCGGCTGCGTGGGTTCATCCGTCGGCGCCGGGCGTACAGTGCTGTGGTCGTCACGCGGTGCAAACACGACCATGCCATCGCCATCGAGCTTGATCTGGTAAGGCGCGACGACTGGCAGTGAGCCCGGCGGTGCATTCGGCGGCGGGTGTCGCTTCACAAAGCAAGCGACAATGACGCCAGGCTTGAAGCCCGCCTCTCCCATATTCGCAAGGACCTTGTCGCCCTTCTTAAACCGTAGCTTGGGCAGTGCCGCCGCCTCCTCGGCCGTGGGACGGCGTACCACCTGGTCCAAGTCATTGGGGGCGTAGGCTAATCGACCTCCCTCGATCTCGATCTCGTACGCGATCTCGCGCTCTCCTCCTGGGGTCGTGTCGCGCACGCTCAAACGACGCACACGGCCGCGGTTCCAGCCCTGTGGGCCGAGGTTGGCCATCACGAGGTCGCCCACCTTGAACCGGTACTCCTTCCAGAGCTCCAGGTCCACGTCGGCCGGCGTCCCCTTATCCTCATCGAATTCGGGCAGGTCGTGATGCGGCAACCCACGGATCAAATCATCGTGGTCCGCGGGCGCGGTCACGTTCCCGCCAAGGTCGAGTGCCACAAGGTAGGGCAATTCAAAGCAGCGGAGGACCGTGCCGGTCTGCCAGCCGCGCTCACCCATGTTGCATGCCACACGCTGCCCCTTGCCGAAGCGCAACTTCTTGACGAACAATGGCGGCGGCTCTCTGCCCTCCGCGGCGGCGGCGGCCACCTCGGCCTCGTAGTCCAGAAGCAACGCATCATATGCCTCCTGCAAGACGGCGGCGCCCCAGCCGGGTCGGCCCGGGCGCAGCCAGTTGGCTTGCTCGACGATCTCGCGCATCTCGGGCTGGAACGGCGCCCACTCCTCCTGCACGCGGTTCCAGTGCGCCTGCGTGATGATGCCGCCGCCGCGCCCGCGCCCGCGCCGCTGCTGCTCCGCGCCCTTGAACATCTTCATGTGCTTGATGTACTCATCGCCCGCGACGCGGATCGCATGGAGCGATGCTTTGGCGCGCGCCGACAGCAGCTCGATCGCCTTGTCGCGCAGCGCCGGCGCCTTCTTGCGCGCGGTCGGGTCCTGGGCGAGCTCGACCAGAGCGGTCCGCACCTCCTCATAGGCGGCAATCTCTTCCTCGGGCAGCTCCGCACCGAGGCCCGCCTCCGCCCAGCCATCATCCACGGAGGGTGGCGCGAACAGCTCCGGCCGGAAGATGAAGAGCGTGCCCACGGCAATCACGAAGAGTGTCCCGAGCACGAGCACTGCTGACGCAATCGGCGACTGCTCCCACGTGCTCATATCATGCCACGACTTGGCGTCTGCAGCACCAAACTCGGGGCTGGCCTGTGTATCCGTGTCCGCCATCTGCTTTCGTGTCCTCTCACTCTATCGTGTTCAGCGCGGGGTTCGGTCGAGGGCGTGTCCGAACTGTCCCGTTTTGGATACGTGCAAGATTTGGCATGCCACTTCCGCCACTAAACCTTGTCTGACTCGACTTGGGATGGCGCTTTAATTTTTGTTCCTCAATCCGTGATGAGGTGGCCAAAACTTACGCTCGTTCCTGTTCACATGCCAATCTGCCCTCGGACACACATGCTGCTCTCGCTGCTCGAGCTCATCTTCACGTTCGCAGCATGGCCAGTTGGGCTACGTTGGTAGCCAACGAGCCTTACACTTGCGCGGTCTGCGCTCGCAACCTGCTGGCCAAAGCTTTCTCAAGGTCCCAGCTCAAGAGAGAAAACCCAAATCCTCGATGCAAGAAATGCGCGCAGCCCTCGACGGAGATTGTGCGCGGACTTGGGGAGTACAAGGACAGCGTGTGGCTGGTCCTCGGCCAGGAATCAGACCGGTTCACGCAGCTGACCGCTGGCATGGACTACGTCTCCTTCCCCAAAGATGGACGCATTGAACTTCTCGACCTCGCGAATGAGCCCATCACGCCGTCGAGCTGCGCGGCACTCTTCGACGAGCTGCGCCACACCGGGACGCTCAATGGGCGAATATGCATTGGCTTTGGCATGGAACAACTGCCTTCAATCTACCCTCGGCGCCGACGCAGCCCTTTGTGCCTGATCCAGCTGGCGACCCCGCAGCTCGCCGTGCTCGTCCGTGTGCGCGACACGTTGCCCGCGCCCCTCACGGCGCTCCTCCAGGACCCGAGCGTGCATCTCGCGGGTGTGGAGATCTTCCACGAGCTTCGGCAGCTCGAGGAGCGGTACGGGGTGCTCACGCCGGCGCGTTCGAGCTCCCTCGAGCTCCGAGAAGCAGCGCGGGCGGCCGGGTGCCTGTGCACGAGCGCGCGGGGCTACGCGGCAGCCCTCCTCGGCCGGCGCCTCTCCACAACTGCGCAGATCTCCGACTGGGAAGCCTCGAAGCTCACGTCCGAGCAACTTCAGTGCGCCGCGACGGTCGCATGGTTGTGCTGGGCTGCTGTGGAGAAGTTCGAGAGCGCTGAGCAGCTGGCGGCGTGCCGGCAGGCGCGCCCGGACTTTTTCTGCCCTCGAAGTGCGAAGACGCCTGAGTCGGAGGCGGAGACGGACGAGCACGAGCAGAACGACGAGGAATGTCAAGCGGCTCGCCGCCGCACGATCCTGCCTCGCGTCATGTGGTCCGGGCGAGAGAAATCGGGAGGGAAATCAGGCGAGTGAGATCTGCATGAAGATCGTTCACAGACTGTTCAAACTTAGGAATTCAATGTTTTCCCCATACAGAGCGAGACCCTGATCGTACAATAACTATCGGTGTTTTAGGAGCCGAGCCGGCGCGTTTTGCCTTTTGCGCTTCCCGCTTGCGCATTGCGCTTGCGGCTTCACCGGACCCAAACACGCTACGGTCGCGGCACGCAGACACGCACACCATGACGCACCCGCGTCATCACTCGTCAGCTACGCGCGGGGCAAGGTGTCGCTCAGGGCTGCTGCCTGCTGCCTGCCAGCGCGTTGCAGCCAGAGTCGTTTGAGTCCGTGCTGTGTTTAAGCTGCGATTCGCGTGCACACGACGACACACGTGGCGTTTACCGTTTAGGGGAAGTGTTGTCTGTGGAGTCTGTACTCATAGAGTATACTCTCCATCGGGCCAACTTGACCGGGCGGGCGGGCTGGTACGCGCGCAGGCGGAGAGGCGGTGCGCCGCTGTCGTTCCAAGAGAACGCCTTTGATGTCGTTGTTGATCTTGTTTGGAGTGGAGAGCATCCAGCATGAGAGACCCCGTTGACCTTGTGTGACCGGAAGTGTCTGGAAGCTCGCGCAAGAATGCGACCAAGATCAGACTCGCCTGTGGAAACTAACTCATGCTCGTTTTCCACAGGCGAGTCTGAGTTGTCGGGACCCTATTGAAAACGCCTAATCAGGCAGCTGCCAAATTAGGAAATAACTGCACAGAACCCACAGCAGCGATCCACACATGTTCACAGTGCTCGCACCATCATTTTCTACAGCTCCAACACAAATCCACTCCGGCCCTTCACCGCATCTCGCACCGCTTTTTCCCCTGCATCTCCCATGTTATTGGCCCGGATGTCCAGTTTGGTCAGGACCGCGTTGACCTTCAGCGCCTCCGCGATCGCCTTGGCACCGTCGTCGCCGATGTTGTTGTCACTGAGCCACAGCACGGTCAGGACCGCGTTGACCTTCAGCGCATCCGCGATCGCGATGGCTCCCTCTGGACCGATGCTGTTCCCGTACAGGTGCAGGGAGGTCAAGACCGCGTTGACCTTCAGCGCCTCGGCGATCGCGATGGCTCCCTCGTCCCCGATGCAGTTGCTCCAGAGGGAGAGAGTGGTCAAGACCATGTTGACCTTCAGCGCCTCCGCGATCGCCTTGGCACCATCGTCGCCAATGGAGTTGCGCCTCAACTCCAGGTTGGTCAGGACCGCGTTGACCTTCAGCGCCTCCGCGATCGCCTTGGCACCCTCGACCCCGATGTTGTTGTCGTCCAATTTCAAGGTGGTCAAGACCGCGTTGACCTTCAGCACCTCCGTGATCGCAATGGCACCCTCATCCCCGATGTTGTTGTTCGTGAGGCAGAGGGTGGTCAGGACCGCGTTGACCTTCAGCGCCTCCGCGATCGCCTTGGCACCCTCTGGTCCGATTTTGTTGTCGTACAGGCTCAGGGTGGTCACGACCGCCATGAACCGCAGGTCAGACGCGATCAGGATGGCGTCGGCGGGTTGTAGGCGCTGGCACATGAAGCTGGCCACCGTCTGGTCGCATGTCATGCCCGAGAGCATGATGCCCTTCTCCATGCCCATCTTGATGAGCTTCTTGGCTGACTCAACATCGAACCTGTTCTTGAGCAAGTTGCAGCTCTTGAGCACCGACGTGGCAGGAATGAGAGAGGCGACAAGCATGGCCGCAGGCACATGGAGCCCCCTATCGGACAAGTTGAGCTCCGTGACGCTGTCCTCGCGCAGTTGCTGCACCGGAATGCCGCAAATGACTCCTGAGCCCGCACAGGCAACGGCTGCGATCGTCAGCCTCAACAGTGGCTCTCCCGCGCCTGAGATGCAGCTTTTGAGAGCGTCCTTAGCAGCACCATGTAGCAATGAAGGGCGGCGCCAGTCGCCCATCCCGCATTCCAGATCCGCGGCCCGAACGGCGGCCACGTCCACCACATAGCCGTAGCCATGGAGGCGCGCAAGCCCAGGCAGCATCCGCCCCGCTACGGCCGCGTCCCCGGGCCGGCCGGCCTCGATGAGCTGCTCCACGTCAAGGTCGGTGATCTCATCCAGACGTGTGGGCACTGGCTGCCCGTCACGGCGGCACAGGCGCGAGCAGAGGACACGTTGCGCCAGCGCCCGCCAAGATCGACTCACGCCCTTGAGCTCGGCCAACGTGGCCACGTCCACCAGGCCCAGAGCAGCCTCCATGGCGTCCGCCGAGAACGAGGGCTGCTGCAGCGGCTCGGGCGGTAACGTGGAGCTGGCCGGCTGCTGCGGCGCCTCAACGACGTCTTCCGGTACAAACGCCGGCTCGGCGTTTGACGCCGCTGCATTCGCCATCTCGATGAGGCGCCCGATGAGCACGGGCTTGGTGCCGTCAGTCGTGAGGCCAAGCTTGCGCAGCTTCCAGCGCAGCTCCTCAACGCGCATCCGACTGTAACGCTTACGAAGCTCGTCAGCACGCTGCCCGTCGACGGCCGCAGCGTGCGACGCTTGCTCTTCCGCGCTGCCAAAGTCATCACCCGCGCCGAGCAGCGCGCCTAGTTCGGGAGCGCGCTTGCTGTTGAGCCGGGAGGCGATCACGCGCTGGAGGTGCTTGAGCGCGATGGGGGCGTCGAGATAGAGGGCGTCCTCGATGAGCTGGATGAGCTGGATGAGCGAAGGCTCGTCAGAGCTCGGCCACGTGTAGTCTGGGTCGTTCAGCTTGCACACCATCTGAAGTGTCGAGGCCATGATCGTGGGCATGGGATAGATGCCATCCTCGGAGGTGGCGAGATCCATCAGATCCTTCAAGGTGCCCATGAGTCGGGCTGCATCTTGCGACAACGTGACCTCCTCTCCGTCTCGCGCTCGCACGCGTATTTGCTCCTCGTGTTTGGCCTTCTTCGCCGTGGACGCCTCCTCCTGCTCATCGGCCGACATCGCACGAATATGGGTCCAGGGGCGAGGGGGCGAGGGCTGGGGACCCGCTTTTCTTTTCGTCTCTCTATACAAAAACTTGCACCCGGACCCGGTCAGCGGAAACCGCGGACGCCACCTACGGACGCCTCCCACGCAGCCGGTCGGGTCGGCGGCGGGCGCAGCTCCTGCGGCGCACGCCGCAGCCGCGCCGGCATCGGTGCGGGCAACCTCTGTGGGTTAC
>Ga0210239_102351_pt1 | contig 10556 bp, 14 predicted proteins | sample ChrtobMetP5a_0mM_FD_155451 | JGI IMG/M metagenome (GOLD analysis project Ga0210239, IMG submission 155451) | Chrysochromulina tobin associated microbial communities from unialgal haptophyte culture, Seattle, Washington, United States - P5a_0mM | ecosystem: Host-associated > Algae > Haptophytes >...
CACTGTTTGGCTTCACCGTTGTCCATTCTTTCCCCACCCTCCCCCGCCCCGGGGGCCTTGGGACTCATTGATTTATGTAGGGCTGATTTCCAAAATTACCCTAATGAGTGCGAGCGGACTACCTTAACGAGTGGTGTGCGTAACCCGGACTTCTTTCGGGCACGGGTTCTTAACCCGGACTTGGCCAGAGGTGCTAACCCGGACTTGGCCAAGTCCGGGTTAAGGACTTGTGCCCGGGTCCTTAACCCGGACTTGGAGGTGTGAAGACCGGGTTAGGGACTTATGCCCGGTCCCTAACCCGGACTTGGTTTCTCGCGCCTTCGACCAAGTCCGGGTTAAGGACTTGTGCCCGGGTCCTTAACCCGGACTTGGAGGTGTGAAGACCGGGTTAGGGACTTGTGCCCGGTGCCTAACCCGGACTTAGGCATTGCTGGGAAGTCCGGGTTACACACCCGTTCTAAGTCCGGGTCAGGCATTTCCCCCCCGTGCGCCCCGAGGGATTTGCCCAAGTCCGGGTTACGCACCAATATTTTGCCCAAGTCCGGGTTAGGCACTCGGAAGACAGCTAGGGGGAAGTCCGGGTTAGGCACCTTTCCCTTTCGATTTGGCCAAGTCCGGGTTAAGCACCTTTGTGTTTCAAACGTTGGGCTAACCTTGTTTCAAACCTGGACTTCGAACGTCTCAGCGTGATAGAAGTCATGCAGGCGCATATCCGCATTCACACCAATCCTTATCGAAGTTCTTCGCAAATGTCCGATGATATGTTCGTCGCAAATGTCGGGGCCGTCCACGCCTCCCTCACATGGCCGTTTGCGCAGGCGCAATTGATGACTCGCATCCTGGCCGTCGGTGGTGGCCACCTGGCCTCACAGGTGATATCTGAGCCTGGCGGGCACCGCCTCGTCACGACATCTCACTTCATCGTACTCGTGGTTGACACGGGCTCGACCGCAGTGACTGCGCCGTCTTTCTACTTGACCATGATGATAAGCACCTGTGTGTCGAGAGCTGGTGTTCACTAACATCATACGCGGCAAGCGCATAAGCATGTGCTCAAGCTCTCCAAAGCACGCTGCACACGCGTCTCATGTGCGAGCACGACCGCCATCACCTTCCCTCATGGGTCTGCAACATTGAGATTCAAACCTGGACTTTGCAGGTCTCAGCGCGCCGCGCAGCTTCTGGTGGGCATGCTCGTGCCTTGGTTGGCGCCGCAATTTGTGTTCATCATGTTCCCTGGCCAGGACTCGAGCGAAGAGCTCATCGCGTGGGTGCACGCCGAATGTGCCGACGAAGCTCGGACGCGGATCGCGCCGCTGCTGCAGCTGCCAACTGAGACGATCGACTTCCAGGTGGCGGTAGCGCGCACCATTCCCACGCACGCAAGCGGCGATCTCCTGGCTTATGGGTATGCCACGGCTAGTGAGACGTATGGCACCACCGTGCCGGCCGCGGCCCCGTCGGCGCGGTACATGAGGCTGGTTGCCTCCTGGCAGCATCGGACCGCGGGTAAAAGAAGGCATTCGAGCACCACACCGCTCACGGCGCGGTCTCGCACGCGACCACCGCGTCGTGTCCGTGCGCGTGATGGCCTATGTGTCCCGAGGATCTGCTCGTGCTGCTGCGCACGTCGCGCACTGAGCTGCTTCGCGTGGCCTTCGCGCCGACGCCTGCCGAGCGCAAGTCGCTCGTGCGGCAAGTCGCTCGACACCGTCGTCATGCGACGGTGTACGAGTGCGTCTTTGCGTTCCCTGATGGGGGCGCGCCGTCGGGCGCGTCTGTGCACACTTGTCCTCTCCGCCATCGCCGCCGCCATCCTCGGCACCACCCTCGGCGCCACCACCATCACCACCGCCATCGCCTCCGCCGCCTTCGCATCCGCCCTCTCCGCCGCCTCCAGCGCCCCCACCCTCACCGCCTCCACCATCGCCCTCACATCGGCCACCGCCGTCAAGCCCACCACCCTCACCTCCACCTCCTTCCCCATCTCCTTCTCCGCCTTTACCATAGCCTCCACCAACGCCTCCGCCGCCATCCCCTCTACCATCGCCTCCACCGCCATCACCACCGCCATCGCCTCCATCACCCTCGCCGCCGCCTCCAAGCCCGCCGTATTCGCCGCCACCATCGCCGCCGCCATCTCCACCGCCATCACCACCGCCCCCTTCTCCACCACCACCCTCGCTTCCACCCTCACCTTTACCCACGCCACCACCATCGCCTCCGCCTTCACCGCTTCCGCCATCGCCTCCGCCATCGCCACCACCCTCGCCGCCATTCCCATCTCCTTCCCCTTTGCCGCCACCGCCATCGCTGCCACCACCCTCGCCTCCCCTGCCTTCACCGCCACCCTCGCCTCCGCCACCGCTATCGCCACCGCCCTCGCCACCGCCACCGCCACCGCTATCGGCCACCGCCCTCGCCACCGCTATCGCCACCGTTGAACATTCAACTGACCTCATCGATGGTTGTGTTGTCGAGGTAAATCGAATAGGAAATGGTATTTTGTGTTAGTACACCGGTACCGGGTACGGTACACACGTGCCCACACGCGACGGAGGGTATACCGCTGGGTCACGCCGACCGCCGTACGCCCTATCTGCGTCGCACGGCACGGCGCACGCTCGGCCAGCATGACGGCCAGCCGAGCTATACGCGCGCGCTGCGCGTTCGGTTACGCAAAAATTGTGTCGTGTGGTGTGTCGATACGTACGAGGTGAGTCCAATCACCAATGCACACCGGGACGCGGGAGAGGATCGTCCAGCTCCGGATCATCAATGAAATCCATGCACACTTTGCACATTCACCGGGGATGACCGAGCTTGGAGAGCACAAGCTTGGAGAGGACCTAGTCGAGGTGGCCCAGATCCTTCTCTACCGAAGAAGGACTACCCCACGCTGCTCTCTCTCTCGACACCCGAACACAGTTCACACGGTGTTCGAAGTCGAGAGCCGTGCGATGAGGATCATCAATCTCCGGATCATCGATGAGATCCATGCACACCGGGGATGACCGAGCTTGAAGAGCAGGAGCGTGGAGAGGACCTAGTCGAGGTGGCCCAGATCCTTCTCTACCGAAGAGGGACTACCCCACGCTGCTCTCTCTCTCGACACCCGAACACAGTGTAGAAGAGCAGATGTTGAACCATGTCAATTTCGCTCAATGGAGCACACCACAGCAAGCAACGTTCCGGACTGAAGTCCTTTGGCCACTGCCCCCCCTCAGCACAATCGACCCACGCTCGGAACCCGAGGGAGCCTTGCCATCGGTATGAAACCGATGACTCGCTGAATGCCGGATGGGATGGACCGCCTTCATGGAACGTTTCTGCTGCAGCTATGACAGGTGACATATAGCTCTTGTGCACCGCCTTCGAAGTCGAGAGCCGTGCGATGAGGATCATCAATCTCCGGATCATCGATGAGATCCATGCACACCGGCCTAGACAAAACTCGAGGTCTGTGAGGAGGTCGCTGAATCAGCAAAACAAGAAGATATGCCAAGAACTGGACTGCTGATTGTATTCCAAAACCCAGCCTTGAACTGCCGTGACTTGCGACAGGAATTCGCATTCGGCGCGCGAGGACGGGATGCACAATGACGACAAGGATGTCGCGTCGGATGCAGATCGGACGCGAACCAGCGATCCGTGGGACACGAGGGCACCCCCGACCAAAGGCCAAGAAGTCCCCCCGGCGGACATGGATTTCGCGAAGAGGTCTCAACAAAAAGACAACGAGGTGCCTAACCCGGACTTCCGAAGTCCGGGTTAGGCACCTGTCCCGAGTGCCTAACCCGGACTTAGCCAAACGAGGGCGGGAAAAGGTCCGGGAACGTTGCCTAACCCGGACTTAGATAACGTTAAAGGTGCGTAACCCGGACTTCCCAGCAAGACCCAAGTCCGGGTTCAGTTCAGTTGAACTGAACTGAACTGAACTGAAGTCCGGGTTAGGCACCGGGCACAAGTCCGTAACCCGGTCTTCACACCTCCAAGTCCGGGTTAAGGACCGGGCACAAGTTCGTAACCCGGGACAAGTTAAATTTTCAAATCTCCAAGTCCGGGTTAGGGACCGGGCACAAGTCCGTAACCCGGTCTTCACACCTCCAAGTCCGGGTTAGACACCGGGCACGGGTTCTTAACCCGGACTTGGCCAAGTCCGGGTTAGGCACCTCTGGCCAAGTCCGGGTTAAGAACCCGTGCCCGAAAGAAGTCCGGGTTACGCACTAACCTCGTTTTCAACGGTTTCCACACAATAGAGAAACCCAAGGGCACTGCACTCACATCACCTCTACACGCGCCTCGCGCGGCCGTGCGGCGGCCTTTTGCTCCTCTGTGTGTTTTCTAGTATTCATACGCTTTCAAAACTCTTCGGACGCATGGCGGTACCGACGCTCAATTTCACGCTGCACGTGGCTCCGACGGACGACGTGGCCGAGGGTGAGGGCGACATGGACTCGCTCTTCCCGCACACGCCACGCAATGACGCCTCGTGGTTCGAGGCGGATCCGCCTGCGGAGCTCATCGAGCAGTGCCTGCGGCCGGGGCACTGCGTTGTGCCCGAGGGCGAGGTGTGCGAGTGGTTCCATCGAAAGCTCGCGCAGCTCGGCCACGCCTTCAACGAGGTGGGCAACACGCTCATGGCGCACACCTGGTTTGAGTGCGCCTACGCCGCGAGGGCGAGCAGCGCCGACCTGATCTCCGCGGCCAACATGCGGCTCAAGCTGGGTCAATGGGCGCTGGTTGAGCAGCTGTACTTGCAGATCGTGCGCATGGTTCTCACGGATGCGCAGCGCGAGATTGTCGAGCGCAAGCTCAACGACGTGGCCGCCCTGAAGGCGGGGAGCGCGCCGATGCCAGGCGCGTGCGCTCCCGGGCCGAGGACGCGCTGCATGCAAGTGCTCACCACGACGCCATCTCCTCTCCCCACAGGCGCGAGCGCTCCCGGGCCGAGTGTCCCACAGGACGAGCTCGCGTCGCTCGTGGCCGCAGCGGACGATGCGGCCGCTCGGGTACCGGCCTCATTTGGTCATGCCTCGCATGCAAGTGCTCACCACGGCGCCCCACCCTCTCCCCACAGGTACCGGCCCCGGACAAGGAGCGGCTGCTGCAATTGCTCCGGGCGTGCGCCTTCGGGGCCAATGCGGCCGGCGACTTCGCGGCGGCGCAGGTGAGTGCCACTCTAATTGCCACTCTAATTGCCACTCTGATTGCCACTCTGATTGCTTTGGGGCCAATGCGGCCGGCGACTTCGCGGCCGCGCAGGCGAGTGCGCCTGATCGCATGCTGATCGCCCTCCCTCATTGCATGCTGATCGCCCTCCCTCATTGCATGCTGATCGCCCTCCCTCATTGCATGCGGATCGCCCTCCCTCATTGCATGCTGATCGCCCTCCCTCATTGCATGCGGATCGCCCTCCCTCATTGCATGCGGATCGCCCTCCCTCATTGCATGCTGAGTGCCCTCCCTCGTTGCATACTTATGGCCTCCCTCCTCAGAATTGGTTCGACTGCTCCTTCGCCCTCTCGCACTCGCTGACCGACCTGCTCTCCGCGGCCAACATGCGGTGCAAGCTCTCGAGTACGCTGATTGCCACTGATGACCTGCCTTTGCATGCAAGTGCTCATCGCAGCGCGTGCGCCTGGCAGGTACGAGCCCAGCAGCAGCGATAATGTTCCAGTACACGCTTGCCGCCGCGTCCGCCACTGAGAAGGAGAAGGGCGTCGCCTCGCGCAAGCTGCAGGCGCTCGAGACAGCGCGTGAGGAGAAGGAGGCGGAGCGGCGAAGGCTCGCTAGCCTCTCTGGCAGGGGCGGCGAGGGCGACGTGTCCTATCGAGCTTATGAGTGAGGACCGGCGCAATCCGACGCAATCCCAGCATGCCATCCAGCTTATGGGTGAGGACCGGGGATGGACTTATGCTTATGAGTCACAGGACCTGGGGGGGGTGACTTCTGAGTGCTCGCGTCATCTCAGCCCGTCTCAACTGTTCCGCGGCTGAAAACCGTAACGGTTCGGTTGGCGCGTCACCGCTTCGCGCCTAGGATGGTGACGCATCGCGATTTCCGATTCCGCATTACCATTAGATAAATAACCAGACAAAACACAAATCGAAATTTTTTATGTGAAATGTCGCGATCACGCGAATCTATCTCGGTAATCGACACAATCGACGCGGTACGAAACTCGATACGAAACGCTCGACGAAACGCCGGCCGTCGCGCCCCCTGCAATTGCCCAACAATTGCCCCAACGGCTATTCTCCTCTCTCGGTCGGCACATCGCAGTCCGCGACAACCCCGGGGGGTCAATGGCCATCCGCCGTCCTCGTGCCCCCGCCCCCCTCGCCCCCGCCCGCGAAACCGCTAAATAGGACCGTACCCTGGATAGAGCCCGAGATAGAGCCCGAGATAGAGCCCGAGATAGAGCCCGAGATAGAGCCCGAGATCACTGGATGCCGCCCGCGAGCTGCACGCGAGACCCATGCCAGAGCATATCCTCGAGCCACTCGATCGAGAGCGCGAGCGCCTGCTGCACCTGTGAATGGGACGGGGCGAGCGCCGTGGTGAGCACATGCATGCGAGGCAGCCACTCGATCGAGAGCGCGAGCGCCGGCTGCACCTCCGGGACCGTATGGAGCCATCGGACGCAAACATATGCAATCATATGCAATCATATGCAATCAGACGCAATCAGACGCAATCAGACGCACCTCCGGGACCGTATGGAGCCAGTGGGGAAAGGAGAGGAAGGTGTGGGGCAGCGTGCGATGGATGCGCATCTCGCCAGGCACGCCGAGCCGTCGGATGCGTGTGTTGAAGTCGACAGAGTCGTCGAGCAGAGGGTCGAAGCCGCCCACCTGATGAGGGAGGCCATCAGAGCTCATCAGAGGCAATCAGGCGCAATCAGTCGCAATCAGTCGCAATCAGTCGCAATCAGGTGCACTCAGAGGCGCTTCGAGGCATCCCGAGAACCAACCTGGATGTTCGTCAATCAATCGCAATCAATCGCAATCAGTCGCAATCAGTCGCAATCAGTCGCAATCAGTCGCAATCAGGTGCACTCATTCCGAGAACCAACCTGGATGTTTGTCGGCGGAAGCCGTCGGAGCACCTCGTCCGACGCGAACGCGGGCGAGAGAAGGGGGTCCGACCACTTCTCAGGCCCCCCGTCGCCGCCATCATACGCGGCGGCGAAGGCTTGCAACAGGTTCGATGGGAGGATGGTGTCGGCCCCAAACGTGATCCGCGAGGGTGATGGAGATCGCATCAGATTGAGGACGGGGCAGATGAGGAGCATCGCATCGGGCATGGGGGGCAGCTCCGCACGCGACGCAGTGCTCCCGTCGATGCGGTTCGCGTACGGTCCACTGGTGCTACCTGATGAGGGATGCACTCATTGGCAATCAGTGGCAATCAGTGGCAATCAGTTGCAATCAGTTGCAACCAGGTGCAATCAGTACCGTCAGCCCCAGAGCCGTTGACGTCGCCCTGCGCCCGAAGGCCCTTGATGAGCGGCGCAATCACCGAGGCGACGGCGAGATTGCCCCCAGCGGACAGGCCGACGAGGACCAGAGGCGCGGCGACGAACCCCAACCGGTGCGCATGCGTGCTGTCACGCAGGGCCCGATAGACGGCGATCACCTGTGGGGAAGGGCCGTGAGAGGTCATCAGAGGCCATCCGAGGTCATTAGAGGCCATTAGAAGTCATCAGAGGTCATCAGAGGTCATCAGAGGTCATCCGAGGTCATCACCTGCTCCAGGCCGGTTGGGAAGGGAGCCTGAGGCGCAAACTCGTACGTGACGTAGACCACCGTCGCATTCGCTCGCCGCACCCACTCATGCAGGAAGAAGAGGTCCGCGGCCTCAAAGTCCGCGACGAACGCACCTGTGGGGAAGGAAGAGGATCGGGCGTCGTGGTGAGCACTTGCATGCCGCGCAGCGGGGGCGTCGTGGTGAGCGCGCACCTCCAGGCACGAAGAGGATCGTGGGGCGCTCCAAGACGTGCGCGCCGCCCGCGACGGCGCCGTCGGGCGAGGCGCACGCGGAAGCAGCAGCGGCGGCGGTGGCGCCGTGTTGGGCGCGGTGGCGCGTCGCGTGCGGCGAGAGGGGCGACGAGTTGGCGCCGTGTTGAGCGCCGGCATGATGGGCATGCGGCGCGAGCTTCTCTTTGGCGATGACGACGATTCGAACGCCTTGGATGCGATGCTCCTCGTACCTGATTGAGGGAGGCAATCAGAGGTCATCAGAGCTCATCAGAGCTCATCAGAGGCAATCAGAGGTCATCAGAGGTCCTCAGAGCTCATCAGAGGTCATCAGAGCTCATCAGAGGTCATCCAACTTACGAGAGGTCGGAGCCGAAGACGGAGCGGACGATGTGGACGACCGAGGGCCAGCGTAGTGGCGCATAGATTGCCTGAAGATCTTGAATGAGAGGCTTCATCCAGATGGCGTACACCTCAGTCGCCGCGAGGGAGGGGAAGGCGAGATACCACGGGATCAGGAAGGCGGCGAGAGCATATTCGCCGCCGGCGAAGAAATGACGTCCAGAGCGCGTCGCACGAAGGCTCACGACCATCGCCGCCATCGCTGCGTTGATGGCGCGCTGGGTGTGAAAGAGCACGGGGTGTGAATCCCACCAGAATGCGCTCGGGACGGACCTGATGAGGGAGGCAATCAGCATGCACTCTCACCAGTCTGATGAGGGAGGCAATCAGCATGCAATCAGATGAGGTTCGAGCTCGGGGGCGGACCAGGCAGTCCAGGGCACGCACGTGTCGAAGAGAGCACGTGTCGCCTGCTTGCGTTCCATGTCGTCGCCCTGAGGGCCAGGGTGAGAGATGAGCTGCACGTACCTGATGGGAGGGGTGATTATGGAGCCAATCAGAGCGGAAGAGGACATGCAATCAGACGCAATCAGACGCCCTCAGACGTCATCAGAGCTCATCAGAGCTCGGTTGGGCTGCGCGTACGAGCGTGATGATGGGATCAGTCGCAATCAGTCGCAATCAGGCGCGTACGAGCGTGATGATGGGAGAAGCGAGCCGCCATCAGTCGCAATCAGTCGCAATCAGTCGCGTACGAGCGTGATGATGGGAGAAGCGAGCCGCCCAGTCCGCCGCCGCCCAGTCCGCCGCCGCCGCTGCCGCTGCTGCTCGCGAGCGCTTCGATGCTGTTGCCGCTGCTGTTGTTGCGGCTGCCGCCGACGCCCGAGCGATGCAACCAACTGCTGCTGCTACTCCCTTCCACCGCCTTCTCGCACGCGCCGTCTCGAGCGCCACGGAGCTCGCCGCTGCTGCGTCGATCTCGATCGGGAGGGCTGTTGCCGGGCGCTGTACCGGGCGAGCTCGGCCGCGACGACGCGCCGCGCCGGTCCATCGAGTGCAAGTCGATGTAGGAGCTCGAGTTGGCCTTCTGCGCCCGCTGCAGCACCGAGGTCGATAGACCCCACAGGTGGAGGAGCAAGCTCAGACGCTCTTGCAGGCTCGTGAGCAGCTGGGTCGCGCGCCGCCTCTCGAGGCGCAGCTGCAGCACGCGCGCCGTGCACAGCGCGCACACGCCCCCGGCGATCAACCGCATGCGAGGCCAACGGCTCCTGCGAGGCGAGATTGGAGGCGAGATTATGCCGAGATTGGAGGCGAGATTGGGCCGAGATTGGAGGCGAGAGCGCACCGATCACGCGCGGTCCGTCGGAGCACTAGCGCGGCCGCGGCGGCGGTAGCCATCTCCGCGTACGCGTCGCCGCGCTTGTCGGCCTCGAGAACGTTGTTGAGCTGTTTGTTGAGGCGCCGCAGCGCCACTGTCAGCAGGTGCAGCAGCGACGCGATGCCGCCGGCCAGCAGAGACGCCTTGACGGTCGACTTGACGGTGCTGCTCGACGCCGCTCGCTCGAGAGCGTCCTGGAGGCGCGCGCCGTGCTCGCGGCTGCGCGGGTCGCCAGCGCGCACCTGGAGCAGCTCGCGCTCGATGAAGTGGTGCAGCTGAGTCTCCACGTTGCTCACCACGTAGAAGAGCGTGTGCAGATCGCGCGCGAAGGGCGAGCTGAGGGGCAGCACGGGGGCGACGCGCTGCAAGGTCCCACAGGCCTCGACGCACTCGGTCGACGCGGCGATCAGAGGCTGGATGTACGTGTGGTCCGAGCCGGTCTCACTCGGCTTCACATCGTTCGAGAGGCGGCGCAACATTGGCCGCCTGCCTTTTCTCCGACGCAATCGCGCACGCAGACGTGAGAGCCTTTTGTGAGCTTCGAGGCTGTCGAGTCCTCCCCACTCTTTCCCCACAGCCTGAACGGCTCAGTTCAGTTCAGTTCAGTTTCTTCGCGGTCCCCCCACGCACAGCTCGCTGTTTCAGTCGCTGGCTCGCTGCTAACTTCTTCACTTGTGAGTGAGAGGAGAGGTGTACTCGGCAGCCTTCGAGGCAAAAATCCCCACAGCATTACGGTTTGTCGTTTCCTGCGTTTACGCGGTCGGGGGTGCGTATACGCAGAAACCTGTGTATACGCGAGGGGGTACGTATACGCACCCGCTGTGTATACGTACTACCGCTCGCGTAAACGCACC
>Ga0210239_102356_pt1 | contig 10521 bp, 7 predicted proteins | sample ChrtobMetP5a_0mM_FD_155451 | JGI IMG/M metagenome (GOLD analysis project Ga0210239, IMG submission 155451) | Chrysochromulina tobin associated microbial communities from unialgal haptophyte culture, Seattle, Washington, United States - P5a_0mM | ecosystem: Host-associated > Algae > Haptophytes >...
GTTCCGATCTACCGCAGAGGCGCTGCCCAGCTCGCACGCCCCATACAGGGCGGCCGCGGGAGCTCTCAGTGGTCAGGGTCCGAAAACCCTGCGACACCTCACGAAATCACAGCTTTCCTCTTTCGGGCGTCGCGCATGCACGCGCCGCCGTCAGAAGCCGCAATCGCGAGGGTCGCTCTGTCTTTGCGCCGAACGCAGGGAGAGAGCGAAACGCGCCGGCCGCCTTTCAGCGGTCGACTGCGCTTCTCTTCTCATACTACCTGCGGGGCTGCTCACGCGCGAAATCGGTACGGACGTCGTTGAGCCGCAATTTTCAGTATTCCGAGATACAACGCGAGGGGTAGGGTTGCAACTGTTACAAAACTTACCGGCGGCGTCACAAGTTGACCCACGCCGCCTCTTTCCGCGCCCGAGCGCCCGCGACTGTCCCACGAATGGCGGCCTCACGAATGCCGCCCCGCCCGAGCCAATCGACGGGAGACGCGCCGCGACGCAGCCCACCGACGATCCGCGGTGCGCGCCGCCCACCACACCGCCCGCCGCCACGCACCGTCACCGCGCCCCCGACGCGACCCGCCTTTTGTTCCTCCGAGCTGCCTCATGAAAAACGCGGCGGCGGACACGGTGGAGCAGTCGCTCGTCTTCTGCGGGCGCGAAGACGGCAAGCTCGTCGCGCTGCGCCAGATGGTGCGCGTGGGGCTGGCTGCGGCCGCCGTTGCTCATCTTCGTCCAGTCCGTCGAGCGGGCGATGCAGCTCTTCCACGCGCTCGTGTACGACGGGCTGCACGAGGGCGTGCTGCACGCGGAGCGCACGGCCGCGCGAGGCCGGCGGCGGCGGCGGACGCGGCGAGCGGCGGTGGCGCGGCGCCCGACGACGCCGAGGACGTCCCGAGTTGACCCTCGCCGCCCTTTTCCTCGCCCGAGCGCCCGCGACTGTCCCACGAATGGCGGCCTCACGAATGCCGCCCCGCCCGAGCCGATCGACGGGAGACGCGCCGCGACGCAGCCCACCGACGATCCGGCGGTGCGCGCACGCCGCCCACCACACCGCCCGCCGCCACGCACCGTCACCGCGCCCCCGACGCGACCCGCCTTTTTGTTCCTCCGAGCTGCCGCACGAATGCCTCACGTGCCCATGCCGCCCGAGCCAATCGACGGGAGACGCGCCGCGACGTAGCCCACCGACGATCCGGCGTGCGCACTTTTTGTTCCTCCGAGCTGCCGCACGAATGCCGCACGAATGCCTCACGAGCCAATGCCGCCCGAACCAATCGACAGGAGACGCACCGCGACGGAGCCCACCGACGATCCGGCGTGCGCGCGTGCCGCCACGCACCGTCACCGCGCCCCCGACGCGACCCCCACGTCCACCCACGCCACGACGAGACCACGCCCGCTTCCGAGCACACGGCGGCGCTCCGCGCGCTCCGGACGAGCCGCCGCCTCACGCTAGGCCATCAGACCCACGCTAGGCCATCAGACCGCCGGGCCGATGCACTGGTGCACTCGGCTGCACCCGTCGCCGCACCCCGCCCCTGCTAGAGCACCCTAACGTTAAGGACCAAACATTGTTGAAGTGTTTAACACTAACAACATAACAACAATAGGAACCATTAACAACAACTCGTTAACGTTAAGGGTTTTCCGTTAACATTAACAACTCCCGTAGATCTTTGACCCTTTTTGACCTCCTTTTCGACCCATTTTGGGTAAGACCTCCTTTTCGGTAAGATTTTTTACCCTATTCGACCTGCGTTTTGACCCATACGCGATCTATGGTAAGATTTTTGACCCCTGTTGACCTCCTTTTTGACCCATTTTGGTAATTTTCGGGGCCTTTTTGACCTCCTTTTTGACAAGAAAAAGTGCAAAACAGTGTTATTAACGTTCAACAACAACAAGCCTTTCATCATTAACATTAACATGAAACAACGTTAAGGAAAAAAATTAACGCTTCCTTAACGTTAGAACTCGAATCTAACGTTAGGGTGCTCTAGCCCCTGCTCAGCCCCGTGGGTGCCGGCGCTCGGCCGAGGCGCTCGGCACGCCTCGCCGGCGTGCTCTTGAGCGCCTCGGCCGAGCGCCTTGGTTTGCGTCCTTCAAAAACTCGCGTCCTAGAGTGCTATACACGCCCATGCTATGACTCGATCCTCTCTATGTTTTTACTGCTCGCCCCTCTGCGCCGCGCGCTCTCGTCCCGTGGTCCGCTTGCGCTTCCGTGGCCGTGCCGCCTCGCCCTCGTCGGCCGCCTCGGCGTCATCCGGCGGCGCGCCACCGCCGCTCGCCGCGTCCGGCGCCGCCGCCGCGCGCGGGCGCTTCGCGATCGGCTTGCGCGCAATGGGCGCCACCGCGCGCCGCCGGCGCTCGTCCTTGGCCATCGGCTTGAGCTTGAGCATCCAGTCGGCGACCGGGCAGCCGCTCGCCTTCATCACGTTCGCAATCGAGCGCAGCTGCTCCACGTCCGCCTCGGTGAAGAACGTCACCGCCTTGCCCGCGCGCCCCGCGCGCCCCGTGCGCCCGATCCGGTGGATGTACGAGGTCGTCGTCTGCGGGAAGTCGTAGTTGATCACGAGCGAGACGCCCTTGAAGTCCATGCCGCGCGCCACGAGCTCCGTCGCGATGAGCACCCACACCTGGCCGGCGCGGAACTTGCTCACCGTCGCCTCACGCTGCGCGGCCGTACGCTCCGCGTGCAGCACGTCCACGCGCAGCCCATCGTACACGAGCGCGTGGAAGAGCTGCATCGCCCGCTCGACGGACTGCACGAAGATGAGCACCGGCGGCCGCAGCCCCTCGCGCACCATCTGGCGCAGCGCGACAAGCTTGCCGTCCTCGCGCCCGCAGAAGACGAGCGACTGATCCACCGTGTCCGCCGCCGCGTTTTTCTCGCCCACAACCACCTTGACCGGCTGCCGCAGCACCGAGTGCACCAGGTCCTCGACCGCGGGCGGCATCGTCGCCGAGAAGAGGCAGCGCTGCACCGTCGCGCCATCGCACGCGGCGAGCACCTCGTCGCACTGCTCGAGGAACCCGAGCTCGAGCAGCTTGTCTGCCTCGTCCAGCACCAGGTACTCGAGCGACGCGAGCGTCAGCGCGCCCTTGCGCAGCAGCGACACCAGCCGCAGAGGCGTGCACACCATCACGTCGTACCGGCGCCACACGCCGGCGGACGCGCCGCCGCCACCGCCGCCACCGCCGCCGCCGCCGCCGCCGCCGCCGCCGCCGCCGCCGCCGCCGCCGCCGCCGCCGCCGCCGCGCTCGGCGTGAGCGCACGCGGCCGCCGCGAGCTTCTTGGTGAGCACGCACGTGCCCAAGCCCGAGCCGGCCGCCAGCTTGAGCAGTTCCCGATGCGTCTGGCGCGCGAGCTCCTGCGTGGGCGCGATGGCGAGCGCGCGCAGCCCGCGCCGCTGCGGCGCGCCGAGCCGCGCGAGCATCGGGATCAGGAACGCCGCCGTCTTGCCTGAGCCCGTCGGCGCGCACGCGAGCACCTCGCGCCCGCCGATGAGCAGCGGAACCGCCTGCATCTGCACGCGTGTCAGCTCGTGGTAGCCCGCCTCGAGAACGTTGTGCCGGAGCCACGCCGGCAGCCGATGACGCTCGGCCATGTCCTCGGCGCTCTCCACGGGCGCGGGCACGCCCGTCCCGTACACGTGGATGCGCAGCGAGCGGCGCAGCGCGTTGGCCTCCGCCAGCTCGCGCTCGGTCGGCACACCCTCGGCGGCGGGTGCCTCGGACAGACCGCTCGCGCTGCCGGCGCTGCCGGCGCTGCCGGCGCTGCTGGCGCGCGGCGACGGGCGCATCCTCCTCTGCTGGCGGCCACCGTTGCTCGCAGCTGCCACGTCGGCCGTCGAGGCCGCCGCCGGCCGGCCAGCGCCTGAGGGCGGCCCGCCGCCGCCAAAGAAGTCGAGCGCGCCGAGGCCGGAACCAATCGGCGCGGGCGCAGCGGCCGCATCGTCCGCCGCCGACGCAAACAGCCGCCGCTCGGCGCGATGCCGGCCCTTGTCGAAGCGCGCGCCAGCCGCAAGCGCCGCGAAGTGCGCCATCGCCCTTGGCAGAGTTTCGGCGGCGACGTCGCCGTTATAAATTTCATTCCACATGAATTCTGTTTCACAAAGATTCCAATATGAGACGATTCAACACAGCTGCGCATCGATAGGCTCCAGCACGTCGCAGGGAGGGCCGCCCCGCCCAGACTCGCCGCGCGCCGCACCGCTCAGCGACTCCCACGTGGATTGAATTGGAAACGTGTCTTCGTGTGTCGACTCGCGCCGGTACCGAGGCGACGGTAGCCAGCGCTAGCCAGCGCCACCGACGCACGAAGACGTGCCGCCCGGAGCCTGCCATGAACTTAGGGACTCGAGCCTGCCCTCTTTGAACTTAGGGACTCGAGATAGCTCTGTATCCTTTCCTGGACCTCTGCGCGCGTGAGCATCGTGACCATCTCGTCCAGGTCCTCTGCCTGGCTGGTGCGGAGCGCTTCGGCGGCTCCGCGCCGCAGCTGCGCCTTGGCGCGCACGCGCGCGTCGCCGGGCACGGCGAGCAGCGCGGCCAGACGTGCCGTCGCCTCATCGGAAAGCGATGAGAGCGGTACCGTCACGTCGACAATGCCGGCCAAGAGCGCCTGCGCGGGCGGGAGAAGCACGCCACGCATGATCATATCCTCGGCCTTGCGCTGGCCGGCGACGCCGATGAGCATGCCCGAGAGCCACGGTGGCGGAATCAGTCCGAATGCAGCCTCGTTCAGACCGATCGTGCCCTTGTTCTCAACCATCACACGTGCGTCACACGAGAGCGCGAGCAGGCAGCCGCCCGCAGGGCAGGCGCCGGGGATCGCGGCTACCGTCGCAAGGGGCGTAGTATAGAGCTTGAGCCAGGTCTCCTGAAGCAGCGTCCAGAATGTGGCGACACCTTCAGTGCTGCCGTCGTGGTCAACGAGCATCTCAGGAAGGTGTATGCCCGCCGAGAAGATCTTGGGTACCGCTGAGCCGAGAATAAAGCCGCGCACTTTCGGGTTTTCTTCGAGCTCGCTGATGACATCCATGAGCTCCTGGAGTAGACGTTTGGTGAGCGCATTCACGGGTGGCGATGAGAGGTACACTGACGCCATGCCATGGTCTCCAATCTGGACCACGACGGTAGATGATGGCTCAGCCGCCGAGGCCTTGCTGCGTGTGAGAATGGTGGGGACGGCGCCGGTGGCGCGAAGATGGGCGAGCGAGGTGACTTGTCTTGCTGAGATGCGGCGGAGCGAGAAGCGAGCTTTGTGCCACATGAGTGGGAACCAGAAAGTTCATTCACGACACACCAACACGCACACCAAACTCAAAAGCGTGAAGGGCAACACCTCGCACGAAACTGTTCACAGGCTTTGTGCCGCACTGTGAACAGATTAAAATCGATGCGATTGATCCACAAAATATCACGCAACAAACCTGGTCTCGCTTCGCTTCCCCCACGGGCCGACGGACACTTGCGATCTCTGACTCTGCAGTCTGCACTCAGACGTCTCTACTGGGCCCGGATGCCCCGTCGTGCGCTTTCTCCTACTCGACACCTCTCCCCTCAACGCTCAAGCCCGCAGAGGCGGCGCCACAATCGTGTGGTGCTGCACCTGCGGCGCATCGGCCACCGTCAGTTCGAGAAGCGTCTCGCCCGGCTCATAGCCCTCGCTGCGGCGGCGCACAATCCACCGCTCGCCTGCCACCGAGCTGACGCGGATCGTGCGCGCGCCGCCCGGCGCGCTCGTCAACTCCGCCTGGAAGTGCTCGCGTCCGACGCTGCCGATGTTGCCGGTGCCGATGGTGGCGCCGTCAGCCGCTTTCTCTTCGTCCGGCGCTGTGTCGGTATCGTCGATCCAGTACACATGCACGGCCACGTCCGCGGAGACTGAGGGCGCGAGCTCAAGGTCGATCGTGCGTTTGAGCGCTGAGGTGAGTTCATAATGCTGTTCTTCCTCGTACCCCGCCGCCACTTCGAGCAGCAGCCTGCGCGCGCCGTCGTACGCCTTGTACCGACTCCCTGCTGTCCCCTTGAGATGGAGGGTCTCGCCCTTGCGCACCGTGCCCACGAGCTCGTCGAGAGTTTGGGTCTCGCCCATGGCACGTAGCTTGTACACGTTCGCGCTTGGTGGAGCTTGGCGTGATGGCGGGAAATGGAAGGCGAGCGATACCTGCTCCTTGGGCACGATGGTCACGTACTGCTTTAGCTCGGAGGTTGCGCAGTACGTGACGAGGGTCTGGCTGTGGAAGAAGCTGGAATTGGAAGCTGTTCGGGCGCGCCAGCACTGATTTGGCTGAGGATCCGAGCGAATCGAGTTGTTGTTGTTGGCGATGCGCTTAAAGCTCGGTGTGAACCACGGCTCGGCTCATCAGAGAGGCAATCCATGACCATCAGAGAGGCAATCGAAGAAATCAGCCTCTCACCTGCGTCAACTCCTCGACGCGCTGGCCCGCCGGAATGGTCGCGTACAGCCTCTCCGTTTTATTCGCCGCGAGCCAGAATAGGTCGACCGAGGCACCGAGCTTGTCGCTGGCGTCGTAGATGAACCAGACGGTCACGAATGGCGAGGGCCTCCTCGTTGCTTGCGCCGGCACTGGCTTTGCAATCGGCTCGTGGTGCAAGAGCGAGCCACGAAGCTCGGTCACCTCCTTCTCTAGGCGTGCGAACGCGTTGGTGAGCGTTGCAACCTCCTTCTCGAGTTGGGCGTGACCACCGTTGAGTGTGACCACCGCCGACGTGAGCGCGGCGACCTCCAAAGACGGCACTTTCGCGACCTCGTCGAGCTCTCGAGAATCAGCGTGGCTGAGCTTTCTTGGCCCACTCGCCGTAGCACGGTGCGACACGTTGCTATTGCTCAGAGCGGCAGCGCACACGACCGTCGTCACAATGACAATCGAGAGCAGCACTGGCCCTCGCGACTTGAGCCACTGCTTGCTCCCGACTGCAGGGGGCGGCGAGGAGGGCGCCATCATGCGGCGCAGGAGCCCGGGAGTGCCCTCAGCGAGTGTTCCTTCTGGCGAACCATCCTCGATGGTCGCTTTGCGACGCGCAAAAAAGGGTAGTGGTGTCCCGAACTCGATGGCGACGGAGGTCATCCTTTGGCAATCGCCGAAGCCAGTAAAAGGAAGAGAGGGCGCTTGACTTCTTCCCGGCATTTTGAGTTGTGTTCACACACGCGACACTAGCCACTTCCAAGTTCAAGTTAAGTTCAAGTCCTTTAGGAGCTGTTGTTTATGTAGTAACTTGAACACTAGCCTTTCTGGGAGACCCAGCACACACAGCGCCGCGCCGGGAACGCGCGCCGGGAGCGCATGGCGTTCCGTTCACACAAGAACAAGTTCACGCTGATGACACACTTTAATTCGGTTTATTCGGTGGGAGCTGAGCTGAGATACAGGCTTCGTCGGCAAAAGCATGCAACGCAGCAACTTTTGCCAACAATCAAGCACAAAACAAAATAGCCGTACAAAAAGGCCGCGCTGATGGGGGCCATCAAGCGACCATCTGTCATGAACCACCATTCGTACTCGTTGTCGCGAACCAGAACCATTCGTACACATGTCGCATTCGTACTTGCTGGCAGGGTCCACTCGCGCAGCGGACGCTGAGGCCGCTATAAAGGCCGCTACATGTATGGCCGTTGGTGGAATTGGTCACTTCTCTGCGCCGGCCGCGGTGCGCTTTGAGGGCAACGCGGAGCATTGTAACGCGGATTGCACGGGTCTTCGGCATGGTGAGGTGCCGCAAGAGCGGCGTCTCTGGCAATCTCTTGCGCGCGCATATAATTGTGACGGCAAAACCAAGGTCATGGAGATGAAATACCCCATGCATTGCATGAAGATGTCTGACTTCTTGCAACTCACGATGCTGGAGGCGCACAACGGCCTGGTCGAGCGCGATCTCGTGGTTCCGCTCAACTTCGACGGTGAGCACGCAGGCGTGGAAATCCAGTTTGTGTCTCATCAGTGGTTGGGCTACACAGTCGCCGATCCCAACGGCGATCACCTCAAGACGATGCAGGCCGCATTTCGGATCGCTATCGACGAAGGCAAAGGGCTCTTTAAGAGTCATGAAGACTGGAAGGCTTATGCCGAGGGTATCACGACAACAAACGCGAAGAGCGTCCGCGCGTTTGGTGCAGACGAGGAGAGTGCAGCTCTCGGCGCTGGCGCCTCGGGCCTTGAGATGGACGAGGAGAGGCGCCTTGCCCTCAGACACGAGACCTTCAAAGCCAGCGTAGCGGAGAGTTGGGTCTGGATGGACTATCTGTCTGTGCCGCAGACTGTGGGACTCTCGGATGTCGAGGCTGTCAAAGAGACCATCAGCAAGCAGGCGGATGCCATCCGCTCCATCCCTTCTTACATCTGCCACGCCACCACCTTCTGGATCTGCACGCCGCAGGACGCCAAGCACGAGAGCGGCGAGCTGTGCTCGTATGCCACTTGGAACGCTCGCGGGTGGTGCCGGCTCGAGGAGACCACTATTTCCCTTCTCAATCTGGCGCAGCACGCAAGGCTCATCATGCTCACTGACCCAGTCGGCGCTCGGCCATTGGCGGTGACCCATGACAGCATCGACCGCCTGTCAATTCACGTGCAACGGCGCAATTCGGTGTGTATACCTCACAGGCGCCTTCTTGATTGCCACAATGACCTGCCTTGAATGATGACGCTCACAAAGATGCCACCTCACTCCTCGAGAAGGTGCTCACAGGCGCCTTCTCGTGCTGCCGGTTGAGGCACCAGGTGCAAACGCTCGACGGCAACTACGCGCCGATCCCGTGCGACAAGATCATCCTGCGCCAGGTGCTTGCGGAGGTTTACGAAGAGGGCTTGAGCAGAGCGCGTGAGGTGTGGCAGCGCGACAAGGAGCACGACACGCGCGACATGGGTGGGATGGGCACGTTCTGGTCGAGCATTCTGGCTGGCTTCACTGGCCACACGGATCTGAGTTTTTTGCGCTGGTACTCCAATATGAGTCTGCGGCAAGCTTACTTCGCCGAGAGCGTCGACGAGCCTGACTTTGTGGCGCTGGGCTGGTCAAAACCGCTCGAGGAGCTCACGGCCAAGGATTGCAAGCGCTACTGTGCGCGCTGGGGGATGGAGTGGTGGCCCGACCACTCTGTGGAGAAGGCGGCGGGATGCTTCTGGCCTGCGCAAGAGGGCAACGTGCCCATGCTGCGCTACTTTGTGGAAGTGCTCGAAATTGACCCAATGCCGCCCAATCCTATCGGTGTCTCAGCGCTGCACTGCGCGGCGCGCCAGGGCTTCAACAAGATCATCCGATACCTCGTAGCGAAGGCTGGTGAGCGACTGAGCGTGTAGGTCATGACACGCCTGAGCTGCGCGCGTGGCTCAATCTGCGCACGAATGGCTTGCTCAAGCTTGTGCCCATCGACGGAGCTGCTGTGAGCGGCCACTCCAGTACCATCAAGTTGCTCGCTTCGCTCGGCGCTGATATCCACGCGCGCCGCTCCAATGGGCGCACGCCGCTGCACTCGGCAGCCGCATATGGGCACGCGGACTGTGTGCGTGAGCTGCTAGCGCTCGGCGCGGACCCTGAAGCGCAAGCTGACGACGGTAGCAAGCCTGCCGATCTCCTGACACGCTCGTGCTCTCTCTTCGCCATGCCGACGACACAACATGACGAGTGTCTCGCGCTTCTCGATGCAGCCGTCAGTGAGAAGAAGAAGACAGCACCACAGCATGACGCGGCTGAGAGCAGCTCGCGCCAACAGGGCAGGACGGGCCGATTTGATGAGGCCGCGCCACATAACGCCATGGATAGAAATGCCAGTGGTCATGTGGGGAAGACGCTGTGATGCATGCAATCCTGCAAGCTCCCTATGGAGCTCTACGGCACAGGAAAGTGAGTGAATATGCCCTCTCGGGCGGCCGGTGGGTAACAGATGTCAGATCTCTTGTCCCTACCGGAAGATCTGTCCCCGCCCGAGGAACGGAAGGCCGGCGGGGGTGACGGTCGTGCTTGTGGATCGGTTTTGGGGTGGGTTTGTCTTAACAGAAATGTATCTCGCATGATTGTATCCAGCACATGTACGCAAAGCGCGAATAATAACACGCACAGCAGACACATGTCCATTCTACATCAGTACATGCAGTGACACGCTTCGAGGCGAACCACCACTGAGACCTCCTCTGTCCGCAGTCCGGCCATTGAGACCAAAAACCACCAAGAACCAAGGCCAAAGAGTGCACCCGTCAACGTCGACACAAATACTCAGCAGAGATTCGGATATTGCACGGCCACGTTGCCTTTTGGCTCAGTCAAAGAGGCGGACCCGATCACCGTCTACTCATCTTAAGGTGACGCAGCATCTCGTCACGGTTGTCGTCATAATGCGCCGTCTCGTCCAGACGATGTTCGGTCGCCTGCATGCCGACCGTTGCGCCCTGGAGCGCGCTCTCGAGCTTCACATCGAGCTCCGTCCGCTGCTCCGCCTCATTCTCCAACCGCATGTGTGTCGGCTGCGCCGTTGCGCTCGACACCTCGATCGTCGTGGGC
>Ga0210239_102358_pt1 | contig 10507 bp, 9 predicted proteins | sample ChrtobMetP5a_0mM_FD_155451 | JGI IMG/M metagenome (GOLD analysis project Ga0210239, IMG submission 155451) | Chrysochromulina tobin associated microbial communities from unialgal haptophyte culture, Seattle, Washington, United States - P5a_0mM | ecosystem: Host-associated > Algae > Haptophytes >...
CGACGGCGGCGGGGGCGATGGCGACGGCGGCGGGGGCGATGGCGACGGCGGCGGGGGCGAGGGGGGCGAGGGCGGCGACGGTGGCGGTGACGGTGGCGGAGACGGATACCTGCACACTCGCCAGCCGGTATAGGTGACGCTGCTGGATGAAGACCATTGGATCGTCCCAGGGCCCAAGATGAAATTGGAAGGCCCGCCTCCTCCTGAGAAGCTCGTCAACGTGCCCGACGGGTGGCTAGGTATGCGGAGAAAGTCATAACCAGGCTCCGTACTAAAGGAGGTTGCTGTCAGGGGCCTTCCTATGGCGAGCGCGGTCGACGTGATGGAGCACCCCAGGCTGTTGCCGTAATTCGACGGAAAGTTGGGCGAGCGAATGCAGTTCGGTGAGGGTGGCTCGACGGTGCAAGGGCCGGATGTGATGGTAAAGTAGGTGTTCAGTGCGTCGGTTGGTGGCGGGGGTGGCGGGGGCGGCGATGGCGGCGGCGGCGACGGCGGCGGAGGCGATGGCGGCGGGGGCGGCGATGGCGGCGGCGGCGACGGCGGCGGCGGTGATGGCGGCGATTGCGGCGACGGCGGCGGAGGTGGAGCATATGGGCACCACACTGTTGTCGTCGCATATCCCGTTTTACAAGGACAGCAACACGACGATCCCGATCCTGAACATCCCGGCACTCCATAACAACACGAATTACCATCCCCTGAAAATCCAATGGTGCAATATTGGTTTGAACACGTCGACCCACCGCAGTTGGCGCAATTCGTCGGCCAAGCCGGTGGCGGCGCCGCCGGCGTCGGATAATGTAAATGGGGGTTATGTCCATGGGCGAAATGCGGATGGTGCGGATGGTGCGGATGGTGCGGATGGTGCGGATGGTGGCCATGAAAAGGCCAAAAAAGGCCCCTTCTGTGGAGGCCGGGTGCGCTTACGCCGTGCGCGGCGCTGGCGGCGCGTTCGGCATCGGCGTCGGTGGCATTAGCGGCGGCGGCCTGCACGAGCAGAACTTGTCCCACCGCGCCGCACAGCTGGAGGAGGAGAAGCGTTAGGCAACTCAGAACAGAAGGCATCAAGGAGGTTTGGCGACAAGACGGTCCGGTAGAAATCCCACAGTGATGACAAAGTGGCGAAGGAGTCGTGTTTCGGTTCCTAATGTCGTCGTGTTGCGCGGTGTTGAGGTTCCGGAGCTGTAAGCCTGGTCTAGCTTTAGCAGGGACCGGGATGTCGCGCTCACCAGGCTGCCTTTGTGTAGTTTGATGAACCTGCAATCACCAACCTCCGCGACCAAGTTTACAGGGACGTCTTTGCCGGCTCATCCGTAGGCAACTCCGACGGATACCGAGGTCGTGCGGACCTTTTGCAACGCCGAACGGCCGCGACACAGGCATCGCCATGCCGGTGGACGAGGACGGTAGGGCCGAGGACGGTTCAGTTCCCACGCCGGAGGAGGAGGAGGAGGCATCCGCGCTCCCAAGCCCGACGAGTCCAGCCTCGACGCCAAGGACTCCGACGCGCAGCCCGCGCAGCCCGAGGCGCGAGGGCCTTCGCACGTGGCAGATCGACTCGGTCACCTCCGACGGCTCCAAAGGCCTCATCCACGACGCGGAGAACGAGGAGCTCGATCGACAGCTCAACAGCCCGTCGTGGATGGAGTCGCCCGGCTACGTGATCACGTCGGTCATGAAGAAGGCTGGCGAAGGCTTCGTGGTCGCCGAGCGCAACGCCATCCTGCAGCACGCGCGCCCGAGCCCGAGCCTGATGCCGGCCGCATCGGTGAAGCTGGGGGGGCGTGGCGACGTCGGCCTCGGCGCACCGATCGTGCGGCGCGGGCAGCGCGCACTCGCGATCGCGTTTACGATGCCGATGGCGGCGGGTTCGGCGCGCGAGGCCGCCCACATGTGCGGCGGCGGCGACGTGTACATCGGGGTGGCCGACGCGGACGCGCAGGCCGGATTCGGCGTAGCGGAGCCGGGCCGCGCGTGGGGCGTGCGCGTGCGCACGGGCGATGTCCACGTCACCCCGACGGCCTCGCACGCGGGCTACCGAGGACGCAGCCTGCTCTCCTCGGCGCTCACCTCCGACGGCTTCCGTGCCGCTATGCGCGCGGGGCCCGGCTCCGGCGTGATGCCGATGCACGTGACGATGCTCATCGACATGACCCGCCGCGCGCTCGCGTTTTCCATCAACGGCCAAGCGCCGATCGATGCCGGCATCGAGCTGCCGCCGGCGGTACGCCCGATGAGTGCATGCTGAGTGCATGCTGAATGCATGCTGAGTGCATGCTGATTGATGGCATTATGATTGCATGCTGATTGCATGCTGAGTGCATACTGAGTGCATGCACTCATGAGCTTGGATGGCATGCTGATTGCCTCCCTCATCAGGTACGCCCTTGGGTGCTCACGGTCGGCCGGCCGCGAGGGGATGAGTTTCGTTGATTGCCTCCCTCATCAGGTACGCCCTTGGGTACTAACGGTTGGCCGGCCGCGGGGGGATGAGTTTCGTCTCCACGACGCCGACTGGCTGCCGTGGCCGCCCACCACGGCGCCGCCCGCCCCCCATGCTCTCGTGCCGCCCACGACGGCGCCTCCTTATTCGGGGGCACGCGGCGCGGACCGTTACCGTTACGACGGGCTCCCCTTCCCTCCCGGGCCGTTACGAAAGGCCGCCCACCACGGCGCGGCGGACCGTTACGACGGGCTCCCCTTCCCTCCCTCGCCGCGCCTCGCTGCGTATGTGGCGCGGCTCGAGCGTCGTCATAGGCGCGCGGCGCGGCAGGTGCTCGCCTTTCGCTGATGCCCTCTGATGCCCTCTGATGCCCTCTGATGCCCTCTGATGGCCACTGATGCCCTCTGATGGCCTCTGATGACCTCTGATGGCCTCTGATGACCTCTGATGACCTCTGATGACCTCTGATGACCTCTGATGACTTCTGATGACCTCTGATGGCCTCTGATGGCCTCTGATGACCACTGATGACCTCTGATTACCTCTGATGATCTCTGATGGCCTCTGATGACCTCTGATGACCTCTGATGACCTCTGATGACCTCTGATGACGTGGCAGGTACTCGCCGCACGCTCGGCGGCCGCGCGACCATTCACACCAGCCACGGCGAACCGCATCCGAATGCATGCGGAGCTCGAAGGCGAGCGCCACGCGCTCGGCTACTTCCAACCCGTCGCCGGTGGAGGAGGCGCCGTTCTGAGCGCTCGGGGCGGCGCGGTGGTGCCCTCGCTGATGAACGGTGGGCCAGCGGCGCATGCATCGCTCGGGCCCCAAACTCTCGCCCACCCGCCGGCGCATGCATCGCTCGGGCCGCGGCGCCCCGCCCGCGGCGGCGGCGGCGGTGGAGGAGCTCGTGGCGGCGGAGGCGCCGGCAGCGCCGTAGCGGTCACCAACGGCAGCTTCGGCGCTGATGGACGCGCCCACTACGGCGCTGAAGGGTGCGCCCACTACGGCGCTGACGGGCGTGCTGGCAGCAGCAGCGCTCGGCCTGCGAGCACACAAGGGAGTACCGGTAGAGCCTTCGGCGGCGCGACCATTCACACCGGCGGCGCGACCATTCACACCGGCGGCGCCGATGGACGGCGCGCCGCGAGCGCTCGGTACGGCGCGAGGGGTCGACGATCGGATGGAACGGCGGTGCTCGCGCCGTACCGAGCGCCCGACACGGCGCCCGGCACCTTCCACGATCCCGAGCTCCTCCAGCTGCTGCTGGACGAGGCGGGAGGGGTGGCGGAGGAGGCGATGGTGTCGTCTTGGGCACCTTCCATCTTAAGAGGGTCGCCGGAGCCGATCGACGAGGCGGTCGCCGAGGCGCAGGCCGCCGCCGCGGCCTTTGCTGCGAGGGCCGCCGAGGCGGCCAAGGCGGAGGCGCAAGCGGCGGCGGCCCTGGACGCGGCCCTGGACGCCGACATGGACGCCGAGATGTTGGCGATCGTTGAGGCGACGGCGCGGGCGCCTACCGGGCAAGGCCACGGTGGGTGGCGTGCCCGGCACAGCGCGGGCGGCGCTGCGCAGGCGGAGGATCTGCTTGCATTCGTCTCGGCGTCGGACGAGGAGGAGGAGAGGGCGTCGTCGTGGGCACAAGCCGATGCGGACGCGGCCGCAACGGACGCGGCGCTCTCGTGGGCAGCCGAGGAGGAGGGAGCCGCCATCCGTCTGCAAGCGCTGCGCCGTGGGCAGGCGGCGAGGAAGCGCTGTCGTGGGCAGCCGGCGCGGGCCGCAGCGGCGGCGAGGAAGCAGGAGACAGCAGCCGAGAACGCCGCGGCGACGAAGCTGCAGGCGATCAAGCGCGGCCAGTCGGAGCGCGCGCGGCTAGCCGTTGAGAGGGCGGAGGAGGCGAAGGCGGCGACGAAGCTGCAGGCCATCAAGCGCGGCCAGGCCGCACGAGCCGAGGCCGTTGCGAGGAAGCAGGAGGTGAAAGCTGAGAATGCCGCGGCGACGAAGCTGCAGGCGATCAAGCGTGGCCAGGCCGCACGTCAGGCTGCTCGCGCGGACGTCTCTGCCAAGCACGTCGCTGCCAAGCGACTGGCGGCGGCGGCGATGAACACGGGCGCCGTGGTGAGCACGGCTGAGGGGCTGGCGGCGGCGATGACCACGGGCGCCGTGGTGAGCACGACTGAGGGACTGGCGGCGGCGATGAACACGGGCGCCGTGGTGAGCAAGGCTGAGGGACTGGCGGCGGCGATGAACGCGGTCGAGGGGTACGCCGAGCTGCACGCCCTGGCCCTGAGGGTGATGGATGAGGGCGCCGAGGCGGGCACATGCATGCTAGCCGTTGAGGGCGCCGAGGCGGCGTCGATCGCGCCCCCGGCAGGCGTGCATGTGCTCACCACAGCGCCACCCTCGGCTGCAGAGCCCAGCTTCACGGCTAGCGTGCATGTGCTCACCACAGCGCCACCCTCGGCTGCAGAGCCCAGCTTCACGGCTAGCGTGCATGTGCTCACCACAGCGCCACCCTCGGCTGCAGAGCCCAGCTTCACGGCTAGCATGCATGTGCTCACCACAGCGCCACCCTCGGCTGCAGAGCCCAGCTTCACGGCTAGCATGCATGTGCTCACCACAGCGCCACCCTCGGCTGCAGAGCCCAACGTTCCTTCGGGGTACGTGGCCGCGAACGACATGGCGTCCGAGGCCGCGAACGACACGGCGGAGGCGGCGCAGGCGGCCTTGGCGATGGAGCCAGCGGAGTCGGCGGAGTCGGCGGAGGCGGCGGAGGCGGCGGAGGCGGCGGAGTCAGCAGTGGAGTCAGCAGTGGAGTCAGCAGTGGAGTCAGCAGTGGAGTCAGCAGCGGAGTCAGCAGTGGAGTCAGCAGCGGAGTCAGCAGAGGATCTGGCAGTGGCAGCCGAGGCTGCCTCGGCTGCTCTGGCCTTTGCACCCGCGCCTGCCCTCAACGCTCGCACAGCCGCGCCCGAAGCGGCGCCCGAGGCGGCACAGGCAGCCACGACGGACGACGCCGAGCCCAGCTCCGCCCGGGACGACGCCGATCCCATCGCCGCCCGGGACGACGCCGAACCCATCGCCGCCCGGGACGACGCCGAGCCCAGCTCCGCCCGGGACGACGCCGAGCCCATCGCCGCCCGGGACGACGCCGAGCCCACGCCCGCCGCGGAGGCATTCGACTATCGTGCCCAGGACGACGCCTCGCCCTTGCCCGCTGCGATGGCGTTCGACTATCGTGCCCAGGACGACGCCGCCGTGCTCGACGAGATGAAGCAGCGCGAGGCGCGCCGCGTGCAGCAGCTGGCCGATGCGAAGGTCGCTGAGCTGGAGCTCATCAATGAGAAGCTGCGGCTGGCGGCCGAGCGCCGCTCGGAGAAGGAGGCGAGGCAAGAGGCGGAGAGGGCGCGCGAGGCGGCGGCGATCAACGCAAAGATCAGTGCCGCGTCTCGCCCCCAGGGCGGCGATGCTGCCGCGCTCTACGTAGTAGTCCCACCTGCTCGAGATGTGGCGAACGAGTCCGAAGACTAACGGAGTACGAGTAAAGTTGCGAGGCCGAGGGCTGCGCGAGAGTCGGTAGTGTACGGTAGATGTAACGCACATTACGGTTCGTCGGTAGTTCCGGTGGCGGTGTTTACGCGGTCGGACGCGGTCGGTCGGGGGTGCAATTTTAGAGGTTACGCAGAAACCTCTTTGTACGCACCCGGGTAGTGTAATCTGTGAACGCACCCCCGGGCTGCGTATACGCACCGCACTTGTCGCTCGCGTAAACGGAAAACGCACCCACCTGCCGTGCGTATACGGAATACGCACCCTGGGGCTGTGGGCGCTGGGGTATGTACACGCACCCACCTGCGTTTCTTATGCACCTACCTGCGTATACGCACCTGACGCTCGGCTGCGTAAACACCGGGACGCGACGAATCACGTCCGATGGCATCTCGCATGACGGTGAGATGTAGCGCGTAACGCGGTCGTGACTCCTGGTGTAAGAGACGATGTTCAAGCGATCAAGAGACAAGAGTGAAGCGGTTACAACTCGACCGACTAACATTGATCATTGTGTACAGCCGTCGTGCGTCGCGAGGCGACCGGACGTCGCCTGGACGAAACAAATTAATCCTGGAGAAATAGCAAAGACAACACTATCCACAACCCGTCCGCACAAACACACCCGCGCCCGGGGCCCCGACATGACCCCGACACGACGGTCGACCGAGTCACAACACACGCACACGGCGAATGGCGCACCTATTCCGCCGCAGCTCTCAGCTCAGCTCACAACACAGTCCACGCCAGAAGTGCTGCTGTACAAGACACACGATTTTCGCCAAAGATCGTGCCTAACGTCTGACGACGCGCCGAGTGGCGACCGGTGCCGATTCAAGAAGTCGAGCGGCCCGACAGCGCGTGCGACGGGCGATGGGCGCGCGGACGTCCAAGGACAGTTACAGTCCACGCACTCCCAAGCGCTGCCCAGCCTGCTCGACGCCCCCCCCAGCTTAACGGCTCCGCTCGCCCAGCTCGCGTGCGCCACATCTGCCTCTGCTCTGCGCATGGCTGGTGCTGCCTGCCCTAAGCCTGCCCTCGGATGGCGCGCACTTCCCGCCTGCTCGCCCCGCTCCCCTGAAATGGTGATTACACACTCCCTCGATCCGCCAGGTGCCCCAACCCTCGACCCCAACCCCTCTCCCGGTCTGCAGGCAATGTGGGTCACTGACAGAGCGATTGGTGCGCGCGCTGCGACGCGCACGCAATGCGTCGCTATGGCTTGTCATCAGACAAGTTGGGTGGCTCATACAGAGGAACAGTGACTCACTTATGACTCACTGGTCATTGAGGGCAGTGACAGCGTTGGAGTCTGAAGGAGCCACCTGATTCGTTTTGGCTTGCTTTCCCGATTTGGGTTGAGAACGGCTCGCTGGCGTTGAGTCCGATGGGGGGCTCTGCAGCTTCTGAAAGCCGTTCTTAAAGCCCTCCATGATGCGCGTTTCGGTCGCCCTGATGACGGGAAGCATGGTTTCTTTGTCCTTTGCGTTGGTGACGTTCACGTCCGGATTCTCGAGGTGACTGACGATTTCCGCGACCGTCTTCTTGGACACCTTATCGACGAGACCCTGGACATCATGCTTGTCGTCAGCGGTGTGGATGTGTTTAATCGTGTAGCGACGGTTTTCCTCCGTTGAGGGCACAAGACCCTTGGCTGTGGCCGTCTGCATCGAGCACCATGCCTCCGTCAGCGTCCAGAACCTCGACGCGTACGACCCATCGAGGAGAATGAGGACCTGCGCGGTCAGGTAGAGGTCGGTGATGCATTTGAGCATGAGTTGGAACTCGGCCTTCTCCTTGGGAGTCCTTGTGTCAATGCCACCGATTTTCTGGGCCATCGATGAATAGTCGAACCAGATCCACTTGATCTCTTTGTGATCCTGCAGATACGCCTTGATGGCCTCGAGCTGCACGCCGTTGACATCGGGCCGACCAGGCTCTTCCCAGCGATGGCTCACGAAGAGGATGTCCTTGATCCTGAACACGTTGATGCCATCGCCAAAGGCAATGCCTTGAGCTTCATTCCCAGCCGCTTGATTGAACGCGTCGCTAAGAGGGATTCGTTTCTTTTCCAGGTGACCGACGGCGCGTAGCGTTTGCATGGGAGGCAACGATCGGGTCTTGCAGTCGAGCACAATTTGTGCAGGCAAAAACCAGAAATATGGAGCTTCGTCGCTCCACTCGCACTCCATCTCCCCCGTCTCCTCGTTCTTTTTCATCTGCCTCATCTTCGTTTTGAGCTCGTCGATGGCTTTTTGCTCTTGTCCCTCGTCTCCTCGGCGCAGGCGCGATGCATATGTTTTGAAGAAGTCGAAGTTGAGCGCAACGGCGATGAGCACGTGCACGAAGATAGCACCCCAAAAATCATAGAAAAAGATGAATGTTCCGTAGAAGTACAATGGCAGTTCCCGCGCCATCAAGTCGGTTCGGTCAAAGTAGGCAGCGGGGCGTGGCAGCCGCAGCAAAGGCACGAGGAGAAGGAGGCGCACGAATGAGTAGAGCGCCGACACCAGCTGCGCAAGGCCCAGCACCATGGCGACGATCATATGGCGAGAGAGCAAATGCGCGTAGCCGTTGGTAGGGCTTGCACGGCCAGTGCCAAAGACGAGCAGCGAGATGAACAGCCACGCTAGACAACTGAAGAGGAGAACTTTAAATACGTCGATGCCCACAGCACGCAACATGGGCGTGTACTGCACGGCCTGGCACAGATCCTCGAACGAAGCGTAGCCGCAATTGGGCAGGGCCGGGCAGCTGGCACTGGCTGCAGTTGCCTCGAAGGCCGTCCAAAATGCATCCCGGTCCGTACAGGAGACATCGAGAGAGAGCTCGAAAAATTAGTCAAAGTATCTTGGAATCACCACCCGCGACATTGCCGACTGGCCATAGGTGGCCACGAAGAGGCCGAAGATGGTGTGGATGCTGAGCCGATATGCTTGCTTGCTCACAAATGTCTGGTAAGCGACTTTTTGGTCGTATTGGTAGTCGATGGTGGATCGCACAACCTTTGTGACCATATTCAAATTCAGGAAGGCGATGGGTGTGCCGGCCAAATACATCAGCACGAAGCCGCTCGAAGTGGTACCGGTAGTGTTGTAGAGTGCCGCGTACCCGAACACAGAGCCCCAAAACAAAGCAGCCTCAAAGGCCTTTGGCCATGACCAGATCCGTGGATCCCATTTCAAGAGACCCCGGAAATACTTCCAGAAACTCACGAGACGCTCCTTCGGCGTCGGCTTGGGCTTCGCTTCTGTGGACTCTGTCATGAGCGTAGGCGTGCCATTGGGCGGCAGCGGCGCTGATGTGGAATCCTTCTTGGGCGCTTCTGCGGACTCTATCAGGCGATCCACTTGAAACTTTCGGAGCTTCTGTGGACTCTGTCGTGAGCGTAAAATGGTCCATGGCCTCGTCCCTGGTGTAGATTTCTTCTTGGGCGCGTCTTCGTCCCTACGCTTCTTGAGCCAATCTTCCACGCGCTCAATGACTTCTTCCCTTTTGCCGCTGACGGAGAGCCCGACTTCTTTCCTTTTGCAGAACGCCTTGAGCCATCCCAACGGGAAGCTTTCGAGCCGTTGCTCGTCGTAGGCGGTCAGCCACTCTTGCAGGCTGTTGGGCCGTTTCTCTTCGATCTGCGCAACGAGGAGCGAAAGAATCCACAACGGAAGTGCAATCAACCCGACAAAGATCGCCGCCCTCGCCCCAGCATGGAGCTGTGTGAAAGACGCAGCAGGCAACCCCCATGCCGTGGAGGTGTCCTCATCGACTGCCTGCATGTGTTGAACGGCTGAGAACACCAAGAAGGCGGGTGCTGGTGCCGCCAGAAGAATGCGTGCCAATATCAAGACCCGGTGGCGCTTGTCTAATAAGACGTCCCGTACTTCGCCTCCGAAGCGGTACAACTTTGCGTGCGATTGGCCTCGCGGTAAGAGACTTTGCGAGCGTCCCCTCTCCTTCTCGGCCGCCGCCTCCTCGACCGCCGCCTCATCGGGCTTTGGTCCCTCGGGGGCGTTTGGATCTGATTCGATGAGCCGGACTTTTTGATCTTGAACGTGGGCTTCTTGATCTTGTCCCATGAGTGGAGCCGAACCCGCGCCTTCAATGACTTGGGAGCGCTCTCAAGAACAAGAGGGGGCCGGCTGTGGGAACTTGCCTTTCAGGGCCGGCCGCGCGTTGACCCCACCGTGAAGAGGGGAAAAGAAGAGAACCCACTTGTTACGAAGACACCGCCCGTCGCCGGGGCGGATACAGGAAACAGGACCAACCTGTACATAAACCTGTACATGCACCGCCTAGCCTCCACCTGGCAAGTTACCGGTACCAACTTACCATGGAGCACGATCTGAACTGCGTTCGCCGCCACCGCCGCTTGGACTGCCGCGTCGCGCGTCGCTGCGGTCGCTGCATCCACCATCGCACGGGCCGCTGCTGCGGCCGCCGCTGCCTGTGCAGCCGCCGCCCGACGCTCCGCTTCTGCCAAGCGCTCCGCCTCCCGAAGTTGTGCGACCTCTGCGGCGCTC
>Ga0210239_102383_pt1 | contig 10369 bp, 4 predicted proteins | sample ChrtobMetP5a_0mM_FD_155451 | JGI IMG/M metagenome (GOLD analysis project Ga0210239, IMG submission 155451) | Chrysochromulina tobin associated microbial communities from unialgal haptophyte culture, Seattle, Washington, United States - P5a_0mM | ecosystem: Host-associated > Algae > Haptophytes >...
AGGCGATCGACACGTGCATCGTGTGGCTCACGTGAGGTTTTAAGGTGATTTTAGGTAGTTACACGTGCCGAGGTGTCGAACCACCTGAGCCAGGCGGCTTGGCTCACGTCAGAGTGGGCCATCTCTGAGCCATGATCCTTTTTAATCGGATTATCGATCGTTTTCGCCGCGCGCGGCATCGACCGGGGTGCGGGGACGCGGGGTGTCGGGTCATTCGTGACTCGTGACCGTCGGTTACACGGCCGTCCTCGCGCGCGCGCGTTACCGCGGCCCCTGTACCCTCGGATCGGCCCCGGCGCCCGCGACCCGGCCCCGCTCGAGTACGCGCGCCGGCCGCCGCCGTCGGGAGCCGTGACTCGCGTGACTCGACTGAGACTGTGCCGACCCGGTCGACCAACGTCGACGCCGTGGAGGCGCGGGCATGGGACGCCCGGGGCGCGGCTGACCGGACGCGGGCTCCGACCCGTCCGGGGACAGCTGACACGTCGCAGCGATCTGACTCGCCACGTGACTGTTGTACGTACGTGCCGACTTAGATATTAATACGAGTAGAACTTTCAACTTTCAAGTGCTGGCGGCGCGCTGCGACCGTGGCGAGGCAAAACTGACAGTCGAATTCAAGAATTATGTGCGGGCAGCCGGGCACGAGTAGGAGTATCCGGCTATCCGCACACCGTATGCACACTTTCAGCACAGGCCGGATCGAGGGGCGCGGCCGGCCCGCCGGCGGCCGCCGCCGCGGTACGCCAATTCGGGCCGCCGCGCGCGACCGACGTCGACGACGGCGCTCAGTCCGGTCCTCTGCGGTTCTTTAATGTGTTCTGAGCTCTGAGCTTTCAATCATTCAAAGAATGTTCAATTATATTATTTTTTGAGCCGCCCCATCGTGCATCGAGCATCTCGCAGTGTCCATTTTTCGTCGGCCGCAAGCGCCATGGCTCATGCTGTCATGCGGGACTGAATGCACATGGGGCGGCCAGCGAGGAGCGTGTGATCTATCCCCCTCTCTTTCCACGCTGCGGATGCCATAACCTTGGTAGTTGAAGAAAGGGAAGGGAGGAACACGGTCTCTCGTCGCCGCACACTGCACGTGCATGGGCGGCGCTCACCACGGCGCTCAATTGCCGGTGGGCTCAAGGGCTGCGATGTTAAACTTGACGCACTCGACCAGGTTGGACTCGCGGTAGTGGAGGCCGTGCTTCTTGAAGAAGGCGCGCACGAGCGGCTGCGCCTTGTCGAGATGCGCAGTAGGCATCATGGGGAAGAGATGGTGCTCAGTCTGCAGCGAGATGTAGCCCGTCAGCACGTTGACCACGTGACCGCCGGTGATGTTGCGCGAGGTGAGCGCAGTCTGCTCAACGAGGGTCATCTTGTGGTTGCCGCCCTCGAGGTGCTCTTCGCCGTAGTGGGTGGCGAAGACCACGATGCCCGTGAGGAATCCGCGCACGAGCGTCATGAAGAGCAGCCAACCCCACATGATGCCCTGCTCGTTAGAGAAGACGAAGCCGAGCACCGCGTAGTGGACGACCATCAACGACCACTCGAGCCACGTCTCCTTGAGCTTGCGCGCGGTCAGGTACTGGATGCCCTCGAGCCGCCAGTACACGTCGAGCAGCGCCATCAGCGGCACGTAATAGTACTGCTGCCACCGCTGCACTGCGTTGAGCGTCTTGGCAAGCTTCGCGTTGTTGCGCACGAAGGTGAGCGCAGGAGCCGTCTTGATGTCGGGGTCGTTGCCTTTCTCGTTGGTGACCAGGTGGTGCGTGTTGTGGCGCGCACGCCACCAGCCCGGCACGAAGCCCTGCCACATGCCGAGCACGAAGCCCATAATGTTGTTCCACAACACAAGCTGGCGCTGCCCGTTCTTGAGCACACCGTGGTGAAGGTAGTCGTGCGCCGTCCAGCCGGACATGTAGAAGCTGAAGCCGATGAGGAATGCGCCGAGGCAGGGCATGCCCGCGTGCAGCAGCCGCGCGCCGTAGATGCCCGGCGCCAGCGTGATGAACAGCTTGAAGATCTCATCCTTGTAGTCGGGCTTGTACAGGCCCATCTCGAACAACTTGAGACGCAGCGCCTCAAAGTCCTTGCCGATGACGGAGCCGAAGACATCGGACTCGGCAGGTGCGGGAGGCGCATTCTGCGCCATCAGCTGCATCTTTTTCGTCGCCGCCGGCGAGTGGTACATGAGGAACTGCTCCGTTGCATCACGATCCTTGAAAATCTTGAGCGCCTTGGCACCACCAGGGTGCTTCCGCAGGAAGCTCGTGACATCGACGCGCTTGCCGAAGAGGTGCACCTCAACCTGCTCGGGCTCCGTGGGCACGGCGCCCTTGCCGCCTGCGAAGCCTCCCTTGCCCATAAGATGCGGAGAGCGGCGTCAATCTCCTCACAGACGGCGATCTGCATCAAGTTTCGTCGCGACGGATTGGGGAGGTGGGTGGGGGTGTGGGGAGCCGAAATCTGCCGTTGTTGTCTTGAACCCGTCTTCTGTTGTCTTTGCCGCCGCCTCCGGCCTCCGCGCCTCCCTCGGCTCCCTGGACCGCTGGACCCCCTGCGCGCGCGCCTGAACGCGCCTGGCCGCCTCTGGGCCTGCGCCCTGCGGAGTGCGGACGGACGCCGTTTTGGAGAACGCCGCACCTCTCGCGTCCGACTCCGCCCTGCCCGGGACCCGCGGGCGAGCGCGAGCGGCCGGGTCAGCATCGTCGATCATGAAGATCTGGGGCATCTGTGCGGAAGTAGACTCGCAGTCTCGCACGCTCCGACGCTCGAGACGTCGAGAGTCGAGACTCGCATGTCGTATTGTCGTAAAAGTAAGTAAGTGAGCAAAACACGCCTACCGTCAGCGTGCTACACTGGCGAGAGGGATACCCCCAGGCATACAGAGCGTGTATGGAGGGGTATTTCACTCGAGACTCGCGTCCGCGCGCTCCGTCGTTAAATAAAGTTAAACGTACCGGGCGACGTACCGGACTGGACCGTGGACGTACCCCGCCGCTCCGAAAGTTCAAAGTACAGCACGTACACATCATCATAGTCATGACCGATGACGCAGCTGACGGACATGACATCCACATGACGCGCACACGACCGGACATATACGTCTCGGTGTACTACCTCTGTATACTATACCACTCCGTGTCACATGTCTCGCACGTGGTATGTGTCATGTGTGCACACACATTTACATAAGTCGATAACGCACACGGATAGAGTCCGGTCGTACTATAACAATTTGGAACGCTCCACAACAACACTCAACAGGCATTCCAGGCACTGTGCAGTTTTGAGAATGCTACATGTGTCCATATGTCCAGTGGTATAGCGTCTGTCCAGACTCCACAGTACACATGTCCACGGAGTGCCACGGGTCCATCGCCAGCTCCGTGACTGTGGCACCGAGTGATGACCATTTGTCGACGAGCGGCCTGTCGACTCGGCTGCAGCCCCTGCGGGCGGCGACGCCCTCCTCGTCGTCATCGTCTCGTCGGCCCTCGTGTGCTTTCAGAGGCTCACCTTCAACTTCACCATGCCGTCGCTAGGGTTAGCGAGCAGCCCGACGCCCTGTGAGGTAGGCCGCTCGGCGCTGGCCTCGCCGCCCAGCGTCCTGGGCAGCAGCTGCATGGCCGGCTGCTGCGTGAGGGAGGCCAAGAGCCGAACTTGCCTCGACGAGCTGTATCCTCCGGATCCTCCGGAATCGTCGTCGCACTCGGATGAGGACTGTGAGAGCGCTGATAGAGAGTCTTCGCTCAGATTGCGCGGGATCGAGCCGGGAGTGCTGAAGGAGTCTGGGCTGGAAAAGGGGGACTGCGTCGCCCCCTGCATCGCGGCTGCCGCCCTCGCGGCTGCCGCAAGGGTCTCCTCGGTCAACTGGTCGAGCTTCTTAAACTGGGCTGGGTGAGCGGCCGCGAGGCTCGTGAAGAGCATGCCACCCTTGATGCTTGGGTCGGGAGACTTGGTTGTGGTTGCGTGGTTCTCACACGTCGTCGGCCTTATGCGCAGCGCCGAGGGCATGATCTGCGACATGAGCTGCGACGCGCGTCGGCGAGCGCCGGCCGAGCGCGAGGAGCTCTGTGTTGCTCCCTGTCCGTCCGAGGAAGAACTGTCCACTTCTTTCTGATTCCTGCCGCCGACGATGCACACGCACGTGATGTCGTCCCGTAGCCCTTTCGCGCGCAAAGCCTTCGACACGATCCGTTCGGCGGCCTGACGCACGTCCTTTGCCTTGAGCGCCGTCTTGATGGCCGTTTCACGCGGGATGGCGTCCCACACCCCGTCACTCGCGATCAGCACGCATGCATTCCCCTCTGGGAAAGGCATGACGGTGATGTCCGGCACGGCGCTCAAGAACGGCCCGCAATCACGGTCGCCGAGTGCGCGCGCGCAGCACACTCCGCCTGGGAAGGCGCGCAGCGGCCCGGCCGGCTGCCCGTAGATGGTGGCATGCCCGAGCTTGCCGCCCGACGCCACGACGCGTGCACGCTCGTCCTCGCTATCGGCGAGGCGGTGCTCGCCAGTGAGGGGAATCGCGGGCAACAATGTGGTAGTGGCGGCGCAGAGAATGGCAGCCGAGTCGCCCACGTGCCCCGTCGTCACCTCGCCCCGCGTCTCGTTGATCAGGCAAACGGTCGCCGTAGTGCCTGATGTGTGCTGGTCGTCCTCGCACAGCAGCACGTGCAGCCGTTGGAAGGCGAGTTCCAGGGCCTGAGAGAGCGCGCTACCGCTCGCATCGGCATGGCTCTCCTCGATGATGAACTCGATGATGTGGTCTACCACGAACAAGGCCGCTTCATGACCGCCATGCCCGTCCACGACGACCGCGCAGAGCACGGCATCTCCGCCAATGTGGAGGCGCTCGACGCGCAAGCCGTCTTCTCCCTTGAGACGCAGCGCGTGCGAGGCAAAAATGCTGGTCATGAGCACGCCCGGCCGCTCTGTGGGCTCTTCTAGCATGGGCGCCTGCTCCACGGCCGTGGCCGTGGAGCCAGCGTCGATTGTGTACAGGGCCCTCTGCTCCAAAGAGGTCGAGCCAATGTCTGACACTGACGTTGACAATGCCGTTGAGGCGCAGGATACAGTCGAGGAGGAGAGGGATGAATGTGATGCATCACTAGTGGAGGCGGTCTGAAGCGTCGGATGTCCTGGCGCGCAGGTGTCGTACTCCTGGTTATCCTGCCTCAAGGAGCTCTGCTCTTTGCCCATCGCCGCGGGACTGGGCGGTAGGAGCGAAGTCCTATGAGGTTGAAGGCTATCGTTCGGGGTTGGCAATCGAGGCAAGGCAGCCAAGCCCAAGGAATTCGTTCATACTTTTCGATTTTCACTTTGAACTAGAAAACGGAAATAACATGGAATAGCAAATCAATGAACCACTGGAACGACAACCAGGTCCCCCCTCAATCCACAATCGTGTGGTCCTTCGCCGCCGCCGGGTGGAGGGGTGGTTCGATAGTTCGCTTGCGACGATTCCGGCACCGGCGAGCGCTCGCGCTCGAGAGCGGTCGAGCGGCCGGCGGTCGCACACCTCACTGTTGCGCCGCCGGGAGGTACTTGGAGATTTACTGTTCAGGGCCGGGGCTGGCTGTGCCACAGAGCCACACGGCCCGCACATATTTATGGCGCGCGGCCTTGTGCGTGGCGATCAACGGGCAGCGCGGTTCGTCGTTCGACAGATGAGTAAAGAACAAGGACGACTTGAGACGTTGGTGCGCACTACATTGTACGGGTGAAATCTCGTCGGCGAGACCCGCTTCGTCACAAAGGCCTCCAAAACCAGACCGTCCACTCGCGTTCGGCCCCTCACTCGTGATTGGTGCGCGGGACATGGGCGCCCAGTGCAGCAGTCCAGAACTAGCACTATCAGCGGGGCAAGGTGCGAAGCCACTATCTGATCATCTTCTCCTGGCCTCGAGGGCAGGAAGTCCACCAGCTATCATCAGCGCGGCGCCCAGCAGTGCAGACATTTTGAGGCCTCAGCCACGGCGCCCAGCAGTGCAGAGGCCCGCGCCATGCTGGCGCCCATCGGAGCCGGGGACGGTGGATAGCGAGGCGTGGGCCGAACAGGTCGAGAGGGAGCTATTCCAGGCCTGCAGACTTCGCGACGAGTGGCTGCGTAGCGACGCTCAAGGCGAGGCATTTCAGGCTCTGTGCGGCGAGTGGCTCTGCGAGCGTGTCGACGCGCGAAAGGCGGTGAAGCAGCACGGTGGCGGCAGCCTTGAAAGCATGCTCATCCATTGTGACGGGTCAAGAATCACAGCGGTCGTGCACGCGTCGCCCGTGGCATCCATCGGCTCGATCCTCTTCCAGGCGGACGCTCACGACCGCACGGTCGCTCAGTTTGGAGTGCCAGGCTACAATGCGTCCTTCAACTCCAAGCCGTGCGTGCTGCTCATCGAGGAGACGGGGAAACACACCGTTCTCTACTTTTACGAGGGGGCGAGCTGCTGCCTGCGCTGCTGGCGCAAGAATGGCACCGCTGACAGCGACAGCGAAGAAGGGACCACATCGAAGCCGACCGTGACGAAACCCAAAGTGGGCCGGGCTGCGGCTTCGGGAGGCGGTAGTGAGCGACAGAGGAGCGCCAAGCGACGGCAGAGCGCCAATCCCACCTCCTGCTTGCGATCGTCGGCGCGCCCCTCGGAAGATGAGGGCATGAGCTGCGAGGAGGCACCCCGCCGAGTGGCCAAGTGGGCAGCAGGGAAGGACCTCGTCGCGCTGCTCAGCACGCTGGGCGAGTTCTCAAACTCATTCGCCGTCGCGCTGCCGCAGCCTACGCCCCGCATGTTGCAAGGCGACCAGGCAGCGCTTCGCAAAGCCTATCTTCGTGCCTGCCTGCAGCTGCATCCGGACAAGCAGGTCGGCGCGTCGGCAAGCACGCAGGCCATCGCGCTCAGTCTCTTCCAGAGCCTCTCCGCAGCCTTTGTCGCCATGCAGCCGCCTGCACGCGATCTTTCATGCTGATCCACTCACAGGTTGGTGAATGACCATGCATTGAAGTTCAGCTGTAGGCTACGCGACGGTGTAGCCGGTACGACGCAGATCTACGCTGGGGCGCGGGGACGGTCACGGTGGTTTGACTGTGCAACCGTCTCGACGCGGCGCTCGGGGTCGGGCGCCGACACCGGTCATGCTCATGGGACACGTATAGCTACGTAGAAGGGTGTACGGCCGGGATGTGCGTGCGGCGGCGGGGGCTCGGATTAGAGGTAGCAAAACTTATACACGCATGTGTTTAGATACGGTTAACGGTAAGCGAAGGGCGTAAGGCTGGCAGCCTAAGGCTCGGGCCTCGGCTGTAATCGAATCGTCCGGGTGACCGAGACGACGCGGCATCGACAGACGCGACCGGATGCAAACATGCATCGCGAGATCTACCGGACGTATGTGCGTCCCAATGGCGGATGTGTGCGATCGAAGGTATGTTGAGGCGACAGCCGTCGGTACACCGTACTGTTGCCCGCACGTCGCCGCGGGAGACGGAGCGAGAGCTCTCAAGAGCCGCTTAAGCGTCCAAGCGAGTCATCATCCCTAACCGCGTCACCACGGCGGCGACTCTCGCGAGCGGTGTGGCCTCTTCGACGATTTCGGCACCGGCGCCGCCTCCAGGCCATGCTCCTCAGACAGGAGGTATGGCGTATCCGCGTCCTCGGACACGGGCGCCTCGGACACGGGTGAGGCCTCCTCGGACACGGGCGCCGTCTCCTCGGGCACGGGCGCCGCCTCCTCGGGCACCGCCTCCTCAGACACGGGCGTGGCCTCCGCGGGCGCCGCCTCCTCAGACACGGGCGCCGCCTCCTCGGGCGCGGGCGCCGCCTCCTCGGGCACCGCCTCCTCAGATACGGGCGTGGCCTCCGCGGGCGCCGCCTCCTCAGATACGGGCGTGGCCTCCGCGGGCGCCGCCTCCTCGGGCACCGCCTCCTCAGACACGGGCGTGGCCTCCGCGGGCGCCGCCTCCTCAGACACGGGCGCCGCCTCCTCGGGCGCCGCCTCCTCAGATACGGGCGCCGCCTCCTCGGGCACCGCCTCCTCAGACACGGGCGTGGCCTCCGCGGGCGCCGCCTCCTCAGACACGGGCGCCGCCTCCTCGGGCGCCGCCTCCTCAGATACGGGCGCCGCCTCCTCGGGCACCGCCTCCTCAGATACGGGCGTGGCCTCCTCGGGCGCCGCCTCCTCGGGCACCGCCTCCTCGGGCGTGGCCACCGCCTCCTCGGGCACCGCCTCCTCAGATACGGGCGTGGCCTCCGCGGGCGCCGCCTCCTCAGACACGGGCGTGGCCTCCTCGGGCGCCGCCTCCTCAGATACGGGCGCCGCCTCCTCGGGCGCCGCCTCCTCAGATACGGGCGCCGCCTCCTCGGGCGCGGGCGCCGCCTCCTCGGGCACCGCCTCCTCAGTTACGGGCGTGGCCTCCGCGGGCGCCGCCTCCTCGGACACGGGCGCCGCCTCCTCAGACACGGGCGTGGCCTCCTCGGGCGCCGCCTCCTCGGGCGCCGCCTCTTCAGATACGGGCGCCGCCTCCTCGGGCACCGCCTCCTCAGATACGGGCGTGGCCTCCGCGGGCGCCGCCTCCTCAGACACGGGCGTGGCCTCCTCGGGCGCCGCCTCCTCAGATACGGGCGCCGCCTCCTCGGGCGCCGCCTCCTCAGACACGGGCGCCGCCTCCTCGGGCGCGGGCGCCGCCTCCTCGGGCACCGCCTCTTCAGATACGGGCGTGGCCTCCGCGGGCGCCGCCTCCTCGGACACGGGCGCCGCCTCCTCGGGCGCCGCCTCCAAGGACACAGGCGCCGCCTCCTCGGGCGCCGCCTCCTCAGGTGCCGGCAAAGATACGGGCGATGCTACGTCGCCAAATTTCTCGACGTTGCCGTCCCCGAGCCGCTTGAAGACAGCCTTCGAGCTCGCGGCGCATTTGGCCGTGTTCGAGTTAGCCATCTTCTCTGCCCCCGCCGTCGACGTGCCGAAGGCATCTGCGGCCGACAGTCCGACGAGCTTCAGGGCGGTTTCGAGGCACTTGTTCGCACCCGCAGTGCCGGTCCAGCAGTCTTCGATGTGAATCTCGTCGTCGACGCTCGGATAGGCCGCGACAGAGGCGAAGGGGCTCGGTTTGCGCTCGATGCTGCAGTCAAACTTGCCATCGATCAAGCCGAACTCCTCGAAGAGCGAGAACTGCCGGTCACGCTCGTTGCGCGTGAGCGCGAACGTCGCGACCTTCGGGCTATCCACCATGGACTGAAGCGCGTCCTTCCACGCGATCATCGCCTTTTCGTTACGCGCCGTCGTGCACTTCGACGCGGGTGGATCGTCCTTCATGAGCACGCCGGCCGTGTTGCCGTTGACGAACTGCGGGAGCATCTTGAGCGTGATGGTGCAGTCCGCCGCTGCGCACACAGTGGCGGGTACGCCCGCGCAGACGTGATCGCGGATGCGCACGACGTACTCGGCGAAGTTGTAGTTGAGCCCGTCGTAGAGCGAGGCTTCATCGCCGACGATGTTGAGCGCGACAGGGCGGCGGACCTGGGTCTCGGAGGACTTGCCGTAGATCGCCACGTGGGTCTTCTGCGCAGCGATCCGGTCCATCAGGACTGGGTTGCTGCTCCTCATGAGTTCGCCAGTGACAGCGTTGAAGATGGTCGTCGACATGTCAGTTGCCATGCTGCCAGTGCACCCGGAGACCTCGTTCGTAGCCCACACCGTCTTCTTGAATGCGAACGGCTCCCCGAGGTCGATCATACAAGGGTGCGTCTGGAGCGCCGCCCCAAACTCCGCTGTGCCACTTCCGTGGTCGGAGATGATGACGAGCACCTGCGGTCTGACCGGCGCCGCATCTTCCTGGAGGGCCTTCACCTCGGCCCCGCGCATTTGCAGTGGCAGCGCCATGATGGCACACAGCATGGTGAAGACCATCTTTTCTTGCTACCAAATTAAGGTGCGAGGTGCTTCCTGAGAGGAATTCCTTTTCCGTCACGAAACCGTCGTCGTTCCGGCAGCGGACTATTTTTTAGGATGTCGGCTTTGACGACGCAGAGATCTCACCTGTGTTTCCGCAATGTCTATTGGTCCGAAGGGCTTGTTCAAGAAGGCCACACTCGCGCCCAAGGCAACGATAGGCAGAACAGCGTACAGCATCGTCCAATGGGTAGGTACCACTTGTCGAGGACCAACAGGGGGGCGCGTTCTGGAAGGGGTATTCAAGTTGCCCCTTAGCCCGCCGCAGGCGCGAAAATTTGGGCACTATTTACTGCAAATAACAGCAGTTTACACTGTAAGGATGCCTGACCATAACCAGACCATTGTGCCCACGCAGACTACACTATTCGCTATTCGTCTGACCAAATGTCGTCGACTACTGTACATACAATACCGTACACCGCACAGCGCGCTT
>Ga0210239_102401_pt1 | contig 10262 bp, 9 predicted proteins | sample ChrtobMetP5a_0mM_FD_155451 | JGI IMG/M metagenome (GOLD analysis project Ga0210239, IMG submission 155451) | Chrysochromulina tobin associated microbial communities from unialgal haptophyte culture, Seattle, Washington, United States - P5a_0mM | ecosystem: Host-associated > Algae > Haptophytes >...
CTTGCTCGGCGCCGCCCTCGCCGCCCTCGCCGCCCCCGCCGCCTCCACCATCGCCGCCGCCGCCCTCGCCCCCCGACCTCATCCTTGTCCCCACGACCATCTTTGCCAACGTCGCCGCCGCCATCACCCTCTTCGGCAACGCGCTGACTGATGGTGCAACGTGCGCCTTCCTTCCTTCGGGCAATGCCACGTGCGCGGGCGCCGCGGCCCGCGGGCTCTTTCCGACCGGCGGTGTGCTCTCGGGCGGCTCTCTCCCCGTGCGCCTCGGCGGCCCGATGATCTACAAGCTCTGCGCCGCGCCGGCCGGCTCGCCCGCCAGCCTCGACGCTCACTTCGCGTACGTGAGCTCCGTACGGCTCTTCGTTGCATCCTCGCTCTCTTCTGCCTCGCCACCGCCCAGCCCTCTGTCGAGCTTGTTGCCCCCATCAACCTTACCACCTCCACCACCTACACCACCTCCACCACCTCCACCACCATCTCCGCCGCCGCCATCACCGCCACCACCCTCACCCTCGCCGCCGCCGCCCTCGCCCTCGCCGCCGGCGATGAGCGTCATCGGTTTCACCCTCGAGCTCGGCGGCGACGTCTCCTCGTTCACCCCGAGCGTGCAAGCCGAGATCAGTAGCGCGATCGCGGCTCAGGCGAGCGTCGACCCATCGGCGGTGGAGTTGGCCATATCGCCGGGCAGCGTCATCGTCGACGTCAGCATCCAGACGACCACAGCGATGGCGACCTCGGTGCAGTCGACGATGGCCAGCGCGACGAGCAGCCCGAGCAGCGCGACCGCCATGCTCGCGAGCGTCAATGGCGTCTCGATTGCCGTGCTGTTCGTGACGCCACCCACCGTCGCGGACGTCCCACCACCGCCTCCGCCTTCACCATTGCCTCCTCTACCCGTATCAGCCATGTCGAGCGGTGCATTTGGAGTTGAGACGAGCGGCTCCATGGGCGTCGTCATCGGCGTCATCGTCGGCGTCATCATCGCTCTTGTCCTCGCCCTGGTTATCATGCACCGTCGTCGCCGCAAAATGCGCCGCAAGAAGGCCCATGAGCCTCCACCCCTGCAAAGGCCCACAACCGAGGCCCATGAGCCCCAACCCGCGGTCGCGACGGCGGCTCCGGAGCTCAACCCCGAGCTCACCCCCGCGGCCCCCGAGAAGCGGCCCATCACCCTCGAAATCTCGTCAGCCGAGCCCGCGGTCGAGACGGAGTCGCAGTCCGTGCTCGTGCCGAGTTTGCCGGACCTCAAGATCCCGATCGCAACGGCGGCCCCCAATCCCACCCTTGGGCAGCGCCACGCTATCGGCAGCAGCGTGTACGTAAAGCGCAGCAACGAAGAGGAGACTCTCGCATATGTGAAGGAGTACGATGCGGAGAAGTCCCTCTACACGGTAGAGCTCGAAAAGGTTGGCTCTGGGAAGGCAAAGACGTACCGCGACAAAGATATGCGAGCGTCCAAGAACATGCTCGAGGGGCTTCTGTACTCTGTACGCGCAACCCTCTTCACTCTCCAGGCCGCCCAAGAGCCCGAACCTGCGGAGGAGGCGGCGCAGGCTGTTGAGGAGGCTGCCAGGGCGGCAGCGGAGGAGACGGCGCAGGCTGCGGAGGCTGCCAGGGCGGCTGCGGAGGAGGCGGCCCAGGCTGCTGTGGCTGCTAGTGTGGCTGCGGAGGAGGCGGCGCAGGCTGCTGAGGCTGACAGGGTGCAGGTGCTGGAGCCCTCTGTGCCATCGACCGCTGTACGCATGGTGGACGAGCTTCGAAACCGGCGCTCAACCTTCATTTTCCCTCGTAATGCTGTTCCGGCCACTACCTTCACCAATGTGAATGATGTCACCAGGGGGCAAAAAGTACGGCTTTAAGGGGGTGGTGTTCATGGGTCGTGTATTCTAATGCCGCACGGGGCCCGGGGCGCGTTCGGGGCGGCGGGTTCGGGGCGGGTTCTGGGGCGGGTTCTGACGCCCCTCTCTCCACGCTCAGTTCGCGACAACCTCGTGCTCAACTCGTCACAGCCGTCCGCCTTCCCGCAGGCACTCTTTGACAAGCATCTCCTCTTGCCACCGAGGCCTTCGCCCGGGGGCGATCAGGATCCCGCCCTTCCTCGCTCCGAAATCACTGGTCTCGTCGGGTGTCGCTTTCGCGTGGGCACGCCGCTAGCACGCCGCCGCTGGTGGTAGTAGCTCTCGCGCGCTTTTCGGGTCTCTCGAACGGCCATGAGCTGTCGATACTCGACGGCACCCCCTTCTTGGTGGTGGCGCGTGCGACTGTTGACCTCGCGGGGGAGGTGAACACTGGCATCCACGATGCTGGGCGCATGCGGGGCGACGCTCAGACCTGAGTGAGTTATTTATGCTTATCATTTATCTGATGAGTGATGACGAGCGGAGCTTCAGCTTGTGGCACACAAACCAGTGGCAAACCGGGGCAACCCTAACAGCGTATTGAAGGCGACCCCCTGCACCCTGGACGTGCCGCGGTGGCGGGGGGATTTGAAGGCGGGTCGCTGTCCGAGGTCGTCGCGTTGTGTGAGGCGCTCAGAGCGGCGCGGTGGACCGAGAGAGACGTCGAGACGAATCCCACCGGATCGGCCCGATCGCGGTGCGTCGTCGCGTCGGTCGTGCTGCGATATATGTGTGTGTGCGCGCGGTGCGTGTCCCAGTTGACATCACAGATCATACGCATACCCACACCGGTCGAGTTCGCACGCGCCAGCCGCCACGCCTGGCAGCAGCCGCGGCCCGCGCAGGCGGGCAGCGGTGGCAGCGCCAGCGGCGAGCGCAGGCACGCTCGGCACCCGACCGCCAGCCCACCGGTGCTCGCCACCAGTGGGGGGTCCGCATCCCAGACCAAACACAATATCAACCCCCTAACGTGAAGTTCTGATAGTTGCACGTACAGGTACACTCTCTTGCAAAATGCGCCGCGCTGGTAACATCTTTCACCGATTTCGAGTGAAGTAGTGGCTGGAACAATGAAGGCAGAGCGCCGTTTTCGAAGCTCGTCCACCGTTCGCACAGCTAGCGCACAGCTAGCGCACAGCTAGCGCACAGCTAGCGCACAGCGGTCGGCGGCACAGAGGGCTCCAGCACCTGCACCCTGTCAACCTCAGCAGCCTGCGCCGCCTCCTACGCAGCCACACTAGCAGCCACAGCAGCCTGGGCAGCCTCCTCCGCAGCCGCCCTGGCAGCCTCAGCAGCCTGCGCCGTCTCCTCCGCTGCCGCCCTGGCAGCCTCCTCGACAGCCTGCGCCGCCTCCTCCGCAGGTTCGGACTCTTGGGCGGCCTTTTGAGTGAAAAGGGTGCGTGCAGAGTGAAAAAGTCCTGCGATCATGTTGGACTCTCGCAGATCTTTGTCGCGGCACGTCTTTGTCTTCCCAGAGCCAACCCTTTCGATCTCCACCGTGTAGAGGGACTTCTCCGCATCGTACTCCTTCACATATGCGAGAGTCTCCTCTCCGCTGCTGCGCTTTACGTACACGCTGCTGCCGATAGCGTGGCGCTGCCCAAGGGTGGGATTGGGGGCCTCCGTTGCGATCGGGATCTTGAGGTCCGGCAAGCTCGGCACCAGCACGGACTGCGACTGCGTCTCGACCGCGGGCTCGGCTGACGAGATTTCGAGGGTGATGGGCCGCTTCCCCTCGACCAGCATCGTCGTCACCTCCTGCATGCTCTTCTTCGCGGTCGACACCCCGTTGACTTTCTCAAGGAAGGCGCCCGTCGGAATGCTCTTTGAAGCTGACGGTGCGTCGGGCGCACAACCCGTGATGACGATGCGACCTTGCGGGTCAGCCTTTAGCTTCAGGCCCAGCCTCTGCTCGGTGAACGTGTGCTTGAAGTTCAGCACATTCACAGGCACAGGAACCGCAAAGCATGCCGTCAGCTCAGTGCTACCTTGGTCGTGGTGAGAATTCACAGGACCTTCCACCGTCATGAGCTCGCCACGTTCGTTGTCGGTCGTCGCACTGCCTTCGGCGGCCGTGGGCTTGGACTCCGTGCCCGCCGTCACGACCGCAGGTTGGGCCTCACGGGCCTTGATTGCAACACGTTTATTGATCTCCTTGATGATCTCGTCCAGAGTACTGGGCGCCGTGAGCAACGTGCCGGGGTTCGGGATGTCGTTGATCTTGCCGAGGTGCTCCTGCACATTCGCTATCATGATCTCTGAGTTTTGGTCCGTGAGCTTCGTCCACTGCATTTTGGGCCCAGGTAATCCTTCCTCGAAGACAATGGGTATTAGAGGGATTTTTCGCTCGATTGCGCAGTTGAGCTCTTTCAAGCACGGCTCGGACTCGTAGAGCGCTTTAGTCTTCAGGACGATCAGCACCTTCGCGTTTGCATGACGCCCCTTCAGACGCAGCATGAACACCTTCCAGTCGACGCCAACGGGGACATGCAGCCCGCTGAAGCATTGCAGGCCGCACTCGTGGAAGATCTTCACCAAACCTGCCGCATAATACATGCCTGGACCTGCGCCTGGGCAATCCTGCCCCCGGCGACCCGTCGCATACGATAGCACCACTTCTGGATAGTACTCTTCGAACAACGTGTCGTCCGGTATCAGCGTGCGCACAGAGCTCTTCACTTTCTGCGTCATCTCCGCTGTGATTGTGGGTGGCACCATGAAGACCTCGGCAACATACTGGGCCAACCAAAAGGCCCTCTCAGCTTCTGCTTTCTGAACTGCGGCCGATTTTGCCGCCGCCCTTTGATCTGCGTTGCCATGCCAGTCATTTGGTGCTTGCGGGCGCTGATCGCGGCGGCGACGGCGCATGAAGACCAGGGCAAGGACAAGAACGATGATGACGCCGACGATGACGCCGATGGTGATGCCCATTGAGCCGCTCGTCTCAACTTCTGGTGGTGGTGGTGGTGATGGACGTGGTGATGATGTTTGTGGCAGCGGCTGCGGCGGCAGTGGCCAGGGCGAGGGCGGAGGCGGCGAAGGCGAGGGCGGAGGCGGTGAGGGCGAGGGCGGAGGCGGTGAGGGCGAGGGCGGAGGCGGTGACGGCGGTGGCGGTCTTGATGGCGATGGCGGTCTTGATGGCGGGGATGGAGGTGGCGCATATGAACGTGCACATATCTCCCAGCCCGTGAAGCCAGCAGACCTGCCGAGCACTCCGCCGTCCGTCGTCCATCGTAAGGACCAAAGGGTCGAGAAATCGGGCACGTTCAGGGCGGGCATGAAGACGTTGACGGGGCCGGTCGTGCCGGAGTAGGACTGCACCCATCCAGACGCCTGCAGCTGAACGGTGGCATAGGTCTGCTCGGTGCGGAAGGCATAAGCGGTTACATTCGCGTCCACGGTGTTGCGCACCTTGCACTCCTCACTCGGGCCGTAACCGACGCCGACTGTCTTCACGCACCAACCGCCACGAGAGAGCTCGCAGTACGGAGTAGAGCCCTGGGCGGCGGTGGTGGTAGACGAAGACGTTGACGAACCTCCAGCGAAGATGACCCACACCGGTTGGCTATCCGCGCGAGGGAAGAACGGCGAGGGGGGCGGTGAGGGAGGCCTGGGCGGCGGCGGCGGCGGCGGCGGCGACGGGCACGGAATGCACTCGATGCTGGACGTGTAGATCACGACCCCATATGTCTGTGTCGACGGGCACGCCGCTGCATCCATTTGCTGGCAGCGCCACCGGACTCCGTCCATTGGGAGCGTGCCGTTTACCCACGACTGCATGTCGGCCGGGAACGGGCACATCTGCACGGCCTGATTCGAGTACAAACGGCGACCCGCATTCCACAACAAGGCATTGGAGCCGCCACAGATCGATTCGGCTTGCCGTTGCCTCGCGCACGGGCACGCATCGGAAGTCCACGGCGGAGGCGAGGGCGGCGACGGAGGCCGAGGAGGCGGCGACGGTGAGGGTGGGGGCGGTGAGTTTGACGCCCGTGGCCCGCAGTCGACGCAATCAGCTCCTAGATCGCAATAAGTAGAATACTCACTGCCTGGGCCGCCGTCGTCACAGTCCCCATCACTGGCGTAGATGCAAGTTTCGGTGCAAAGGGTCGAAGGGATCGTACCGCCAGAGATCAGCCCCCCAATCGGGGTGAGGGCGAGTAGTCCAAAGGCGAGGGCGAGCTTGCCATGAGTCAGGCGCGGCGTTGCGGAACTCATGGCGAAGTCTTCGCGCCGCCGCGCTGTCTCGCGAGAATTTGAATCGACGGGACGCCGGGCGGAGGATGTTGCAATGTAGTCGATCAAGCGTACCGGTAAAAAGACACCGGGGGGAGCCGGGACACACACGGCTCACGGGACACGGGACAAACACGGGACACACGGACAGCCGAACCTCACAACCATCCCAACCCACCAACGCACCCGCGCGACCGCGAGACGACCGAATCCGCGGCCGACTCAACGGCCGCAGCCCCGGAGCGTACCGGTAAAAAGACACCGGGGGGAACCGGGACCATGCGGGACACACACGAGACACACGGACAGACGAACCTCACAGCCATCCGGTCATGTGGGGAGCGGGGAGCCGTCCATCGAGACGGCGGAGTGAGCGCGGGGGAACCGCGACGAAACTGACTGACTGACTGTCTGCAGTTCTGCAGGCACTGACGTGTCCTGGATTCCACAACTCCCTCCCGCCACTCCACCGTCTCCGACCATCATGCTAAAGTACTTCCAGCTACTCCAGCCTAAGGCGCCCGCCGCGCCATTGGCGGCAGTACCAGCGCCGATCCCGGCGGCTGCGGCGGCTCCTGCTCCTGCCAAGAAGAAGCCGGCCGCTGCGACGGTGGTTGAGGCTCCCGAAGACCCGGTGGCGTACAAGAAGTGGCTCAAGGAAGAAGCGGCCAAGGCAAAGGCCGGGAAGGCGAGCGCTGAGGCAGCCCAGAGGAACGCGACGCGCTTGGCCGAGTTACAGGCGGCGCTCGCGCGAGCGGTTGCCGCCGAGGACTATGCCAAGGCGGCCGAGATACAGCCGCAGATCAAGAAGCTCCAGGCAACCACCACGGTGACGGCAGCGGCGCCAGTTCCGGTCAATAAGTCAGCAGGAAAGAAGAAAGAGGCTCCGGCAGAGACCCCAGAGCCAGCGCCCCAACCAAGCAAGAAGCAAAAGCGGCGCCGCGACGAGGAGATCGACGAGGTGCAACCGGTGTCGGCCGAAGAGCTCAAGACGTCTCGTGGCTCACGCTTGTGTGCGCAGCTCGCACTCGAGGAGGTCAAGAGCTCGAAGTTCGACGACTTCTTGGAAGAGGAGAGCGACGAGGAGAGCGACGCGTCCTTCAAGCCCGACGGCGAGGTGAGCGATCAGGAGGACGACGACGAGGACGCGAGCGAGTCGTCAAGCGAGCGAGGCAAGCGCAAACGGAAGGCGAAGGCCGAGGAGGCTGAGGATGACGAGGAAGACTTGGGCATCGAGTGCATTCTCAAGGAGCGTGCCGTGTGGGACGAGAGGCGCGATGAGTTCGATACGATCTACAAGGTGCGCTGGGCCAGCAGCGGCGAGGAAGAGTGGATCGACGAGCAGGGGGTCAAGAACACATCTGCCCTGAAGGAGTGGAAGGAGGCCGAGCGTGAGCGGATCAAGGCGAAGAAGGAGAAGCGAAAGGCTGAAGCCTTGGCGATTCTGGCGGCCGAGGAGGAGGCCAAGAGGGCCCGGGAAGGTGCCGCGGTGGACTCCTTTCAGAAGGAGGGCGGCGAGGAGGGCGAGGGCGAGGAGGACGACTCCGTTCAGGAGGGCGAGGGCGAGGAGGACGGTGGCGAGGAAGAGGGAGATGTGTACGAGGTCGAGGCCATTCTGGCGAAGCGCACAGTCAACGATGAGCACGGCAACCCCATCGACGAGTACCGAGTCCGCTGGGTTGGGTTCTCGCGGGATGATGACTCGTGGGAGCCGCGCGAGAATCTGCTCGACGGATCGCTCCTCGCCGACTTCGAGGCGCGCCAGAAGCTCAAGGAGGCCACGGCGAGCGCGGCCCGTGTCCCCGAGGTGGTCAAAATGGCAAAGCGCTTCATCCGCTGAATGCCGAATGGGAGGAATGGCGGATGCACATGGCGACGCAGCACGCCAGACTCGAGCTGAGGCTGAGCGGTGCTGGCATCACGCGCTTGCCGACGGTACTCGGAAGCAACGACTTGGTCATCGAGATCTGTATTTTGACGGTCGCCGTCGGCGAGCCGAGAATCGCCCATTATCCATGGTTGCGGGTGTATTATGTATTTTAATACGAGACGAAAGCCGGCAAGTCTTGAACCGATTCCGTATCGTTCGCAGCTGCCCCCGGTCTTCGTCAGGGCCGCCCGGCGGCGGCGCGCCGCGCGCGGCCGCGATGCGCCCGTCCGGGATGCCTCGGAGATGAATAGTCCCGCGAGGTACGTACAAAACCGAACCACCGAATTCGCCGCGCGGGGGAGGATGGGGTCTTTCACTCCCAACGCGGGTCCGTCTCCGGGTCGGCGGCACGCTCGCAGACGCTCGTAGGCCCGCGGAAGGCACGGAGGGTGAACGAACCCTCGAGCCTCGACCCGGCCGCCCGCTCGTCCCCGGTCCCGCCTCATCGCATGCCGACAAGTGGACCAGTCGAATCTCAATCCCACACAGCGGGCCCAGGACCAACCTCTGAGGCTCCTGCAGCTTTCGACGGGGAGCTCGCTGTATGGGCGCTCTTCACAGCTGCGTTCACGTTCACAGCTTCGTTCACGTTCACAGAAGTGGGCGCGTCGGGCATTGCGGCACCAGCGCCACCGGCCCAGCTCTGCCACTCACTCGACGCGAAGAAGCTCGAGATGATCGTACCTGTGGGGAGATGGCGCCGTGGTGAGCACTTGCATGGGAATGGCGCCGTGGTGAGCACTTGCATGCAGCGAGAAGTTCGAGATGATCTCGTACCGAGCACAGAGCGGCCGCGCTCGAAGAGAGGAGCGTCGCCACGGCTGATGGCGGCCTTCGAGGGCAGCAAGATGGAGAAGGGCTGGCGCCCGAACTCATCGTAGAGCCGATCGAGGAGGTCCGTCTCGTCCGGTAGCCGGAACTCCTGCACCGCCGCCCACACGGCGTCCCTCACGAGGACCATCTCGACCTCGTTGAGCTGCACCAGCTCGCGTACTGGCTTGGCAAGTAGCTTTGCCGCGGCCGAACGGCGCGCGCTCCTGCGCACGTCGGCTGTCTCGGGCGACAGGAGGAACGTCGTCGCCGACTCCACGGCAGAGGCGGTGTACTCGCCGAGGAAACTGGAGAGCTTGTCCCCAAGCAGGCTGTCCAGCTGCTTCCGGGCCGTTTGGAGCGCCGCTTGACGAACCAGTCCCAAAAGTGGCAGCTGCCCGAGGAAGTTTCCGAGCGGGTCCGACCGCTCGACGAACTCGAAGATGCCCTCGTACAGGACCTTGCCGAGCAGCTGCTCGACGATCTCGGAGCGCAGGACGGTGTTCACCAGCGCGGGGTCGTCTTCCATCTCCTCCACTGCCGTCAGCAGCCGCTTACTGGTCTCCGAACCGAGCAGCTCGGAGAGTGGCCGCTTCTCGTCGCGCAGCGATTTCTCAAAGGTGATCCACACGACGCTAAACTGCTTGCGCTGCTGCGCCCAGAAGCGCCGATCCTCACGAAGGCTTAGCAAGAGTGCCTTGGCCTCCACCTTGGGCAGTATGGCCTCGACGGTCTGCGCACGCATCCAGCTGTCCAGGGCGTCGAGCAGCGAATCAGCTGCCGAAGCCGGCACGGCCGCCACCAGGCTGTCGCTGTCGCTGTGTGAGCTCTTGCCTGCGCACGCAATGATCCAAGCGCTTCCAAATGGAGAGCAATACTGTGGTGTCCGCCGTGCCACATGGTGCAGCCTAGGCTGCCACGCGGCAGGAATAGAGACCCCGATCACCAATAACAGCAGCCTCAAGCTACGCCCGGTTTCGCGGCGCATTTCTTTGATGCGTGGCGGCGGTCGTGACAGGAGACAGCACGACCTCCGGAGCGTCGACGCGGAAGCTCATTTCGATGCGCTGGTGTGAAGATGCGCGTCAGTTCAAACTACAGTAGTGTAAGTCTCCCTCAAAATTACACGATTCTCAACACAAAGTCCGATCCGTTTGCACAAATGACTTTTGGGCCATTTTTAATTAATTCCCCCCTGGATTCCGAATAGGTGGGGGTCAGGGTATGATCGGCGAACCGAAATTTTGGTATGGGGGTATGCTCCAGCAGGCGGCCGCAGGCCGCTTTTTAGGGTATGGGGGTATGCGGCCAAGGTTTAGGCGGTGATTTCACACATAGTTTCACACACCCCTGGGTGGGTTCCTGCCGCTGCGGCCAGACCTCTTCAC
>Ga0210239_102404_pt1 | contig 10255 bp, 8 predicted proteins | sample ChrtobMetP5a_0mM_FD_155451 | JGI IMG/M metagenome (GOLD analysis project Ga0210239, IMG submission 155451) | Chrysochromulina tobin associated microbial communities from unialgal haptophyte culture, Seattle, Washington, United States - P5a_0mM | ecosystem: Host-associated > Algae > Haptophytes >...
GGGGGGGGGGGGGGGGGTGGGGGGGGGGGGGGGGGGGGGGGGGGGGGGGGGGGGGGGGGGGGGGGGGGGGGGGGGGGGGGGGGGGGGGGGGGGGGGGGGGGGGGTGAGGGTGGCGGCGGCGAGGGCGGTGGCGGCGAAGGTGGGTGTGAGGGTGGCGGTGGCGGTGGCGAGGGCGGCGGCAGAGAGGGCGGCGGCGGCGACGGTGGGGGTAGCGAGGGCGGCAGCGAGGGCGGTGGTGGCGAGGGTGAGGGGTGCGGCGGTGAAGGTGAGGGCGGCGGCGGTGAAGGTGAGGGCGGCGGCGGTGAAGGTGAGGGCGGCGGTGAGGAGGGCGGTGGCGACGTGGGCGGCAGCGAGGGCAAGTGTGGCGGTGGCGACGGTGAGGGGGGCGGTGGCGAAGGTGGCGGCAGCGAAGGCGGCTGCAGTTGCGCATGAACAGACTCCATGCAGCCGAGCAGGGCAATGAACCACAGTGCTCGGTGTGTCCTGGTGCAGCGGGCATTGCGCTGTTGGTGGAGCCCTTGTAGCTGCTGCGGCGGGCACTGCTGCTGTTGCTGGCCACAGACCTTTTCAGCAGAGTGAGGCACGCACGAGAAGCTGGGCGGTAGGGGTGGAGCTCCTGGCATCCGACGGCTTGCCCATAGCGTGGCCAGTCGGCTCGATGGAGCGGGCTTGGGCTGTTTCCGCATGGTCGAGCGACGGCACCAGGTTTAGTCTGCTGCAGGCAAGACGCCGTGACGGATTGCCGGTTTCGCAGACCTATCTGCCCAAAAAGTTGCCGATGCATGTCTCCGTTTTCGTTCCAGAAGTAAGACCTGGGGGGAGCGTACGTCTCCGTCTCGGCCAGACACGCACCCGCAAGCCCCGGAGAGGCGTGCGCGGGAGGCGCTCACTCACACATGGGCAGCATACACTCGCGGAGATGCGGGAGTCGCGCTCAGGCAAGCTTCACCACGACACCACCTTCCACCTTAGTGAGGTGTCGCTCTGCCTGCCCGCGCAAGTGTATAGAGGTTGGCCCGCTGCAGCCGTGGCCCGGCCCTTCCGCATGCGCTCGCCTGCATCCCTGGATGCGTCCGTCGCACCCACTGCCGGACCTGCGTCGCACCCACTGCCGGCCCCCCCTCGCTCCACGCTCGGCCCAGCGCCCACCGTCTCGGTCTGCGCGCGCGCTCTGCGCGCTCGTCGCTCCCTCTCCGGACTCCCGTATCAGTTTTTGGGCGTCGATCATGCAGGTCGCGCTGAAACGTCGTTCGCACGGCCGACGCAAATCGTAAAGCTCGTGCAAGAATAAAACTCAGACGAGCGCGGCGGTAATTAAAAGACACGTCTGAGCGGTCGCTCACACAGGCGGCGGCATGTCGTCCTCATCGAGGCCATCGACGGCGTACGCCGTCGAGAAGAGCGCACTGAGGGCCTGCTGCCTGCCCGCCTCCTCATCCTCCTCGCCCACGAACGGCTCCTCTTCCGGCTGCTGCGCGAGGGGTCGCGGCGACGCGCTGGGGCCCTCCAGGGGCAACAGCGGCGGCGGCAGCGCCATCGCGGCCCGCAGCTCAACGGCGCCCGGCACGGCGCCAGTGAGCACGGGCGCGGCGTAGTCGGAGAGGAAGCCTCCGATGATCTCGGCGCGCTGCATGTCCGCGCGCTCCGCCGCCGCCTCGCCGCTCGCCTCGCGCTTCAGACGGCGCTCCTCGAGCCTCTCGAGGTAGATAGGGTTCTGGCCGACACCGAACATCGGGCACTCCCGACACCCGCGCGACGGGCAGTTGTTGCAGCGCATGCCCATGGCCGGGTTGTTGTAGAAGAGTGCCTTGGTCTTGGGCACCGCCAGCGCGCCGCCCGTCCATGCCTGCTTGAAGCTGCCGTAGTTGTTGATGGTCACGTCGCCCTCACGTGCCATACGCTCCTGCTCAAGGATCACGAGGTCCTCGTGCGACACGTAGTGGATGCAGTTGACCGGGCAAGTATCGATCGCGATTGCTATGTCCTCTACCGTGTCGCCGCCCTGCTGGTACACGCGCGCCTTGCCAAAGTCATCTTCCATGAAGAAGGTGTTCTTGGCGACGCACGCGCAGTTCTTGCAGCCTATACACGTCTGCTCGTCCACGTAGGTCATGCGCGGGAGCACGGGCTTCTTGGTCTCCTCATCGAGCTCAAGGCGCATGTGCGATGGCACGCTCGTGTCCAGCACTTCGCGCGCGTCTACGCCGCTGTATAGAACGTCGAGCATGGCTTCACGAATATCTCCGCCATCAGCCATGGCTGTCGGCCAGGCGCGTCTGCTATACAACGAGTGGACGCCGGTGGTGCTACCAGTGCTCCACAAGTGGGTGCTCACAGCCATTGGCATAACGTAGGCGCTGACGACGGCATGCGCGAGCGCTCCTGCCATGCTGAACGCGAACTGGCAGATTCGCGCACGGAATCTTACTTGAGGGGCTAGCAGGGACATACAAGTCATCGGTTTCGTCGCGGTCCCCCCGCACAAAGTAGCTCCTCATGGCCCACGCCTAATCTTTGGGTCCGTACCCCACAAATTCCAAAACTCGTACTCGTGCGGCCAGCAGCGCAGCTCGTCCTTGCCATCTGGTCCGCGTGCTTCCCGCAGACAATAGTCGGCGCGCAGTGAGCGCCACTCAACCTCGAGCAGCACATTCACGGTGCAGCAATGTTTTGCTAGGGGATCTCCTTCTGGCCAGAGCACGTACATTTTCCGCCGGGTGCTCAAGCAAGCGTTCGCCACGACGCTCCACTCAATGTTATCTGGCCCAGTCAGCATCGCCATCGTACTGGAGCGGTTCCCCAAGGCATGAACAACCTCGGGGGCAGGAACGGAGAGGCCGCCTTTCTGTGGTGCCATAAGAAGAAGCCTTCTGCCCGCACGCGCTCTCATGGTGCATTGGCCTTCAACAGCCCATGGTTTCATCTTGCCCTTGAAGTGGACTGCATGCACGTGCGGGTGAGCAACAGGCCACAGGCACTCCTCCTCAATGTGACTCGCAATCGCCCCGCAGATTACGCGACCGACGCGACCATGGCTGATGCAATCGCGGAACCCTGGTTTTCCAAGACCGTAGCGCGGAACTGCAACGTCGTAGAGATAGTTGCAAGGCAGCGTGTGCAGCTGCTGACGTTGGAAAAAGTAGCAGGTCAGGGGAAGCTGCTCGGAGAAGTGCTGAAGGTCGAAGCGGCTCATACTGCGTGCGTAGGCGATGGCTCCATCGTGCAGCGCCTCGTTTGGACGCAACGCCAATAGTGCACCGACGCCTCGCTGCGGGAGCGGAATGCCGCATTTCGAGCCTTGCGCCAAGTCATAGGGGTGCCGAGCTATTGTCAGCCCTTGCTGCGGCACCGCGAAGAGATCGCTCATGTCTCGGAGGATGAGCATGTCTGCATCAATCAAGACCAGTGCCTGGTATTGGGTGAAGTTCATCGCGCGCAACTTGTCAGCTGATGGTATGCCGCTGATGACATGCGCAACCACGATCTGCTTGATTTCGAACCGCTTCGCTGCCGCTTCAAACAACCTCGCCCAGGTTTTCCTGAGAGGAAACGCTCGACAGTCTGAACGTTGGCACGAAGAAATGATCGACTGCACATACTCATCTATCAGCAGGAGCACGTCGCGTTTGCAAGCAACTTCTGTAATCCGCAGGGACTCCAACATGACTTGAAGCAACCGCAACTGTGTATTCATGCGGGGTATCAGCGTTTTTTGGCGTGTGATTTCTGTGCTCGTTGCGTTGCTATCCTTGTGCACCGTCAGAATCGTGACGAATGCTGTCGCATCAGCGCAACGTGGGAGTGCAAGCGGACTCAAGCGTGGTAGCAAGGTCATCTGCCCGGGCTGCATGTTCCCGCTCCCCCGCCGGCGCACGACACCCGACCGGCGGTATACCGGTAAAAATACTGTACATATAGGCGAAACCTTGGCTGAAACGGCTCCCTTTTTTGGCGGGACTCGCGGAGTCCAAGGTTGGGCACCGATTGCAACCAATTCGCAAATGCCCAAAAAGGGGAGGTGTGATTGGGCCCAAACCTTCACAACGTATGTTCAAGGACGAGGAGCTTTTGCCCTTCTTGGCACAGCATGGCAAGTTGGTCCTCGCCTTCCTCTTGACGCTTCTGGCGCTGCTCGTCTACCTGAACATTCGGTTTTATCAGCGGTGGCTGCGACATCGCGCCGGCGAGGACGATAATGCACCAAATATTGACTGGTCTCAGAATATGGATGAGCTTGAGTTGGACTTTCCGCTCCCGCTGGGCGCAACGAGCAAGGACGTCGAGTGTCGCATCACCTCGACGACGCTGTGCTTCGCGTTCAAGAATTGCGATCGTCCAGTCGAGCTCGAAGGCACGCTGTATCGAAACGTGCGGCCTGATGAGTGCAACTGGCAGCTGTGGCCTATCAGCAAGCCGACACACGTGAAGCTGTCGCTCGTCAAGGCGAATATGGGTCATTGGAAAGATGTACTGCAAGACCACACGAATAAAAAGGCTGAGTAGATTGAGTAGATAGTGCGCGTGCATGTTGGATATGTGGAAATGTGTCGCCTTGCAAGAGCTGCGGGGTCCGTATCGCCCGCATAGCGCGGGTCGCCCTCCCAAGCCGCGTCGCCTCCCCAGGAGCAGGACGCCAGTAATCTGTTTGCCGAAATGCACACACACACACGCCAGCGACCACCGTCGGGAGGCCGGCCCGCAAGCCACCTTGCCTCAGCACAATGGCGAGTCCTCGGCAGACCGAATGAGTGCCGGTATCCGTCTGACCCAGGCGGTCTGACCGCGTCTCTGCACCGCTGGCCGTCATCTCCGGCTGCTCAGTGCTCTCGGTGGCCGCGCGCGCCGGGATTCTCCTTAGTTTTTCCATTGATATCGCTCTCATGCCCGATACAAGGGGCGTATAGCCTGGCGTATAGCCTGCGTATACGGCTATACACCCCCGGTGCACGGTGCCCCCGGTCCCGTCGGTTCTCCATCTGTCTGACTGTCCACCACGGCAAGGGCACCACCGGTCCACCATGGATGCCATGGTCTGAAAAATCCGGGCACACCAGCCCAGGCTGAGGACGAAGCTCCAGGATGAGGAGGCTCCAGGAGGCCAGCTGCCTCCTACTTGTAGCCCAACGGTAAATTTGTTGTACCAACGGTAGTTTTGTTGTACCGGTATCTTAGTCACCGGGCCGCCGGCTACCCGAAGCACCCAAACTTCCTCTATATTACCTCCTACACTACCTATACAGTAATGTCTGAATACCCGGACGCTTTTGTATAGCGACAACGGACATATTTCGCGTCGTTGCAAGCGACGTCGCGAGCACAAAGTGAGGTGGTTTCCTCGCCATATCTACAACCGTTTCTGTGGTCCTGTTACATGTTTTGTCGTAGACGGCCCCGTCGGTCACACCTCCGTCCATTGCGATATCCGGATAGAGGGGCCGGGGAACGATAGAGTGTGTGTAGAGTGTGAGCGTTCGTGTTTCACAGCAGGCAACAGCAGACCTCGCGTCTCTTCGTGGCATGGCTGCGCTGCTGCTTCGCTGCCGCTTGGCTTCTCGCCTGGCGAAGCCGGAGACGCTACGATGCGGACTCCGTGCACTCTCCTCGCGTCTTCCGCCGGGCGGCGTGCAGCTCACCGAGTCGCAGCAGCGTCAGGATCGCATGGAGGAAGAGCTGGAGGAAAAGATTTGGGAGAAGCTGCATGCGACGCCAGAGCCACGACTCCGCTCCGAGGTGCCGCTGCCACCGACCACTCACCGAGAGTCGTGGACCCCCGCCGCACTCGTCTCCGACCAACCGGCCGAGAACGTCCTCAACTTCTCGTCGCGCTTTTACATCGACGCGTCCGGCGAGCAGCCCGCATGGGCAAACAAGGTGGAGCTCTCCGTCAAGGTTGCGCAGCTGGGACTGAGCGAGCTCGAGCAACGCCGCCTTGTGGCGGTCGCGGCTCGGCAGTACGATCGCAAACGCCGAGAGCTTCGCTTCACCTGCCGGCTTCACGCTGAGGTGGCCAAGAACAAACAGGAGCTGCGGGCAACGCTAGGAAAGCTCCTCGCGGACGCGCGCGAGCATGCGGCGGCGCACGCGCAGACGCCGGACTCACAGCTACCACTCGCCTTGCGGCAGCGGCCCTGGCACGCGCGCGACCCCAGGGCTTACAAAGGCTACTCGAGATTCCGAGAGCGCAGCCGGGCGTGTTAGAGGTGCGACCCGGGTCGAGTCTCTGTCCCGCCGTCTCTGACGCTGATCGCCAATGTGTGGTGGCGGGGACCGGGGCGACGGGGTTCCTTGTGTGTTCGGTGTGAATTCGAGAGTCGGTTCATTTTCTCTTCCCCATGCGGAGGACCACGACGGAGGCTCTGCTCGGCAACTTTTCGTTCCCGCCGCTAGTGCTGCACGGCGACCCGCTGGCCGCGGCGCTCATCGCACGCAGCCCCGCGGGCACCCTCTCGCTGCACACTCTGCGGGCGGCGCTCATGCTCAACTCGACTCGGATCTCGACGATCCTGACGTCCATGTTCCCTGAGGGCGACGGGCAGTTGAGCCTGGCCGACTTCCTTTCCATGCTCGCAGCGCTCGGCCTGCACGCCGAAGGTCACCGGCGTCTCGAAGAGGAGCTCTTCGAGAAGCATCTCGACTCGGGTGACGGCACCACGTCCGCGCACAAGCTCCTCGAGTTTGTGGTCGGCCGAGAGGGGATGAAGGCGCGCAAGAAGCGGCGTGAGCCGCGGCTCGTCGTGGAACTGCCCGAGCTGCCCACGGGCCCCAACCCGCCCAAGAAGTCGGCGGCCAAGCGCGGCGCGCACGGCGGCCGCGTGGACTTTGCTGCCGCAGTCGCGGAGATCGTTGCATCCCCCAAGGGGCACGGCTCCCCGGTCGCCGCGGCGCGCGCGCTGATCGGAAGCACTAGTTTACCGTCGTACTTCCCGGGCATGCAGCTCCCAGGCAGGCCCAACGCGGGCAAGCCGCAGCTCGCCCCGGCCGGGCCGAGACCTGCGAACGCCGCGCGGCTCGGCCCGTCGCCACTGCCGCCGCCGCCACCGCCGCCGCCGCCACCGCCGTCGAGCTCGTCCGAGGTTCGATCTCCGGCGCCGCCGCCCTCGAGATCCCAAAGTACGCCGCAAAGCACGCCGCACGGTCGCGAGGCCACCGTCCTGCCGCCGCCCGCGGGGCCCTCGGCAGACCCGACGAACCCGACGAACCCGACGAACCCGACGAACCCGACGGACCCGACGGACCCGACGAACCCCTATGGCCCGTATCGGATCGAACTCGATGCCGGCGGTGTGCTGCTCGCGCTGGATCTCTGGGGCGCCCGACACGGCGCCCCGGAGACGCGCGAGCCGGTCGACGACGGAGGCGCCGTGTCGGGCAGCCCCACGCTCTCTCCTGACCCAGCGGGCTCGCCTGGCGACGAGGCGGCAGGGAGCGGCAGCAGACCGACGGAGGGCCGCTCGCCAAAGTCGCACCCAAGGCGACGCAAGAGCCCCTCGCCCGGCCGCGTGCATTTCGCCCAACACGACGCGCGAGTCATCACGCCGCTGCCGCGCCCGGCCATCGGGAAGCAGTCGAGCTCGGAGATGCGCAGTGCGGGCGCGATCGCCTTCGGAAAGGCCGCACGGCCCTGTGCGCCCTGTGCGCTGCCAGAGGGCACGCCGAGCGCCGCGCCGAGCGCCAACGCGTTGGCGGCGGAGTCGACTTCAGAGGCCGCCGCGCATAGCGGTGAGCGCCACCGCTCGCTCAAGTTGCCTCGCTCCGTACGGCGGCGCGATGTGATCACGCAGGCCGAAGTGCTCCATACGGTCGCGGAGGAAGCTGCCGAGAGGGCGGCCGCCGAGGAGGCGGCCGCAAAGGAGGCTGCAGCGAAGCAGAAGCTGGGCGAGAAGCCGAGCTGGGCCAAGGCGAAGTCGCTCGGCGGGCTGCTGGGCAAGCTGGCCAGTGCGGCGCAAGGCGAGGGCCAGCTGGCTAGGGAGGCGGAGAAGATTGCCTCCCCTGCCGAGGTTTCGTCACTGCTCGAGACGATCTCGGAGGTGATTGACGAGCTGATGAACACACTGAGTGACTGGGACTCGGACTTCAAGGGCGATGGGACTGTCTCGAAGCGTGACTTCCGGCGTGCGCTCCCACTGCACGGCATCTCCGCCGAGCGGCACGTCGTCGACGCCCTCTTCGCCTCTCTCTTGCCCAAGGACGAGGCGCCCACTTCAGCGCCCACTGCAGGCTCAGCTAGCGCCGCCCAACACGGCGCCACTGGGACGCTGGGCGCCGCCCCGAGCACCTCTCCACCCTCTCCACCGAGCCCAGTGCACACCGAGAGGAGCACCGACTCGAAGCGCGGCCCGACGATGGAGCTGTGGCTCCTCGATCGCGGCATCCGGTGGGCGCCTGGCTCGAAGGCGAAGCGCTCGAAGCTGCTCGCCGGTCCGCAGGCGGGCCTCTTCCAGGACGCCCGCAGGACGGTCGTCGAGCAGCTGCGCGATGCGCTCGTGGCGAACTCGATGCGCGTGATCGACCTCTTCCGCGAATGGGACGACGACGGCGACGGCGAGATCACCAAGGAGGAATTCCGCAAGGCCATCCCGCGCCTCGGGCTCGTCGGTCACTCGGACTCGATCGACACGCTCTTTGACGAATTCGATCTCGACCACGGAGGCACGATCACGTTCCGCGAGCTCAACAAGCAGCTACGCCGCGACGTCAAGACCGAAAAGGTGGTCAGGGACGGTGTCAAGGTGGAGAAGGGCGTCGAGATTGCCGACGTGGCCGCGCTCCGCCGCTCGATCAAGTACGGGCTGCTCAACATAGTGAACACCGAGTGCTTCAGCATTGACCTATTCACGGGCGAGCGCAAGTACTCCGGGCTGTGAGAACGCGGGCGCGCGACCACGTCTAGAAGTTACATGAGCGATCCGATAGTGCGACTCGGGCCGGAGAGTACGGCCCTATTATGATTATTGATTATGTATGTTGCGTTTCTGATAGAAAATCGGTACTAAAATGTAAAGATAATGGCGGCGCCGGTGCTGGGCGAGTCCGAGTGCCATAACGATCGCCCATAAGCATAAGCCATAACGATTGCGCGTCAAAGCTTACTGCTTAGTCAAAGCGAAAGCCCCCCCGGGGACAGAGCAGCCGAACGCAAGGGCGGTCACACCCGGCGGGGAGGGCGGCGGCGGTGGCGGGTGGGAGGCGTGGGACTCGGGACTGCCCTCGAGCCCGGGGACAGTGGCGAGGGCGGTCACACCCGTAGGAATCCGCAATCCCGGCGGCGTAAAACGGTAAAACGGCGGCGGTGGGACGGCGATCGGGGCGGAGCGGAAACATGGAGCGGAGTGTCCGGAACCTGAGGCGTGGGGGCACCTCGGACCTCTCAGCTGTTGGCACCGCACGGTGGTACGGTGGGATGCCGAAGCCTAACACGTGGTGCATCCCACCGATGTTGCGATGTCCGATGAGTGTACAATGTATGCGCACCGCCGTCACCATTGGCGCGCGACGTGGGCAACCCGATGCTCGGCGCCGTCGAGATGTCGCCGTACGTCAAGGCCCTCTTCGCGCGCGTCGCGGACTCGGAGCTCAAGCCCGAGATCTTCTGGAAGCTCGCAGCGTCGCTTAACGGGCCGATGACGCAGGCGGCGATGGCCATCGACGACTCCCCGGAGGACGGCGTCGGCGTTCTCGAGCTCATCCTCGCGGATAGGCTCGGCAACGGCATGGCCCTGAGCGAACTCAACATGCCCGACGATGGGCTGCGCCAGGTCAAGAACCGCGTCCTCGGGTGGACCCGGGCGCCGCTCACGGCCCACGCGCCTCCGGCATCCGCCTCGCACGGCCGAGACGGGGAGGCGCCCGCCCAAGAGGCGAGCATGGCGTCGCTAGCCGGCCTAGCCGTCGCGGCCGCGTCGGGCATGGGACGCCAGCACGACGGCAAGACCGGCGAGGAGACGTCTGCGTCCGAGTCTCGCCTGCAGGCGGCGTACGACGAGCTCTCGAGCGCGGAGTCGTCCTTCTCGACCGAGTCGAACAACTCCGAGAAGAAGGAGCTGCAGGCGCTTAAGACAGAGGTAAGACAGAGGTGCAGACGGCGCTCGCGGCGCTCAAGAAGGCGCAAGCGACTCCGAAAGCGCCGTACAAGCCGCCGGGCACGCCGGCCGCGGCTCCAGAGGACCTCCGGAAGACCGTCGACGAGAAGAAGGCCGCCAAGAAGGCGAAGAAGGCGCGGCAGGCGGCCCGGAAGGCGGCGCGCGAGGCGGGTGAG
>Ga0210239_102418_pt1 | contig 10198 bp, 8 predicted proteins | sample ChrtobMetP5a_0mM_FD_155451 | JGI IMG/M metagenome (GOLD analysis project Ga0210239, IMG submission 155451) | Chrysochromulina tobin associated microbial communities from unialgal haptophyte culture, Seattle, Washington, United States - P5a_0mM | ecosystem: Host-associated > Algae > Haptophytes >...
GGCGAGGGGAGCGGGGGGGGGGGGGATGGGGGGGGCGGCGGTGGCGAGTGGTTTGGAGGCGGTGGCGAGTGGCTTGGAGGCGGTGGCGAGTGGCTCGGAGGCGGCGGCAGGTGAATGGGCGGCGGAGGCAAGTGAGCAAGAGACCCTTGCGGTGGCGGGATCAAGGCCACTTGATCGCCATGCACGTGTTCAAACGTGCCGGTGGGGTCGGTATGGCAGTTGCGGCTGTCGGGGGGCAGATGAGTTTTACTTTCGTATGCCTCTTTCATGTACTTGATCAAGTTGGGCATCTCCTTTAAGTCGAGACCGAGGAGCTCGACAGCCTCGCTAACGCACCTGATGCGGGAGGATCAGACGCACTCAGACGCACTCAGACGCACGCAGACGCACTCAGAGGCGCCACGATGAGCTCGAAAGCTTTGACGAGATGCACTTTTGAGTGTCAGCGTTGCTCCAGCATCTTTCGGCTTGGAGCTGGAGGTTGGTGTGCTTGTTGGCCTCGAGCGTGTACGCTGTTACGGGTCGTGGATAACTGCAGTCGAATAAGGTGCCAATCTCTGTGAAGCGGTGGAAGTTGGAGAACTGCCTATCGAGCTCGTTGCGTTCGAAACTGAGCGTCGCCACCTTGGGGTTCTGCTCAAACGAGAGATGATAAGAAGTGACACAGCTCGGATGTGGTGAGAGGCGATCAATTTTGTAAAATCATTGTACGCGGTCATCAGAAGTGCAATCGCACCTGCTCAAAGGAGAGCAGCGCGTCCTTCCAGGCCTTCATCGCTTTTGCATTCTGTGCGGTCTGGCACTGCAAATGCCCCGCACTCGGAGTCTGAAGGTCATCGGTATCGGCTTCGACGTAGTTGGGAAACATTTTGAGCACGACCGAGCATTTCGAAGCCGGGCACACGTCGGTTGGCACGTGGGCGCAGACGAGGTCGCGGATGCGCACAAAGTACTCGGCGAGGTTGTACTCGAGATGCTCGTAGAGCGAGCGAGTGTTAATGTCAAAGTGGGTATGGACCACGTCCGATCCTTTGTTCCATTCCTCTCGAGTGAGCGCATCATTGATCTCATCCGTCATTTTCGGATTCTCGGCGTGCAAGAGCTTGCCGTTCTCCGGGTCGAACATGGCAGTGTGACGACCATCCTTATAATAGCCATCGCACTCAGGGGTACTGGCCGCTCCGAACGTCGTCCACAAGATTTGATGGGGTCCAAAGGGCTCCCCGACGTCCACGATGCACGGGTGCGTGTTGAGAACGTCCCCCAAACTTGTGGTGCCGCTTCCGTGGTTGGAGACGATGACGAGCACCTCTGCGCGGACTTGCCCGTGGAGCGCCGTGTCTTCTTCCTTTAGCGTTAGCAGTTCTGGTTTCGGAAAAGCAAAGAGAAGAAACATCATGGACCCGAGGAGGATGCATGACATTTTGTTGGCGCTGCAATCTATATTTGGTTTGTTTGACGTGTCCAAACTTGGAAAAATGTATGCAATGCACATTGCTTAAACGTACACTTGACCCGTTGACCGGTTGAATTTTGGGATTCAGCAGGGAGTTCATTTGGTCCGTCCCACTAACGGTTAAGCTTCCGAGCTTGAGCTCCCCTTAATAAAACGGGCCTCAACCCGTTCACGTGTATTCACGTTTACTATACCCGGCCGCTTGTAGCTGAGTCAGTAGCCTAGTACGCGTCAGCAGCGCGCGCCTTCCAATGGCGCCACAGCTTTCATTTCGCCGACCGCTTTTGAGCAGGCGCGGGGAGGCGCTCTGGGAGGGACAGGGGGCGGCCCCTTCTGAGTTGGCCGCGGGGTTGGCACCGGGGTCGTGGCGTGGTTGTGCGTGTCGCGATGGTGAGTCCACGGATTGGTTGAGTGAGGTTCTTCTGTGTGAACTGTGATGTTCCGTGTGTCCCGTGAGCCGTGTGTCCCGCGTGTGTGTCCTATGTGTGTCACGGAGTGAGTGAGTGAGTTATTGAGACACAGACGGCTCCCCCCGGTGGTTTTGAATCGGAAGTACAGTAGCGTTCGAAGCGTCGTTGTGGGCAAAAAGTGTCGCGGAGTCGTGAGCCCGCGAGGGTCGCGGAGTCGTGAGCAACGTGAGCCCGAGGGTCCATACCTCGAGTAGGACATCGCCCGTCGCGAATGTCCTTTTTTCGCAATGCGATCTTGCTCCACTCGCTGGTCATGCTCGTTGCAGGGTGTACCTATAGCTGTCGACAAGAGAAAATTGCTCAGCACTACAACCAAAGCAGAGGATGCATCGCAAACAGTACGGCACTACATGGAGGTCTCCTTAATGATGCAGAGGTCGCACACATTGCAGCCTCACTCTCCGTCCCTGATCCGGAGCTACTTAAATGGTGTCAGAGGGTCATTTGTGGGCAAGAGCGTCCGACATCGCAGTACGGCCAGGATCTCTTCATGTGGCGCAACTACTTTGCACCGCTCACCCTGCATGGTCGGAAGGGCTTCTATGTCGACAGCGGTGCCAACGACTATAAATCTCTTAGCAACACGTACTTCTTCGACAAATGTCTCGGCTGGAGCGGACTTTGCATCGAGCCGCACGAGCCCTATCATCGAGGGCTGCTTGAGAACCGATCGTGCACGCTTGTCCCTGAATGCATCTCTGATCATCCCAATAGCACGCTGGTCATGCAATACGAAACCCATGGCGAGCGCTACGGGAGTCTTGCCGTCACATCTACCACTGGCGGTAGACCTGCGCGTGGTTCAACACCTCGAACCATTCGTTGCAATCCACTTGATGTGATGCTATCTCGCATAGGCCAGCATTCTGTCGATTTCTGGTCACTGGATGTGGAGGGCCACGAGGAGCAGGTGCTCCAATCTATTGCGTGGGAGCGTACGCCGATTGCCGCACTTCTGGTTGAAGGCGACGCGTCAGACAGTGGCTCGATAGACGCAGTGCTCGCCAAAAGGAGTGGGCTGACTAAAGAGAGGCAGCTACCCATTGATGCGGTGCATGCAGATCGGAGTCGTGCTGCTGCTCTTCCTGCTGGCCGGCCGAGGACTTTTTGGATTGATTCTTTGCTTGAACATGAGCAATGGTACCAAACGCACATTAATCCTAGAAGCGCAGCGGCGGCCAAAGTCGCAGCCGCAAAAGCCAAATCAAATGTAACAAATTTGTGAGCGACATGTGAAGACTCGACGAAAGACCACAACAAATGATGACGACCACCCTTCACGTGTCGTGTTGAGGGCGCGCCAATGGCGCCGTGTCGGTCGAAGGTTCCGAAACGGTTAACGGTGTTTTCCACCAGATGAGGAGCTGTGAAATTTTTTCTCACAGCTCCTCAAGTTCGAGCAGCTGTGAGTTTCATTCTCACAGCTCCTCGCAACTTGTAGCACCTGTGACTGTAAAAACTCGCAGCTCGACAACTTGAGGAGCTGCGAGTTTTAATCTCACAGCTGCTACAACTGTTGCGACGAGCTGTGAAAATGTAACTCACAGCTCTTCAACTTTAAGCAGCTGTGGGGAAAAATGGGCCTTATCTCAGCTGCTCGAAATGTTCGTCACAGCTGTGAAAATTCGACTCACAGCTCCTCTAAGTTTAGGAGCTGCGAAATCTTATGATGCAACTTACTTAAGATTTGATGAGCTGTGAGTCGAATTGTCACAGCTCTTGGTAAGTTGAGTCGAGCTGTGAAGATTTTCTGTGATGTTTTTCGCAGCTGCTCAAGTCAGTTTTTCGCAGCTGGAACGGAGCAACTGCCAACTCAGATTCTCTTTCACGTTCGACAGTCAGCTAATTATCCATTTCATCAGTCACGGAGTTGTGGAATTCTGGTTTTGTGACCGATGAATTCTGGGTGGTTGGCTGATGAAAGGGGAAAAGGCGGTCTCGCGAGACCGCTTTTTTCCACTTCACAGGTCCTCACCCCAGGGCACCTCCCACAGGAATCCCCTGGAGGGCACACGGCGTCGTGTTCTCCGCGTCGCTTCTCTTCAATGCACAGGTTCCCGTCGAACCGATGGCGCGCGTGTGTGCGGCTGGCTATGACGACCTATCGCCAGACAGCGATGACGACTCTCCCCGGTTGACGAAGGATCCACGATCTGCTGCTGGTGGTGCAGAGGTGTCGCCTTTGAAGCCAGTGATGCCCAGGGTCCTCACAACAGTGAGCAGCATGGTGAAGCACCCGGAAACCAGCACCTGGCACGTGCGGATGGGCGACGACGTGCCCAAGTTCTTGTACGCCAATGGGCCGGCACGCATCGTCTTGTACAACTACAACGTGGTGAGAGAGATGGTCCACAAAGAGCTCGTCGTGCGTCGCAGCGCGGGTCCGAAGCAGGGTTACAGCGACATCTTTGAGCTCACGCCGGCGAGCCGGGTGACGTCGAGTCACACAGTGGTGTTGTCACCGGCCATCTCTTGGTAGTTGATTGGGATTGGCAAGTCGTGTTGCTTGACACGCTTGGAGCCAGCAGCCCGGCCCAAGGCCTTCTTAGCAGCGCCCGGACGCACGCGCGCAACATGCTCCTCAGCCGGGGACTCTTCCTCGTCTTCGTCTCCGGAGAGTGCATTGTCATCGTCTGAGGGCGGCATGGCAGTAGGAGAGTCGCATGTTTGCGAACGACGTGCTCGCGCGCGTGAGCTTCGCGCGGCATCTTGCGACTTGACGAGCTCCAAAAGCAGAATTCACAGCTGCTCAAAGTCGAGGAGCTGTGAGTATTTTGAGGCTTTTCTCGCAGCTCGTCGGAACATTGAAGCAGCTGTGAGTTTTAATTTTCACAGCTCGTAAACTTCGAGCAGCTGTGAGTTTTATTCTCACTGCTTCTCAATGTTAGAGGGAGCTGTGAACCTTTTTAGAGGGTTTCTCACAGCTCGTCGCAACAGTTGTAGCAGCTGTGAGATTAAAACTCGCAGCTCCTCAAGTTGTCGAGCTGCGAGTTTTTACAGTCACAGGTGCTACAAGTTGCGAGGAGCTGTGAGAATGAAACTCACAGCTGCTCGAACTTGAGGAGCTGTGAGAAAAAATTTCACAGCTCCTCAACTGGTGGAAAACACCGTTAACCTTCCGAAACGGTACAAAAGTAACGCGTGACGCGCGTAAATATGATACATGGCGAGAGAACGCGGCTCCACCCCGGCACGGTGTGCATCCTTTCGGCTCCGGGCCGCCCCTTCGACGGGGATATGTGCGTCGTTGAAAAGTATGACTCTGCGCGCAGCAAGTGGCAGGTGCGACTGCGCGCGCCGGAACACAACAGCAAGCAGCTGCTGGTGCCTGAGGCGGTGATGAGGCTCGCCTTCTGCATTTTGCCCTCGTCGATCACCTTGTTGAAGCGGCACGCCGCGCTGCGCGACGATGCCATGCAGGGCTCATGCGGCCGCGGCTTCATCCTCGGCGGCACCGACATCATCGAAAAAGGCACAGTGCTCTACGAAGAGCCTCCACTCTTCATCACGCCCACGGGCACGCCGAACCAGCACAACGACCGCTGGCGAGCCTACCTTACGATGTCGATGTCGGCCTCCGAGGGCCAGATCGGCATGCCCGAGGCTCTCAAGGCGTTCGACGACCTGGGCATCGCCGACCGCGTCCAAGATTCGGTCACTGCGGCCGCGGCCAACATCGTCAACGACGCCATCCGCTCGGCGGGTGCATCGATGAGCGTCGGGGAGCGCGAGGTGCAGGTGCAGCGCGTGCGCGACGCGCTCATGCGCTTCCAGTCCAACCAGTTCCGGTTCGAGAACAGCGCGGTGCCAGACCAGTCAGCGAACTTCTCCGCCTCGGCCGTCTTCATCCTCACTTCGCGTCTCAACCACGCATGCCAGCCGAACACCTTCGTCGATACGAAGAAGGTGTGAATGCCTCGTGTGATGGCCTCGTGAATGCCACACTGTACGCGCGCTTGAGCGCCGCCCTGAGCGCCGCCCTGAGCGCCGCTGATTGCCTCCCTCCTCAGGCGTGCATGCTGATTGCCTCCCTCCTCAGGCGCACTTCTTCCCTGGGAGCATCGTCAAGGACGATGGCATCCTAACCGCGAAGGCACTGCGCCCGATCGAGCCGGGCGAGCGGCTCACCCTGTGCTATGGGCCCAAGGACCTCCCGTCATGGCCGCTGCAGAGGCGTCGCGAGTATCTGCTCGAGAAGAACGGCTTCCTCTGCTGCTGTGCGCTGTGCGTCGCCGAGGAGAGGGACGGTCCATCCGTCGTCGTGCGTACGGGCGCCGAGACGGGCGCCGCTGCCTCGGTCACAGAGGCGCCCGGCACGGCGCCCATCCCGGTTACGGCGCAGACGGTTACGGCGACGCCAACGCTCACGCCAACGCTCGAGGACAAGGAGGAGGCCATCAGACGATCCTTTCTGCCCTCCTTTCTCCAGGAGAAGGCCGGCGCCCGGACTGGCGCTGTGGCGGGCGCCTCTGTGGTCGCGAAGGCCACGTCGCGCTCGAAGAGTGGCTCGAAGAGTACGAGCTCGTCCGAGGGCCGAACGCGCGCCTGATTGCCTCCCTCAGTGCATGCTGATTGCCTCCCTCATCAGGTACGAGCTCGTCCGAGGCTCGAACGCGCGCCTGATTGCCTCCCTCATTGCATGCTGATTGCCTCCCTCATCAGGTACAAAATCGTCCGAGGCCCGAGCACGCGCCAAGGCCAAACTCTCCTCTGCAGCCGCCCTCGAGCCAACTGCGGAGGATCTGGCGGCGGAGAGAGCGGCTGCGGCCCTCATCGCTGAGGAGGAGGCGGAGAAGGCAGCTCGTGCGAAACACACGGCGAGGACGAGCAGGGCTGAGGCCGGCACGGCGGCTGCAGTGGCCAGCGTGCACAAAGTCGTACCTCGAAAGAACGCGATCGCCACTGGCAGGGCCCCCGACGCTGTAGTGACCAACGGCGCGGAGAAGCGCCAGCCGGAGTGGGCTTCCAATTCCACAGAGCCCTCGCCGCAACGAGCACGCCGCTCTGAGCGGGAGCCGCCGCCGCTGCGCACTCCGAACGAAGGTCGGGCTGTGCTCGTGGGTGCACTTGTCCTGGGCGCCACCGTGCTGCTCGCAGCGGCGTTCCTCGCCCGTCGGAGATCGGCACGCTGAGCTCGCCCGTCGGAGATCGGGGCACGCTGAGCTCGCCCGTCGGAGATCGGCACGCAGAGCTCGCCCGTCGGAGATCGGCACGCTGAGGCGGTGTGGCGCGTAGAGCGTCCTCCACAGTGCACTGCAGTGAGTGTGCGCGGCGCTCGGGGAAAGTGCTCTGGGTCGCGGGGTCGTGATTGGGCTCCGCCGCACGTGATCTTGGTCGCGCGAACTCGTGATTGGACGTGTGGACCAACCAGCAACCCCCCCTTCCGTACACTGTAAGTTTGCATGTCCTCACGTCTAGGGCACGCTGTGCGCGCGAGGAGCTGGCTGCTCGAGCGGCTCGTGTTTCCATGATTATGAAATTTTTGGAAAGTTCATTGACGAATTGCCATTTGCTGAGGCACGCAAACTTATAAACGCGAGCGCCCCCAAGCCCGTTTTTGTGATTCGAACGCTCATCGCCCAAAACCGAAATGCCCGCTCCGCTGTCGGAGCGGAACAACTCGTCGCGGCTGAGCGCCATGACGTCCGCGACGGGCACGTCGGCGCTCGAGCAGCTGCAGCAGCGCCTGCGGGATCTTCAGCAGCAGAGGCAATCGCTCAAGAATCCCGAAGTCGCGGCAAAGCCCCGCCCAGCCTCAGCGCAGCAGATCAGCGCCAAGCGTGTCGTTCCGCCCGGCAAGCCGAAGACCCCTGGGGTCTTGATGCCGATGACCTCAGGGTTCACGGGCAGCCCCATCCATCACGCTCTTCCACCATCCGGCATGAACGCACCAGCTTCGGACTCGAAGCTTTTGAGCGCCCGTCCTTCAACGCAGGGCGGGGCTAGGCCGAGCTCAAAGCTGGGACCCCGGGGCAGCTTCGGGCCGGCGTGTGGGACGGTTCCACCGCTGTTTGCCATTTCGTCGACGCCGCGGCTCGACATTCGTCCGGACTCGTCGGGCCCCCTTTCGACGGATCGTGAGCGCACGGCTCTTGTGCACCGGCAGCGCAAGCTCATCCGCGAGGGGTACACTCGGCACGGCCTCCCCGTGCCGACCATCACGGAGGCGACCTCGCTGGAACCGTTGCTGTATCGGTCGGAGAAGGTGGTTGGCAAGGGTGCGTTTGGCCTCGTGTCCCTCGCTCGTTCGATTGTGACGGGGGAGCTGGTGGCCATGAAGACCATCGATCGCGCGAAGCTGCACTCGGAGAACCTCAAGAAGGCTGTGGAGCACGAGATCCGCATCCTTAAGAAGATCAAGCACCAAAGCGTGGTCAAGCTGTATGAGGTCTTCGAGACGCCGCGCTCGATCCACATCATCATGGAGTACGTGGATGGTGGCACCGTCCAGCAGCTTGTGAAGAAGAACAAACGGATTGCCGAGGAGGACGCGGCGATGCTCTTTGCGCAGCTCGTCGACGCGGTGAGCCACTGCCACGAGCACCACGTGTGCCACCGCGACTTGAAGCTGGAGAACTTCATGCTCGGGCGCAACGGGCGCACGCTCAAGCTCATCGACTTTGGGCTCAGCGTCGTGTGGAAGCCGGGCCAGAGCCTTTTCAAGAGCTATGGTACGCCGTGCTACATGGCGCCCGAGATCATCAAGGGGGCCAATTACTCGGGCGCACACGTGGATGTCTGGTCGCTCGGGGTGGCGCTTGCGACGATGCTGACGGGTTCGCTCCCCTTCCAGGGCGCGGGCGACACGGAGCTCAAGAAGCATATCCTGCGAGGGACGTTCCCATGCCCGGAGCACGTGACGGCAGAGGCGCGGGATCTGCTCGCGCGCATGCTCGCGCTCAATCCAGCTGAGCGCATTTCAATGGAGGCGATCAAGCAGCACCCGTGGCTGCGAGGGGCGGCCGACGCGGCCGCACGCAGCGGCGCGACTTGCCCGGCCCCGCTGGTGGCGTCGGAAGTGGCTCCGCTGGACGAGGGCATTCTGGCGCAGCTCGAGCAGCTCGGGCTCGAGCGGGGGGAGGTGGAGCGCTCGGTGCGAAGCCGCGCGTACAACCATAGCTCGGCCTGCTACGAGATGCTGCTCACGGCCTCGCAGGCGGACAAGGGCCGACCCAGTGCACGGGGCGAGAGCTCAGCGCGTTGAAGGGGCAGGGTCTGTGCCACGCGTGCCAGAGTGCTGCTTTAACAGCGCTGCGATCGATTGCGATCGCGGGAGCGAAATGCTTCAAGAGGGGTGGCCGCATTTGGATTGCCCCCCGCAGCCACGCGCACACTCACACACGCCACTCACACACGCCACTCCTTATTCGAGCCGGCTGCACTTCCGGTCAACGTATACATTCAACGTACATTGTATCCGGTCAATGGATGTTCCGGGGTACGGTGGGTCTTTGTGCTTATGTGTGCACACTGTGCGCGTGCCAGTATACAATCTTGACTGTCACTGCACTTGTACATTCGAGGTTTCCCAAACTTGAAATGAAACGAGAAGGCGGCCGGCCCGAACAAGGTTTGCACGATTCGGTTTTTGTGAGTGTGTGCTGGGAGAGGGGCGCGACACAACGGGCCCGCGATGGTCGCGATGGACGCGCTGATCGCAGACCTGGCGGGCACCCACGACGCGACGGCGCCCACGTACGTCTTCGGCGGCGTCCACTTCGTCCCCTTGACGAGGTCACCGCCCAAGGGAGAACAAGTCCCCGGTACATTGGACGAGGATGGTGATGCCGTCGAGTCCCAGGCGCCGTGCCTCACGCGCTTCGAGCTCGACGAGGACGCTTCGGCTTCCGAAGGAGACCGCGTTGCGCTCGCCGCAGAGGACGAGGACGAGCTGGAGCCAGAAGAGGAGGATGAGCTGCTCGCCTCGGTCGACGACGTTCTCCCTGTCTTCGGCGGCTTTTCGACCTCCTTGATGGACGCCTTGCGGGACAATCTCAGGTTGCAAGAAGAGGAGGATTCGCGGCTGGCCGCGAAGAACGCCGCGCGCGCCAAGCGGGAGGAGGAGGAGTGGGCGATGGAGAAGCGGTTGCGCGAGGCGGATGAGCGGCGGCTGCAGGAGGAGGAGGAACGTGACTTGGCGGAGGCCGAGGCGCAGGAGGCGGATGAGGCGAGGAGGCGGAGGGCGATGGCAGAAGTGAAGGAGGGGGGGGTGGAGGAGGGGGAGGATCTCTCCCCGAAGAGCACCATCACCGCATTAGAAGCAGCAGCAGCA
>Ga0210239_102423_pt1 | contig 10159 bp, 7 predicted proteins | sample ChrtobMetP5a_0mM_FD_155451 | JGI IMG/M metagenome (GOLD analysis project Ga0210239, IMG submission 155451) | Chrysochromulina tobin associated microbial communities from unialgal haptophyte culture, Seattle, Washington, United States - P5a_0mM | ecosystem: Host-associated > Algae > Haptophytes >...
ATGATATATGAGATACATGATCATGATACACATGATACACAATGATATAATCAAGATATATGATGATATATAATGATATCTTGTATTGAAAATTCCCTTTTCTTGTATTGAAAACTACCCCAATCCCGGGGCGCAGACCTCTAAAAGATGGCACAGTCTCGATGATCACCAATGCAACATATACTTTTCGCGGGGTGTGCGGTGAGCGCGGGGGGACCGCGACGAAACTGATTGCTGACCGGCGGGGCGCGCTCGTGGTGGCGTGACACATCACGCGCGAAAGTGTAGATTCGGCGCGAAAGTCGCTCGCTTGGGAGAGCTCGGCCCCGCACGGTCAAGGACGTCTCCGGAATCAGCGTGAGAGCGGCGTCAGGCGTCCGGCCATGGTTGTGGCCTACGTGACCGTGCACCCCACCCTCGACCGTGCCGATGCGGGCACGCGCATCTACGCGCTCGTATTGCCTTGCGCGTCCACTGACGAGTGGGAAGATGTTCTCGTCCGCAATTCGAACGTCAGCGGTGCTGGCTTTGGGGTCTTCCCGAGCACAGCAGGTGGACTGAACTGGTCGGATTTGCGCCATCCGGTGCTCCTGCCGTACCTCGGCATGGAATCGGTGGTGACGGATCACCACTCGCTCAAGCTGCTGGTATGTGTCTTGCGTGGTGAGTTCTTGCGGTTAACAACCGGCGAGCTGATGGCTGCATCCAACGACGAACCCTTTGTGGCTGACGGCATCTTCGCGGTGCCGCTGCGCTCGGTGCCCACTGCCAAGCAAGGGCGCACACCGCTCGTCGCCTCGGTCGAGCTGCTGCAGGTGGTCAACCCTGAGGCGGCCAACCGGTGTCGAGGCGGCGTTCAGGACATCGCGACGGGCACCTCGAGCGTGTGCTACCTGCTCGCGGCGGACGTGCGCAAGGCGCTCGGCCTGCACGGAGCGCATTCGCACCTCTTCGATCTGCTCTGTGCGCACGCGCGGCACGAGCACCCGGACCGGCATTTGGCGACGCACTGCGCGACCCTTCACCGAAAGGAAGAAGGTTACGTGCTCATCAACGGACATCCAGGCTTCCTCGACGCAGTGGCGATGACGGCGATGATCAACGAGCCGGCCGCCAAGGCGAGCGCGTGCCTCAAGATGATCACCGGATACACGCGCCTCCTTGCGGATGACCATCCGTTGATGGTCCACGCGGGGCTCGGTCAGCCGCCCGGCGCACGGGAGGCCTGGGAGGCGACGGTGCTTCCCCCCGAGGGCGGCGAGGCGCCGCCAGGCTATTCGGAGCGCATGGTGCTGTACGCGAGCACGCGCAAGGCCTATGGGCTGCAGCAAGAGCTCACGGTCGACTACGGCAAGAGCTACATGCGCAATTACGCCTCGGGCCTACATCGACCGAGCTGTAAGGAGCTGACGCCTGCGCCACCCGAGCGCCTCTCAGCCGCCCAGCTGCTCCGTCCGAATTTCCCACAGTTGCCCGGCTGGTTCAACCCACACCGGCAGCCGACACAACGGCCGGCCTTTCGCATTGGGGCCGATGGCGTGAGGGTGTGTGAGGACGACCCATCACTCGTGCGCGCACGCTTGGGCGCCCTTGGGCTACTAGAAGCAGGGCTATCCCAAGGGAGTGAGCGCGACGAGGGCGAGCCCGGCACCCCGAGATTGTACCGGAGATCCGCGCGTAATGAGAGCGAGGGCAAGGAAGAGGTTGGCACCCCGAGGGCGATGCGCCGTGCGCCGGCGTCACGGGCGGACACTCCAACGACCATCGCCTCGGACGGTGTCGCAGACGCAGAGGGTCTGGCGACGCTCGAGGCGGCTTTGTTTGAGGCTGTGGCGACAACCTCGAAGCTACGCTCGGGCAAGACGGTGTTCGCTGTGCCGCCGACGCGGCCGACGAAGACGGCTGAGCTGCAGCTGCCGAGTACGACAGGCTCGGGCGCGAAACGTATGCGCGAGAGTTGTCTGGGAGAGGAGGTTGTAGCACGGGAGCTTGGCGCCTTCTTCGTATCCCGGCGGCTCCGCAGTCGCAGTTGAGGAGGGACGTTGAGCGCAGATGGGGCAAGAGGGCCTGAGAGGAGAGCCAAAAACGAGAGGCTGGGCCTGGCCTTGGTGCTGGGGGGCTCGGTTTTCCGTTCCGGTTTGCCAAGTCGAGTTTGCGGGCGCGCCGGGCGGGGCGGGCTGATACGTGATAGATGACGCCCACGTGTGAACCGTCTGTCTGAGCCCATCTTCGTTCTTGCGTGAGAGTGAGGGTGAGGTACAACTGTCGTGTGCTGGTTGACGTATGACGTATGTCATTCTGACATTCTGGACCGGACTGCGTGCCACACCCATTCACATCGACAAACTCTCCCGCGCCGCGAGACCGCGCGCAACTTCCAATTCAACCATCGTACGCGCACGCGGCCTCTTCCGAGCCGAAAGCAGCGGCGCTCCGATCACGCTTGTCGCGCTGCGATGCGCGGCAGCATGCCGCGCTCAGAGCGTGCTCGTGACGCAGTTGACACCCGCGGCGGCGAGGCCGAGCATCGTGGCTCTGCCGCTCTTGTCGTCCTTGGCAGCTACGACCGTCTCGACCGAGACAGTCAGGAGTGCCTCGGACACCGAGAGGGTTCCGAGCGCCGACGACTTCCGACCTGAGAAGGGGAGCGTGTCCGGGCCGCGCTGGCACTGCGCGTTGATGTTGACGCGCCCGACCGAGTACGCGAGCGTGTCAAGCAACGGCGCACACTTGTCGACGTTCTTCGTGAAGAGCGCTGCTTGCTGACCGAAGGGAGATTCAGCCAGGTACTCATAGCACTGCTCAAAGGTCGAGAAGGGCGCGATCGGGATGAGTGGGCCGAACTGCTCTTCCTGCCAGACGCGCATCTCCTTGCTGACCGGGTACACGACCGACGGGCGCACGAACGGCCCGTTCTGCAGCCCGCCGAGCCCGTTGACCACCTTTGCACCTTTGGCGATCGCATCGTCGATGAGCTCGGTCAGGTACTGCGGCTTGTTTGGCTCTGGGAGGGGGGTGAGCTGGACGCCGTCTTCCCATGGGAGACCGAGCTTCATCGCGTCGACGGCCTCGCAGAAGAGTTTGACGAACTCGTCCACCACCTTGTCGTGCACGAAGAGTAGCTTGAGCGCCGTGCACCGCTGCCCGTTGTACGAGAGGGTACCAGTGATGCACTCCTTGACGGTAGCCGCAACATCTACGTCGTCCATCACGATGCACAAGTTCTTCGCGTCGAGAGCGAGGGAGGCCTTGAGCTTGTGAGGCTGCGGATGCTGCTTGAGCAGCGCGTCCGCCGCTGTCGAGCCGCCGATGAACGCGAAGATGTCCACCTTGCCTGTCTTCATGATCGGCGGCATCGTGGTGCGCCCTGCGCCGCTGATGAAGTTGACCACGCCGGGCGGGAAGACCTTGGCGTACACCTCCATCGTGCAGATGTGCGCGAGGCAGCCCACATTGGGCAGCTTCATCACGACCGAATTGCCCATCAGGATTGCCGGGATCAGCGTGCAGTACGTCTCGTTGAACGGGTAGTTGAAAGGGCCCAGGTTGAGCATCACGCCAATGGGACCCCGCTTCACCTGCCGCAATCACGCCGCATTCACATCAATGACGCCGGAATCATGCAATCACGCCAATGGGACCCCGCTTCACCTGCGCAATCACGCCTCAATCACGCCAATGAGGCAATCACGCCATTGAGACCGCTTCACCTGCGCAATCACGCCGCTGTCCTGGATGAACTTGTTATCCTTGTCGAGCATCGCCTTGTACGTCTTGATCACGTCGCGCACGAAGTCCATCGTGCGGTCAAACTCCTTGGTCGCGTCCGCCTTGGTCTTGCAAATCTCCCACATGAGCACGTTGATGATCGTGTCGCGAAGCGGCTTGAGCTCGGCGATGAGCTCCTCGATCTTGGCAATGCGGTGCGCCGGCGTGGCCTGCGCCCACGCACCGCGCCCCATGTTCCAGCTCTTACGGGCGGCGTCGAGTGCCTTGAGCGAGTCCGCCTCGTCGAAGCGCGCCTGGTAGCCGATGAGGATCTTCTTGTCAGACGAGCCTGGCTCGTAGATGGGCGCAAACACCTCCTGCACCGGTCCAGTCCACGCCGTCACCTGGCCATCGCACAGCACCTTGCGGCCGTCAACCATAGGGCGTGCCTCGTAGAAGCCCATGTCCGAGTCCTTGATCACAGGCGGCGCGAGTGACCTGCGCATACCCGCCATGCACAGCCGTCAGACAGAGTGGAGCCCGTGTCGGCATCGGCAGAACGAAAGCGTGCAGCGCATTGTGACGGCACGCGGCCACGACGTAGCGAGGTATCGCGTTTCACGAGCGAGCAGGGAGCTGAAAGCGCACATCTTTAGCAAGGTGGGTGGAGCCGAAAGTGTTGGTCCGATGCTGCAGGAGGATGCAGGTCCACAGACTGTGGCTTCGATCTCCTTCCACGGGAACTTGCGATCTTGCTCAAGTGAAGTCAAGTCAAGTCAAGGCGTACATGGCCCGCGAGGCATGAATTTTCTTGTACCCCGACGGAAGGATGTGATGTAAGGTGGCGGACTTCACAAATTCCTCAGAACGGCAGTCCCTGCAGGCAGTCCCCGCACTTCCTTTGTGCTGTGACACTCTGACGACCGACCGGGGCGTCATCCGAGATGCGTGCCGGCGGCATTGCGCTTGCACCCATCTGGCACATCTGGCACTGGGTGCAAGCGTTTGTGCCCGCAGTGATATCTGCTCTGCCGAAGAATCCTGATCATGGCTGGAAGCACAACTCCGTCCAGGTGCTTCCGAAAGAAGAGATGCACTTTGAAGAATTCTCTTCGCATGCGGGGCGCTGGTGGCCGGACCTGAAGAGTCTCTTCGACGACGGCCTCTGCTGCGACGAGGCGTGCCTTGGTGACTGCTGCTCCTGCTGCTGCGGCCTGAGACACGGGAAGCGGATGAAGCGCGAAGAAGACAGCCTCACGTCGTCATATGCCTCGACGCTGAGCAGCAGCGATCATGCTGCACCACCCCCAACATTTGAAGTCAGATTGGAGCGCGGAGGAGAACCTCAATAAAATTTGGATGAGACCGGACCTTTCACGTCAAACGGCACACAGCTCTCACGGCACAGCCGAGCTCCGCAAACCTCTGCCTGAGTGGTGAACAGGCTATACCCTTCCCCTGGTGTGGTGGGGGAATGTGATGTTGCGGGCGTCGTGGATAAGGTGAGCGACGCGAGGTGGTTGACCTCCGCCTGTGGATCCGTCATCGAAATACAGCGCGGGGGCCGGGGGGCGTTCGGCCGTTCGCGGCGCGTTCCGCTCCATGCTCGACTCCATTGCTCGACTCGACTTCTGGACTTCAACTGCCTAAAGCGCGGCGACACAGGTGCGACACCGGACTCCGGAGACACGAGACACGACCCGCGTCGTCGACCTACGATGGCAGCAAGAGCCGACGTGTTCTCCGCCGGCGGCCGTGGGCCGACGATGTCGTCGGTCGTATACCAAGTAAGTAAAAGTAAGTAATTAAAACACGCCTGACGAGGTCGTACGCCACCTGCGGACCATGTACTAGTTGCTACGGACGAACGGTCCGGAAACGCTCGGGGACACGGGCGGAGGAGCCGTGGCCACAAGCACACGACGCGGGCCGCGCTGGAACGATTCCCGAGCGGTCGGCGCGCCGGGCGCGCGGCTTATCGCCGTCATATCGTATCAAACAAAACAACACTGACGTGTGAGCCAAACCCTGACCCTTTTGGCCGCGCGGGCACAACAGGCACCATCGCACATAAATCGCACATGGCGGATTGGATATGCGTTCCCGCGCCTGCCACATGCGATCCCCAGACGAGACACAAACCGGCCACAACGCGCGGCGACCTCCAATAGCGACACACCCTGGAGAGGCCAACCATATACAAGAGGGTACACGCGGGATGCTCCATTCAGGGCTCAGGGCTGCGCGGCCTGAGATGCGGACTGCCAGTCTGCTCCCCGACAAACAGAGCACCACAGCGACATTGCCATCCATCATCACGCCCGGTAACACACTGCCATGTCCAGACCGAGCCGTCATCACGAACGGCGAACGGCACGGTCTCATCTGTGAACGGCCTCATCTGTGAACGGCACGGCCTCTTACCCTCGCCCCTTCACAAGCAAGAAGCCTGGCCCCATGCTCAGCGCGTGCCTTTCTCACCACGCAGCGTCGGGTCCGGCTTTGAGGTAGGCGTCGACTGCGGCAGCGGTTTGACGCCCCTCGTTGATCGCCCAGACGACGAGCGATTGGCCGCGGCGGCAGTCTCCCGCGGCGAAAACGCCCGGCGTCGAGGTGCGGTAATCCTTCGTGTTCGCCCGCGCGTTGTTGCGCGCGTCGAGCTCGACTGCCAACCCACTGAGCACGGAGGCCTCGGGATGACGAAAGCCCATCGCGAGGATCACGAGATCGGCAGGCCACTCCTTCTCGGTGCCGGGAAGCTCCTCGAAGCGCCCGTCGGCGCCCACGGCGATCTCGACCGACTTGCACCCGCGCACGTTGCCCTTGCCATCGCTCACGAACTCGCGTGAGAGGATGGAGTAGCGGCGCACGTCCCCGTTGAACTTTTCGGCGGCCTCCTCGTGCCCATAGTCGGTGCGGTAGATGCGCGGCCACGCAGGCCACGGGTTCGAGGCGGCGCGCTGCTCGGGCGGGCGCGGGAAGAGCTCGAAGTTCGTGATCGACTTGGCGCCAAGCCGGAGTGAAGTGGCGATGCAGTCGGTGCCCGTGTCGCCGCCGCCGATGACGATCACGTTCTTACCCGCCGCGTCGACGAGCGAGCCGTCGTACTTGGAGGTGAGGACGGGGCCGGCGCTCAGCTTCGCCTTCGGGTCGGCGAAGAGCCGTTGCTGGTTCTGCGTGAGGAACTCCATCGCGAAGTGGATGCCATTCAGCTCGCGGCCCGGGATGGGCAGGTTATTGGGCACGGTCGACCCGATAGCAAGGACGGTCGCATCGAATCCGTCAAGGATCTCGGGCGCATTGGAGCTCACTTCGACGCCGCACTGGAAAAAGACGCCCTCCTGCTCCATGAGCCGCACGCGCCGCGCCACCGTCTCCTTCTCGAGCTTCATGTTCGGGATGCCGTACGTGAGCAAACCTCCAGCCTTCTCTGCACGCTCGAAGACTGTCACCGTGTGCCCGAACACCTTGTTGAGCTGGTCGGCGGCGGCCAGGCCCGCGGGGCCCGACCCGATGACGGCGACCGTCTTGCCCGAGCGCACCTTGGGCGGCCGTGGAACCACCCAGCCCTCGGCCCACGCGCGGTCGATGATCGCGTACTCCATGTTCTTGATGGTCACCGCCTCGTCCACAAGGCCCGCCACGCACGAGCCCTCGCACGGCGCAGGGCACACGCGGCCGGTGAACTCGGGGAAGTTGTTGGTCGAAGACAGGTTGATGTACGCCTCTTTCCACTGCTCCGTTAGCACAAGGTTGTTGAACTCGGGGATGAGGTTGTTGATTGGGCAGCCAGTGTTCGTCTGGCAGAAGGGCGTGCCACAGTCCATGCAGCGCGCGGCCTGACGTTTGAGCTCGAGCGGCTCATGTTTCGAGTTGATCTCGAGATAATCGAGCGAGCGCTCCGCGGCCGGCCTGTACGGCTCCGGGTTGCGCTCATACTCGATGAAGCCGCGCGCCTTGTTCAGCGGCGCCTCCGAGCCGTCACGCCGCCGCAGAAGTGGAACAGCGCTCGACGGGCCGCTGGACGCGCCGCGCCAGCGAGTCCTGATCGCGGCGGCTGCTGCTGCGCGCGGCGCGCCGGCATGCGACTCCGTGCTTCGCACGAGCCTGGCGAGGCTGCTGCTGCTCCGTCGCATGGGCGATCGGAGGATTGAGACCGCTCCGTGTCTCCCCCCTGAGGAATTGTGCGAGAACGGCGATCACAAAAATGCTCGCGCGTTCGGTTGAAAGGGAGCGGATTGGTTCATGTACAGTACTAGTGCCGAGCAGCGGTTGCTGCGACGTGGTCCTACATGCATGTTGTGACGAATTCAGAACGAAATGGAAGTCGCACGGCTGCGGCACGGCAGCGGCGGCCTGGCCTTGGTCACCATTAACCTCTTGCTGACCTCCACAACCACAGCACTAAGCATGCCGGCACCGTCCAACGGCCCGCTGTCACGGCTAGCCGCTACTGATGGCGCTGCGCCTGTACACCGTGCCGGCCACAGCTATGAGGTCAAGGACAAGGGCGGGGTGACCTCAGGCAAATACTGCAAGTACGACGACATACGCGCGATGCTGACCGCATCACGCGCGCGCTCCTACTCGCAAGGTCGCGATGGCTGCTGCGGCAAGGCGGCCGAACATCTCGGTCTGAGTGGACCTCCTCCGCCGGGGTCACCTTGGTCTCGAAATGCTCCGGCCACCGCCTCCCGATCCAACAGCCTCGTATCCTCCCTGGAAGAGTCGTGTGTTGACGAGGACGCCACCCGAGACGCTTCCCTTGAGCACAGGCATGCAGACTTTGTGGGAACAGGCTGGTAAGCGGGGTCTGGTATTTCCTTGTGCGTTTTCGGTCGGATTCCCGCCGCGGAGCGCGGTCGGTATGTGGAGAGAGATATTGCAGATATATACAAGATATATAGCGAGAGACGAGAGGTGGGTCCACGGCGGGGACTCCGAGGCGGCGGTAGCGGGTGTGTTCGATCACACGGAGCCTGACGAGCGCCTGCGCGCTGCGGACGCCGGGACATGCAGTCGCTGATCAAGATCATCCGTCTTAAACTAGCTGAAGTCACAGACCAAGCCAATTCGTCTTGAAGTCGACGCTCCTCAAACTCGACGATCAGGCGAGGCTCAAACGAGTCGACGACTCAGCGCAAATCATTCACGCACCGGCAAATTGCGCCGTCGGGCATGCCGGCGAGCCCTGGTAGGCGAGGCAGAGAGCCCACTCCACGAAGGAATGCGCGCGACTGATGTCGACGAACTCAGAGACGGGGACCGACTCATCCATGCCCACAAACGAGAAGAGAAAGCGGTCGGCGTCGACGGAGCGCAGCGCACAGAACGTCTGAAGCTGCTCGCACACCGAGCGAATGGTGGGTAGGTCGACGTCTCCGTACGAACGATGACGCCTCGAGGCGCCGCTGGAGCTACTGTGCACGGTCGGCATGCGCACATTCGTCTGCATGTCCGAAAAGAGCTTATGCGGCCCAGCCAGAGGTAGCATGCAAGAGAGCTGCGCGGTGACATTGTCCGCGCTGATGCCGCCCGTGTAGCCGACCCATCGCTCGCGCCCAAAGGCCGCGCCGGTCGGCGGTGCCGAAGAGTGCTTGGCTTCGATGCCGAGCCCGCCCGAGCTGTCGTGGAAGACCTGAACATTGACCCGGTGCAGGACACCACGCAGGATGTCGGGCAGGTCGCCCTCTGCTGGGCGCGGCAAGATGAAGTCCACCCCGGGGAATGCGACAACAAGCGCGTCGAGGTTGGCGACGCAAGCGGCCGTGTTCTCCAACAACTCGGGCGGCACGCCCACCGAATGGATATTGATCTGCACGCGCAGTCGCGATTGGCACCGACTTGCAAGGTTGCTGATAAGGTCACGAACCCAAGGCTGCCCGAGCAGGACGGCGCTGACATAGCGGCAGTGCGTATGTGGTGCGCCGGGGCCTTCGTTCAGGTGGATGGCAACTCGCACGCCAGCATCGCACAAGCTGTAAATGTAGTCCCAGCCGGGGAAGCCGTAAAGCCGCTGCCGGCCATCTGCACTCGTGAAGCGCCGCGCGCCAAGGCTAGCCCACCAGGCATGGTTGCGCTCCACATAGAGACGTCGCCGACGACTGTGCATGTAGACTGCGACTCCAACCGTGATGGCAAAAGTGCCGACAAGCAAGCGGCCAGCGCTCATGGCGCTCATCCCCTCGTGTCGTCGCGGCAGCTCGGTCGGGTCGCGTCGGGGTCGTCGGGTCGGCGCCGGGACCACAGTGATCGTGAATGAGTGTGTGTGAATTTAAAACAGGACCACACAGTACAGCGGCGCTCATGCAGGCGCGTCCCCGGGGGGGGGCGCTTACATGACCACTGGCAACAGGCCAGCAAGCGGGGCGCCGCTAAGGAGGTGAGATTTCCTGGATTTCGCCCAGATGGCGACGGGGAGCGCCGCGCCGATCACGGCGGCGAGCGAGAT
>Ga0210239_102434_pt1 | contig 10115 bp, 3 predicted proteins | sample ChrtobMetP5a_0mM_FD_155451 | JGI IMG/M metagenome (GOLD analysis project Ga0210239, IMG submission 155451) | Chrysochromulina tobin associated microbial communities from unialgal haptophyte culture, Seattle, Washington, United States - P5a_0mM | ecosystem: Host-associated > Algae > Haptophytes >...
CATCGAGCTTTTAGTCGATGACGGTTTCCAGTGAAGACCGTCATCGAGAAATCGTGTCGATGACGGTCTTGAGTGAAGACCGTCATCGACAAAACGCGTCGATGACGGTGTTCTTCACACACCGTCACATCGACGATGCAGAAAAGACCCTTCGCCAACCCCGACCGACGCCGGCGAAGGGCTTCGGAGCAACCTGTTCGGGAGCATCCATGCTGCGCCGCTCCGAGCGCAGCTTCCTTGCCACAGCCACGCGTCGGCATGCATCCGTGCTCGCCACCGCCGATGCTGATGGCGCAATCAGCGCGATGCTCGCCCCGCACATGCTGAGCTTCGCAAGCGGCGGATGCGAGACGGGCGGCGCTGAGGCCACACGCCTGCTCGCCGCTTCATTTGCCGACCTGGACGCCTCCGTGCTGGAGCTGACTGGCCATTATAAGGACGCATCGCGCCTCGTTCTGATGCACGAGACGAGCGTCGTCGCCGCGGCGGTCGTCCATGTGCATGTCGAGCATGGCGCGATCGAGGTGCCCATCTTCGCAGCCGCGAAGGCATGGCGCCGGCAAGGCTATGGCACTACGCTGCTCGCGCTGCTGCGCGCCTTTGGCCGTCAGCTCTCGCTCGCCACCCTGATAGTGTCCGCGACCGACGAGTCGAGGGCATTCTGGCTCAAGCGCGGGTTGCACACTGTCCACTTCTGCAAGCCAGCGGAGAAGGGGGCGGTGCGGGCGCTCGGGCGCGCGGGGCTGCTCCGCTGCTTTGCGAACTCGCATCTGATGGCCACGAGCCTCGCCCTTGACGATGGCGCCGTGCCGGGCGGCGGCGCTGAGGCCGAGGCGGGTGGGTCCTCGGCGGCAAACGCGCGTTGGTTCGAGCTCATCGAATCGCTCGAGCGGCTCGGCGCTGAGCCCGCGTCGGGGCTGCCGGCGCGCCGGGCTGCGGCGGCGCTTGGGTATGTGGACTTGCAGCTGCTAAAGGGTCTCGAGGGCGCCAACTTTTGGCTGCGCGCCGACGGCACGCGAGAAGCCCTTGTGTACGCTCACGATGAGCATCTGCCGCTTGATTGCCGCCTGATTGCCTCTTGATTGCATCTTGATCGCCTCTTGATTGCCTCTTGATTGGCCTCTTGATGGGCTCTGATTGGACCTGATGGCGTCTATCATCAGGTACGTCTTGTCGCCCCGATTGCCTTTGATTGCCTCTCACATCAAGTCTGCCTGATTGCCTGCCTCATCAGGTACGCCGCCCATGAGGAGCTGCCCTCCGGTTTTGATTGGGTGGACTACGGCCGGCTCGAAGCCTTCTATGCTGGCGAGGAGTGTGGCTGGGGCCTGCGCTGCACGCGCGCGATCAGCGACGGCACGTTTGTGGTCGAGGTGCGATCTCCGCTGATGACCGCTGATGACCGCTGATGGCCACTGATGGCCGCTGATGGCTACTGATGACAGCTGATGCCCAATGGTGGCCACTGGTGGCCGCTGGAGATATGGATGGCCCCATGATCCCCCCTTGATTACCCCTTCATTACCCCTCGATTACCCCTTCATTACCCCTTGATTATCACTGATGGCCCGCCGATGGCTACCGATTGCCCATTGATGACCCCTTGATTACCCCTTGATGACCACTGATGGCCCGCCGATGGCTACCGATTGCAGGTGCGCGGCCGCTGCCTGAACGAGCACGAGTACGCGGCGCTCGCGGACCAGAGCTACGCCGTCGGCTTCGACGAGCAGACTCTTGCGGCCAAACGCGCCGCCGGGGATCAGTTACATTACATCGACCCCAAAGAGTATGGCTCGCTGATGAGATTCGTCAATGACTCACAAGAGGCGCCCAACCTCCAGCTCATCTACTGGCCGCCCCTGGAGCTCGCCAAGGGGATCTTGCCGCGGCGCGCCTTCCTGGTCGCCCAACACGACATCCCTGCGCATGTCGAGTTGACATTCGACTACGGCAAACACTATCAGCGCACTTGGCTCGTCGAGACCGCCGACGATCTTCTGCCGGCTGCGGACTTGCCGGCTGCCGACTTTGCGGCCGCGGATGTAACGGCTGCGGATTTGCCAGCTGCGGACTTACCGGCTGCGGACTTACCGTGTGGGCTTTCCAGAAAGACACCTGGACATGAATTCACACCTGGACATGAATTCACACCTGGACATGGATTCACACCTGGACATGGATTCACACCTGGGCATGAGTTGATGGCGCCCACCACGGCAACCTGCATGCAAGCGCCCACCACGGCGCGTTCCATACCTGGACATGAGTTCATGGCGCCCTCGCGGGCACTGGCATACTCGGCAGCGCCCGCCGCCCCTGCTGCCGCTGCCATGCCAGCCGCCGCCGCGAGCGCGCGCATGCAGCTCAAACGACCTCGCTCTCTGGCGGCAGACCATTCCGCACCCTCGTCGTCGCAGCTGCCCCCACCGCCTCCAGGTCCTGGGGGCGGCTCGAGGGCACCCTCGTCGTCGCAGCTGCCCCCACCGCCTCCAGGTCCTGGGGGCGGCTCGAGGTATGAATTCACACCTGGGGGCGGCTCGAGGTATGAATTCACACCTGGGGGCGGCTCGAAGTATGAGGTGGGCGCTCGTGTCGAGGCACGCTGGGGTGCAGCGGTCCATGGAGCCTCTCGCAAGCGCTTCTATCCTGGCGTGGTCGAGGTTGCAAACATGGACGGCTCGTATGGGATTCGGTACAATGACGGCGACTTCGAGGCGGCGGTGCTGCCCATGTACCTGCGACCGTCCTGCCGCCCTCTCACCTCCCTGGAGATGCAGATGGCCGACGTCGTCAGCACGTCCGCCTCCGTCGCCATCGCCCTCGGGGGTGGGTCGCGATCGCAACCGCTCGAGGGGCGCCGTGACGGGCGCATGGGTCCAGGCGCAGACGTTCGCCACTCGAAGGCCGAGCGTCCCATGCCATCGGCCGCAGCATCCATGGCAGCAGACGTGCCGGCGGTGGTGGCGATCGGGAAGGAGCCCGAGCGGCCGCCGATGAACGCTAAGGATTCACAGCTGCTCGTGTTCACAGACGTCGATGGACACGGCGTGTACCGCGTCGAGAAGCTGCTTGCGGCTCGTCCCAAGGGCAAATCCTCTCGCGAGTTCCTCGTCCGGTGGCTCGGCTACTCAGCGGCAGACGACTCGTGGGAGCCAGCGACGTCTATCCTCGACCCGAGCCTCATCGTCGCGTTTGATCTGCAAGCCGCCCCGACGACGCAGGCGCGTGGGAAGCGCCCTTGGCCTGGCAACGGCGGCCCGGAGGAGGAGCAAGGGAGCAAGGGCCCTGGCTGTGGCAGCAGTGGCCTTGATGGCACTGGCAGCATCCAGCAACCAGATGAGACGCGGCGCGATGGCGCAAACAACGACGACGGGGATGATGTCGAGGACAGCGGCGACGACCACACGCATGCCCGTGACGACGAGACTCCGTATCAGGTGGAGGCCTGCTCAGACAGCTCCGATGAGGACAGGTCCATCATTCCGCCGCCGCCAGGTGGGCTTGAGGTGGCCGAGATGCCCAATCTCGGGCGCGAGATGGCGGAGATGCCCAATCTCGGGCTGGCGAGGACCGTCGAGGCTGTCTCGAACTCCGACAGCGACGAGGACGTGCCCATTCTGCGTAGGAAGAGGCGCGCTGCGACCGACCAAGTTAAATCCCAAGTTACGTCGGCCGAGGAGCCGCGATGCACGGCGGCAGACGCCGCGGCGGCAGGCGGCGCGGCGGCAGGCGGCGCGGCGGCAGAGGCAGCGGCCGCAGGTGCGGCGGCCGCAGACGCGGCGCAACCAAAGCTGGTGGGACCCAGGCCTGGCGCCGTCGCGAGCGCAACGAATGAGCTCGCCAAAGGCTCTACCACTCAGCGCTTCCGCATCCCTCGGCGCACGAGCAGCTTTGCATCTGAGGCGGTGGGAGTTCGACGCGACATGTCGTCATACGTGGAATGGTTCTATGCGCGCTCCAAGCAGCAGCAAGGGCCTGTCAGCTTTGGGGAGCTCGCGGCGTTGCTCGCGATGGGCAAGGGACCCGGCATCACGCCCGAGACCCTCGTTTGGTGTGAGGGCTTGACAGCGTGGACGCGCATCAAGGAGAACGTCGCGCTGCTGGCCGAATTGCAGGGCGCAGCCGCACAGGCAGCCACCCCTCCCTCGACTACCGCGACCGCACCTCTTCCGCCCCTGCCTGCCACACCTTCCTTGCCCTTTCCGCCTGTGGCACCATCATCCTGTCCAGCTCCGCCAGCGCCAGCGTTCCCGGATCATGAGGGAGTCGACCGCACCCGAGTGGGATTCGCACGCTGTGAAGATGATTGCACACGTGTGGATGCGCAGGCGCAGCATGCCTTCGTGGCCAGGGACGCTGTGAAGATGATTGGAGGAGCCGTTGGAGCCGTTGGAGCCGTTGGAGCCGTTGGAGCCGTTGGAGCCATTGGAGCGGGCCCGAGCCGTTGGAGTGGCACTTCTGGAGTGAGTGCTCCGGTCTCCATGCTTGAGCCGCAGCACCAAGCGCTGCAGCAGCTGGAGCAGCTGAAGAGTCGCTGGATGCAGACTGCCGAGCTCTACTTTGCAACGGATGCACCCGAGCGCCGCTTGGCGCTCGAGCAGAGCATGCGTGCGAGCGCAGAGCTCACCATGGAGATGCATGTGCGGCTGGGTGGCGACAGGGAGGCATTGGCGACGGACATGGACCAGTACTGCTTTGAAGTGCAACAGAGGCTGCGGGAGGTAGCCCAGCTGAGCTATCGCACAGCGTGGCAGCAGCAGCAGCAGCAGCAGCAGCAGCAGCAGCAGCAGCAGCAGCAGCAGCATCAGCAGTGGCAGCAGCAGCAGCAGCAGCAGCAGCAGCAGCAGCAGCAGCAGCAGCAGCAGCAGCAGCAGTGGCAGCAGCAGCAGCAGCAGCAGCAGCAGCAGCAGCAGCAGCAGAAGCAGCAGCAGCAGCAGCAGCAGCAGCAGCAGCAGCAGCAGCAGCTGTTGCGGCTGCTGCAGCTGTCGGCGAGCCAGCACGCCCAACAGCGGGCAGCCATGCAGCAGCAGCAGCAGCAGCAGCAGCAGCCGACGCCGACGCCGCCGACGCAGCAGCAGCAGCAGCAGCAGCGGCAGCAGCAATGGCAGGCTGTGCGTGAGCAGCGGGCGGAGCAAGAGCAGCACCGAGCGCAGGCGCAAGCGCGGGCACAGGCGCGCGTGCAAGCTGCAGCGGCGGCCTTCGCCGCGAGACGAGAACGAAGGGGTCTGGCCCCAACCAGCTCCGCCGCTGCATCGAAGGCCAACGAAGCGACAGGCGGACGGATGGACAACGACGCGACGGACGGACGGAGTCCCAGGCCGGCGCGGCTGGGCGCGGAGATGAACGCGGAGATCAACCAGCTGGGTGCGAAGCTGCTGCAGGCAGAGGTGGAGGCCGAAGCTGCCTACAAGGCGGCAGAGAAGGCACTGGGTGCCCCGGATCCAATCTGCGCCAATCTCGTCGATCGTTCCAGATCCGTACTCGTCGGGGCGGGCGGTTTCCTCTCGAAGGGCATGCGACGGATAGGCGTGAGCGCTGCAGTGCTCGAGGGGCGACTACGTCAAGTGAGCCGCTCGCGGCCGGTGCGCGAGCTGCTGCAGGCGGCGGCGGCCGAAGCTGCCTCTAAAGTTGGGGACACCTCCAAGGGTGGTGCTCATGATGGGGCTCAGGATCCCGACGGCGATCGTGGACTCACCGCCGATCTCGAGATCGTGGACTCCGACGGAGACCGTATCCGAGATCGTGGACTCACTGCCGACAGCGGTGCACCCAAAGCGACGGGAGGGGCGCTAGTTGAGTGCGTGATCTCAGCCGCATTCCATGTTGCCGGTGCGGTGCAGCCGAGCTATCCGTTGTACGCGGAGCTCCAACTGGCCATGCAATCCTTTGTCGAGTACCTCATTCCCCATAGCGATCCCCCGTGCTTCAAAATCCCACAAGGGGACGGGCAGCCCGCGGTGCTCGTCACCACCGACCCGCGAGCGTTCAAACTCTTCGACGGGCACGGCTTCCTCGACACCGCCTGCCGCTTCCACTGCACGTATGCGGCTCTGCCCGCGGCGGCTTCCGTGCTCGACGTGTTCGCCGCATTTGGATCGCGGCTGCGTGTGGCAAGGGCGGCACTGGGCATCGAGCCATCGCTCCTCTTGGCTGAGCTCGACACGATCGCTCGCGCGGCCACCGACGCTGCGCGCAACGCCGCCGTCCCCTCCGGCGCGCCATCCGCCGCCGCACCCACCAGCGTGCTCGAGAGCTCAATCTCGGGCTCAATCTCGGGCTCGATCTCGGTCGCCCAGCTCGAGTGCCTCGAGCGAGGCGCGGTGCTCTCGGAGCCGTTACTCGGGCTCGACCTCGGGCTCGTCTTCCATCGGCTCCAAAAGGCCCTACACCGGCTGTTACGCTCGGAACGGCGCGCCGACGACGGGACGGCGCAATACCTGCTCGGCGTCTCGTCGGCAGTCGCGAGCGGCGAAGCCGAGTCGTGGCGCGCCGCGCCAGATGACCCCCGTAATTGGCGCCTCTTTGAGAACTACATCGAGGTCGCGGGCCCGTCGCCGCCGGCTGCACTCGTTGGCGGGAGTGGCGGTGGCGGTGGCGGCGGCGGCGGCGGCAGCGGCGGCGGCGGCGGCGGCGGCGGCGGCGGCGGCGGCGGCGGCACACGCATGCAACTGGCTTCACTGCTCGAGTCGAAGCAGAGCGTCCTTGAGTACGCCATCGGTGTCCTGTCGGCTGCAATCCGACCCGTGGCCGAGGCGAGGGCGCAGTGTGCGACGCTCAGGGCAGCGCTCAGACAGAAACAGTCCCTCGCAGCGGGCGTGATGGCAGCGGGCGTGATGGCAGAGGGCGTGATGGCAGAGGGCGTGATGGCAGAGGCGGCGGCGACCGAGACGACGGCGCCGCGGTGGTCATCTGTCAGAGACGTCGGCTTTGGTCTTCTGTCAGAGGCTGCCCTTCCAACGCCCCCACGACCCAAAGTGCGCAGCTGGCTCGTCAAGGGCAAATCTCCGACCTCCGCCTTGATGGAGTACGCCCAGTTCCACATGGCTGCGTTTGTGCAGCACAGCAAGACTGGGGAGGACGGTGGCGCCAACGCCAGCATCGGCATCGATTGGAGCACCCTCCCCTCCTTCTTCTTCACCGCCGCCAACGGTGAGACGTTGTGCACCTTAGTGGTGGGCCAGGCCAAGCCTGCCACCTCCGTCACTGTGGCTGCGAGGGGGCCTGACGCGAAGACAGCGAAGGGCGCCGCCTCTCACAAGATGATGATTCAAATCTGCGTCGAGTATGGCGCGATACACATGGCCAAGGTCAAGGCGAAGAAGCACGGCTCGCGTGACCAGCGGGACTCTGCCGAGGACATGGCCAAGACGGCGGATGCGACGTGTGCTGAGGACTTTGTCCATCGCCTACTGCGCATCAAATCTCCTCGTCCGCTGAGCGAGGTCGCAGGCTTTCCTGGCCTCAATACGAAATTCCCCGGATGGAAGACGGGCTACAAAAAGGCGAGCGAGTGGTTTGCGGCGCCGGAACGGAAGGGGAAGTTCAAGTTGCGTTGGGTGGAGAGCATGAACAACTTTGAAGTGGATCTCGCGCGAGATTGCCTCGACAGGACGAAAGCGCCGGCCGAGCGCCCGCTGAGCGACGCTGAGACTGTGGAGAAGGGTGAGGTGGCCAAGGAGGGCGAAGAGGTGGAGGAAGGCGAGGTGGTGGAGGGCGAGGAGGCGGTGGAGGGCGAGGTGATGGTGGTCGAGGTGGTGGAGGGCGAGGAGGTGGAGGAAGGCGAGGTGGTGGAGGAGGCCGAGGTGGTGGAGCCAATGGCGCCGCCCGCGGCGGCACCTTATCGGCCTTCTCCGCGACTCACGCCCTCTGCATTGGCGTCGACGGGCGCGCCGCCCAGCCTGGCGCACCGATCCTCTGCTCAGGATGGCGCTCCGGATGGCGCTCCGGATGGCGCTCAGGAAGGCGCTCAGATCCTCTGCGATGATCCGCTGCTCGTAGCCGCGCCACCGCCTCCGCATCGGCTTCCGCCTCCGCCTCCGCCTCCGCCTCCGCACCCACCTCCGCCTCCGCCTCCGCATCCGCATCCGCACCTACCTCCGCACCCACCTCCGCGACCACTTCCGCGACCACTTCCGAACCTGAACGGCCACCGCCCGTTTCCACACGCATCTCGACCCGGGTTGCCGCCCCCCAGCATGCCGCCACGACCACTGGACCTTCTGTCCCCTGCACCCTACACGGCCCCTTTCCAGCATGCCCAGCCACCGTCGTTGCCTCCATCGCTACCGCCACCATCCTTCGACAGCTGGAAAACTGGAATAGCGACAGCTGTTCTCGCTCAGGCATTGGCGACCTCTCGTCGGCACGCGCCACCACCGCCGTCATTGCCGCCACCGCCGTCATTGCCGCCACCGCCGTCATTGCCGCCACCGCCGTCATTGCCGTCATTGCCGCCACCGCCGTCATTGCCGCCACCGCCGTCATTGCCATCATTGCCGCCACCGCCATCATTGCCGCCACCGCCGTCCTTCTGCCCCTGACCGCCGTGGACTCCCGCCGTGGACTCCCGGGCCACCGGGGGCGCCGCCCGGAGATCCCGCCAGTGCGCTGCTGCCTGGGCAACCGCCTTGGCCGCCTCCGGGGATGCCCTCTGCGGGGATGCCCTCTTCGGGGATGTGCCCACGGCCGTCGGATGCAGGCACCCCCCCGGGACTAACGACTATTGATTAGCGTAATACGATAGCGACTTCATCGCTTCCTATTGAAAGCTGTTAGATAAAGCTTATCTCATTACAAAATTTGTAAAGGGAGGCGAGACGCTGCGAAACGGCGTTCTGTCTTCAGTTCGGTCCACCGAGCGCGTTGAAGATATTATTTGTACTGTAGCTCTGAGAAAACGACTCGCAGCGCGGCTGCCAACAGTAACAGTATGTTGAGGTTTGACTACGAGTTTGTTTTTCACAGCTCCTCAAACTGTACACAGAAAACCCAAACCGCTTCTCTGGCAGGGCTTCTCCGCTTCACAAGTCTGGCTAGGCAGGGCATGGAGCCTCTAGCTAAAAAAAGCCTGAGACATGCATGTGGACACGTGGGTCATGAGAACAGTCTTCACCTGCGGTGCACGCTTGTTTCGAGACATCATGATTACATCATGACAAACCCAAAACGGAAAATCAACCCTGTGAAGCACAGCCTGCGTCAAGCTTCCGGCTCCGCCGCCCACACAATCACGCATGCCTGGCCTTCGAGGTTGAATCTGGCTAACTTCTCCCTGATTTGGCGGGGGCAGAGGGCGGTCCCTCCGAAGAGAGATCTTCGCTTCTCGATGCATGCACGAAAATTCTCTCACGTGCGCGTCGCTTATACGTGGCCTCACCGTGCCTTGGCTCTTGCGCCTTTTCTTCCTCGCCATGATGGGCATCGCCCACCTCGCACAGGGCTCAGTTCGTGGGGGGAACAGGCGCCTCGGGCCCGCGCCTCGACTGCCTCTACTTGCCCGCATCATCTTTCTGGTCACGACGGTGGGCTTCGCTGAAGCACAGTTTTTCTCGGTGACCGGCCCTTGCACCGTGAGCGGCCCCTGCTTATATTCGCGTAACTTCCCGGGCACCTACCTCGACAACGAGCAGTGCTCATTCTACCCCTTTTCGACCACTGTTGGAATGGTCCTCAACACCTTCTCCTTTCAAACAGAGAGTTGTTGCGACAAACTGACAGTCAATGGTGTGCAGTACCAAGGGACTAACGGGCCTAGCAACGTGGTGTTGGGCTCGGGAGCAATCACCTGGTCCACAGACGTCAGCGTGGTCTCCACCGGCTTTCAGGTGTGCGTGAGTGCTGGTGCTTCCTCGCCGCCGCCGCCGCCGCCGCCACCGCCGCCATCACCGCCGCCGCCCTCGCCATCTCCGCCGCCACCGTCGCCGCCTCCTAGACCTCCTCCCCCGTCGCCACCGCCATCGCCGCCACCGTTACCACCACCCTCACCACCGCCACCGTCGCCACCGCCGTCGCCGCCGCCTTCCCCTCCGCCCCCGTCGCCACCGCCATCGCCGCCACCGCCATCGCCTCCCCCTTCTCCGCCACCGCCGTCTCCTCCACCCTCGCCACCTCCC
>Ga0210239_102443_pt1 | contig 10076 bp, 7 predicted proteins | sample ChrtobMetP5a_0mM_FD_155451 | JGI IMG/M metagenome (GOLD analysis project Ga0210239, IMG submission 155451) | Chrysochromulina tobin associated microbial communities from unialgal haptophyte culture, Seattle, Washington, United States - P5a_0mM | ecosystem: Host-associated > Algae > Haptophytes >...
AAGCGCTTCACCAACTCGTCCGACGTGAGCAAGGTCGCGGACCTGTACGCGACCTTCTTCGGCAAGGTCACCTACGTCGACGAGCTCGTGTTCAAAGGGCTCGAGTGGGGCGACGCCGACGTCGTCGTGCTTTGCGAGGTGCTGCCGCGCTTTGCGGCCTTGAGAACGCTCGACCTCACCGGGAACAAGATCGGTCCGGAGGGCGCATCGGCACTCGGCGAGGCGCTCAAGGTCAACACGGTGCTGACCTTCCTGGGACTCTGGTTGAACAACATCGGGGATGAGGGTGCCGAGGCGATCGCGGAGGCGCTGAAGGTCAATGCGACCTTGACCAAGCTGAACCTCGAGGGCAACTACAACATGGGAGATGCAGGGAAACAAGCTGTGCGAAACGCGGTGAAGGACCGGAGTGGATTTGTGTTGGAGCTGTAGATTGTGTACGAGTGCGAGAACATGTGTGGATCGCTGCTGTGTGTTCTGTGGAGGGTTTTAATTGCGGGGAGCGGTGACAAACGCCTCCTGCGTCCTGGTCCACTTCGAACTTGAGCCCTGGTCTCGACAACTCGACCGGGAAACTCGACAGGATCAGGAACTTGACAGGCTACTCGACAGGATAGCTCGACAGACCTCGACAGACCTCGACAGACCTCGACAGACCTCGACAGACCTCGACAGACCTCGACAGAAACCCCCCTGACTCCATGTGCCGGCCTGTCAAGTGTCAAGCTCGACAGCTCGACAGACCTCGACAGACCTCGACAGACCTCGACAGACCTCGACACGAGAAGACACGAGGTAACACGAGGTCTAAGACTGGGATCTAGCACTAGCTGAGAGAAGCCAAGTTAGAGCCCCACTCCTTCAAGGTGAAGGTTGATGGACCCACTGGTCAACTACACAACTTGGTGGCTGGATGATGTATGTTCTGGTGGACCTTGCGTTCCACGTTCATGCTCTTTTGTGCTCTTTTTGACCTAAGTCTCCTCAGAATTGCATTAAGATTGCATTTTCTGGTCTTGAAACCAGTGGCTAGGTAGGGGTTTAGGGTGGGTAATACAAAAACAGTAAAGAAACCTGTGGCTATGTAGGGGTTAGGGGTTAGGGGCTAGGGACGTGTGACGTCCTGATCTCCGAGTTCTTTATCCGTTTGACCTAGTTTGGTTCATTGGTTGGTGCTTGGTGGTTTATGTGTGGGTCCTCTAGGCCTACAGCTGTGAGAGTCAGAGTGCTTCATGCAAAATAGCAACGCTACATGCCAGGCTCGACCCGAGGCTCGAGCTCGACAGCACTACAACAGCACACTCGACATAAACTCGACAGCCTCGACAGGAGAAACTCAAGCCGCCATCAAGTTAAGCCATCAAGCCCGGCTTCCTGCGCCTCGACCTCGCCAAGCGTACGGAGAAGGCGATGGCGTGCGCCTACGGGCCCGATGAGCCGGCCACCCCCGACTACATGCTCGCGTGCGCGTGCGCGCGGCGTCGGCCGCCGCTGCCGTCGCCGGAAACGGTCCGGCGCCTGCTGCAGACGGAGAAGCGCTTCACCAACTCGTCCGACGTGAGCAAGGTCGCGGACCTGTACGCGACCTTCTTCGGCAAGGTCACCTACGTCGACGAGCTCGTGTTCAAAGGGCTCGAGTGGGGCGACGCCGACGTCGTCGAGCTGTGCGAGGTGCTGCCGCGCTTTGCGGCCGTGAGAACGCTCGACCTCGCAGCAGTAATAAGATAGTAATAAGATCGGTCCGGAGGGCGCATCGGCACTCGGCGAGGCTCTCAAGGTCAACACAGTGCTGACCTTCCTGGGACTCTGGTTGAACAACATCGGGGATGAGGGTGCCGAGGCGATCGCGGAGGCGCTGAAGGTCAATGCGACCTTGACCAAGCAGAACCTCGAGGGCAACTACAACATGGGAGATGCGGGGAAACAAGCTGTGCGAAACGCGGTGAAGGACCGGAGTGGATTTGTGTTGGAGATGTAGATTGTGTACCGCTACCGGTACGAGTGCGAGAACATGTGTGGGTCGCTGCTGTGTGTTCTGTGGAGGTTTTTATAATAGGGGGGAGGGTCTGACCCAACGCTTTCGAGTTGGTACTGCTGCTGCTGCTGTGAAACACAAACACAAAGACAAACGCGCAAACGCTCCACCTCCAGGCCCTTTTATTAAATCATTTTACTCTGTTACAGATGGATGTATGGATTCCTATCATGCAATCCGACCGATCACATGATACATGACGCACGCAACACCACACGCCGGTGACGGGGCCATGGACGGGGCGCTGATGGCCCGAGGCCCGACCACCTCGCTGGTCGGTAAAACGATATGCTCCTAATGGTGCTTACCATCGTGTATCTGTATGGTCCATCGCATGGAATCATTCATCTCGTATCACGCTTCACGTAGGACCGGTGACGCGGTCACGCGGCTCCGGCCGCAGGGAGGGAGCTCGATAAGGAGCGAGGCAGAAAGAGAGGCCTCCGCTCGCGCTTAGGATAGCGCGGGCGAGGGCAGGCACTCCCGTTTTCTCAGGTGAGAAACGGTCGAGGTTGGGAAGGGGGGATGATCGGCAGACTCCGGACGGAGGCGAGCCGGTATCACCCGAGATACGTTCGGGGACCTTCGTGTGTGTGTACGAGGTACCCGGGGAGCGTTCATGTGAATGAGGGACGCGGGGAGACGACGCGTCGCTGTTTGCGACGTCGTCGTCGCGTCGGCTCTGAGAGAGCCGCGCGTCTCGGGGCATAGTTTGTGTCCGAATGGCGTTTGATGCAGCAGCGAACACTGCATGGCTGGGGGTGGAGGTGACCATCGCCGGCGTGAGTACGCCTTTGCCGGCACGCTTGATCAAACTCCTGGAGGTTGCCTTCGGCGATGACTTGTATACCGAAGGAGATGTTCCGGATGCGACGGATGTCCTCGTGGATGAAGACATCAAAGCTCGCCTCCTCGTTTGGAATGCGGTGATCGACGATGTGTGCAAGGCACAGACGTCCATTGTGCTCTCGTCGGAGAAGCTGCGCTTTGCCGCGTGGTTTCGTGCTCTGTACCAGGGTGTGGTGACTATGGATGCCTCGCAGAAGCTTGTGGTCATCACAAAGGAGATGGCGGCCGATCTGTCAGCGCAGCAAATGACGACGCTCGGTGAGTTGGGCGCATTCGAACTCGCACTCGCCCTTGGCCGCGCCGTGGGCCCGGAGGAGGTGGATGGCTTCAACTACGGCAGCCCATACATGCACATGGTCGGGGCGATCCGTTCGGCGAAGGCAAACAAGGGGAGTGGCAGAGGGAAGAACCTTGACACTCTCCTTGGTGAGGCACTCATCTCTGGTGACAAGAGTGATGTCAAGAGGTTCTTCACGGATCTTTGCCACCGCCTCACGAACTCGAACCTGATGCCGTGCTTCGCACGCGCGGCGATCCAGATACTCACGTTCGTGAACAAGGCCGATCAGAACATCCGCGATGATCTGGCCTGGATCATTTATATGGTCGAGGTGAGGATGAAGTACATGGGCCGCGGTATCCCTATCCCGTTTGACGTCGAGCTTTCTATCTCTGCGAAGGAGACGGCCGAGGACAAGCGTCGCAAGGGCACGGGCCCGCGTGGCATCATCGTCCTCGACGGTGCGGGCGTGTCTCGGTCGACGACGCGTGAATGCCTCGCCGAGATGCTGACGCCCGCGCCTAGCTCTGGCGGCGCCGGCCTGGTGGCCGCGCTCTCCGACCTGCAGGTGGGCCTCGTGGATATCGGCGCCCGCCTCGATGGTTTCGGGGCGCGCCTCGAGAAGCTCGAGGGATCGGGCACGCCGGGGCCAAAGAGCAAGTGCTGGATCTGCCAATCGGACGGGCACCTTGCTGCGACGTGCAGCACCGCGAAGGGCAAGGAGCTGCGCGAGAAGAAGCTCGCGTCGGCGATCAAGCCAGCCGCCGAGGCGAAATGAGGCGGCGCCGACAGTTCATCCGCTCCGCCGTTGGTTTGCGGCGCCAGCGGGCTCGTCAACGATGAGCTCGTGGAGCTGGAGGAGCTGAGCGGGCACCACGAGTCTTTGATGATGGCGGATGATAAGTTCGAGGCCGCGCTGATTCAACGGGACGTATGAGTGCTCGAGTTTACACCCTCGGCGATAGAGTCAAAGGGGGTGGCCGGCTGACGCCAGTCAGACCGGTGGGGGGGAACCGAGCTTGGTTCTCTCGGGGGCTGATGCCCCGTGCACGTGATTGACGAGAATGGTGCCTCCGCTCTGTGCGTTTCGAGTGCCCGCTCCATGACGCCCGCCCTTTCATCCGGGCGTACGCCCGATGAGGGCGGTGCTGAGACATGCGGAATCGAGGTGCGTACGGATGAGAACCGGGAGGCATGCAGGGTCGTCGAGGGCGTGCGAGTGGCCGTCGGGGCGGGAGACATACCAGGCGCGACGACCATGGACTTGACTTTGGGAAAGTCGAGTGAGCAGGATACTTTGGCTGATGAGCCGGGGGATCAGGCTGGCAACTTAGGGCGGGCGCATGGGGAGGTGTGTGGACCGGTGAGGCATTCTGCTAGCCTACCGTTTTCCCCCACCCATGCGCCCCCACGAGTTGAGCATCGAGAGTCACAAGGGAGTGACTGTTCCGCGCCAGTGGGCGCGGAGGGTTCGGAAGCAGCCGGGACAGTGACGTCGGCGGCGTCTTCTGCAGCTGCGGGCGAGGCGATCGGTACGACCGACAAGGCGTTTGAGGCGGGGGTGCCCACGACGGCGCCGGAGCCCGGAACGGCGCTCGACTGCAAGAGGCGGCGACTGAGCAGGGCCGAAAATTTCGAGGGGGTGCCTACGGGCTCGCACGGGTTCGAGGAGAAGGGCGTGAAGGCGCCTCCTGGGCCGCGGCGCCGCGGGTACCTGCGCGCTCTGTTGCCTCACGTGCGTTTCTTGCAGGCGGCATTCCGTCGGACGACGGCCAGGTGGCCGGGGTGCTGGTGCGCGGGAGGACTCTCTGGGAGGCTGTGGTTGCGGCCCGTCGTGCACTTCGCGTGCAGTGGATCTTGCCGCTCGGGCCAACGGGTGGTATCGGCACTACGTCTAACGTCCCCGACGGCCCAGAAGGAACCTCCCTGCGACAACACCGCGTCCCGCCCCTCCTCAGCGTACGATGGGTTTCCCTTTCTGACGCGCCGTACGCACCGGAAGCCCGACGACCGCAGAGCTGCCTCCTCCGCCGAACCGTATGCGTGCGCCGTCACGCGAGTACCCGGTGACGATCGTACGACAGCACAGATCCTCGGGAGTAGCACAGTGATCTGACCCCTGGGCAAGAACAAGAGCGTGTTGTTCCCCACTAGGGAAGCGAGCGCCGTGCCAGTGCTCCCATGCTCTATGGGCTTGATCTCGTTCATCGGGGACCACCACCCCGCTGGGCCCGCCATCACGTCGTAGTCGCCCCTCGCCCGCCCACGAATAAAACAACTCGCGCGCCTCCGATGCAAGCACAGTCGCTGAAGAGGGTGGCGGCACCGGCGCCTCATCGCCCTCCAGGAACACGGGTCGGTACATCGGCCCCTCCCGGCCCTTCGCGACTGCAATCACGGGCGGCGACCGAGCGGCACCCGGAGTGGGAGACACTCGTAGGATCACCCTCGGAGAACGTCTCGGAGCCAAAACGCCGCGAGTAAGCCGGTTGAACTACACGGTCCACGCCGTGAGCGGCTCCACCGGAGCGCCTGATTCCCTCCGTGAGCCCCCCTTGCCCGCAGAACGCCACCACTGCCACGGGCGTGTGACCCGAGCTCAGCCGTCGCAGTAAGCTGCTCTCGCTCGACGGGATCTGTTGATTACACCTTGGCCGAGGCGAACATGGATCCTCTCGACCGTCCGGGCGCCCGGACCGAACCGCCCTCGGCGAAGACGGCTCGATCGTACACTCCTCTCCCCTGGGAGCGTGAGCGATGGGATATAGGGTTGCCGCGCGAGCTGGATGAGATGATGGCAAAGCGCGGCGTCGGGATTTACCCGTGGGAGGAGGTGCCGCCCACAGAGGTCCCCTTCTACAAGTGGGATAGCCAGGAGGGCCTTCTGAAGAGCATCACAGAGGCCGACCGGGGGCTGCTGGCGGGCGCAATGGAGTATGTGCCGGCACATCGGCTCGCCGAGGTGCTCAAGTCGTCCACGATATCCCCGTGGACGATTGCTGACCAGGGAGGCGGTAAGTGGCGTCTCTGCCACGACTACTCGGTCGGTACGAACCGGGTCGTGCCGTCGGCCGCGTTCACGCTGCCGAGCGTGTGGGACGCGCGGGCTTGCATCCGGCCTGATTCCCACTTTGCCAAATACGACATCCGAGATGGCTTCTGGCACGTCCCGATCGCGGACGACAGCAAGAAGCGCCTAGTGGTTCGGCACCCGGGCACAGGTCGACTCATGTGGGCGTCTCGCCTACCGTTTGGGTACATCGAGTCGCCACGGCTCTTCTGCGCACTGACCGAGGCGGTGATCGCCCGGCTCAGGAAGCAGGCGGCGGGGCGCGGGATTCATTTCTACGTCTTCGTTGATGACGTACTCGTGATTGGTGATGACGAGGGTCTCACGCGCGAGGGCATGTCGATGCTCGAGGCGGAATTTGCGGCTCGCGGGCTGCAGTGGGCTCCGCACAAGAAGCGTGGGCCGTGCAGGTGCATCGAGTTCCTTGGTCTCTTGATGTGCAACGTCGAGGGTCTGCGCGGGATCACGATCACCAAGAAGAGACGTGCGAAGCTGATCGCGGAGATGGAGATGTGGATGGCCCGCGAGCCCGAGGAGGGCGAGCTGAAGGCCGATCCCCGCGAGCTCGCGAGCTTCCTGGGGAAGCTGGTCTTTGTCTCGCAGGTGGTGGCGGGGGGCCGCACATACATGCAAGGCATGCTGACCCAGTTCAAGGGTCTTTTGGTGGACTGGCAGCGAGGGCAGGTGAGACCGAGCGGTGGCGGGTGGCGCGAGCTCTCGATCTCAGCAGCTTTCTGGCGCGACCTTCGGTGGTGGCGCGGGCATCTCGACTCGCGGAGTCTGGCGCCCTTGGGAGGGTCGAGAGGAGTCATCGCTCGCGTTCACGCACGCCGAACGTCGTCGGCCGATCAACTGGCGAGAACTACTCGGCATCGTGAGGGTGTGCACTGTGGGCGGCGAGCGGCTGAGGGGGAAGACAGTCCTTGTGGAAACGGATAATATGGCGGCGAGGGGTGCCGCGAGCAAGTTCTCGTCGAAGGCGGCGGACATGCAGGAGCTAGTCCTGACCAGTGACGACGGCGAGGAACTGGTGGTGGAATACTGGCGGCTCGATTTGACCAAAGCCGCGCGGAAGGTGGGCGCGGGTCCGGTGTTCCTGAGAGAGAGGGCACCGGATCGGGAAACGTATGAGGCCGATCCGCGGCAGTTTTGGAGCGTCGATCACCTTGTCGGTGCGGCCGTGGGAACGGCAGGCGGTATGGTGGAACGACGCCCATTCGACTTCAAGCTCGCGAACACCGAGATACGTCTTGCGGGTGGCAGGTGGGAGCCGGCTGAGGCAGGTTGGGCGTCTACCCCCGACGCACAGGCACCCGCGGGCGCGGGTGGCGCGTCGCCCCCGAGCTACGTTCCGTTCGAGGAGAGCTTGGACGAGGTGGCGGCGGATCTCGGGCAACTGTTTGTGCAGCAGCACCCAGTCAACCGAGGCAGCGAAGGGCGGGTGGCGCCCAGGGACGCGAGGGTGAGAGGCGGCCAGCCCGAAGGGGTTGGCGGTGTGTGCACTCAGCCCTGTCAGTACGGTGGAGGCGGCATCGTTTGCGGTGGGTGCCGCCTGCCTTTCATTACCGGCGAAAGGATGGAGTCGCGCGGCCTCGGCTTCGTTCACGCACAGGCCGGGTGCCGCGAAGGGGCGGATGTTGAGACGAAGGCACAGGCGTGCGCGGAGGTCGAGGTGGCGACGGCGCCAAAGGTCTTCTTCGGCGTGTACTCGGACGCTGTGGGCATCAGTGGGGTCTTCGTCGATCCGCGGGAGGTGGAGTCGGCCACCAGTGACGACTCGGTCTACAGCTCGAGTTGCAGCTTCGCCACGCAAGAAGAGGCGGCACGTTTCATTCGCCAGACGACCCTCGAGCGCGCCTCGGAGGTCGTTGCGAGTGGGCCCGCCGTCAAGGGCTCGCTGGTAAAGCGTGCGCATCTCTTCGAGAAGCTCTCGGACGCGCGCCTCGCGATGATCGACCTGTGTATCGCAGGGAAGTGCGGTGTGGACCACGACGAGACGTCGACCGCGTGCTTGAGCGGGTGCGGGCGCCGCCTGCACGTGGAGACGTGTGCGCAGATGGGGCGCGGATTCGCGGCGCTCGGGAATTTCCGCTGCGTCGACTGCCGTCTCAAGGAGCTGGTGGTCCCGGGCTCGATCGCCTCACCATCGGCTGAGATCGAACGGGTCGTCAGGCGTACCATGGTGCTCGAGCTAAACCAGGGGAAGGAGACGACGGCCGCTGGCTTCGCCGACTACACCCAGCTGGAGGAGAGGTACGCCCTGGGCATGGGCCGGGTGTTGGACGGTGCGGCTCTGCATCTCCCGCGCCACAACGCCGAGTCGTTCAAGAACTTCTTGACGTGGATGGCCATCGACGCCGATCGGGCACGCTCGGTGGAGTCGGTTATGAGGACCGCGGGCTCGATGATGGTCAAGCTGGGGCTCCCAGACGTGACCAAGGACGGCTCGGTCAAGGCGCACGCCAAGGACTTGCTCGACGGCATCAGTATGGAGCACGAGACGGCCACGACGGCCACGCCCGCGATGCTGAAGTGGTGTCTCGAAAAGGGCATCGACGAGCGCTTCAAGCACCCGTCGGGATTCGTGGCGCTCAGGGAAAAGGTGCAGTTCATCTGCGAAGGCGTGGGTGGATGCCGCATCGGGGAGGTCTGCGGAGGAGGCGAGAGTCATGGGATCCTCGCAAACAACTTGAGGTTCATCGAGGACCCGATGGGCACAGATGCGATCACGAAGTCGATCGTCGAGTTCAAGTTGGAACATTCAAAGACGGGGTACTCGCGCTACCTCGACATGGCCGCCGTGACGGCCACGAGTGAGCTTCCCGTGGCAGCCACGATCATGGCATACTGCAAGGCAGCCGGCTTCAAGATGCTCACGTCCGTGCAGGCCGGGGTGAGAGTGATCACACCGGATTTTTGGGTGGCGAGAGTTAGCTTGCTAGGGCTCAACGAGCAAGGCATGAACCGCCTGCTGAACGTGCTCAGCAAGGATAAGTCCATCTCAGTCTTTCGTCACTTGGAGACGACGAAGACAGAAGCTCGGCGGCGGTACGCCGCGAGCGGCAGCGAGAGCCAGACCAAGAAGTACATCAACGTCGCGTCGGGCGACTCGACGGACGCGAGCTTGGACGAAGTGGTGGCGCGCCTTTGCGCCCTCGGGTACACGGCGCAGAAGCTGCCAGGCCCACTGCTGCTAGCGACGACGGGTGGGAACCGCCAGGTGCCAAAGCTGATGCCATACAGCACCTCGACGGCCTCTGCGCCTACAAAGGAGATTCTCACCAAGGCCTGGCAAGCGGGCTGCGTGGGAGGCGTGAGCCAGGATCCCGATCTGGATCTGGCGCCAGGAGCGATGCCCAAGTGGTCGACCCATTCCTTGCGAAGGCTCGGGGACACAGTGGCCAGACGCTACAGGCACGTGACAGGTGTCACCGCCGACCAGATCGACATCTATTTTGGCTGGCAGGAGAAGATTCTACTCCTGGCGATGCAAGTGCACTATGCATCGCTGAGCATCCGCGAGCGGATGAGTACGGCGAAGATCACGGGGATGATGTGATCGACGGGCTGGGGGTGCTTGGACGCAGGTGTGTGGTAGGCCGATCGGTTCCCACCCGGGGACCGGTCGGCACGGTCGATTGACCCACTACCCCTTTGCTATTAACTTCTCTCACAGGTGCCCCCGGTAGAGAAGCCGAGAGTATCAGCGGCGCCCTCACGTAGGACCGGTGACGCGGTCACGCGGCTCCGGCCGCAGGGAGGGAGCTCGATAAGGAGCGAGGCAGAAAGAGAGGCCTCCGCTCGCGCTTAGGATAGCGCGGGCGAGGGCAGGCACTCCCGTT
>Ga0210239_102447_pt1 | contig 10064 bp, 2 predicted proteins | sample ChrtobMetP5a_0mM_FD_155451 | JGI IMG/M metagenome (GOLD analysis project Ga0210239, IMG submission 155451) | Chrysochromulina tobin associated microbial communities from unialgal haptophyte culture, Seattle, Washington, United States - P5a_0mM | ecosystem: Host-associated > Algae > Haptophytes >...
GGGCGGCCGAGAAGGGGGCGGCGGAGAAGGCGGCGGCGGCCGAGGCGGAGAAGGCGGCGGCGGAGAAGGCGGCGGCCGAGAAGGCGGCGGCCGAGGCGGCGGCGGCGGCGGAGAAGGCGGCGGCCGAGAAGGCGGCGGCCGAGGCGGCGGCGGCGGCGGAGAAGGCGGCGGCCGAGGTGGCGGCGGCGGCGGCGGCCGAGAAGGCGGCGGCGGAGAAGGCGGCGGCGGAGAAGGCGGCGGAGCAGAAGCTACTTGTGACCAGGCAAAAGTCGGTCGACGAGGGCAACGTGCGAGAGCCGTCACGGCGCGAGCGGGCGCCCTCCAGCCGCCGCTCTTCGGTCCCATGCGCCGCCTCCACGTCTGCCTCCTCGAGCCACTCCTTGCCGCGTGATGGCGATGCTGTTGATGGCGATGCGGATCAACAGACGCAGCGCGCTGCGGTTGAACCACAGCCCCTCCCGCCACAGCGTATTCTCACGCGGATAGTCTCGAAAAGTCTGATAGCCATCTCATCGCACGTGGCGAGCTCCGTGGCGAGCCTGAGCGACCCTAAGTTGGCGACCGAGCTCAAGATCAAGGCATTGATGGGCGCGGAGACGCTCGACCTCGTCGGCCTGCAGAAGGTCATCGACGAGGCTGAGCGACAGGAGGCGGTCCGTAAACACTCATCGCTTGGCGCCACCCCCGAGGGCGGTCCCGAAGGCTACACAGATGAGGCCGCGGCGACACCGACGGAGATCGCGGAGATCGCGGCGATCGCAGGTCTCGAAGAGGCACAGCAGCTCTATGCGGCAGGCAAGGCGGCGACTGGCGGCCTCGAGAGGGTGCTGCGCGACCCGCCCGCCGTCGATGCAGAATACGTGCGTGAGTTGAGGGCGGCGGTGGACGAGTACGTGCGCCTTAAGCTGCCCAAGGGTGAGGCGCTCACGGCGGCTCGCGCGGCGCTAGAGGTAGTGTCGACGGCAGTCGCGGACGTCCGTAAGCACATGAGCGTACGTCCGCTTGACCTTGCAGTCCTCGAGGCAGCAATCATGGAAGCGAGTCGAGCGCGTGTGCCCGGCGAGGACGAGGCGATGGTCGCGGCGAGGGAGGTGCTCGAGGCGGGCACTCAAGCACTGAAGGCGCTTAATGTCGAGGTGAACAAGGTCCCCATTAACGCCAAGGGCCTGAAGAAGGCGCTGGAGGCGGCTAAGGAGCCGCTGCTGGCGGGGCGCGAGGCAGAGGGTGTCATCGAGAAGGCGGAGGCGCTGCTCGAGGCGGTCCTGATGCTTCTCGACGTGCAGCTCCCGCCCGAGCACCGTGCGCACCTCGACACAGAGATGGTATCGGAGGTACGATGTAGGGATTCGTTAGGATTCGTTTCTGACTGCAATGTGCCACGCCATGCCTTGTGTGCTCCCGTTTGCTAGCCCAGAGGTCCGCTGACCAAGCGTCGTGCTCGCAGGAGATCCGCGACATCGGCGACAAGCTGCGGCGAGCGATCGACGTGGGCGTCAACAAGCAAGACGATGCGTGGCAGAGGGTCAATGGAGTGCTGCAGGCATGGATGGAGATTGCACCCAAGGAGGCGCCCAAGATCGAAGTAGGCAAGCCGCGTGACGGCATAGAGTTTTGGTTTGTGAACGCGGACAAACTGCGCCAGAGCAAGCTGACGCAAATGCCGTCGCTGCAACAGCTTCTCAAATGGGACCGGCGTGACGGCGAGGGCTCGTGGGTGCAGAAGATCCCCATCACGTACGAAGACGCATTCCTGGGTGTGCACTCGGGCACCTTCGTCGCGGTCACGCACTGCTGGGAGACTGAAGTGCGCAAGCGTAGCGTCGGAAACAGAACAAGCAGCCCTCTCCCAAACCATAGGTCTCCCACACGTTAGTGCCCTTACTTCCGCCCGCCCTCTCTCATGCCTCGTCTATTCGCCGTCTCGCAGGAAAACCCGGACCCAACGGGCGCGCAGATGAAGTCGCTCCTCGAGTACCTCGCGCGCCGCCATCTGATTAGGTGGGTGTGGTTTGACTTCAGCTGCACGTACCAGGGCAAGCGAACGATGGCACAGCAGCGCGACTTCGACGGGATGCTGCCGCACATCAACCTTCTCTACCTCGGCGCGAGCGTGCTCATCCTCTTCGACCTCCGGTACACGAATCGCTTCTGGACGCAGCTCGAGGCGGTACGCATGCTCGCGCGCAAAATTCTTGAAACACCGCGAGCGCATCTGGAATCCAGATGATGCTTCGTGAATTGCCTCGTTAATCCAGATGCTGTTTCCGTGTCGACTGAGGGTGTTGCCCCAATCCCCCCGCAGTGGCTCTCCTTCCAAAAGTGTACGCCTTACGGAGTGAAGCCAGCGTCTGAAGCAGAGCGGCGCTTCGAGATCATGTGCATTAATGGCGCCGAGGAGACCAGCTCGACGTCTCGGGAGCATCTCATTGCCACCTGGCTCAAGAAAACGTGCCAGGAGGCGCACGACTATTTGAGCAAGCCTGACGTGCTCGTGACCAACAAAAAGGATAAGGAGGTCATGCTACCAACGGTCAAGCGCATGAACGCCACGGTGAAGGAGGTGTTCCAACGCATCAACCCACACTCTACTGTGTGGCTCGAGCTCAAGGGCAACACGCTCGACATTCAGAAGGAGGCGGCCGACAAGGTGCTCGAGGTGTATCGTGACACGCCGCTCAACGTCATCTCCGTCTGCGGCCCGCTGCGCATCGGCAAGTCATACCTGATGAACTCGCTGCTCGAGATGGACTCTGTCTTTGGTGTATCCAGCCAAAACGTTTCATTCACGCGAGGCATTCACCTGTCATCACTGCTGTTGCCGTACTCGCGGCTGATTCCCAGTGAGGCCACGGAGCCGCGCATTGCGTTCTGCGACATGGAAGGGCAGGACGACCAGGGAGATGCCTACGACATCAAGCTGGCCACACCGCTGCTCATCATCTCAAAAGTGGTCATCCTCATGATCCTTGGCAAACCCCCGAAGGAGAGGATCCTTCAGACGCTTATGAAGATGATCATGGCTGCGAAACAGGTGCGCAAACCACCGCCAGCGGAGGTGGTGGAGATGGTGGACGGGGCGGGGGTGGTGAACGATGAAGCGGATGAGCCGAGCCGCACCGACCTGTTTGGCAACCTGCACGTTGTTCTGCGCGACGTGAACACGGATGAGGCTGAGTGCCACCGCATCATTTTCGAGATGGAGGACGAGAACGCGATAAATAAAATGCAACGCGACGCGATCAAGAGCCGCAACGCTATCCGTACGGAGATCTTCGACGTCTTCGAGAGCGAGCCGAAGACATGGTGCCTGCCCACTCTCTCTCTCGCCAAAGGCAAAGCGCCGTCGCCCAACTACCGCGAGTTGATGGTTGACGGCGCCGCCGAGTACATTGCGAAAATCGACAAGCTGCGTGCGTTCATCTGCATGCAGCTGTCTCAGCCCAAGCAGCTTGATGGTAAGGCGCTGACGGCAGGGATGATCTCCGATCTGATGGAAGAGCTTAAGGATGCGCTGATGTCCGACGACCCAGCGCTCAACCCGCCAAGCCTTGTGGCGAGCATCCTGCAAAAGTCGTGGCTGAAGATTGAGGACGAGATCAAGGCGGACGCGCAAGACGCCTTCAAGAGCCTGCACGATGCAATGCCACTCCCCGTCAAAGCAATGCGCGAATCCGTGAGCAATGTGCGCGCAAAACTCGATGCAACACTCAAGCAGAAGCAGAAAAGTGTGGGCACGCCAGCCGAGAATGGTGTGTACGTGCAGCGTGTGATAGAGGCGTGCGACGATCTTGAACGGCAGCTCATCGAGAAGAACCTGCACCTCGCGCAGGATGAGGCGTGCACGAAGCTGCACGAGGCGATGCAGGGCCCTGTTCAGATGGCACACCTTGAGATGCGCCTGCACAATGCGTCGTCCGCCGACCTGGAGCTGCCACCAACCAAGCTGGAGGGCGCGAGAGAAAAGTTGGCCACGCTTGAGGCGCGCATCGTGCAGCTGGACGTCCAGCGGCGGCGCTGGCCGCTTGATCCGAACGAGCTACGCCACGTGATCAAGAAGAGCCTTGAGGACGGCATATCCTCGACCGACCACGTGCAAGCCGCGCAAGAGGTGCTCGACCAGATTGTCGAGATGGAGGCGAAGCTCGAGAAGCTCGACGGCACGCGGCCGGCGGTCGACGTGACGGAGTTGGGGCGCGTGCTTGACGAGGCGGATCTCTTTGGCCTGCCACGTCCGAGTGTGACTCTGTTCCGCTCGCACCTTAATGAAATCAAGGAGCTCAGCGAAAAGCTGGCGGGCATCATGGATGCTTACGTGCTCAACCCAACGCTACTGCGCGAGGTGCTAATTGAGGGCAAGCGCTCAGGCGTCTCGCTTGAACTGCAAGTGCGGGCCAACGAAATGGACGAGCGGCACATCGCGGCGGACCACCAACTTCGAATGGCCCTGGTAGAGCCAGGCAACACTGACGAGCTCGAGGCGGCTATCAACGAGGCAGTGCGGTTCGGCGTGCCCGAGGAGAAGGTGGCACCCGCGCGCACAACGCTGATGACGTTGACGGCGTTTCATTTGCAGCTGACGGCGCTGCTCGAGCCTGAGGAGGACACGCCGCCGCTAGAGCCGAAGGTGCTCGCCGAGGCGGTGCTGAGGGCGCGCAACCTCAAGGCGTCGGCTGCGTTGCTGGGCAAGGCGGAGGAGCAGCTGGCGCAGATGCGCGACGCGATCCGCAAAAGCCTGACAGAGGCGAGGACAGCGCGGCCGCTAGACCTCAATACGCTGCAACGATGCATCGATGAGGCGAGCGAGGCAGGCATCGAGGTGCACGCAGTCGAGTCGGCGAAGGAGGACCTCAAGGCGGTGCAGGAGAAGACGGGTGAGGTCTCGCAGCTAGTCAATGCCTTCCACTCGGATGCGGACGTCGTGGACACCCTCGTTGTGAACAAGCTGATTAAGGAAGCGCGCCAGATGGGGGTCGCAGAAGCTGTGATCGAAGAGGCCGAGGCCGAGCTCGCAAAATTTACTGAGTCGCGTAATGAGCTCGAGGCGGCGATTAAGGTGCCGTTGGACGTCACGCGGCTTCGTTACGCCATCGACGCCGTGCAGAACATCTCCATTGACGCGGAGCTGCGCGACGTGGCCACGGCTGCACTGGAGAGGGCAATGACGGTGCTAGCAAACGTGACAAGGCTGGCCGAGGAGCGGCCAGTCCAGAAGTCGGAACTCGACTTGCAGCTTTCAGAGGCCCGAGCGATGCTGGCGCCAGAGCCGCTGAAGGACGTGGAGGCAGTGCGCACGGAGCTGCGCGAGGCCGAGAACGCACTGGCACTTGCCTTGTCAACGCCCATTAAAACGCCCATGGAGACCAATGCCCTCAAGACAGCGATCGAGCGCTCGGTGGCCGCCGGCGTGAGCGAGCCAGACGTAAGTGCCGCGAGTAGGAGGCTCGACCTAGCGGTAGCAGCGATCGCGAGCCTGCAGGCAGCTATCGCCGCGGAGACCTGCGATAGCGAGGCGCTCCTCGCGGCGTTCGAGGAGGCCAAGGCCGCGCAAATCTACGGCGAGCTCGTCGAGCAGTGCGCTGCCAAGCTCGCTGCGACGCGCGAGGGTAAGAGCGCCGAGCTTACGGCCGAGTACATGCGCCCCGAGCTTGACTACACGTCGCTGAAGACAAAGATAGCTGAGGCGAATGCTGCAAAGATTGACCCTAAAATCGTTGCGCAGGCGCAGGCGTGCCTGGACGAGGCGACCGCGGCCGATGCGGCGCTGCAGGCTCAGCAGGCTGCGTGGGAGGTGGAGCTGCGAGCAGAGCCGACTGAGCCCGTTGTTGCGCCCGATGGTATGCTGCTTACCCACCGCGACCACCGCAGGGTGCTTCTGCAGAGCCTCGGCCAGGCACTTGAGCATGCAGCGAAGGCGCGCGTCCCAAAGGTGCGCATGGCAACGGCAGAGAAGGCACTGCTCGCGGTGAGTGAGGCTCGTGAGAAAATGGAGCAGGCGCTCGCACGCCACGCGGGCAGGGCCGAGCTTGCCGAGCTTGCCGAGGCGGCTAAGGCGGTGGGCGTGCCGCTCTCCGACCTGGCCGTGGCAGGATCGATGCTCAAGCGGATGGACGCAGCGACCGAACGCCTGAAAAGCTTGCTGCTCAAGAAGGGCCTCAATTTCACCGAGCTGAGCGAAGCAATTGACGAGGCCACCGCTGCGGGTGTCGACCATGTGCTGATTGATGAGGCTTACCGCAAGAAGAACGAATTGCGAGGTGACGCACTTTTGCAGGTGCACAAGAGCCTCATGCGCGACCCTATTGATGTGAAGGCGGTCAGCGAGGCGGTGGCACATGCAAAGGCGTCGGGCGCGCGTGAAGACGCGAGCGAGCTCACAGAGGCGACAATCCTTGTCAGTCAGGTGGCAGCGTGCGAGGCGACACTCGTGCAGCTGTCTCGCAAGAAGCGTCCGGTCGACGTGGAGGCGATCGGACGCGCGGTCGATGAGGCATTCGCTTTGCACATGGCGCGCGGCCCGGGGTCGCTGGTCGAGGAGGCAATGGTCATACTGTCGCAGGTGAAGACGGCATTTGACACCTTGCGGGGCGCGACGAACATTTACATATCGCAGACGTCTGTCGAGTCGGCCCGCAATCTCGCAAAGGCCGTCAAGGCGCAGCGCGCCGTCGGCATCAAGTACAGCGACTTGAATGATTTGGAAGAGCTTGTATGGCTCGACTTACTCGATTCAGACCTCAACCCTAGCTCCAAGAAGAGACCGAGCGAGATCGACGTTGAGGAGGGCCGGCAGCTCATTCTGCTCTACGGCGAAGTGTTCAACCTGCGGATCGATGTGCTGTATTCGGAGATGAGTGAGGCGACCGCCGCCGAGCAGTCCGCTATGAAAGACAGCGGCCTCGACAGTGCGATCACCAACTTTGACATCTTATCCTCGGAGAAGGTGGAGCTGCTGCTGGAGGCTGTCAAGCAGGCTAAAAGGCGCACGCTCGACGTGCCGATCAAAGCCAAGTGCAGCAACACATGCACCAAGCCACGCCGGAAAAAGAATTATGGCGGCCACGGCGGCAGCTACGGCGGTCATGGCGGTGGCGGCAGCTACGGCGGCGGCAGCTACGGCGGTGGCGGCAGCTACGGCGGCGGGAGCAGCTATGGCGGTGGTGGCTTCGGCGGCGGATACAGTACCGCCAGTAAAGTGTACGGCGGCAGCGGCTACGGCGGTGGTGGCAGCTACGGCGGTCATGGCGGCGGCAGCTACGGCGGCAGCTACGGCGGCGGCGGCAGCTATGGCGGCGGCGGCAGCTACGGCGGTAGCGGCAGCTACGGCGGTCATGGCGGTGGCGGCAGCTACGGCGGCGGCAGCAGCTATGGCGGAGTCGCCGAGTTCTTTGGCTGGACCAGCTCGCCGCCGCCGTCACCTCCCGACTCGCCACGGCCGCCCTCGCCGCGGCCGCCCTCGCCACCGTCCTCACCGCCCGCACTGCCCACGCCGAGGAAGGGTGTCATCAGCAGTATCTTTAGCATCGGCGCAACGCGGGTGGCAGCATCTGCGTCGGCAACGCCTTTATCGGCAATGCCTGCGTCACCACAGCCGGACGAGCGTGCGATACTGCCACCCCCGCTGCCGTTGCCGCGTGGCGACTCATTTATCCTCACCGGCACTCTGGATGCGGCTCGTGAGCCCAAGAAGATGGGCAGCGGCAAGGCGGCTGTCTTTGTTCCGATGCATAGCAAGACGACGTCCTACGCGACCGGACCGTCCATTGCTGATGGTGGGAGCTTGCGCGAGCTCAAGCCGTCCTTTGCTGACAGTGGGAGCTCAACCGAGCTTGTGCGTAGTCTTGTCCCCGCCCACTGGAAGCAGGAGCGCCCAGGCCCGCCGCTCTTTTTACGCATGGAGCTGCTGCCGATGGTGATGCTGCTGACGGAGGCGGCCAACACGCAGCGCACAGTCACGCACAAAAAGAAGCTCCTGCAGACGCTGAAGCGCGTGGTGATAAACGTGAAGGGAAGCTTGCTCGCGATGTGCGACGCGCTGATCGAGCGCTTCAAAGCGCTCGAGACGATCAGCGACGACCAGAGCGAGGTGCTCTGCACGTACGTCGACACTTTCGGCCGCTGCATCGCCGACCTGTCCGAAGTGGCTGCATCCCTCTCTCCTGAGTTACGCGACGAGTTCATTCGGGTGCAAGAAGGGCGGCTGCGCCACGCCATCAACGAGGTCTTCAAGAAGAATTCTGTCGTTACTGACCCCGAGCTGATGGCTGAACACCGAAAGCTGCTGCTCTTGGAGGGCACGGTGGCGCACCTCGCGCATTCATGGCGGGCCTTCTTCGGTTGGAGCCTGCAGATGTTCCGGAACATCTATGAGCAGTGCCGCGACAACCCGAAACCGATGACCACCTTCTTCGAAACTGAACTTGCGCCTTTGCTGCTTCAGGAGGCGAGCAAGGGGATCGCCCCCAACTTCGGCGCACTCGACACGCTGATGAGGAAGGTGGGCTCGCATGCGCCTACGGGCGTCTTCGAGAACGCGCGCCTCTGCATGCGCCTCTCTGAGTACGTCGACAAATGTGAGCCGAGCATGCTGCTACCACCTACCATGGCCAAGTCGCCTAGCGTGGAGCTCGAGCGCCTCTTCGGCCGCACCGCCTTTGAGTTCAAGTCGGCTCACGCCGAGTGGTGGAAGCTGTGGCAGACGGCGCGCCCCGGCGCCGGTTTGTCTTCAGAGCGCAGCTCGATCATCACGGAGCTGCTCTTGCTGTGCTGGATGCACCTGGGCATGTGCACACTCGGGAAGACGGAGGCAGTTGACTGGCAGAACGTGTACCTGATGCACGTCACTAATGCGCAGTGCATGTTCAACACGTACGCCGAGTTCGTCTCGGGCGCTCTTGAATTGTCGTCGGAGATCCAGGCGGAGATCGAGGAGATCAAGGTGGGCGCCACCGACATCTCGATGATCAAGGAGAGCGCAACCGACATCTCGATGCTCTTCAAGGTGCATCCGTCGCACTTCACCGACGCAATGAAGGCGTACATTGGCTTCTATAAGAAGCGGCGACTGCTGCGCACGAAATTTTTCGAACGGCGGCCGTACCGGGACATCTGCAGAGAGCTTAACAACACCGTGCTGAGCAAGCTTAATTTTTTCGTCGTCTCCTCCTCGCAGCCGCTCAATCATCGCGAGCATGCGGATGCGGATCCCGACGTGGTGCATATTGACGCAGTGCGCGTTGGGCGCGACTTGCTTTCGAGCTATCATGCGCTCGACTTCCAGCCGACAACGGTAGGCGAACATGGTGTCGACGACCCAGCCAACCAGTTAGCAGAGTGGCAAGCGGTCGCGCAGATGATTGACATGGCGTACCACATCACGTGTAACGACCGGCCAGTGGACGGGTGTGCTTCGTGGTTGCCGCGCATCAACGCGCTCTCGATGACCATCTCGATATTTGCGCACTTTTCGCACGAGAAAGCGAAAAAGCTTGCGGGTGGCATTAACCCAGACATGCCCAAGCATTTTGAGAGGCTGGTCAAGCTTGTGGAGAGTGTCCTCAAGCCCGCTTACAAGACAGAAAGCGACTTTAAGAAGCAGCTCTCGAGGCTTTCGGTGCATGTTGAGTTCAACATGGCAATGCCGTCCATCCCGGTCGAGGATGCGCTCCAACTGTACAAAGATAACATGCTCGATCACCGCGCGATGCTTTTCGAGCCATACGACGACGCACAGAACATTTCACTCCACACAGCGTACCGGCTTTATGACGCGGAATTCCAGGCGCTCGAGAAAAAGTACCTAATCGGCGGTCCACACGTCGTGGAGATGGTCGACGGCATCTTCGAGTATGCAAAGGAGAAGTGCTTCGGAGGCGACGTCTCCAAGGACTGGGGATCGGACGACTTCAGGTCGAAGCTGCCCGTGCTGCTGGCGAAGATCGCCTTCGTCTTCTCCCTCATGCGCTCCAACCTGATCTCAGGCGACATGGTTGAGGAGGTTGGCGAGATGGGCGCAGTGCGGCCGCATTGCATCCAGATCCTCGGCATCCTCGGCCTGCTTGGCAGAA
>Ga0210239_102448_pt1 | contig 10059 bp, 7 predicted proteins | sample ChrtobMetP5a_0mM_FD_155451 | JGI IMG/M metagenome (GOLD analysis project Ga0210239, IMG submission 155451) | Chrysochromulina tobin associated microbial communities from unialgal haptophyte culture, Seattle, Washington, United States - P5a_0mM | ecosystem: Host-associated > Algae > Haptophytes >...
CCTTGTGCTACGCGAGGCATGTTGGGGCGGAGCGAGGCAGCGGCGGCGGAGGCGAGGGGCGACGGGCCGCTCACAGCAGACGAGGCCAGGGCGGCGGCAGCGGAGGGGCTCGAGCTGATGCCGTCGTCGCGCAGTGAGACGGGCTTCAAGGGCGTGTACAAGGATAGTGGCAGGTACGCTGCGAAGATCTTCGAGAATGGCAAGCAGCGCCACCTTGGCTTCTTCGCGACGCCAGGGGAGGCAGCCTTGTGCTACGCGAGGCATGTTGGGGCGGAGCGAGGCAGCGGCGGCGGAGGCGAGGGGCGACGGGCCGCTCACAGCAGACGAGGCCAGGGCGGCGGCAGCGGAGGGGCTCGAGCTGATGCCGTCGTAACGAGCGTATTAAATTAAAAGCAGAAGGTAATCCATTACGAAGAGGTTTATAAACTTATTATGAATGGGGCGTACGCCGAAAAACATTACAAAGTGCTGATGATGAGAAAATTATATTTTTAAATGGAGCACAAAAATTACAAGACTATGTATCAATAGAACTATAATTCTATTGATAATTATATAGAGTTTAGTGATCCTAATGATGAGTATAAAAACTCGATAAAAGATATCGAATTATCCTGGGGACCCTGAAAAAGGCGAGCGCAGCAGCCTTTCAGGGTACGTGCTCCGTCCGTGCGTGCTAACTTTTTTTTTGCACCGCGCGCATGCGCGCGCCTCCGCGCCCCGCTGCGGCCGGCTCCAGGCGCGTCGGAGGACGGCGTTGCTCCCAACCATCTCTCCATTTGCCATCAACCTGCCCGCCCCTTTCGCCGCGCGCCTTGACGCGCGCGCGCTACGGAGGAGCTGCGCTCGGACTCTCAAACTCTGGCCAGCTCGTGCCCGCGCAGCACGGATCGATGGCGCGGAGCGCGCGCGTGTGCTGTGCAGGTGCGGCGGCGAAGGCGCCGACGCAGCGTGTTGCGCGGCGCAACCGGCGCCGAATGTGGTGCCTCGGCCTGCGGCTTGACGCCCACGGAGGAGGAGGCGGCGGCGGCGGCGGCGATGGAAGCCACCACTTGTGCTCGACACCGTCGTCATGCGACGGTGTCGAGCACGTCTTTGCGTTCCCCACGGGGGAGGCGCGCCATCGGGCGCGTCGGTGCACGCAGGTTCGATGCCGCCGGCGTTTTCAACGCCGCCCCGACGGGCACGGTAGCAAAAGGAAGCGTCGGCGCATTGCAAGGCGATGTGGGAGACGGCATCCGAGCAGAACCGGGGGAGGCGACGATGGCGCGATTTTTTCCACGCGCCGCGCCCCGCCATCTAGTCTCCATGCGCCGCGCGCCCTGTCATCGTCGCTTCCCCGCCTGGTGCGTGTGCGTAACCCACAGAGGCTGCTGCCTCGCACCGATGCCGGCGCGGCTGCGGCGCAGGAGCTGCGCCCGCCGCCGACCCGCCCGGCTGCGTGGGAGGCCGGGTCTGGGTGCAAGTTTTTGTATAGAGAGACGAAAAGAAAAGCGGGTCCCCAGCCCTCGCCCCCTGGGCCCATATCGTGTGCTGAGATCTCGTCTCGAGGATGGCACAAGCACCAAGCAGCGCCACCTTGGCCTCTTCGCGACGCCATAGGAGGCAGCCTTGTGCTGCACGAGGCATGTTGGGGCTCTCTTGTTAGGGCACGCAGGATTGTACGATGTTGTGGAGGGGCGTGGGCATACACAACACACGCTCGATGACATGGCTCTTGAAAGCCCTGATGAAAGCCCGGGCCTCACAACTGTCAAAACCCTGCGGCATTCACTATGTCGCCTCTCTCATCTTCGGAGTAGCGCTGACGCGTGACGAGAGGAGCTTCACCTACGGAACACGAACGCCGCGATCGAGGTGGTGCAGCCACGCCCCTCGCCACATAGCACAGCCCGTATCTCTGGCACTGCTGCACCGGCACTGCACCACTGGCACTGCACCACTGGCATTGCACCACGGCTCTCTCGCGACATGGCGCACAACCCTCGACGCACAACACGACAGGCTTCACTCGATGCACGACACATCTCGACGCCCCCACTGCGCTCTCTCGCTCTGTCGCTACTCCCATCCACCATCTCTGCCCACCACAACGCTTTTCCGATAACGAATGGCCTCCAGAGTGGCCGGCCCTTCGTAGCTCAAGTGTTGGCGCTGCCGTCAAAGGAATATGGCCACCGTCTCTGTTGAGGATCTGGCGAACGAGATCTTGCGCCACCACTCGAGCCCGCAAATCCTGCACCTGCTCGATGGCCTCCGCAGTCGGAATATTGATTTGCGAGAGTTTTGCTCGCGTGTGCGCCAGTTGCTAGGCGCTGACGTGCTCATCCGCACCGTCAATGGTCTAAAGCAGAGTCGTGCTCGTGCTCACCCCTCGATGGCTGCGCCATCCGCGCCATCCGCCCCAGCCGCGCGATTCGCCCCGGCTGCGCCATCTTTACGGTCTTCTTTACCGCCGCCAGCTGCGAGCGCCCAAACAATCAATCAAGAGTACAAGCAGGAGCACAATCAGGTGGTACCTTTGACCGGAACGACACCATCTTTACGGTCTTCTTCACCGCCGCCAGCTGCGAGCGCCCAAACAGTCAAGCAAGAGTACAAGCAGGAGTACAATCAGGTGGTGCCTTTGACCGGAAGGACACCAGTTCCCCCTGCTGCCATGCTAGGGCAGAGCGCCGCGTCATCATGGCAAGGTGAGGGGTCTGGCGCGTCGTCGGCTTCCAAGGCTAAGAGTTCCAACCTTGGGACTAAGGTCCTCATTCATGCGCTGCTGTGCCCCAAGGTGCGTTCCGCCGCACCCGCGCGCGATGACATTCATCGCTCGCCCGCCCGCACGCGCACGAGCACTAGCGCGCACGCACGGTGGTACGATCTCACACGCACTGTCGTTTGCAAATTGTACTCGGTGCGGCGTGTGCAGCCACAGTGCGCTGTCGAAGGGTGCTCCGTGATGAAGCAGGTGCTCGAGCGCGTCGAGAAGCACACGTTGGAGTGCAGTATCTCCAACCTGCCAGGTGGGCAAAACGACTGCCCTACTTGCAACAAGTGGCAGTCGATGGTCAAGCTTCGCGAGCACTATCGCCGCAAGCTCATCTCGTACATCCAGAAGAGGTACCCCAACGGCTTGTTGCAGAAGCGGATGCAGGCGACGGAGCCGCCGCCGCCGCAGCAGCAGCGGCGGCCGGCCGCCGCTGCTGCTCCAGGACAGGGTGCCAGCGGCCTCGGGGCGATTCGGGCTCGGTCTGCTGTGGGAAAGGCCCCGGCGCCAGCATTGAAGCTGGAGGCGCAGCCTCGGGCTGGAGTCATCTCGATGCCGCCTGCCATGCCTCTTCCATTCAGTCCGCAGCCCTCGAGCTCGATTGTACCCATGGCGATTGGTCCCATGACGAGCAACAGTCTGGTGGCGTCGCTCAACGGCGGCGGCTTTTTCGGCGGCTTCTGCGGCCACTCCGTTGACGACTTTGGAGGCGAGGACGGCGATGAGATGAACGACCTTGACGACCTGCTCACAACGGAGCATCACACGCGAGACGGCCGGCAGGTGGTGCCTGGACAGGTTGCAGGTTCGAAGCGGCCTCGCCAAGCACCCGAGAGGCGAGCGCTCCCGATGGACGACCTTGTTGGCTGGGGCGATGGAGGCAGCAGCGCCGCGCTCGACGATGATGACGACGGGCTCGCCGGCTTCGCAGGTGCCAATGTCGACGGAAGGTGCGGCCATGTGCCCGTCGATGAGGCCCATGTCTCAGGCGGCGAGCATGCATCCAAGATCCAGCGCATCGAACGAGGCGATCCAGCCAATCCAGCGAAGCGTAGCCATGCCGACAAGCCGATGCCTTCGGCGAACCCCAAGGAGCCTCACAATGCGCCGATGAGCAGCCGCTCCGGCCGCGCGCTGCGCCAGTCAGCGCGCAAGGAGGAGAGCGACGAGCAAACCTTTGGTGGCTCCTCGGATGCCATGTCGGACGGGTCGTGGAAGGATGGCGACGTCGATCTCGTCGGCTTCGACCACCTCGCCAAGGAGGGCAAGATGGCCGAGCTCATCGAGCACAGCGCGAGCATACCGATCGGGCATGAGCCTACCGACCGCAACGAGGAGTGCATCGCCATCGGCATGAATGTCATCGTCGACCCGTCCAGGCAGGCGAGCGGCCCCAAGCCGACTGAGTTCGATCCCCTCGAGACTCACGCGCCGCCGCTGAAGACGAACGCAGCCGTGGTGACGGCCGTGCACGAAGATGGCACGTGCGATGTGCAGCTCGTGTGCAGCTGTGACACGGGCGGGTCCAAAAATGCCACGTGGCGTGCCAAGGCGAGCGACCTGCCTGCAGTTTGCCAGGAATGCCACTCGGGTGCCGTGCTGGAACGCGTCGATGTCGCGCAACGGCAGATCTGCTGCTCGACGTGCCTTCACGTCAATCTGCCGATGGAGCCGCCGCTGCTGCGCTGCTCCGGCTGCTACAAGCAGATTCGGTCGGGCCAAACGTACTTTCGTGACCCCGGACTGCGCCTCAACATCCGTGTGTGCCACGGGTGCCACGCGGACATGAATGCGGGCACGCAGCCCGAGTACCTCAAGGACGTCGAGCTGCGCCACGAGACGTTCGAGAAGTGCGTGTGGAATGCCAAGGAGGACCAGGCGTTCGACAACTACATTTTGTGCGAGGGTGGGTGCGAGCGCTGGTTCCACTATGTGTGTGCCCTCTTCCCCGATCCAGCGCAGCTACCCGCCGAGTGGAAGATAGACAAGCAGCGCTACATCTGCAACGAGTGCCATCGGAAAGGCGTGCCGCTCGACAGCGCGACGCGGTTGCTCGCGCTGCAGCATCGTCGCGCCTCGGCGCTGCGCACGCACCCGCTCTCGGATTCGATCGAAGCGTACGTTGCGCAGACGATGAAGAAGCTCAACGTGAGCGTCGACGGCCTGACCGTACGCGTCGTCTCGTCGAAGCGCTTCAACTATCCCGCGTTCGGCGCAATGAAGGCACGCTACGGCGCCGACTACCCCGATGCATTCCCATACGAGTCGCGCGTGGTGCTCGCCTTTCAGGAGGTCGGTGGTCGCGACGTGTGCTTCTTCGCCATGTACGTGCAGGAGTACGGGCCCGAGTGCCCCGCGCCCAACACCAACCGCGCGTACATCTCGTACCTCGACTCTGTGCGCTACCTGCAGACATCGCCGCCGGAGCAGCGAACGCTCGTCTACCACGCCATGGCCAACGGCTACTTGCGAAGCGCGCGCGACCGCGGCTTCGACTTTGCGCACATCTGGGTGGCTCCGCCTCAGGCGGGAGACGAGTACATCTTCCACACGCGTCCCATCGACCCGCGGCACGGCACGCGGCCCATGTCGATGGCCAAGTTGCGCGACTGGTACGAGAAGATGCTCAACTATGCTGTCACCGACGGCATCGTCTCAACGTACGAAGACATCCAGACGCACGTTGAGCACCTCACTTCGATCCGCGACTTTCCTCTCTTCGAGGGCGACTTCTTCCCTGACCACCTCAAGACGATGCTCGAGCCTCCACGCGCCGCGCCGCCCGTGCCCACGCGCGCCGCGCCGCCCGGCCTCGCGCGCGAGGCGTCCCATGTGCTCGTCGAGCAGATGAAGAAGCAGACCAAGTCGGTGCGCAAGCGCTTTCTCATCGCGACGCTCAATCAGATAGACCGCCGTCTCATGCCTCCGCCGGACGCACCGGGACGCATCGCGCGCACGGCGCACGGCGACACGTCATCGGAGAAGGCGCGCGCCGAGGTGGGCGACGAAATCTCCCACCCGCTCGTGGACAAGCGCATGGATTTTCTGCAGCTGTGCATTGATCGCCACTGGCAGTTCAACGAGCTGCGGCGAGCGCACTTTGCGACGATGATGATCCTCGCGAACCTCGGTGGCGAGCCGCAAGTTTGAGAGCAGCCTTGCAAATCCGTGTGGCAAGCTCGACTTCGGGTGCTGCGTGAGAGAGCCACGAAAGGCCACATGGCCGAGGCGACTACGGTTCGTGGGAGAAGGGCTGTGCATGATGCGGCGTCGGCTTGTGGCACGTTAGTGGCACGTGAAGCCGTGCGAGCGGTGACGGGGATGAGCGCTGGGATGAGCGCTGAGCCATGCATCCACCAAGTACCAGCCATCCTCGATCGGATTATTTCCGCTCGGGCGGATGAGAGGGGTCGAGCTCGAAGACCACGCGAGAGGCACGCCGCAGAGTGACAGAGCGCCATACCGAGGCAGAGTGCCAGAGGCAGAGCCGAGTCGAGGCTGGTCCCGGTCCTTGGTGGAGGTGTGAGTGCTCACCCAGCGCCATCTTTTACTGTCGCCCGACCCCTTGAGGTATACGATAGGCGCGGGCATATTAGCGTGACTGTATACCCGGACCTCGATCCTCGTTGACCTCCGTATAGGTATCCCGCCCGGCGCGCGGTCACACGGGAGATACAACACAAAGTACGCATAGTCATAGTAAGATGCATCGTCCGCGTTCGAACTGTATGTAGTATGAACTGTTTGGCGACCGTGACAAAACTCGGCTAACTCGCGTGACCTCCAACGTAGGCGAGTACACTGGGCCGGCGGCGCGGCGGCGGGGTCCGGGCGCGGGGGACCGGGCGGTGGCGCTGCGCGGCAGGCGGCGGCCGGCGCCGCGGGCGCGGGGACCGGGCCGGGGTGCGCGCGGCCGCGGGGGTGGGCGTGGGGCCCCGGCCTCAACATCTGCCTATCTGCCTCTGTGACTCCCTCAGCGGGCCGGGTGCGGTACTAGCGCGCGCGCGGCCGGTGGCTGCGGTGTCCGTGCCGCGCGCGCGCGTACGGCCCCGCGGCAGCTCGGACAATCATTACACGAACCTTTTCGTAATCGATGGCAGTGTAGAGTGTTTCGTAGTCATACGCGGCTTTGCTGACGTGAATGTGAATCGGATCGGACGATGGGTCGCGTCGAACGGGATTGAGAGATGAATGCAATTGAACGTCGGGTTGGCGAAGAGAGTGTGACGTAGCTTCGAGCGTTCGCGATCCGGCGTGGAGTCACCGAGCGCGGAGCCCTCGTCGAGGCGCGTGTTCAGCTTGGGGCGCACGGCCCTCTGTCCGGTTTTGGCTTTTGCCGTGCTCGTGTCCGCCCATGCCCATCAGCATCACTGAATCCTTCCCCACAGTCGCCGAGTCTCGCACTCGCGCTACCGCTTCTTCGGAGGGGCCATTGGCTTGGCCGGCGGCTTGGCCGGCGGCTTGGCCTTATTTCGCGCGGCCCGCTCGGACGCGTCGAGCATTCCGAGCTGCTCATCGATCCATCGCGCCTCGGCGATCGCGCGCTTCTCGCGCTGCTCCTGCTCGTAGATCTCGCCCTGCCGCTGCGCCTGCTCCGCCCGGAGCGCCATGAGCGGCACGTCGAGCGACTGCACCTCAGCCGCCTGCGCCTCGCCGCCGGCCAGGGCTGAGCGCCGTCGCGGGCTGCCCTTGTCGAGGGCCTCAAGCTGCGCCTTGCGCTGCAGCAGCGCGGCGACCTCGGCGTCGAGCGATGTGCGCTCGGCCTGGTAGAGCGCCTCCTCCGCGGCCAGCGTCGCCTCCATCGACTCAATCTGCGCCAGCGCCGCGTCCGCCTCGGCGCTCGCGTCATCGTGAGCGGCGGCGGCGGCGGCGGCCTCGGTGGCAGCGGCGGTGCGCAGCGCGTGAAGTGCGGCCTCCAGCCGCTCGACCTCGGCGAGTAGCGCATCCGCGGCGACGCGCTCGGCACCGAGCTGGTGCTGCACGAGCTGCATCGCAGGTACGTTTGAAGAAAGCTCCAAGAGGCGCGCGTTCACCTCAGGCGGCAGCGCGTGCGTCTGGCGCGACGTGGCGCACGCGCCGCGCAGCAGCGCACACGTTGTGAAGCTCAGCTGGTTGCCGTGCACCGTGAGCGAGTGCAGGGCGCCGCGCCCGCGCAGCACGCCCGCGCTCGCCGCCGCCTCGAGTCGCGCCGCCGCCTCTGCGATCGCGTGCGCGCTCACGCCCTCGGTGGCCGCGTCCGCAGCGGCAGCGGCAGCGGCGGCGCTCGGGACGGCGCTGCCGCCACGCGCGTTGCTGCTGCTGCTGCTGCGGACGCCCATGCTCATTAGGGCCGCGGGCGCAGGCGGCGCCGGTGGCTTGAAAACCTCCGGCGCACCCGCGGGCGCGAGCAGCCGGTGCATGGCGAGGCCGCACTTGTCCGAGAGCAGGTTGTCATGCAGCTTGAGCGTCTTGAGCGCGCCATGCGGCGAGCGCACGACCGCGGCGACGAGCTGCAGCGCTGCGCGGTCGGTCACGCGGCAGCCCGAGAGATCGAGAAGCTGCAGCGACGCGGCCGCGGGCAGCGCCTGCGCGAGCGCCTGCAATCCACTCTCGGTCAGGTGGTTGCGCCCGAGGCGTAGCGCACTCAGCTGGCCGCCCTCGAGCACGCGGCTGAGTGCGTGCGCGCCCTCGACCCCGATCCCGCAGCCGCACAGGTCGAGCGTCGCGAGGGCCGAGGGCGGGGAGGGCGGGGCGCACCCATCGGCAACGCCGGTGGCTGCGGGCCCGGCCCAGCGCGATGGCGCGGATTCCGGCCTCGCCCCCTCGTCCGCCGGCGGCGGCGCGAGCGGCGCGAGCGCGGCGGCGATGGCGGCAACGCCCGCGTCGCTGAGCGGATTGTCGCTGAGCGTGAGCGAGCGGATGCTCGCGCAGCTGCCGATGGCGAGCGCGAGCGCGCGCGCACCGCCCACCTGGATGCGATTGTCCGACAGCGCAAGCGCACGCAGCTGGCACGTGCGCCCGCGCAGCGCCGCGCGCGCCCGCGAGTTGCTCAGCACGGCGCCAGCAATTTGGCCGGCGGCGCCGGGCAGTGTACGCACGTATGAAAAGAGGTCGTTACGGCTGGCGCTCGTGGCGAGAAGCGCCGTCGCGATCGCCTCGGCGCCCCAGTCGCTCAGCTCGTTGCCCGAGACGTCGAGCTCGGTCAGCGCCGGGTACACAGGCAGCAGCTGCAGGAGCGGCCCTGCGGCGCGCCCGAAGCAGTTGGCGGCGATGTCGAGCGTGGCGAGGCCGGGTGCGTGCGCGGCGAGCGCGGCGAGTGCGAGCGCGCACGAGGCCGACTCGGCGGCTGTGCCGATGCCGCAGTGCGAGAGCCCGAGCACCTTGAGCTTGGGCGAGCGCTGCTGCAGCACTGCGGCGAGCGCCGCGAGGCCGCGCAGCTGGTTGGGCTTCTGGAGCGAACTGTGCGTGGCGCCGCCGAGCTCGAGGTGCTCGAGCGCAGCGCCGGCGGCGGCGGTCTTGAGCAAGTAGCGCGCGAGCGTCGGCGCGAACGACGGGCCCAGGCCGCATGCGCCGAGGTCGAGCAGTTTGCACGAGCCATGCTCCAGCAGAGTGAGCAGAGTGCTAGCGCCAACGTCACCGAGCCCCGCATTCGAGTGGAGCTGCAGGGCGCTTGGTTTCAGCAAGCCGCGCGAGAGCACCTGCGCCGAGCGCAGCCCCAGCCGCAGATTCGGCAGGTGCACCGCATGAGCCAGCCCCTCCTCTGCGGCGCGCAGGGAATTCCGAGCCCACTCCTCTGTCAGCCCGACAACTTCCGACTGAAAGCGGCGGGCGCCGTTGGGAGTGGGCTCGACGCCTGCATCGCGGCAGCGCGCGACGTAGAGCGCGCCGATGAGGCCGTTGGAGAGGATGTGCGCGTCCGACGTTGCCTCGGCCGCCTCGGCCGCCTTGGCCGCCTCGACCGTGGCCATTACAACGTTCGCCAATCTGCGGAATCCGGCCTTCCGAATTAGGCAGCTCCGACGGCCAGATTCCAGACGAGTGAACGTTAACACGACAGACGCGACAGCCGGTGCTACGGCACTGTTACTGACGAGTGTGGCCACATCGAGGGGCCACACTCATCTATTGGATCTATCATGTGCGATCCTCGTCTTGGTAGGGGTGTCAGCCCAAAATTCGGGGTTTTGTGGGTGATATGTTTAGAGTGCTACCGCCGGCTTCCCCACCCCCGTTTGTCGTTTCTCGTTTCGGTGGTGAGGTTGTCTTACTTTAGTCACTTTAGTTCTCTAGTCTCAGTCATGTACAGGACATGTACATGTACG